>OBVW01000009.1_pt1 | contig 187514 bp, 160 predicted proteins | sample 1495141 | NCBI WGS metagenome assembly OBVW01 (sample SAMEA2580013, study PRJEB22360) | human gut metagenome | biome: human gut; feature: human-associated habitat; material: faeces | place: Denmark | collected 2008/2010
GCGGTATGCACGGTGGTGTGAGAGGACGGCGGTTAGTCACCGCCTCCTACTCGATTAGTAATTATAGGCTCCCTCATAAGCATTGCATCGTTCCTTCCGATGTCCCTGCTCTACACAGGAGCTGCACCGGTCACAAAATTCCTGTTCATAGCAGGTAGAACAGACACATCCCTTACAGGCATCCCGGTCATAAGCCGGCGTGCAGGTAAAAGGAAGAGTATCCTTCGTAGTTTCCGTACTCATAAAGATCACGCTCCTTTTTTCTATATTATAGACCTATCAAAAAAGCGTTTCAATATAAATAATCAGAAAATATAAAGAAATACCTGATAAAAAGTTACTTTTCACTCCATTCTCAGTAACACGCTTCGCGATGCACAGAATTTATACTGATTGTATAAATTCGCGCGGTATGTCTCGGGTTTTCTGTGACCTTCGCTCACAAAAAACACTTCGCGGAATATTACCATTGAATAGTAAGGATAAAAATCGGCACAACATTTCACATCCAACACAGTAGAATCCATCATCCCGCCAATACAGAATCATATTCCACAACGCAGAACAGCGGCGTGGCCAGGAGGGGAAGAGCGCGAGAAGGGGAGACGGCCTTCGCTAACTCCGAGTGCTTCCCCTTCTCGCAAACCTGCCCACGCCAAAGTGTCCCCTCGAAAGGAAAAAAAACAACTCACAGTAGTTCGCAACAGCGAAAAAAGTGCCAGCTAATAAGGATGCCACAACATCCCTATCCTACCGGGAGGAGCTCCACCGTCCGGAAGCTCCGCAAGGAAGAACCAGACCACTTTCTGTTACAGGAAGTCCGATCTCCTGCGACTCCACATTACCCTTCCAGGGTTTCAGCTCTGTAGCAAGCATATAAGTCAGAACAGCCGGTGCAAGACCTGTAGTATAGGAATTTACCAGGAAAAACAGCGGATCATCACTGAGGATCTTCGTACAAAGCTTGATCAGCGGATGGATCGCATCCTCGATCTTCCAGATCTCGCCCTTAGGTCCGCGGCCGTAAGAAGGCGGGTCCATAATGATCGCATCATAATGATTTCCTCTGCGGATCTCACGCTCTACGAACTTCACGCAGTCATCCACAAGCCAGCGGATCGGCGCACCGGAAAGTCCGGAAGCAGCAGCATTCTCTTTTGCCCAGTTCACCATACCTTTGGAAGCGTCCACGTGAGTAACGGAAGCACCGGCTGCAGCTGCAGCCAGAGTAGCGCCGCCGGTATAGGCAAAAAGATTTAAGACCTTGATCGGGCGTCCTGCATTGCGGATCTTTTCACCGAACCAGTCCCAGTTCACAGCCTGCTCCGGGAAAAGTCCTGTATGCTTGAAGCTGAAAGGCTTCAGATTAAAAGTAAGGTTCTTGTAATGAAGCTCCCACTGATGAGGCAGATCAAAGAACTCCCACTCACCGCCGCCACGGCTGCTTCTGTGATAATGTCCGTTCATATGCTTCCAGCCACGGTTTTTGCGGGGAGTATCCCAGATTACCTGCGGGTCCGGACGAACCAGAAGATAATCCCCCCAGCGCTCCAGCTTTTCTCCTTTTGATGTATCAATAACTTCATATTCTTTCCATCCATCTGCAATCCACATGATGATCAATACCTCTTTCATAATAGTAAATTTATAAGATATATATAGCATTTTTATATAGCATTTCCGGAGATTACTGTACCAGATCCGGCTGATCGGGACATGAATCCATAAAACACCATAATAATGTTTTTTCCAGTATAGAGGAAAAATGGATGCTGTGCAAGAGAAGTGCAGAATTTTCCACGAAAGATTTGACAACAGCGCTTTTACATACTAAAATGTACGCAGAGATTTTCTGCCGGGGCAGAGGCTTCCCGCTTCCGTGAAACTGTGGCTGTTTTTTGCGGAAGAGATTTTGCAGAGAATTCCTGACAGACAGAAATCGTTAACAGAAGAAACACAGCAACCGTAGATATGAAACTGTGCACAAAAAGAGGAGAAGCAAACTTATGAAAAAATATTGTGAGATGAGCAGGGAAGAGCTACTCGATTTAAAGAAAGAACTTGACCGTGAGTTCGACGAGATCAAAGCCGAAGGCCTGGCACTGGATATGTCCCGTGGTAAACCTGCACCGGATCAGCTTGATCTTTCCATGAAAATGATGGAAGTACTTGCAGGGGATGCAGATCTGAAATGTGAGACCGGTGTGGACTGCCGTAACTATGGAGTCATCGACGGAATCCCGGAAGCCAAGAGACTTCTCGGTGAGATGTCAGAGGTAGAGCCAGAGAACATCATCATCTATGGTAACTCCAGTCTGAACGTAATGTTCGATACCATTGCACGTTCCTATTCCCACGGAGTAATGGGAAATACACCATGGTGCAAGCTTGACAAGGTGAAATTCCTCTGTCCTGTACCAGGATACGACCGTCATTTTCGTATCACAGAATTTTTCGGCATTGAGATGATCAACATTCCGATGTCTCCGGAAGGCCCGGATATGGACATGGTTGAGAAATATGTCAATGAAGATCCGGCAGTAAAAGGAATCTGGTGTGTTCCGAAATATTCCAATCCGCAGGGCTACACCTATTCCGAAGAAACAGTTAAGCGTTTTGCGCATCTGAAGCCGGCTGCACCGGACTTCCGTATTTACTGGGATAACGCTTACAGCATCCATCATCTCTATGATGACAATCAGGATTTCCTTCTTGAGATCCTTGATGAGTGTGCGAAAGCAGGAAATCCGGACATTGTTTATAAATTTACTTCTACCTCCAAGGTAAGCTTCCCTGGTTCCGGTATCGCAGCAGTTGCTGCATCCAAGGCGAACCTGGATGACTTCCGCAAATACATGACTGTACAGACCATCGGACACGACAAACTGAACCAGCTTCGTCACGTTCGTTTCTTCAAAGATATCAACGGACTGCATGAGCATATGAAGAAACACGCAGACATCCTTCGTCCGAAATTCGAGCTTGTTCTCGCAACACTGGATAAAGAGCTTAACGGACTTGGAATCGGTGAGTGGACCAAACCTCACGGCGGATATTTCATTTCCTTTGATTCTATGGAAGGCTGTGCGAAAGCCATCGTTGCCAAAGCAAAAGAAGCAGGCGTTGTTATGACTGGAGCAGGCGCAACCTATCCATATGGAAAGGACCCGAAAGACAGCAATATCCGTATTGCACCAAGCTACCCAAGCGTTGAGGAGCTTGGCAAGGCAGCAGAGGTATTTGTTCTCTGTGTGAAGCTTGTAAGTGTGGAAAAACTTCTGGAGAAATAAATCGATCACATCAGACTGCCCGGTATTTCAGCACGCGTAATACCGGGCAGTCATAACTATTGGAGAGAGCTCATGGATGAGGAAAAAGAAAAAATGAAAACGGGCAAAAAGTTGGTCATTGCACTGATCATGATCCTGCTGATCCTTACAGCAGGGGCTTATGGATATGGTGTACACTATTTTACAGATCATTTTTTGCCGGGATCTCAGGTGAATGGTTTTAACTGCTCCTATAAAACTGCAGATGAAACAGAAAAGCTTCTTGCAAAGGAAGTGCAGGCATATGTTCTTACCGTTGATACAAGAAACAACGGAAAAGAGAGCATTACCGCAAAAGAAGCCGGCCTGGTCTACAAGCCGGATGGCGGAGCCAAAAAGCTGATCAAGAAACAGGACCGGTACAAATGGTTCCTTGCTTTTAATCAGAAGAAAAAATATACACTGGCAACGGATACTGCTTATGAAGATCAGAACAAGCTGACAGAGGCTGTGAAGAATCTGAAATGCATGCAGAAGGACAATATGGAAAAGCCTGCAGACGCATGCATTAAGGATAATGGCGAAACCTACGAGATCCAGCCGGAAAAAGAAGGAACGACCCTGGATACAAAAAAGGTTCAGAAGGTGATCCGTGCAGCTGTTTCCGCAGGAGACAAAACAGTTAGTCTGGAAAAGAAAAACTGCTACAAAAAACCATCGATATATAAAGACGATGAAGCTCTGAAAAAAGATTGTGACCAGATGAACAAGCTTACCAGCTGCGTGATCACCTATGATTTTTCGGACCGGTCGGAACAGCTTGACCGAAATACCATCAAAGACTGGCTGGTCAGGGACGCAAACGGAGATTATATAGTAAATAAAGATCAGGTTGCAGCTTATGTGAACAGCCTGGGATATAAATATGATACCTTTGGCTGCACGAGGACATTTACCACCTACGATGGCCGCCAGAAAACCATTAAAGGCGGTGATTACGGATGGGCTATCGATCAGACCGCAGAGACTGAATGGCTTTATAATGCCATTCTTGCAGGAACTACAGAAGTGAGACAGCCGGCGTATGCTTACAGCGGACTTTGCAGAGATACCAATGATATCGGAAATACATATGTAGAGATTGACCTGACCAACCAGAGAATGGTATTCTATAAAGACGGACAGCTTCTGGTAGATACACCGGTAGTTACCGGCTGTGTCCGAAAGGGCCATTCCACACCGACCGGATGCTTTGCACTGGATGCCATGCGTTCACCGGCAGTTTTGAAGGGACCTGGATATGCATCACCGGTTACATACTGGATGCCGTTTTCCGGAGGAGTCGGAATCCATGACGCAAGCTGGCGTTCACAGTATGGCGGGCAGATCTATATCACAAATGGTTCTCATGGCTGTGTAAACACCCCGAAGGATAAGGCGGCAATCATTTATAATAATATTAGTGTAGGAGTACCAATCGTAGTTTATGAATAAGAGATTAAAAGAAATATTAAAAGAATACGAAAAAAGAAAACACAAGATCATCAAGGGAGATGAAAGTATGAATATCGTTGTATTGGCAGGCGGAACCAGTACAGAAAGAGAGATCTCCATCGTAACAGGAACCGGTGTCTGCAAGGCACTTCGTAAAAAAGGCCATAATGCCATTCTTGTAGATATTTTCTGCGGACTGGAGCCGGTGGACTGGGATGAGCCCTTTGGAGATAAAGATTATGAGGTAGATTCTGCGGCAGAGTATATGAGAAGCTTCGATGATGATATCGAAGAGATCAAACGCACAAGAAGAAGCTTTTTCGGACCGAATGTACTGGAATTGTGTCAGGCAGCAGACATTGTATTTATGGGACTTCACGGTTCCAACGGAGAGGATGGAAAGGTTCAGGCAACCTTCGATCTTCTGGGGATCCGTTACACAGGAACCGGATATTTAAGCAGTGCCCTTGCTATGGATAAGGGCCTCACCAAGAAGATCTTTCTCATGGATCAGGTACCGACACCGAAGGGCGTTTCCATGCTGAAAGAAAACTGTACAAGAAACATCCATGATCTTGGTATGGAATTTCCTGTTGTTGTAAAAACATGCTGCGGTGGTTCCAGCGTAGGTGTTTATATTGTAAACAACCAGAAAGAATATGAGGATGCCATTGATGGTGCTTATTCTTATGAAGATGAGGTAGTTGTTGAAGAGTATATCAGGGGCCGTGAGTTTTCCGTTGCAGTTGTAGACGGAAAGGCTTATCCAATCATCGAGATCGCACCGAAGCAGGGCTTTTATGATTATAAGAACAAATATCAGGCAGGCTCCACAGTAGAAACCTGTCCGGCCGAGATCTCACCGGAACTGACTGAGAAGATGCAGCATTATGCGGAAGCTGGCGCAAAGGCTCTCTGCATTGAGGGCTATGCACGTTTTGACTTCATGATGAAAGAAAACGGTGATATGTACTGCCTGGAGGCAAACACACTTCCGGGAATGACACCCACCAGTCTGATCCCTCAGGAAGCAAAGGTCCTGGGAATCGACTATCCGGACCTCTGTGAAGAACTGATCCGCATTTCTTATAAGAAATACAGCAAATAAAATATCTGACCGTAACTCCTCCTGTTGACAGGAGGAGTTTCTGGCAAAAGAAAGGATTTTATTCATGAAAAATCTTACATTGGAAAATATCACAAAAGTCTGCAATGGTATTTACCACGGCCCGCAGGAAAAACTTCAGGAGGAAGTGACTGCGATCACAACGGACAGCCGTAAGGTGGAAAAAGGAGGTCTTTTTGTACCGGTAGTAGGAGAGCGTGTGGATGCTCACCGTTTTATCCCGCAGGTAATGGAAGCAGGTGCACTCGCGACCTTATCCGAGAGAACTCTTGAAGGGGCGGATCATCCGTATATCCAGGTAGGCTCCTCCCTTCAGGCAGTAAAAGACATTGCGGAGTTTTATCTGGAGCAGCTTGATATTCCGGTTGTGGGAATCACAGGAAGCGTTGGAAAGACCAGCACAAAAGAGGTGATCGCCTCTGTGCTGAAGGAAAAATACCGTACACTGAAAACCCAGGGAAATTTCAACAATGAGCTGGGACTTCCACTGACAGTATTCCGCCTTCGTGATGAAGATGAGATCGCAGTTCTGGAAATGGGAATCAGTGATTTCGGTGAGATGACCCGTCTTGCAAAGATCGCAAAACCGGACACCTGCGTGATCACAAACATCGGAACCTGCCATCTGGAAAACCTTGGGGACAGAGACGGCGTCCTGAAGGCAAAAACAGAGATTTTTCAGTATGTGAAGAGAAATATCGTACTTAACGGTGATGATGATAAGCTTTCTACAGTAAAGGAATACAACGGCATGCAGCCGGTATTTTTCGGAAACGGAGAAAATGCTTCTGTTACCTGTGAAAATGTGGAAAGCCGTGGCCTGAAGGGAATGAGCTGTGACATCTGTCTGAAAGGAAAAATGGCAGAGAACGGAGAGCTCCAGACATTTCATGTAGATATTCCAATGCCGGGACGTCATATGGTATCCAATGCATTGGCAGCAGCAGCTGTGGGCAGACTTTACGGACTGAATGCAGAGCAGATCAAAAATGGCATCGAAAGCCTGGAACCGGTCAGCGGAAGATTCAATATGATCGAGACCGATAAATTCATGATCGTAGATGACTGCTACAACGCAAATCCCATGTCCATGAAGGCTTCCCTGGATGTTCTTCAGGACGGACTTGGAAGAAAGGTTGCCATCCTTGGCGATATGGGTGAGCTTGGAACGGATGAAGCTGCACTTCATGAAGGTGTAGGCGTTCATGCAGGTCAGTGCAGGATCGATGCATGCATCTGCGTAGGACCACTTGCAGCCCATATCGCGGAAAAAGCATCTCAGACCAATCCGGACCTGACAGTCATCCAGGAAAAAGATCTGGAAAGCCTTCTTAAGAACCTGAACACCTATGTGAAACCTGGAGATACCATCCTCGTAAAGGCTTCTCACTTCATGAAATTTGAAAATGTAGTCAAAGCACTGCAGGAAATGTAAAAAGACCGAAAACAGAGGCAGCATTTGACGAACGAAAATTCTTTCCAGTTAAGTTATATAGAAGTATAATATTCCTAAGGCGATGAGCAGTGCGGCTATAGAACGAAAGCACGCTCAGGCACTGTGCGGCAGTGAAAAAAGGGAGGGCTTATGCTGGAGATGATCATGAAGCTGAACATCCCCCTTTACGTCATGACATCCATGGGATGTATCGGCGGTCTGGGGATGCTGGCAACAAACCTTACCTACCGAAGAATGATCCGAAATACGCAGCGATTACAGAATCTCAAAGAAAAATGGCTGAACCTGTGGAAGTCAAGGGACAGGCTCTGGCACCGGATGAACCGATTTGTATGGTATCCGTCACTGTTTTGTACATTTCTTCTGGGACTGTCTGTTTTTCTCAACAGCAGACTGGGATACAGGGAAGGATTGTCTATGCTTTATCTTTATATAGGGGCGGCAGTGCCGGTAGTACTGCTTCTTCTTCGTCAGGCATTGGACTTTTCTTATAAGGAAGAGCTTGTGATGGCTACTCTTGCAGATTATGTGGAACAGGTCCGTACCTGGGTGGAGGAAGTACCGGTCGCAGAAAAGCCGGATCCTGTTCTGCAGGAAGAAATCGTAGATAAGATCACCAGAAGTATCCGTCAGACGGCTGCTACCGGAAGCCACTTCAGCAAGATGCTTTCTCCGGAGGAGGAAGAGATCATGCGGGAGATCATACGGGAGTTTATGAATGCAGAGTAAAAACATATCCCGGTATATTTGAGAAAATACAGAAATGTACACAAAGATATTCCGGAATAAGGGAACCGGATGCAATGATCTTTGGAAATGCTGAAGATTAACCGAATCAAGTAAGTTTCCTGTTTCAATTGCGAAAAGCAATAAGCAGCAGGTGGGGACTTGAGGATATCCGCTTGACAAAATATATACTTATAAAAAACTCTCCGGCAGATACGATTCTCTGTATCCGCCGGAGAGCTTTTTTATGTATGCAGTTGTGTAAGATAAGGAATTTATCAGCTATACCTTATCAACCCATGGAGATTGGGCCGCCACGGAGCTTGCCGGCTGTGGTGATCCTCTTGATCGCAACCATGTAAGCTGCCATACGGAGCGTTACATTTTTCTCCTGGCTGAGAGCATAAACTTCATTAAAGGCAGTAAGCATGATCTTCTGAAATATACCTCCCAGATTGGGGATTTCTGAAAAAAGAGAACGCAGGATAAGCATTCGTGGCTTTCCTGCGTCCTTTTACATGTTACTCAGTCTTCCTCGATCACCTGGATCTCCAGGTAGTCGAATTCAATATGTTCAATGAAATTATCCTGATAAAAGCGGGCCTTATCATGCTTTTTGAAATCCCGCACTGTGGCATCCAGCCAAATAGGATTTCCCAGATCCATCTGATAACAGATTTCCTCAAGTCCGTGAAAGATCTTGTGGGTTCTGGTATCATCGCTGTCATCACAGACAACGGTGTCCTGAAGCATGCGATTGTCTTTCCATATTTTTCCCCATAAACGAAACATAAACAGTACCTCCGTATTGAAACTGCCACAGCCGGCAGAATATGAATATCCGTCCGATATGGTCTTCAGTATAGCGGATTTTGCAGGGAAAGTAAAGCACAGGGCAATAACGCTTGTACGCAAAACAATGCACCAGGTGTGTTCACTTTTATTGACTAATGTGTAAAAATCCTCTATAATAAACGAAATTATGAAAAAAAGAATCATTACAGATTGGAGGAACCGAAATGAAACTTTACGATACCGGCGTTTATCTTCAGAACGGACAGGAAATCATTCCCGAGAACCAGGCTGATCTGCCTGTAGCGAAAGAAGAGGCTGCTAAGAATACCATCGCATATTCTATTCTCAAGGCGCATAATAAATCCGATAACATGGAGAAACTTCAGATCAAATTCGATAAACTGACTTCCCATGATATCACATTTGTGGGAATCATCCAGACTGCAAGAGCTTCAGGACTTGAGAAGTTCCCGGTACCATATGTACTGACCAACTGCCATAACTCCCTCTGTGCAGTAGGCGGAACCATCAATGAAGATGACCACATGTTTGGTCTCACCTGTGCCAAAAAGTACGGCGGAGTTTATGTACCGCCTCATCAGGCAGTTATCCATCAGTTTGCAAGAGAAATGCTTGCAGGCGGCGGAAAGATGATCCTCGGCTCCGACAGTCATACAAGATACGGAGCACTTGGAACCATGGCTATGGGAGAGGGCGGACCGGAGCTTGTAAAACAGCTTCTCTGCCAGACATACGATATTAATATGCCAGGAGTAGTTGCTATTTATCTGAAAGGTGCTCCACGTCCGGGTGTAGGACCGCAGGATGTAGCGCTTGCCATCATCGGCGAGGTTTTTGCCAACGGCTATGTGAAGAATAAGGTTATGGAGTTCGTTGGACCAGGCGTTGCCAGCTTAAGCGCAGATTTCCGTATCGGTGTTGATGTTATGACAACAGAAACCACATGTCTTTCCTCCATCTGGCAGACAGATGCGAAGATCGAGGAATTCTATGCGATCCATGGAAGACCGGAGGATTACAAAGAACTGAAACCGGGCAACGTTGCATACTATGACGGCTGTGTAGAGATCGACCTCAGTGAGATCAAACCAATGATCGCAATGCCGTTCCACCCAAGTAACACCTACACCATCGATGAGCTGAAGGCAAACCTTGACGATATCCTTGCAGATGTGGAGAAGAGAGCACAGGTAAGCCTTGATGGAAAGATTCCGTTCACATTGAGAGACAAGGTAGTTGATGGCAAGCTTTATGTTGAGCAGGGAATCATCGCCGGCTGTGCAGGTGGCGGATTCGAGAATATCTGTGCAGCAGCAGATATCCTCAAGGGCAAAAATATCGGCCATGATGCCTTCACCTTAAGTGTATACCCGGCAAGTACTCCGATCTACATGGAATTGGCTAAGAATGGTGTTCTTGCAGAACTGATCGGAACAGGCGCAGTTGTGAAAACTGCATTCTGCGGACCGTGCTTCGGTGCCGGAGATACACCTGCAAACAATGCATTCAGTATCCGTCATACAACCAGAAACTTCCCGAACCGTGAAGGCTCCAAGATCCAGAACGGTCAGATCTCTTCGGTTGCACTTATGGATGCACGTTCCATTGCAGCTACAGCAGCAAACAAGGGATTCCTTACCTCAGCAGAGGAGTTTGACGGAAGCTATTCCGAGCATAAATACTACTTCGATAAGTCTATCTACGAGAACCGTGTATTTGACAGCAAGGGCGTGGCAGATCCAAGCGTAGAGATCCAGTTTGGACCGAATATCAAAGACTGGCCGGAGATGGCTGCACTTGCAGACAACCTGATCCTGAAGGTTGTTTCCGAGATCCACGATCCGGTTACTACCACTGACGAGCTGATCCCGTCCGGTGAGACATCCTCCTACCGTTCCAATCCGCTTGGACTTGCAGAGTTCACACTGTCCAGAAAGGATCCGGCTTATGTTGGCCGTGCAAAAGAGATCCAGGCAGCACAGAAGGCGATCCAGGCAGGTAACTGCCCGGCAGAGGCTGTTCCGGAACTGAAACCGGTTATTAAAACCATCAACAAGACTTATCCGGATGTAGATAAGACCAACCTTGGCGTAGGAAGTACTATCTTTGCAGTGAAACCGGGCGATGGCTCTGCCAGAGAGCAGGCTGCATCCTGCCAGAAGGTACTTGGCGGCTGGGCAAACATTGCCAATGAGTATGCAACCAAGAGGTATCGTTCCAATCTGATCAACTGGGGTATGCTTCCATTCCTGATCCCGTCCGGAGATCTTCCGTTCAAGAACGGTGATTATCTGTTCTTCCCGGGAATCCGCAAGGCGGTTGAGGAAAAAGCAGACGTGATCAAGGGATATACTGTTGAAGGTGACGCTCTGAAGGAGTTCGATGTAACTCTGGGTGAGCTGACAGATGATGAGAGAGAGATCATCCTTAAGGGTTGTCTGATCAATTATAATCGTAGATAGATGCAGGGATTGAACATATATAGAGCGTGAAGGTGATGGAAGTGTGTTCATGAATATGCTGCAGAGCGGAATATAGTAATTTAAGAATTTCCGTGTTGTTTTGCAGACTGGTGACCGTTTTGATCGAGGTTGCCGGTCTGCTTTTTTACTTTTAAGGTTATGGATACTTATTTATGGGATGTGGATGATGCGGACACCTCACGCTGACATTCCCAGAGACAAATCCCAGCCCCGGTAAAAATATCAAGAAAAGCTCAACAAATGATGACCGTCTCAACACTCTTCGTTATTCAATTTTTCTTCTTCGTTCTTTCGAATAAAGTTTATCTCAATCCCCTGCAAACATTGCAAAGTACAAACATTGCAATGTTTGCAGGGCCAATACAGTCACACAGAAACTTTTCTAACTAACTTTCCATGTTCGAAAGTCAGGGCGGGAAGGACGGGAGGGGCGGGTGACTCTGCAGGAGTCGTAGTACTTCTTAGGCCGCGGGGAGGCTGCGTTGCTGGAAAAATCCCAGCTGTTTGAGCGTTAGCGAGTTCTGGGATTTTTTCAGCGGTTTTAGCAGAATCCCCGCAGCCTTAGAAGCACTAGACCTCCGAAGCCTCACCCGCCCCTCCCGTCCTTCCCGGCCGTCCGTTCGCAACATACCCTCCCGTTCTTCACAACTTCACAACAGCATAAATTAACAGAAAATAATAAAAAATACAAACAAATTATAAAATATAAACACATAATAAAAGAAATAAATAAAAATAATAGCATAAAAACACAAAAATGTATTGACAAATACTCGCAACGATGTTATTATAAGACCATCAAAAACAACAAGAGAAAAACAAAAAAGAAAATCATTCAATTCATAGCATAGATGCACATGAAGGATGAAGAAAGGAAAAGGTGATTCCAGTGGGAACATAAACAAACACCATCATCAATATGAGAGTGACAGGAACCGGATTTCCTGCAAGAAAGACCTGATACAGATCACATATGATATACCTTAAGAAAACAGAAGTTTCTTTTATGAAATATAAATAAGATCCTCTTAAATCTTACTTATATATTTTAAGAAATCAGAAACAAAAGGAAATCAGTATTTCAGGTAATATAGAATCGGTAACTCATATTGAACAACTGTCACACACCTGATACAAAGATTTCAGGAAATATGTAAAGAAATATTTCCCGAAAGAGTAAAACCCTCAACTCACCGGTTCGTTGGAAAGAAGAGATTCCAAGAACAAACGTGAAGATGAGAACGATACTTTGAAATGCATATCAGAACCATTAGGATATGGATTGAAGCTTTGCATCAGAAGAATATCTGAGAGGATATTAAAAATAGAAGAATCGGGCAGGAACTTTTTTCCAGGATACTTTAAAGAACTGCAGAGGAGAAAATCCCAATAGGTCGATTTGAATCAGCAGATCGCAAAGTACAGAGATGACAAATGGTTTTGAATTTAAGAAGTTAAGTCCAGAATTGTTTAGTGAACAGGAAAAAGTATAACCACCGAAATTCTTCAGATAAACAGGAAATCAAACATCGTAAAAAATGATTTCTGATCTATAAAACTTTCTAAATAATCGAAAAGATATACTTACATATATCAGTCGTTTATGAGCAGGAAATAAAAAAGAAGAGAGAATCTGAAAAAGAAAAATTTCAAAATTGAATAAAGAGAATCGAAATTATTTTATAAAGTATATAAAATCAAAGATTTCGATTGATAAGTATAATAAGTATAACAAGAAAACTTTATTCGAAAGAACGAAGAGGAAGAAAAATTGAATAACGAAGAGTGTTGAGACGGTCATCATTTTTGGAAACTGTAAAAGTAAAAAAAGTGATGACCGTCTCGTTGTGTATATAAGATTGCATATATTAAGTATATAACCGTTCCGAAAAGCCCTGGATAAAATAATATGATCCGAGCAGAGAGCAAAATTTTCGATCAGAGATTTTCCGAACAGTTATATTTATCAGTTGCCATCAAAAACATCATCAGTTATACTTCTGTGAGAAAGGAAGTAAGATGAGAAAATATGTGGAATTATCAGATTGAAGAAAATATTTTATATGAAGACAAAGAGATCCTTGTGTGCAGAAAAACAGCAGGAATGCCGGTGCAGGCAGCAAAAATAGGAACAATGGATATGGAAAGTGCCCTGAAAAATTATCTGGCACAAAAAACACCGGGAAAGATCCCATATCTGGGAGTAGTACATCGCCTTGATCAGCCGGTAGAAGGCATTCTTGTATTTGCGAAAACATCCGAAGCAGCAGGAAATTTGAGTAAACAGATGATGGCAGGAGGCGCCGGAAAATATTACCTGGCAGTAACAGAGGGAAAAGCAAAGAGCTCAGAAGGGACTCTTACAGACTATCTGAAAAAAAATGGAAAAGCCAACATGTCTCAGGTGGTGTCTGCCAATACACCGGGAGCAAAAAAAGCGATCCTTCACTATAAAGTTCTGGATCAGCAGGAGATAAACGGAAAATCCCGGACACTTCTTAAGATCAGGCTGGAAACAGGTCGGCATCATCAGATTCGTGTGCAGCTTTCTCATGAGGGACTGCCCCTTCTAGGAGACCGGAAATATAATCCTTCGGGAGAAAAAGGTACATCACTGGGACTTTGTTCCAGTTGTCTGGAATTCAAACACCCCAGAACAGGAAAAATGATGAAGTTTGAAACAGAGCCACAGGGAAGCGCGTTTCTGGATTTTGTGAAAAAAGTGTAAAAACTCTGGACGGAAATACGAAAAAGTGTATAATGTAAAAAGCAAGTAACCAAATGTAAGATTTTTGTAAAGTATAAGTTACTGTGGACGGACAAGGCAGACGATAAAGAACAGTAACCAGCGAGGAAGAGGAGATTACAATGAAAAGAGCTGCAGTAGCGTCAGCAGCCTTGTTGGCTGTGGCAACCCTGCTGACAGGCTGTCAGAAAGAAGAAGTAGAAAAGCTTGTTGCACCGATTGTAGCAGATGTCCAGGAAACCCCTGAAGCAACCGAAGTGGAAGAAGAAAAAAGCCCGCTGATCCCTGAGATCGATGACACTCTTTCTATTGAAGAAGGTGCCAGAATAGCTGTTGTCAGCAAAAGCAAAAAAGGCGAATTCTGGAATAAAGTAAAAGAAGGAATGGAAGCTGCTGTCAAGGATGTAAATGAGGCGTATGGTTTCAAAAAAGACAAGCAGATCACGATGACCTTTGAGGGTCCGGATGATGAAGAGGACGTAGAAAGTCAGATCAATACTCTTGATGCAGTAATCGCTGAGAATCCATCTGTAGTGTGTCTTTCTGCCGGAGATGTGGATTCCTGTCAGGCACAGCTGGAAGCAGCGAAAGAGAACGGAATTCCGGTGGTCGCATTTGATTCCAATGTCAGTGATACGAAGCTGGTCAGAGCTTTCCGTGGAACAGACAATACACAGATCGGCAAATATGCAGCATATAAGCTTGGCAGCGCCATTGGAAAAATGGGAAATGTGGCTGTTTTTTCCGCACAGGAGAAAACACAGAGCGCGCAGGAACGTGTAAAGGGATTTCTGGATAATATTGCAAATTATACGGATATTAAAGTGGTGGAAACCGTATATTCTGACCAGGTTGATGATATGAAGGAAGCTATGAAGGAAGTTCTGGATAAATATCCGGCATTGGATGGCGTTTTCTGCACCAATGCCGAGGTTTCTGAAATGTTTCTGGAGGTAAATAAGGACACAGGAGAAAATAAAGTTGCTATGGTAGGCGTAGATGCAACCAGCAAACAGCAGGAAGCGATCCAGAAAGGGGAAGAACTGGGAGTGCTTTCACAGAATCCTTATGCGATGGGATATCAGACCATGTGGGCGGCTATTCAGTCTACTGCACCGAAGAAGGAAACAAAGATTGATAAGAAGGTTTTACTTGATCCGGTATGGATCGATGCTGAGAATATCAAAAGCGAAGACATTGCAAATTACCTGTACAATTAACAAATAGAACAGATAGCCACTGTAGGTCGGGTGAATAGGTTAGTCCGCATTCACCGTCTGTTCATAATTGAAAGCCATCAGCCCGATGAAGATGTAAAAAACATTTTCATCGGGCTGATGGCTTTTTTGAATAAAAATAAAAAATATGAATAGAATAAACAAATAAAAAGTGTGCGAAAAAATGGCAAAAATATAACATATATGACGACTTTTTGACACAATACAAATAAATTTATCGTTAAATTGCATAATAAACATTGTTTTGAAAAAGCGATTGTGGTACAATTTGGATATGCAGAGAGGCGGTGATCAGATGATCCAGGAAACGATCAAGGCAGTGAAAGAGGCGGAGGCAAAAGCACAGCAGAAGATAAAGGATGCATCCGTCCGTGCACAGAGTATCATCAGCGAAGCTGAGAAAGAGGCAGAGAATATTATCAGAAAGGCGGAAACAGCCGCCGGCGAACAGGCGGCATCTGATATGAAAGCAGCCGAAGAACGTGCACACAGTACAGAGAACACTGTCGTTGGACAGGCGGAGGAAGAGCTTGCAGCTTTGAAAAAGAAAGCGGAGTCGAAGCACGAGCAGGCGATCCAGACAGTAATGGACAGTTTGTTCTGAGAGGGGGAGTGCGAAAATGGCAGTATTGCAGATGCAGCGAATCAGTATCTGCGCAATGAAAAAGAACCGTAAGGCCATATTGGAAGAACTGCAGTCACTTGGAGTATTGGAGATCGATGCAGCGGAATTGGATCCGGAGCTTAAGACGATGGATACTATGAATGCCCGGCTGATCTTTGAGAAAAACGCATCCCTTTGTGATCAGGCAATCGAAATACTGGATGAATTTTCGAAGGAAAAGCAATCCATGCTGGCATCCCTGGCAGGGAAACCGCTGATCGGAAGGAAGCAGGAGGAAGAAGCTATCCGGGATCAGGAAGAGATCCTGAGAACAGCCAGAGAAATCCAGGGATACCGGAAGAAGCTTACAGAGAACAATGCGGCAGCAGTTAAGATCGAGCAGCAGGAAGCAGCTCTTGCTCCATGGCTGAAGCTGGATATTCCGATGAACTTCGGCGGTACAGCGAAAGCAGCGGTACTTGTGGGAAGTATTGATGGAAATATAACTCTGGATCAGGTATACAGTCAGCTGGCAGCGGATGCACCACAGCTTGAAGCCTTTGACATTCGGGAAATCTCAAATGACGCCGGTAAGCTGAGCCTGGTGGTTGTCTGCTTGAAAGCACAGGCACAGGAACTGGAAGAAGCGCTTCGGATGCAGGGATTTGCAAGACCGGCACAGCTGGTATCAGAGGTTCCGGCACAGGAGCTGGAGAACCTTAAGAATGAAGTGGTACGCATTCAGGAAGAGTCCGAACAGATCCGGGAACAGATACGCGCTCTTCACGACAGGAAGAGCTCTCTTCAGCTTTTGTCCGATTATTTCCGGATCCGTGCACAGAAATATGAGGTATTAGGACAGCTCCGCCAGTCGGAGAGCACTTTTTTTGTGACAGGATATCTTCCGAAGAAACAGGTTCCTGCAATGGAGAAACGGCTTACGGAGAAGTACGATATTGTTTTTGAAGCAGAAGATGCTGAGGGAGAAAATGTTCCGGTTGCCCTTCAGAACGGCAAATTCGGAGCAGCAGGAGAGGGAGTTCTGGCAGCATTTGGTCTTCCCGGAAAGGGAGAGATCGATCCTTCCATGATCATGACAGCCTGCTATGTATTTCTTTTCGGACTGATGCTGTCAGACGCAGCATATGGACTGATCGTCTTTGCAGTCTGTCTGGGAGTACTTCTGAAGTTCCCCAGGATGGAGAGCGGAATGCAGAAATCCATCCGGCTTTTTATGTACTGTGGATTGTCCACTTTGTTCTGGGGCGTGATGTTTGGCGGATATTTCGGAGATTTTATCGATGTATTCTCGAAAGTATATCTGCACAGGCCGGTCACGGTGAAGCCGGTATGGTTTGCACCGTTAAATGAGCCAATGAGACTTCTGGTGTTCTCCATGCTGTTTGGCCTGATCCATATGTTTCTGGGAATGGGTCTTAAGGGTTACATGCTGTTACGTGACAGAAAATATCTCGATTTTTTCTATGACGTAGTACTCTGGTTCCTGCTTCTTATGGGACTGATCCTGATCTTTATCCCAAGCAGCATGTTCCGTTCTATTTCTCAGATGGATCTGAACCTTTCGTCGGCAGTGATACAGGTCGGAAAATGGATGGCAATCATCGGTGCGGTGGGAATTCTCTTCATGTCAGGAAGAGATAAGAAGAATCCATTCCTGAGGCTGGCGCTTGGAGCCTATGATCTTTACAATATCACGGGATGGGTCAGTGATATCCTTTCCTATTCCAGACTTCTGGCCCTGGGACTTGCCACCGGAGTTATCGCATCGGTTATGAACCAGATGGGAAGTATGCTGGGAGACAGTATTCTGGGATGGATCGTATTTATTCTTGTATTTGTGATTGGTCATATCTTTAACCTTCTGATCAATCTTCTGGGTGCATACGTGCACACCTGCCGATTACAGTATGTAGAGTTTTTCGGCAAATTCTTTGAGGGCGGAGGAAAAGAGTTCCACCCCTTCCGCGAAAATACAAAATATGTAGATATTAAGGAGGATTAATATTATGAGTGGTATCGTTTGGGCATTATTGGGAGCAGCAATTTCCGTAGCTCTTGCAGGTATAGGTTCCGCCATCGGTGTTGGTACAGCCGGCCGTGCAGCAGCAGGCGTTGTAACAGAAGACCCGGACAAATTTGCCAAGGTTCTGCTTCTTCAGCTTCTTCCCGGTACGCAGGGTATTTACGGACTGCTGGTAGCATTCCTTGCACTTTCCAAGGTTGGTATCCTGGGCGGCGGTGTTGCTGATATTTCCCTGGAAACCGGTCTTATGATCTTTGTGGCTTGTCTTCCGATTGCTATCGCAGGTCTTCTTTCTGCAATCCATCAGGGAAAAACTTCCGTAGCTTCCATCGGTATCGTAGCCAAGAAACCGGAGCAGTTCGGTAAAGCCATGCTTTTCCCTGCAATGGTTGAGACATATGCGATTCTGGCTCTTCTGATCTCCATTCTTGCAGTCAGCGGAATTCAGGTTTGATTCATCAGGAGGGGCAGAGCATGACAGGATTAGAGAAGATGGTAAGCCAGATTCTTGAAGAGGCCGATGCTTCTGCAGCCGTTACGATCAGTGATGCGGAGAAAAAAGCCGCAGAGATCCTCAGGGAAGCCGGAGAAAAGGCAGATAAGATCCGGCAGCAGAGAGAAGAACAGTCCAGGGCAAAGGTGAAAAGCTATGAAGAGCGGACAGCTTCCGCTGCAGATATGAAGAAGCGTACCGCAGTTCTTGCAGCCAAGCAGGAGCTGATCGGAAATGTGATCGCAGATGCCTGTGACCGTGTGAAGAATCTGGATGAAGAAAAATATTTTGGGATCCTTAAGAATATGGCTGAGAAATATCTTCTTCCAAGAGAAGGAGAGATCTGTTTTTCAAAAAAGGATCTGGAACGTATGCCGGCAGGTTTCCGTGAGGAAATAAAGAGCCTGGCACAGAAAAAGGGTGGTGTGCTGGAAATTTCCGGTGAAACCCGAAACATAGACGGAGGTTTTATCCTGATATACGGCGGCATTGAGGAAAACTGTTCCATTGATGCCATGTTCGCAGAGAAGCGGGATGAGCTTCTGGATCAGGTAAGAAAGATTTTGTTTGCGTAAAACACCATCGCAAAAAGGAGGGCGTGAATGATGTTTGGTGAAGATTATGCCTATGCGGTGGCGCGGATACGTGTTCTGGAGACCGGACTTCTGAATCAGGCGGCGATCGAGCAGCTTCTGGCATGTCAGGATGAGCAGCAGTGCCTTCAGATTCTTACAGAGAAGGGCTGGGGAAACGGTGATCCTGCAGCCGGTGCGGATGCCATTCTTTCCCGGGAGAGAGAAAAGATCTGGGAGATCATGGATTCGCTGGTAGCGGACCGATCTGTTTTTTCTGTTCTTTCTTATCAGGATCTTTTCCATAATATGAAAGCGGCTGTGAAGGCAAGCATCCTGCAAGGGGCAGCGCCGAATATTTTTTTCAGCGACTGTTCCATTGACGGAGAGGATATGGTGAAATTCCTGAAGGATAAGGAATATGATCGTTTTCCTGAGGATATGCGGGAAGCGGCAAGAGAAGCCTATGAGACCTTTTTGCACACAAGAGACGGACAGCTTGCGGATATTATCGTAGACAGGGCAGCACTGGATGCCATAAAAAAAGCCGGAGGACGATCAAAAGAAGAGATCGTCCGGCAGTATGCGGAATCCACGGTAGCGGTAGCAGATATCCGGATCGCAGTCCGTGCCTGCAAAACAGGAAAAAGTTCGGACTTTATGAAAAAAGCCATGGCAGAATGTGACACACTGGATAAGGAGAGACTGATCCACGCGGCAGTAAGCGGAATGGATCAGATCATGGGTTATCTGGCAGAAACGAAATATGGGGACGGAGCTCTGGCACTGGCGGAATCAGCTTCCGCTTTTGAGAGATGGTGTGATAACCAGATCATGGAGACCATCCGCCCTCAGCTGTATAATTCATTTTCACTGGGACCGCTGGTAGCCTATGTGCTTGCCCGTGAAAATGAGATCAAGACGGTGCGGATCATTCTCACCGGAAAGCGCAGCGGCCTTCCGGAAGAGTTTATCCGGGAAAGGGCAAGGGAAATGTATGTATAAGATCGCAGTTTTAGGTGATTATAACAGCATTTACGGGTTTGCGGCTCTTGGCCTTGATACTTTTCCGGTGGAGGATCCTGCAGAAGGTAAAGAGAAGCTTAACCGTCTGGCAGCCGGTGAATATGCGGTTATTTATATTACGGAACAGCTGGCGGCCCAGCTTTCCGCAGAGATCAGTAAATACAGTGAGGAGCTGATGCCTGCGATCATTCAGATTCCCGGAATTTCCGGAAATACAGGTGCAGGTATCGAAAATGTAAAGAAATCCGTGGAGACGGCAGTTGGCTCCGATATTCTTTTCAGTAATGAGTGACAAGAAAGCAGGTGATTGGTTCAGATGAGCAGAGGAACCATTAAGAAGGTGGCAGGACCGCTGGTAATTGCCAAGGGTATGCGGGATGCAAATATGTATGACGTGGTTCGTGTAAGCAGCCAGCGTCTGATCGGTGAGATCATTGAGATGCATGAAGATGAGGCTTCCATACAGGTATATGAGGAGACTTCAGGACTTCGTCCGGGAGAACCGGTAGAGTCCATGGAGGTGCCCCTTTCCGTGGAGCTTGGTCCTGGCCTTATTACAAGCATTTACGATGGAATACAGCGTCCGCTGGATGACATCATGAAGGTAGCAGGCAGCAACAACCTGAAACGAGGCGTTGAGGTTCCTGCCCTGAAGCGGGACAAAAAATGGAATTTCATTCCGGTTGCGAAGGTGGGAGATCCGCTGGAGGGCGGCGATGTTCTTGGAACCGTTCAGGAGACTATCGTTGTTACACAGAAGATCATGGTACATCCCAATATGAAAGGTACTCTGAAGGAAATTAAATCCGGCGAGTTTACCGTGGATGAGACCGTTGCAGTTCTTTCCACAGCAGACGGCGATAAAGAGTTGACCCTGATGCAGCACTGGCCGGTACGACGTGGCCGTCCATATAAGAAGAAACTTCCGCCAGCTAAACCTCTGGTAACAGGACAGCGTGTTATTGATACCATGTTCCCTATTGCCAAGGGTGGTGTGGCAGCAGTTCCCGGCCCGTTCGGAAGCGGTAAGACGGTTATCCAGCATCAGCTTGCAAAATGGGCTGAGGCAGATATCGTGGTTTATATCGGCTGCGGTGAGCGTGGAAATGAGATGACAGATGTTCTGAACGAGTTCCCGGAGCTGAAGGATCCGAAAACAGGACAATCCCTGATGGAGCGTACGGTTCTGATCGCCAATACCTCAGATATGCCGGTTGCAGCTCGTGAGGCGTCGATCTATACAGGTATTACAATTGCGGAGTATTTCCGTGATATGGGATATTCCGTAGCATTGATGGCAGATTCTACTTCCAGATGGGCTGAGGCTCTCCGTGAGATGTCCGGACGACTGGAGGAGATGCCAGGCGAGGAAGGTTATCCTGCATATCTTGGTTCCCGTCTTGCACAGTTCTATGAGCGTGCCGGACATGTGATCTGCAGTGGAAAAGACGGAAGAGAGGGTGCCCTGACAGCGATCGGCGCCGTATCTCCTCCAGGTGGTGATATCTCCGAGCCGGTTTCCCAGGCGACACTTCGAATCGTAAAGGTATTCTGGGGACTGGATGCAAACCTTGCATACAAACGTCATTTCCCGGCGATCAACTGGCTGACCAGCTATTCTCTGTATCTGGACAGCGTTGGCGGATGGTTTGACGAAAATGTAGCGAATGACTGGATGAAGCTCCGTCAGAGAATGATGACCCTTCTTCAGGAAGAGGCAGAGCTGGAAGAAATCGTAAAGATGGTAGGTATGGATGCGCTTTCTCCGGGTGACCGACTGAAAATGGAAGCAGCCCGTTCCATCCGAGAGGATTTCCTCCACCAGAACTCTTTCCACGAGATCGATACCTACACATCTCTGGAAAAACAGCACAATATGATGCGTCTGGTACTTGCATTTTATGATGCGGGTCTGGATGCGCTGAAACAGGGCGCAGATATCAATGATATCGTAAAGCTTCCGGTACGTGAGCAGATCGGCCGTTATAAATATACAAAAGAAGATCAGCTGGCAGCAGAATATGAGAAAGTAACCCGCCAGCTGGCAGCAGAGACTGCAGAACTTCTGGGAAAGGAGGGCCTGTAAAATGCCAAAAGAATATAGGACCATACAGGAAGTTGCCGGCCCTTTGATGCTGGTACGGGGCGTTGAAGATGTAGCATTTGACGAGCTTGGTGAGATCGAGCTTGCCGATGGCGAAACAAGAAGATGCCGTGTTCTGGAGATCGACGGAAGCAATGCTCTGGTGCAGCTGTTTGAGAGCTCCACAGGTATCAATCTTTCCAACAGCAAGGTACGTTTCCTGGGACGGAGCATGGAGCTTGGTGTATCCGGCGATATGCTGGGTCGTGTTTTTGACGGACTGGGACGTCCCATTGATGACGGCCCGGAGATCCTTCCGGAGGAAAGAAGAGATATCAACGGACTTCCCATGAATCCGGCGGCCAGAAGCTATCCGGAGGAGTTTATCCAGACGGGTGTATCTGCGATTGACGGACTGAATACTCTGGTACGCGGACAGAAGCTTCCGATCTTCTCCGCATCCGGTCTTCCCCATGCACAGCTTGCGGCACAGATTGCAAGACAGGCGAAGGTTCGCGGAAAAGATGAGCAGTTTGCCGTTGTATTTGCAGCCATGGGTATCACTTTCGAGGAGTCAAACTTCTTCGTAGAGAGCTTTAAGGAAACCGGAGCTATAGATCGTACTGTTCTGTTTGTGAACCTGGCAAATGACCCGGCTGTTGAGCGTATCGCTACTCCGCGAATGGCACTGACAGCGGCTGAATATCTTGCCTTCGAAAAAGACATGCACGTATTGGTAATCCTTACGGATATCACAAACTATGCGGATGCTCTCCGTGAGGTTTCCGCGGCTCGTAAGGAGGTTCCGGGACGTCGTGGATATCCCGGATATATGTACACAGATCTTGCTTCTCTTTATGAGCGTGCAGGCCGTCAGAAAGGAAAATCAGGAAGTATCACCATGGTTCCGATCCTGACTATGCCTGAGGATGATAAGACCCATCCGATCCCGGACCTTACCGGTTACATCACAGAGGGACAGATCATCCTGAGCCGTGAGCTTTACCGTAAGGGAATCACACCGCCCATCGATGTTCTTCCGTCTCTGTCACGACTGAAGGATAAGGGTATCGGTGAAGGCAAGACAAGAGCAGACCATGCCAACACCATGAATCAGCTGTTTGCCGCATATGCCCGTGGTAAAGAGGCCAAAGAGCTGATGACCATTCTTGGTGAGGCAGCTCTCTCCGATATTGACCTGATCTATGCAAAATTTGCGGATGCTTTCGAGAAGGAATATGTTTCCCAGGGCTATCAGGCTAACCGTGATATTGAGGAAACACTGGCCATCGGCTGGAAGCTGCTTTCCATTCTTCCGAGAAGCGAGCTGAAACGTATCGATGACAAATTCCTTGATCAGTATTACGGAAAAGTATAAAGGGGGGATGATTTGTGGCATCAACACAGGTGAATCCTACCCGTATGGAGCTTACGAAGCAGAAAAAGAAGCTGGTGACTGCAGTACGTGGCCATAAGCTTCTGAAGGATAAGCGGGACGAGCTGATGAGACAGTTCCTGGATCTGGTACGGGAGAATATGGAGCTGCGAAAAAAAGTAGAAGCCGGTATCCGAAGCGCCAACACCAATTTTGTCATTGCAAAAGCAGGAATGTCGGAGGAGACGCTGAATACGGCATTGATGGCTCCCAAGCAGGAAGTTTATCTGGAAACCGGAAAAAAGAATGTCATGAGTGTGGATATTCCTGTTTTTGAATACAAAACAAGAACACCGGATGCCAACGATATTTATTCCTATGGCTTTGCTTTTACATCCAGTGATCTGGACGGAGCGGTAAAATCCCTGGCAGACATCCTGCCGGATATGCTTCGTCTGGCAGAAGTGGAAAAGGCCTGTCAGCTTATGGCTTCCGAGATCGAAAAAACAAGGCGTCGTGTAAATGCCCTGGAGCATGTCATCATACCGGAAGCACAGGCAAACATCAAATACATCACCATGAAGCTGGATGAGAACGAGAGAAGTACCCAGATCCGACTGATGAAGGTGAAAGATATGATGCTGGAGGAGGCACATCATTATAAGGAGCGGGAGGCAGAGCGCGGAGCGTAAAGCGCAGCCATCCTGAAAGAAAAAGAAAAGTTTATATAGAAAGTTTTAAGTAACGGAAAGGAGATGTCCCTGTACTGTGTGAAATTTCGGCAGTGCAGGGGCGTTTTATTTATAAAATATTTAGCTTTTGTTATCAGAAAATCAAGAAAAATACAGTATAATAGATAATAAGCAAATCAGACAGCTGCAGATGCAGAAATATAAAAGAAAGCTGCTCTGTCTGCTGAAAAATAAAGAAATGAAAAATAAAGAAAGAGGAGAAAGCTGATCTGACCAGGTAAACTGCCGGGCAGCTGCATGGCTATGAACAGCTGGCAAAGCAGATTGCGGTAGCGTCTGATCAGTAAGAGGTATATGAATATTTTACAGTCAATACAACAGCTGGACGGAGAAATCCTTCTCCTGATCCAGCGATATTTAAGAACGGATATGCTGACACCATTTATGAAATCTGTTACATTTCTGGGAAACGGAGGATGGTTCTGGATCCTCTGTGCAGTTGTTCTTCTTGCTGTTCCAAAGACGAGAAAAACAGGCTATGCGGCAGCCTTGTCCCTGATCTTCGGGGCGATCGTTACCAACCTGCTTCTTAAAAATATAGTGGCAAGACCAAGGCCTTTTGCGGAAATCGAAGCTCTCATCCCTATGATCACCAAACCGAAGGATTTCTCTTTTCCGTCAGGTCACACCACAGCATCCTTTGCCGTTGCTCTGGTAATGCTCCGGATGCTTCCGAAGAAATTCGGAATCCCGGCAGTAGTTCTGGCAGCACTGGTGGCATTTTCCAGACTGTATCTTGGTGTCCATTATCCGACAGATGTTCTGACCGGATTCGTGATCGCGCTGGTGGGAAGCATGTTGTCAGTATGGATCGTGCGAACGAAACCGGAAGACAAACAGGTACACTAGCATTGTCCATAGGAAATATGAAACACTTTACCTGGACAAAGTATTGACACGCTGAAGCAAGACGGGGTAAAATTGTAGACAGTACAACAGATTCTGGCTATGGTAGAAATAATGATATGAAACCCTGTAAAATCGGATAAAAGGAGAGAGCACAAAATGATATCAGAAAAAATGAAACCCTACGTAAAAAATAATTCCGCCATCCGTATGATGTTTGAGGAAGGAAACCGCCTCCGTGCGAAATACGGCGCAGACAAGGTTTTTGATTTCAGTCTCGGAAATCCAAGTGTACCGGCACCGGACAGCGTCCGCGAAGCAATTATCGAGCTTGTAAACACTACGGATCCGACAGTTCTTCACGGATATATGAGCAACGCAGGCTTTGAGGATGTACGCCAGACCATCGCAGAATCCCTCAACAGACGTTTCGATACGAAATTTTCCGCAAAGAATCTGATCATGACCGTCGGTGCTGCAAGCGGACTGAATGTGATCCTGAAAACAATCCTGAATCCTGGAGAAGAGGTGATCGTTTTTGCGCCATATTTTCTGGAATACGGTGCATATGTCCGCAATTATGATGGTGTCCTTGTGGAAATCTCTCCAGATACCACAACCTTCCAGCCAAATCTCGCTGAGTTTGAACAGAAGATCACACCGAAGACAAGAGCGGTTATCGTAAACACCCCACACAATCCTACCGGAGTTGTATATTCAGAAGAAACGATCAAGAAGCTTTCCGCAATCCTGGAAGCAAAACAGAAAGAGTTCGGAAGTGTGATCTACCTGATCTCCGATGAGCCATACCGTGAGCTGGCTTATGATGGCGTGGAGGTCCCATACCTGACGAAATATTATAACAATACTGTTGTGGGCTATTCCTACAGCAAATCTCTTTCCCTTCCGGGTGAACGTATCGGATATCTGGTGATCCCTGATGAGGCAGACGGAAGCGAAGAGCTGATCTCTGCAGCAACCATTGCAAACCGTACACTTGGCTGTGTAAATGCACCGTCCCTGATCCAGAAGGTAGTTGCAAAATGTGTAGACGCCAAGACGGATCTTGTAGCTTATGATAAAAATCGGCAGGCACTTTATAATGGCCTGAAAGAATGCGGATTTGAGTGTATCAAACCACAGGGTGCCTTCTATCTCTTTGTAAAATCTCCGGTTGAAGACGAAAAAGCCTTCTGTGAAGCCGGTAAGAAATATAACATTCTTATGGTACCGGGAAGCTCCTTCGCATGCCCCGGTTATGTGAGACTTGCATATTGTGTATCCTATGAGACAATTGTGAATTCTCTTCCTGAATTTAAAAAACTTGCAGCAGAGTATGGCTTGAAATAAACGGTCATTACAAAGCAGTTGAATAAAAGATCCCCGGTACAGTCTGTTTATGCAGCCCTGTATCGGGGATCTTTTGCAAGAGGGAATAAGCAAATGAAACGTAGTCGGGAGTGAATAGACTCCCGACTGTGTTTCATTAAAAGGATGTTCCACATTTATTTGGCTTTTTTCTTTTCTTTATTTGGCATTTCTCCGTAGTAAGCTTTCAGATAGATATCTTTCAGCTCGGATACAAGCGGATATCTCGGGTTGGCACCGGTACACTGGTCATTGAAGGCCTGCTCGGACATCTCATCCAGAGTTTCCAGGAAATGTTTCTCATCTACGCCGTAATCACGGATCGTCGGCAGGATCTCGATAGTTCTCATAAGCTCATCCAGTTTAGCAAGAAGTTTTTCGAATACTTCTGCATCGTTCTTGCCTGTAAGACCTACAGAACGTCCGATCTCAGCGTAGCGTGCAAGTGTCTTCGGATACTGATACTGTGGGAAAGTACCCATCTTAGTCGGAACCTCAGCACTGTTGTAACGCATAACATCCAGAAGAACAACTGCGTTTGCGATACCGTGTGGCAGGTGGTGGAAAGCACCGAGCTTGTGAGCGAGAGAGTGGTTAACGCCGAGGAATGCATTGGCGAATGCAAGACCTGCCATGCAGGAAGCGTTAGCCATGTGATCTCTGGCCTCTACGTCATTGCCATCTTTATATGCACGCGGCAGATACTCAAATACAAGCTTGATCGCTTTCAGTGCAAGACCATCGGTGTAATCGGAAGCCATCATGGAAACATAAGCCTCAATGGCATGTGTCATAACATCGATACCGGAAGCACGGGTAAGTCCCTTCGGTGCGCTCATCATGTTATTGGTATCTACGATCGCCATATCCGGGAGAAGCTCGTAATCAGCCAGTGGCCATTTAACGCCGGTATCCTGATCTGTGATGATGGCGAAAGGAGTAACCTCGGAGCCTGTACCGGAAGAGGTCGGGATCGCTACGAAGTAAGCTTTTTTACCCATCTTCGGGAATGTATAAACTCTCTTACGGATATCCAGGAAGTCCATGGACATATCGGAGAAGTCAGCGTCCGGATTCTCATAAAGCATCCACATAACCTTGCCGGCATCCATTGCGGAACCGCCGCCAAGAGCGATGATGCAGTCTGGCTCAAAGGCTGTCATAGCCTTGGCACCGGCTTTGGCGGAAGCGAGAGACGGGTCAGGAGCTACATCAGAGAAGCATGTATGAACGATGCCCATCTGATCCAGTTTATCTTCAATCGGTTTGGTGTAGCCATTCTTGTAGAGGAAGGAGTCTGTTACGATGAAGCAGCGTTTCTTGCCCATAACAGTACCGAGCTCATCAAGAGCAACCGGCATACAGCCCTTCTTAAAGTAAACCTTTTCCGGTGTTCTCATCCAGAGCATATTCTCTCTCCTTTCAGCAACAGTCTTGGTATTGAGAAGGTGTTTGACACCAACGTTCTCGGATACGGAGTTACCGCCCCAGGAACCGCAGCCAAGAGTAAGGGATGGAGCAAGCTTGAAGTTATAAAGGTCACCGATACCACCCTGGGAAGAAGGTGTATTGATAAGGATACGGCAGGTTTTCATAGTTGCTTCGAATTTATCCATCTTCTCTGTTTCATTTACGTTGATGTAGAGGGAAGAGGTATGACCATAGCCGCCGTCTGCAACGAGCTGCGCAGCCTTTGCAACAGCATCGTCAAAATTCTTGGCCTTGTACATGGCAAGTACAGGGGAAAGCTTCTCGTGTGCGAATTCTTCGCTGATATCAACGGACTCAACCTCACCGATCAGGATCTTGGTCTCAGCCGGTACAGTAACGCCTGCCATTTCAGCGATAGTAGCAGCCTTCTGTCCTACGATCTTGGCATTCAGTGCACCGTTGATAAGGATGGTCTTTCTGACTTTCTCGATCTCGTCTTTTTTAAGGAAGTAGCATCCTCTGTAAAGGAACTCTTCCTTCACTTCTTTATAAATGCTCTCCAGAACAGTTACGGACTGCTCGGAAGCACAGATCATACCATTGTCAAAGGTCTTGGAGTGGATGATGGAGTTAACTGCAAGACGGATATCTGCGCTGTCATCAATAATGGCAGGTGTATTTCCGGGTCCTACACCAACAGCCGGTTTACCGGAGGAGTAAGCTGCTTTGACCATTCCGGGACCACCGGTGGCAAGGATGATATCTGCGTTCTGCATTACCATGTTGGTAAGGTCAAGGCTTGGGATATCGATCCATCCGATGATTCCTTCCGGCGCACCTGCGGCAACAGCTGCTTCCAGAACAACTTTTGCAGCTTCAATAGTGGATTTCTTAGCACGCGGATGCGGGCTGATGATGATCGCATTACGGGTTTTCAGGGAAATAAGAGATTTATAGATTGCTGTGGAGGTCGGGTTGGTTGTAGGGATAACTGCAGCGATCAGTCCTACAGGTTCCAGGATCTTCTTGAGTCCGTATGCCTTGTCTTCTTCTACAACACCACATGTCTGAGTGTTCTTATATGCATTGTAAACATACTCTGCTGCGTAATGGTTCTTGATAACCTTGTCTTCCATGATACCCATGCCTGTTTCCTCAACAGCCATTTTGGCAAGAGGGATACGCATCTTGTCAGCAGCAGTAGCAGCTGCCTTAAAGATCTTGTCAACCTGCTCCTGTGTGTAGGTAGCAAAGATCTTCTGTGCTTCTTTCATTGCAGCCATTTTCGCGGTCAGGGCTTCTGGAGTGTCGATGATGGTAGGGATAGTTTCTTTCTTTGCCATGTGGAATCCTCCTGTTTTCATATGATAATGGTCTGTGGTCCTGCGGGCTTATCCTTTTTTCGCCGGCAGATGCTGCAGAGTTTTTGTAAGTCCCCGCGCTGCGTTTCGTTGTTGATTCAATCTGATTGAATTTTCAGTTTCGATACTGATATAGTATCAAAATTCTGAAAAAAACGCAAATTCTGAATTTTGTCGCTATGTGCAAAATGACGAACAGAAAAATCGGGGAAAATACTGTAAATTTTACTTTGCAGAACGCTGAATTATTGGAAAAATCTTAAAAAAAATTTTTGAAATTCAGCACTGTGCACAAAAAACATGTTAAAAAATTGTCAGCACTGACAAAAAACATGCACACATATGAAGGGTGGGCAAAAGATAAAACGCAGCATGTAGTTAAAATATTAACGTTAAACTTTTGTCAAACGATCATGTACACATTATAATTCAAGTGATTCCAGACGTCAATAGAGAATTCGATAAATAATTAACAAAAATACGGAATAATTTTGATAAAAAAATCACAAAAATATTGTGGCAAAGTAAAGCGTGATAACATAAGAAACCAAAAAACTTGAAATTATTTAAATTTTCAGAATAATTAGGCGGAAATTATCGGGATTTTTTTCAGAAATGCAGAAAAAAACTGCCATACAGGAAATGCTTCCCATATGGCAGTTTATATAAATATAGGTCAGGCGGATAAAAGCATCCGCATTCACTATGCGGCTTTGCGCCGAATTACTGTAAAAGGTTTCTGCTCAACAGTAAATGATAGCCAGGTTCGATCAGCTCTTGCGGAATGCGGCACGTTTTCTGTCTCTGGAGTCCAGAATACGTTTACGGATACGAAGGCTTGTCGGTGTTACCTCAAGAAGCTCATCCTGGTCGATGAATTCAATGGCCTGCTCAAGACTTAAGATCTTTGGCGGAACAAGCTTCAGTGCATCGTCAGCGGAAGAGGAACGAGTATTGGTAAGGTGCTTGGTCTTGCAGACATTCAGTTCGATATCCTCGGCCTTTCCGTTCTGTCCGATGACCATACCGCTGTACACCTTCTCGCCAGGTCCGACAAAGAGAGTACCACGCTCCTGAGCAGAGAAAAGACCGTAGGTAACAGTCTCGCCTGCCTCGAAAGCGATGAGGGAACCCTGTTTACGGTACGGGAAGTCTCCCTTGTATGGTGCGTATCCGTCAAACATGGTGTTCAGGATACCGGTACCCTTGGTGGAGGTAAGGAATTCGTTACGGAATCCGATTAGTCCACGGGAGGGGATGGAGAACTCGAGACGTACAGTTCCGTCGCTTGCTGTGCTCATACCCTGAAGCTCACCTTTACGCTCGCTGAGTTTCTGGATGATAGTACCGGAAAATTCTTCCGGAACGTCAACGTATGCGATTTCGATCGGCTCCAGTTTACGTCCACGCTCGTCTGTGTGATAGAGAACCTCCGGTTTGCTGACTGCAAACTCGTATCCCTCACGGCGCATGTTCTCAATAAGAACGGAGAGGTGAAGCTCACCACGGCCGGAAACCTTGAAGCACTCGGTTGTATCGGTGTCTTCTACACGAAGGCTGACGTCTGTGTTCAGCTCACGGTAGAGACGGTCACGAAGGTGACGGGAAGTGATGTATTTACCTTCCTGTCCTGCAAGAGGACTGTCGTTTACAAGGAAGTTCATGGAGATTGTTGGCTCGGAAATCTTCTGGAACGGAATGGACTCCGGGTTGTCTCCTGCACAGAGGGTATCTCCAATGTGGATATCCGCGATACCGGAGATTGCAACAATAGCTCCGATGGTAGCGCTTTTAACTTCAACTTTGTTCAGTCCGTCAAATTCGTAGAGTTTGCTGATCTTTACGCGCTCGTGTTTGTCAGGGTCATGATGGTTCAGAAGCATCAGCTCCTGGTTCACGGAAATGGTTCCGCGCTCAACCTTACCGACACCGATACGGCCTACATACTCATTGTAGTCGATGGTGCTGATAAGAACCTGTGTATCTCCGTCCGGATCTCCCTCCGGAGCAGGGATCGCATCAAGGATGGTCTCAAAAAGAGGAGCCATATTCTCAGGCTTATCATCGAGGTTACGAACTGCGTAGCCGGCCTTTGCGGAGGCATACAGGAACGGGCAGTCCAGCTGTTCGTCAGATGCGTCCAGATCCATGAGAAGCTCCAGAACCTCGTCGACAACCTCCTCCGGACGTGCTTCCGGACGGTCGATCTTATTGATGCAGACAATAACATGCAGGTTCAGTTCGAGAGCTTTACGAAGTACAAATTTAGTCTGAGGCATGGCACCCTCGAAGGCGTCCACAAGAAGAATAACGCCGTCTACCATCTTCAGCACACGCTCTACCTCGCCGCCGAAGTCCGCATGACCTGGAGTATCGATGATATTGATTTTTACATCCTTATAATGAACTGCGGTGTTTTTGGAGAGAATCGTAATGCCGCGCTCACGCTCAATATCGTTGGAGTCCATGACACGTTCCTGGACTTCCTGGTTCTCACGGAAAACACCGCTCTGTTTCAAAAGCTCGTCAACAAGTGTTGTTTTACCGTGATCGACATGGGCGATAATGGCCACGTTACGAACATCTTCACGCTTGGTCTTCATATAATCCAAATCCTTTCTTTCCATATATAAGTAATCTTTTTTGTTAAAAATGATGTCCAAATTTATAGTCTATCACATTTTTGTGAGATTACAAGACATAAAAAAATATTTTTGGTTTTTCATTTTTCAGGCATATTATACCGTAAATACACATAGATTGATATAGACGAAATACACGAAGAGGAAGGAGAGCTACTTATTATGGCAGATAAAATTATTGAAAACAATCAGGTATCCGTTATGGGACGGATCGCTACGGGGTTTACTTTCAGCCATCAGGTCTTTGGAGAAGGATTTTACATGATGGATATCCTGGTAAAACGTCTCAGCGATTCGGAGGACAGGATCCCGGTGATGGTGTCTGAGCGGCTGATCGATATCACACAGGATTATGTGGGAGAATATATCGAGATCCACGGACAGTTCCGATCCTATAACCGTCATGAAGAAAAGAGAAACCGGCTTGTGCTTTCAGTCTTTGCCCGGGAAGTGAAGTTTGTGGGGGAGGAAGAAGAAACTGTGCCGGTCAATCAGATCTTTCTGGACGGATATATCTGTAAACCGCCTGTATACAGAAAAACACCGTTGGGAAGAGAGATCGCAGATCTTCTGATGGCAGTTAATCGACCTTACGGAAAATCCGATTACATACCATGTATATGCTGGGGAAGAAATGCCAGATATGCTTCTGCTTTTGAAGTAGGCGGGCATGTACTGATCTGGGGCAGGATCCAGAGCAGGGAGTACATGAAACGGATTAGTGAAAACGAAACAGAAAAAAGGATTGCCTATGAAGTTTCGGTGAGTAAATTGGAATATGTTGAGTAACATTGGATATATTTTGGAATAGTGGTGAGAACATTAAGGTAACACTTGCATTTCCAGCCAATCTGCGGTAATATTAAAAAAATCAGAAAAATGGGGAATTACCGGTTTCACTAACAGTAAGAGGAAAAATCATGGAAAGAGAAATAACAGAGGTTTATTGCGGGAACGGGAAAGGAAAGACAACTCTGGCTGTAGGCCAGGGGCTGCGCTTTGCTACACAGGGAAAAAGTGTGATCATCATCCAGTTCCTCAAGGGCAGGGAACGCAGAGAACTGGATTTCCTTGAGGAACTGGATAATTTTGATTTCAAGATTTTCCGTTTCGAAAAAATGGACACCTGCTATAATGACCTAAGTGAGCAGGAAAAGGCAGAAGAGAGAACCAATATTCTCAATGGCCTTAATTTCGCACGGAAGGTAATTGCTACCAGAGAGTGTGATTTTCTGCTGCTGGATGAGATCCTCGGGCTTATGGATAAAGGAATCGCTCCAGTTGAGACGATCATCGATATGCTTAAGCAGAAGGATGAAAGTATGCATATAATTATGACCGGACGCTGGCTTCCGGATGCTTTGAAGCCCTATGTGGATAGTATTACCACGATAACAACAGAGCTGACTGACCAGGAACGGGAATAAGCAATATTTCACAGAAGAAAGAAGGAGGAAGACAAATGGCAATTTTTAAAGGAACAGGCGTTGCAATCGTAACACCTATGTATGAAGACGGTAAAGTGAATTTTGAGAAACTTGAGGAGATCCTTGAGGATCAGATCGCGAACAGCACAGACGCCATCGTTATCTGTGGAACAACAGGAGAATCTTCTACTCTGACACACGGAGAGCATCTTCAGACAATTAAGTTCACAATTGATAAAGTTAACAAACGTGTGCCTGTTATCGCAGGAACAGGTTCCAATTGTACAGAGACAGCGATCATGATGTCCAAGGAAGCAGCTTCCTATGGCGCAGACGCTCTTCTTATTGTAACACCTTACTATAACAAGGCTACACAGAAGGGTCTTATCGCTCACTACACAGCAATTGCCAATGCAGTTCCGGAAACTCCGCTCATCATGTACAACGTACCGAGCCGTACAGGCTGCAACATCCAGCCGGCTACAGCAGCTTACCTTGCGAAGAATGTAAAGAACATTGTCGGAATCAAGGAAGCAACAGGAGATCTTTCCCAGATCGCCAAGATGATGTCTCTGGCAGACGGACAGCTTGAGCTTTACTCCGGAAATGATGATCAGGTACTTCCGATTCTTTCTCTTGGCGGACTTGGAGTTATTTCCGTACTTTCCAACGTTGCACCGAAGTTTACACATGACATGGTCATGAAATATTTCGACGGCGACACCAAGGGAGCAACAGAGGATCAGCTGAAAGCTCTTCCGCTGATCAATGCGCTGTTCAGCGAAGTAAACCCGATTCCTGTTAAGACGGCTATGAACCTTATGGGAATGAACGTAGGGCCGCTTCGTATGCCGCTCTGCGAGATGGAAGAGGACACAAAGGCAGCTCTTGCAAAAGAGATCGAGAAATTCGGCCTTAAGCTTGCTAAATGATCTGACTGTAAGCGAAAGGTAAAGGAGAATATACTATGGTAAAAATCATCATGCACGGCTGCAACGGACATATGGGCCAGGTCATCAGCGGCATTGTGGAGAAAGATCCGGATGCTGAGATCGTAGCAGGTATTGATATTGCAGATCAGGGAAAAAACAGCTATCCGGTATTCACCGATATTGACGCATGTCAGGTAGAGGCAGATGCGATCATTGATTTTTCTTCCGCAAAGGCAACAGACAAGCTTCTTGAGTACAGCGCGGCACGCCAGATCCCGGTTGTTCTGTGCAGTACCGGTTTAAGCCAGGAGCAGCTTGCAAAAGTGGAAGAAACATCCCGAAAGGTAGCAGTGCTGAAATCCGCAAACATGTCTCTTGGTATCAACACACTTCTGAAGCTGGTTCAGGACGCAGCCAGGGTTCTTGCAGCTGCAGGCTTTGATATGGAGATCGTAGAGAAGCATCACCGCCTGAAATTAGACGCACCAAGTGGTACTGCACTTGCGCTGGCAGACAGCATTAATGAAGCTATGGATAATCAGTATCATTATGTATATGACCGCAGCCAGAAACGTGAAAAACGCGATGATAAGGAGATCGGTATCTCCGCAGTTCGCGGCGGAACTATCGTAGGTGAGCATGAGATAATTTTTGCAGGTCAGGACGAAGTGATCGAGTTCAAGCATACTGCATATTCCAAGGCTATTTTTGGAAAAGGTGCTGTAGAAGCAGCCAAATTCCTTGCAGGCAAACCGGCAGGACGTTATGATATGAGTGACGTGATCGGCTGATCCTGACAGATTGAGCCGCAACAGAATAAAATTACAGGTAATACAGATGGGGTTCGTGTAAGATCGGACCCCGTCTTTTTTTGATGAAATTGCGGTTTTTGAAATTTTTCCCAGAATAGGATAGCGGAAAAAGTGCCATATTAGGAATACAGAATTTTTTAGAAAAAGGAGAAGATCATATGAAAAAATGGAAGGCGATTCTTTTTGGTACTTTGCTTACCCTGTCTCTGTGTACATTTACAGCCTGCGGCACAGAGGTAAACAATGCGGATGAAACAGTGGATGAAAAAGATAAAAATACGAAGGATAAGGAAAAAGATACAAACGAAAATACTGCCGCAGAAGATGAAACTATGGAAGAAAAAGCAGACAATGACGGTGTGAAGGACAATGGAGAGAGCATTAAGGATTCCGGCACGGATAACAATGAGATGTCCGATGGAAATATTACCGTGACGCCTGCAGGAAATGGAAATAACGGGACAGCAGCACCCGGAGCTGCGGATGCTGACAGAAACGAAAATGACGGAACTGTATCCGGTGAGCTGGGTGACAGTGTAAAGGACCTTGGCGACGGCGTAGGTAATGCAGTGGATGATATCGGAAACGCAGTGGGAAATGCGGTAGAAGGAAGGTAACAGATATTTTACCACAGCATTGCATAAAACTGTTTCAGATGCTATTATCAGTGCATGGAAAGAAGATGGAGGATAGGATTATGAAATTCAGACCATGCATTGATATACATAACGGAAAAGTAAAACAGATCGTAGGAGGAAGCCTGAAGGATCAGGGGGATCAGGCGGCAGAAAATTTTGTGTCAGAGCAGGATGCGGCATTCTATGCAGAGCTTTATAAGAAGGCAGGATTAAAGGGTGGTCATGTGATCCTTCTGAACGGAAAGGATTCCCCGAACTATGAAGCAACGAAAGTCCAGGCACTTCAGGCTCTGGGAAAATATCCCGGAGGGCTTCAGATCGGAGGCGGCATCTGCCCGGAGAATGCGGCAGAATATCTGGGGGCTGGCGCCAGCCATGTGATCGTAACCTCCTATGTGTTTAAAAACGGAGTGATCTCCTGGGAAAATCTGGAGAAGATCCGTGATGCTGCAGGGAAAGAACATCTTGTACTTGACCTGAGCTGTCGCAAAAAAGATGGCAAATATTATATTGTCACAGACCGATGGCAGAAATTTACAGAAGAGATCGTGACACCGGAGCTGATGGAAAGGCTTGGAAGCTTCTGCGACGAATTTCTGGTCCATGCAGTGGATGTGGAAGGAAAGGCCCGAGGTGTGGAAACAGAGCTTGCAAAGCTTCTGGGACAGTATACAGCTCATCCGGTGACCTATGCAGGCGGTGTGGGTTCTATGGCAGATATTGAAGAGCTTCGAAAAGCAGGTCAGGGCAGACTGGATGTGACTGTTGGCAGTGCTTTGGATATTTTTGGCGGAAGTATACCCTTTGAAGCTCTGGCTAAAATGAAATAGTATATACAAATAGTGAAGTAGATGCTTTTGTCCCATCAATCTTCTGGCACTGGTGTGCAGATATACATTTGTAATGAATTAATTAGATGAAATACTCTAATAGTTGCGCATTCACGACAAAAAAAACATTTTGAAGGAATATATCGAATAAATTTGGAAAAAATTTATGAAATTTTTGAAAAGTGATGTTAAAATTCAATTTAATATGTTATAATAGCAACATAAAACAGCAAAGGGGATGGAAGTCATGAAATTTATTATTAGTGGAAAGAATATAGCAGTAACCGAAGGACTTAAAACAGCTGTTGAGGACAAGCTTGGTAAACTTGAAAGGTATTTCACTCCTGAAACTGAGATTTCAGTAACCTTAAGCGTTGAGAAGGATCGCCAGAAGATCGAGGTAACGATCCCTGTGAAAGGTAACATTATTCGTTCCGAGCAGGTAAGCAATGATATGTATGTATCCATCGATCTGGTTGAAGAGGTAATTGAGCGTCAGCTTCGTAAATACAAGAACAAGATCGTTGACAAGCAGCAGGAATCCACAAACTTCCAGAAGGCATACCTTGATAAGGATTATGAAGAGGATGAGGAAGTTAAGATCATCCGTACCAAGAAATTCGGGATCAAACCAATGTATCCGGAAGATGCATGCGTACAGATGGAGCTTCTCGGACATAATTTCTTTGTATTCTTTAATGCTGAGACAGAGCAGGTTAACGTAGTTTATAAACGTAAAGGAAATACTTACGGACTGATCGAACCAGAGTTCTGATAGGGAATTTTATTATCACAACTGAATATTGAATGGAAGGCTCCGGGAATCTGTGTGAGAAATCGGCAGGTTTCCGGAGCCTTTTATGTCACAGCAAAATCAGGCTTCTTTTCTGTTGCAAGCAATAGGGGAGAATTATATAATGAAGACATATGCGAAAGGAGAAAGGAAAAAGAAGCTTCCTGTGGTGATCTTAAGTGTAGCTCTTGGTATGACCATGATACCGGCTACCTGTATGGCAGCGGAATTTAACAGTGGTGACACCATAAAAGAACAGACTGTGGAGGACCTGGAACTGAGTTCCGGAGAAAACAATACAAAGGATTCCCAAAAGTCAGAAATACAATGGACAGGATTTAAATGGGACAGCTATTCCCAGGCAGAGATAACGCTTACGTCAGCCGTTAACGGCGTCTGCTATTATAAGTGGGCAGAGCGGGGGGAAGACGGAAATCCCCAGGTGCCTCAGATCGATACCGGAAATACCGTGAATGATGAGGTTTTGATCAGTGAGGATGAAGAGTTCGGGATCACACTTGCAGACCTGGATACAGACCAAGCAGTTGATCTGTATATCCAGATTGAGGATGAGAATGGGAAATTAAGTGATCTGAAGCGGATGGAGCTGGATCAGGACAGCCGCCCGGCGAAAAAAACAGATTCTGCAAAAAAACATAAAGCATCCAAACCAAAGGCAGAGGACAGTACGGTAGAGGGGCTGGATTCTCCTCTGGAATTCTACCCGGATACATTTTATGATTTTAAGGTTATCGGTGCCGGTACCGATAATGAGGATCCGGAAAACGGAGACATTAAGTGGGTGCCTGTTTACTGGAGCACATCTGCGAATCCGAATTCCAACCGGATCCGAAGCACCTGGAAGATCGGTTCCAAGGAAGGAATCGACCAGGAGGGAACTTTTAATCTGTATGTTTTCTTCCGCAAATATACCTGCAAGGATTCCAAATGGCAGTCTACGGATAAGATACAGTCTGTACAGTACAAGTTTCAGTCAGCCGCACTTTCTGAAAAATAATACTGTGTGGAGTGCGAATATCTCCTTGACATAACAAATATGTAACTCACGGAGAAAAGGAGGAAGGTAAATGAAGAAAAAAGTTCTGGCACTTTTTTTAAGTGCCGCGCTTTGTGTGACGGTGTTTCCGGCAACCGGTGTGGCTGCAGAGTTTGGCAGCGGTGATGCAGAAATCACAGAAAATGCTGGGGACAGCCAGGAGCTGTTTTCCGCAGAGGAAACTACAGAGCCTATGGGAGAGACTGAGCAGCCTGCAGAAGACAGTGAGGATATTTCTGAGGGAATGGTGGATAACTCTTCCGATGCAACCATGGAAGATGTGGAAAACGCGGAGAACAGCGAGGATGCTTTCGGCGGAGCTGAGGAAGGAGTTTCAGAAGAAATCTCCAGTGAGGATGATCCGGAAGTATTATTGACAGAACTGATACCTGAAGAAGCAGGAGACAGTATGGAAGAAGAAAACGCAGAAGCTATGTCAGCGTCAGCTCCGGAGCTGACAGTGCCACCGACAGCGGGTCCGGAACCGACAGTGACACCGATAACGAATCCGGAACCGACAGTGACACCGACAGCGGATCCTGAACTGACAGTGACACCAACACCGGTGCCAAAAATAAACGTAAAATGGACCGGAGAAAAATGGGTAAGCCGCAGTTCTGTGAATGTGACACTTAAAGTTGATGCAAACGGAGCCTGCTACTACAAAGCTGTAGCGAGAAAAAAGGACGGAACTTCTGATGTTCCGAGGGTCGATACGGGAAACTCTCGTGTGGCGGTTACTGCAAACAGAAGCTTTGTGATATATCTTAAGAATCTGGATACAGAGAAAGAATTTGATCTGTATCTTAAGGTATTGGGTTCAGACGGAAGAACCAGCAACCTGAAAAAATTAAAGTTGAATTACAGGGGAACCCGCCCGAAATATGATGTGACGCCGACGCCAGCCTATACACCTTATATACCGGATGTTAAAGATAGTTTTGTAAGAGGTTTGGATTCTCCGCTGAAATTTACTCCGAATAAATATTATAATTTTACCGTGACCGGTGCGGGAACTACAAATTCAAATCCCGGGCCTGGAGATGTGAAGTGGGTGCCGGTTTACTGGAGTACTTCACCAAATCCAACCGATAACAGGAAGAATACTACTTGGCGGATCGGATCTGCCAAAGGAATAAACAAAGCCGCAACTTATAACATGTATATCTTTTTCCAGAAGTATGTTTATCAGAAATCTGCATGGAAAAAGACTGATGAAGTACAGTCAGCCGTATACCAGTTCCGGTCCGCGGCCCTTACAACGGTAAAGCTTACCACGCCCGGGTTATCCGGCACTTCCAACAGCCCTGCCGGCATCGTCTTCAAATGGAAAAAAGCTGCAAATGCTTCCGGCTATAAGATCTATCGAAGGACCGGAAACAGCAGCAAGTGGGTCAATATCGCTACCGTAAGCGGAAGCAATACGCTGGTCTATACAGACGGATCAGTAAAATCAGGAACCATGTATACCTATACAGTCCGCGCATACAAGGGCTCTGCTTTAAGTGCTTATAACAAAAACGGCAGCCGGATCGTCCGTCTGACAGCTCCGGTGCAGTACAAACCGTCCAGCAAGGCTTCCGGGAAGCTGACTGTCCGCTGGAAAAAAGCAGTTGGCGCTTCCGGCTATCAGATCCAGTATGCGGCCTCAAGGTCCATGAGAGGGTCCAGAACAGTGTCCACCAGTGCACTGACCCGAACACTTTCCGGTTTGAAAAAGGGAAGCACTTATTATGTTCGTATCCGTGCATACAAAAAAGTGAGCGGAAAGACATATTACGGTGCCTGGAGCAGTGTAAAAAATGCAAAAGTAAGGAAATAAGATCTGTAATATCCCGCGGGATCCTCGAAAACAGGATCCTATGCGGGATATTTTCTGTTGTTCCTGACATGATTTGTTAAATAATTGTTCATTGTTTTTATAACAGGAAAGTGGTAGAATATATACCATATGTGATCCAGTATAACGGATATCAACAGAGAACTGGAATGATCCAAAATTGGACAGATCAGAGACAGCAGTCTTATTCGAATAAAATGATTGGAGCAGAAACATGAATGTTTTTTCAAAAGTATTTGGAACCCGCAGCCAGCGTGAGGTAAAACGTATCATGCCGCTGGTTGAAAAAACCGAGAGCTATCAGTCTCAGATGCAGCAGCTTACGGATGAGCAGTTACGAGACAAGACAAGAGAATATAAGAAACGTCTTGCAGAAGGTGCAACACTGGATGATCTTCTTCCGGAGGCATTTGCCACCGTACGTGAGGCAGCCAAACGTGTACTTGGAATGGAGCATTACCGTGTACAGATCATCGGTGGTATCATCCTTCACCAGGGCCGTATCGCCGAGATGAAAACAGGTGAAGGTAAAACTCTTGTTTCCACACTTCCTGCATATCTGAATGCCCTTGAGGGAAAAGGTGTCCACATCGTAACCGTCAACGACTACCTGGCAAAACGAGATGCTGAGTGGATGGGTAAGGTTCACGAGTTCCTTGGCCTGACTGTAGGCGTGGTACTTAACGACATGAAGCCGGAAGAGCGTCGTGCGGCATACGGATGTGACATCACATACGTAACAAACAACGAACTTGGATTTGATTATCTTCGTGACAACATGGTCATCTATAAAGAACAGCTTGTTCAGAGAGATCTTCACTACTGTATCATCGATGAGATCGACTCTGTCCTGATCGATGAGGCACGTACACCTCTGATCATTTCCGGACAGAGCGGCAAGTCCACCAAGCTTTATGAGGTGTGCGATATCCTTGCACAGCAGCTGGAGCGTGGTGAGGCCAGCCATGAGATGACCAAGATGGCAGCCATCATGGGTGAGGAGGTTATCGAGACCGGTGACTTCGTTGTAAATGAGAAAGATAAGATCGTCAACCTTACCGAGCAGGGTATCAAGAAGGTTGAGAAATTCTTTAATATCGAGAACCTGGCAGATCCGGAAAACCTGGAGATCCAGCACAACATCATCCTCGCACTTCGTGCACATAATCTGATGCACAAGGATCAGGATTATGTTGTAAAAGATGACGAGATCCTGATCGTTGATGAGTTTACCGGACGTATCATGCCGGGCCGTCGTTACTCCGATGGTCTTCATCAGGCGATCGAGGCGAAAGAGCATGTGAAGGTTAAGAGAGAGAGCAAGACTCTCGCAACCATTACCTTCCAGAACTTTTTCAACAAATATGACAAAAAAGGCGGTATGACAGGTACAGCCCTCACCGAGGAAAAAGAGTTCCGTGATATCTACGGCATGGACGTTGTAGAGATCCCGACCAACCGTGTAGTACAGCGTAAAGACCTTGACGATGCTGTTTACATGACAAAGAAAGAGAAATTCAACGCCGTTGTAGAGGCAGTTAAGGAAGCTCACGCAAAACATCAGCCGGTACTGGTTGGTACGATCACCATCGAGACTTCCGAGCTTCTCAGCAGAATGCTGAAGAGAGAGGGAATCCCCCACAATGTATTGAATGCCAAGTTCCATGAGCTTGAGGCTGAGATCGTAGCTCAGGCAGGACAGGCAGATGCCGTTACCATTGCGACCAACATGGCAGGCCGTGGTACCGATATCAAGCTTGACGATGTGGCAAGAGAGGCCGGCGGTCTGAAGATCATCGGTACCGAGCGTCATGAGTCAAGACGTATCGATAACCAGCTCCGTGGACGTTCCGGACGACAGGGAGATCCGGGTGAATCCCGTTTCTACATTTCCCTTGAGGATGACCTGATGCGTCTGTTCGGTTCTGAGAGACTGATGAAGGTGTTCACATCCCTTGGTGTTGAGGAGAATGAGCAGATCGAGCACAAGATGCTTTCCAATGCTATCGAGAAAGCCCAGGAGAAGATCGAGTTCAACAACTTCGGTATCCGTAAAAACCTTCTCGACTATGACCAGGTTAACAATGAGCAGAGAGAGATCATCTATGAGGAGCGCCGCCAGGTACTTGACGGTGAGAATATGCGTGATGCCATCTACAAGATGATCACAGATATCGTAGACAGCATGACAGACATGTGCTTTTCCGATGACATGGATTCTTCTGAGTGGGATCTTAATGAGTTCAACACTGCGATCACTCCGATCATTCCGATCCACCCGCTGACCGCAGAGAAGGTAAAAGGCCATAAGAAAGATGAGATCAAGCACATTGTGAAGGAAGAGGCTGTGAAGCTTTATGAAGCGAAGGAGGCTGAGTTCCCGGAACCAGAGCAGCTTCGTGAGCTTGAGCGAGTTGTCCTTCTGAAATGCATCGACAGCAAATGGATGGATCACATCGATGATATGGAAATGCTCCGTCAGGGTATCGGTCTGATGGCATACGGCCAGAGAGATCCGGTTGTTGAGTACAAGATGAACGCATTCGAGATGTTTAACAGCATGATCAGCTCCATTCAGGAAGACACTGTACGTATGCTGTATCATGTTCATGTGGAGCAGAAGATCGAGCGTGAGCAGGTTGCTAAGGTAACCGGCACAAACAAAGATGACAGCGCAGGCCCGAAGAAACCGGTTCAGCGAAAAGAAGATAAAGTATATCCGAATGATCCGTGCCCATGCGGAAGCGGCAAGAAATACAAACAGTGCTGCGGACGTAAGGCTGCCAAGATCTGAGAATAAAGATAAAAATAGTCTCACCCTGATGATGCGGTGGGGCTATTTTTTCTGGAATTTCTGTTACACAGAAACAGAGTACAGCGAATATTAAATAATAGTCATATAGACTTGTCTGATTTTTCATATGCTGCGTTGTCGTCAATCGCCGTAGCCACCGCTACGCTTCATTCTCCCGCCCTGCATATGAGAAAGTCATCCTGCGTCAATAGAGCAGATACTTAATTTTCGCTGTAAGAGAAGGGACATGATAATATGGCAATTATAAAAACTGCAATTCTTCAGACACATGTATACACGGATAAATCCCGTAACATCACTCAGGCAGCAGAACTTCTTGCCAGTCCTGAATTTCAGGGAATCGACCTGGCAGTCCTGCCCGAAATGTTCTGCTGCCCCTACGAGAACAAATACTTCCCGGAATATGCCGAAATTGAGGGCGGAGATACCTGGGAAAAATGTTCCCGACTGGCGGCAGAACACGGGATTTATCTCATAGCCGGAAGTATGCCGGAAAGAGACGAAGCCGGCCATATTTATAACACTTCCTATGTTTTTGACAGGAACGGACATCAGATCGGAAAGCATCGAAAGATGCATCTTTTTGACATTGATGTAAAAGGCGGCCAGTATTTTAAAGAATCCGATACCCTGACACCAGGAGACCAAGTGACGGTTTTTGATACAGAATTTGGTAAGATGGGCCTTTGCATCTGCTACGACTTCCGTTTTCCGGAGCTTGCCAGGCTGATGGTGGACGAAGGCGCCCAGGTAATCATCGTGCCGGCTGCTTTTAACATGACAACAGGGCCCCTTCACTGGGAGCTGATGTTCCGCCAGAGAGCCGTGGACAACCAGGTATACACCATCGGAGCTGCACCAGCCAGAGACCTGAACGCCGGGTATCATTCCTGGGGTCACTCCATTGCCGCAGACCCCTGGGGAAAAGTCCTCATGGAGATGGAAGAGAAGCCGGCTGTGAAGGTTGTGGAACTGGATCTGGACGAGGTAAAAAAAGTCCGGGAGCAGCTGCCGCTTCTGAAGCACAGGAGAGGGGATATTTACGCCCTGACCACGTTTTCGTTGTAATTTCCATGCCCATATGGTATTGTATAAGACAGGCAGGAAATCCTGTATCAATATATAGAAAGAAGGTGAAGCTGTGGTTGAGTTAGATCAGTTCAAGAGTATTCTTGCAACATACACAGAGCCATTAGTGGAAGTGAGGGATTCACTTTGACCTCGCTAACAAAGAGCAGAAGGTCGAAGAATTAGAGCGCGAGATGGAAGCGCCTGATTTCTGGGATAATGCGGAAGCATCCCAGATGAAGATGAAACAGTTAAAGAGTCTCAAGGACGATATTGAGACATACCATAATCTGGAAACGCAGATGGAAGATATGGAAACCATGATCGAGATGGGATATGAGGAGAATGATCCTGAGATCGTCCCTGAGATCCAGGAAATGCTGGACGAGTTCCAAGCAAGCTTTGACAGCATCCGTGTGAAGACACTCCTTTCCGGAGAGTACGACGGAGAGAACGCCATCATCAAGCTGAACGCAGGAGCCGGCGGAACAGAGGCCTGCGACTGGTGCGGAATGCTTTATCGTATGTACAGCAGATGGGCGGAGAAGAAAGGCTTTGCGCTGGAGGTCCTGGATTACCTTGACGGTGATGAGGCCGGTGTGAAATCCGTAACCTTCCAGGTGAACGGAGAGAACGCCTACGGTTATCTGAAATCCGAGAAGGGTGTTCATCGTCTTGTACGTATTTCTCCGTTTAATGCAGCAGGAAAGAGACAGACCTCTTTTGTATCCTGCGATGTTATGCCGGATATCAAGAAGGATCTGGATGTTGAGATCAATGATGACGATATCCGTATCGATACCTACCGAAGCAGTGGTGCCGGTGGACAGCATATCAACAAGACATCCTCTGCGATCCGTATCACACATTTCCCGACAGGAATCGTGGTACAGTGCCAGAATGAACGTTCTCAGCACATGAACAAGGATAAGGCTATGCAGATGCTGAAGGCCAAGCTGTATCTGCTGAAACAGCAGGAAGCTGAGGAGAAGCTTTCCGGCATTCGAGGCGAAGTGACAGATATCGGCTGGGGAAACCAGATCCGTTCCTATGTCCTGCAGCCATACACCATGGTAAAAGACCATAGAACCAATGAAGAAACCGGTAATGTTGACGCAGTTCTGGACGGTGGTATTGACATTTTTATCAATGCATACCTGAAATGGATCGCGCTGGCGAAAAAGAAAGAATAACATTACTGTCACGGAACCCCATAAAGACAGAGAAAAGGACTCCGCAGGCAAAAAAGCGCTTGTGGAGTTTCTTTTATTATGATAATATATCTCTTGTACAAAAACAGTTGTCTTTATGAAACGGACAGAAGGCTGCTGGCCACAATGTGAACAGCAGTCAGAGAGGTTGCTATGCAGAAACAGGTTGAAAAGAAAAAATACTATGTAGTAAGAGAACGGGCAGTGCCGGAGGTACTTCTCAAGGTGGTTGAGGCCAAGAGACTGCTGGAATCCAAACGGGTGGCTACTGTTCAGGAAGCTGCTGAAAGGACCGGGATCAGCCGCAGTTCTTTTTACAAATATAAGGACGATATTTTTCCTTTCCACGAGGAGACCAAGGGAAAGACCATCACCTTTATCATTCAGATGGACGATGAGCCGGGGCTTTTATCAATGGTGCTGCAGACGATTGCCCGTTTTCACGGTAATATCCTGACTATACATCAGAGTATTCCCATTAACGGAGTCGCAACGCTGACGCTGAGCGTTGACATCCTTCCGGGAGAAGGCGACGCAGAGGCTATGGTGGAGAATATTGAGCAGAGAGACGGTATACACTATTTGAAAATTTTAGGCAGGGAGTAAGCATATGATAAACATAGCAGTATTAGGCTACGGTACAGTAGGAAGCGGAGTTGTTGAAGTCATCAACACCAATCATGAGAGCATTAACAAGAGAGCTGGAGATGAGATTAACATCAAGTACGTTCTTGATTTAAGAGATTTTCCGGGAGATCCGGTTGAGAAAGTTCTGGTTCATGATTATGAAGTGATCGTAAACGATCCGGAGGTAGATATTGTTGTTGAGGTTATGGGCGGGATCGAGCCGGCTTATACCTTTGTAAAAAGAGCGCTTCAGGCAGGAAAGAGCGTAAGCACATCCAATAAGGCTCTGGTAGCCAAGCATGGTTCTGAGCTCATGGAGATCGCAAAAGAAAAAAATATCAATTTCCTTTTTGAGGCAAGCTGCGGCGGCGGTATCCCGATCATCCGCGCACTGAATTCTTCACTGACAGCAGATGAGATCGATGAGATCACAGGAATCCTTAACGGAACCACCAACTACATGCTTTACAAGATGAGCACAGAGAACTGTGATTTTGATACGGTTCTGAAGGAAGCTCAGGCAAAGGGCTATGCAGAGGCAGATCCGACTGCAGACGTAGGAGGCGCTGACGCATGCCGTAAGATCGCCATCCTTTCTTCACTTGCATACGGAAAATTCCTGAATTACGAGGATATTTATACAGAAGGAATCACAAAGATCACACCGGCAGATATGGAATATGCAAAAGAGCTTGGCATGACCATCAAGCTTCTTGCCACAAGCCGCAGGATCGGAGATTCTTTCTATGCAATGGTAGCGCCGTTCCTGGTAGGCCAGAGTAGCCCGCTTTACAGTGTAAATGATGTGTTTAATGCAGTATTTGTGCACGGAAATGTTCTTGGAGATGCCATGTTCTACGGAAGCGGAGCAGGTAAGCTTCCGACTGCAAGTGCAGTAGTTGCAGATGTTGTGGATGAAGCAAAGCATCTCCACAGAAATATCATGACAAACTGGAGCAGCTATGCCCTGAAGCTTATGGATATGGATGAAGTTGAGGGACGTTTCTTCGTACGTGTGTCTGATACTACTATGGATGAAGTGGAAAAAGCTTTTGGTGATGTACAGACCATCGAGCCGGATGACCTTCCGGACGAATTCGGATTTATCACACCGGTGATGAAGCAGGCTGAATATTATGAGAAGATCAGCAAGCTCACCGGAAAAGTACTGGCAATGATCCGTGTAAAGGATTGATGCCGAAGGGAAGAAAAGAACATGTTGATTGTAAAAAAATTCGGCGGTACTTCTGTGGCAAACAAAGAGCGTATCTTTAATGTTGCCAGAAGATGTATCGAAGATTACAAAAAAGGAAACGACGTGGTGATCGTGCTTTCTGCAATGGGTAAGTATACCGATGAGCTGATCACCATGGCAAAGGATATCAATGACAAACCTCCGAAACGTGAGATGGATATGCTTTTTACCATCGGAGAGCAGATGTCAGTGGCACTGATGTCCATGGCTATGGACAGTCTGGGAGTACCGGCTGTTTCTCTGAACGCTTTTCAGGTAGCTATGCACACAACAAGTGCACATGGCAGCGCACGCCTGAAAAAGATCGAGGCGGCACGTATCCGCAGAGAGCTGGATAACCGCAGGATCGTTGTGGTCACAGGCTTCCAGGGCATTGATAAATATAATGACTATACCACACTTGGACGTGGCGGTTCTGATACCACAGCCGTAGCTCTTGCGGCAGCGCTTCATGCAGATGCCTGTGAGATCTATACCGATGTGGACGGTGTTTATACCGCTGACCCGCGTAAGGTTCCGAATGCCCGCAAGCTCAAGGAGATCACTTACGATGAGATGCTGGATCTGGCAACTCTGGGTGCGGGAGTGCTTCATAACCGTTCTGTGGAGATGGCAAAGAAATACGGCGTGCCGCTGGTGGTACGTTCCAGTCTCAACAACAGCGAAGGAACTGTGGTAAAGGAGGAAGTAACAGTGGAGAGAATGCTGATCAGCGGTGTTGCTCTGGATACAGATGCAGTACGTATTGCTGTGATCGGACTTAAAGATTCACCAGGAGTGGCATTTAAGCTTTTTGATACCCTGGCTAAGAAAAATATCAATGTGGATATGATCCTTCAGTCTATCGGCCGTGCCGGAACCAAGGACATTTCCTTTACTGTTGATAAAAATGATCTGGACGATGCAATGGGTGTTCTGGAAGCTAACCAGGCACGCATCGCCTATTCTGAGCTTCATGCGGAGAAAAACATTGCCAAGCTTTCTATTGTAGGAGCAGGTATGATGAGCAATCCGGGTGTTGCTGCAAAAATGTTCGAAAGCCTTTACAATGAGGGTGTGAACATCAATATGATCGCAACATCTGAGATCCGTGTGACGGTTCTCATTAACGAGAAAGATGGCGTACGTGCCATGAATGCGGTACATGATGCGTTTAATCTTGCAGACTAAACAGATGTGAAATATGAGAATATGATATATCTGAAGTAAAAAATGACGGGGCGGAGGCTTGGATGAGTCTCCGCCTTCTATAACGAAGGGATACAGAATTATGAGAAAAAATCTGAAGGGCTGTAAGAAGCTGGCAGGGGAAACTCTGGCCGGTAATTTTACGGTCCCTGTGATCGGGAGTATTGCGGTTGCGGCGATGAGCGCAGTTTCAAGCTATATTTCCACAGCACTTTTTCCGGGAGATTCCCTGTATGCGATCATTGGAGGAGAGGTATTCAGCTTTGTCCTTTCTCTGGTGATCTGTATTTTTTCCGCAGGACTTTACCGGATCTATCTGAATATTTCCAGAAGGGAAACCTACTCTTTCGGAGACCTTCTGTACTTTTTCAGCCATCAGCCGGATCATGTGATCGTGGCATCCTTTGTGCTGGCATTGATCAATCTGGTGACATCACTTCCACTGGCGTGGTTTTCTTTTACAAGCAATATGGGAAATACAACGGAGGAGCAGATGAACTGGGCAGTAACTTACATGCTGCTCACACTTCTCGGGTTCGCGCTGAACCTGCTGGTAGCTATGCCGTTCACCATGAGCTATTACATTTTGTCCGATAATTCGGACATAAAAGGAGTGCAGGCACTGAAAGCTAGTGCAAAGCTTATGAAGGGACATTACTGGGAATATATGAAAATGCTCTTAAGTTTTGTTCCGTGGATCATTTTTTCCATATTTACATTGTATCTGGCACTGATCTGGCTGGTGCCTTATATAGAAACCTGTATGGCAGTTTTCTATCGGAATATTTCCGGAGAGTTTGATGAACCTCCGGTGGATTCTTATCCCCCGGTAACTCCGATCCCGCAGTTCCACGATGAAACCGAAGCCTGATCGCCTTCCGGAGGATGTTTTCCCTTTCCGGGAGGATGCATGAAACGCAGGTGATGCCCTTTCCGGGGGGGATGCTTGAGACGCAGGTGATGCCCTTTCCGGGGGGATGCTTGAAACGCAGGTGATGCCTTTTCCGGGAGGATGCTTGAAACGCAGGTGATGCCCTTTCCGGGGGGGATGCTTGAAACGCAGGTGATGCCCTTTCCGGGGGATGCATGAGACGCAGGTACTTTCCCTTTCAGGGGGACCATTTTGGCATGGGCAGGTACGAGGGGGAAAGCACTCAAAGTTGCGAAGCCCGCTTTTCCCCCTCGAGCTCCCCCTTTCCGGGCACGCAGCTATTGTAGGCTGTAGAAATATGTGAAGATATTGGAGGGGCGATGGATTCTACTACGTTGGCTGTGGAAGGTTTGAGCCGATTTATGCTGACGTAAATATATTGGCGAAGCCTGTTCCTGAATAACAGCGATACACCACAATCCAGAGAACAAGCCCGCTACGCAGTCCACTTTCCCATTCAGCCAGAAGCGATAAACAGTGAAGAAGCAATAAACAGTGCCGAAGCAACAATCGGCTTAGCCTGCTACTGTCGGTACAGCAGAATACAGTGCCGAAGCAATAATCGGCTCAGCCTGCTACTGCCAGTGCAGCAGAATACATGGCCGAAGCAATAATCGGCTCAGCCTGCTACTGCCAGTGCAGCAGAATACAAGACAGAATCAATAATCGGCTTAGCCTGCTACTGCCAGTGCAGCAGAATGCAAGGCCGAATCAATAATCGGCTCAGCCTGTCACTGCCGATACAGCAGAATACAGGACTGAGCCGATACACTTACACATTCCACAACGCATCACAGTGGCGTGGCCAGGAGGGGAAGAGCGCGAGAAGGGGAGACGGCCTTCGCAACTATGAGTGCTTCCCCTTCTCGCAAATTACCCACTTTCAAAAAGTGAAAACTATAATCCAAAAAAATCAAATCATCCAATTTCCTCTCACTTCAAAAGGTGAAAACTACAATCCAAAAAAATCAAATTACCCAATTTATCTCACTTTCAAAAAGTGAAAACTATAATCCAAAAAAATCAAACCACACAATTTCCCCTCACTTAAAAAAGTGAAAACCATAATCCAAGAAGCAAACCACATAATTATAGATTCAAAGGAAGTCGTCCCACAACCTCCTTTGTCAACCCACCTATGAGAATCCCCGCCAGGACTCCTGCCACCAGCAGTGCCGGTGCATAAACCATTAAACTCGTATTGCTCACCACGATCATGGCAACGATCAGCTGCCCGATATTATGTGTGACACCACCGGCCACACTGATACCGATCAGACTGAAGCCGGAATGTTTTTTCAAAAGATCCATCACAGTCAGGCTAAGCGCAGCGCCGGCCAGACTATACAAAATACTGAACAGATTTCCAAACATAAATCCGATCACCAGGATTCTGACAACGGACACGAGAGCCGCTTCTTTAAAGGAATATCGGTCCAGTATAAAAAGCACCGCCAGGTTTGCAAGCCCGAGCTTGATACCCGGAATCCCTGTAAATACAGGGACCAGAGACTCCACATATCCAAAAATGATCGCTACTGCGGCAAATAATCCGAGATAAGCTGTTTTTCGTTTCATAAATAAATCCTTTCATTTGTTGCAGGAATATCGTTGCAGAAATAGCACAGACAGAATACCGTCTGTCAGAGAAAACTCTACGGAGAATACGCATTACGCATATTCTCCGGAAATTTTATGTCACCGCATCAATTTTAGGCGAACTCTCCGAATCCAAATCCTCTGCAGTATTTTCCCCTTCTATCACAACCTTATTAGGAAGGCAGATGATGGAACCGCCGTGCTCGTCCACAGCATTCTGTTTTATACAGTAATGATCCGGGCAGGTTGCTTCGATCATTGTAACTTTTCCATCTTTGATCTCGCAGACATTGGTGTCTCCGATGTGGATGATCTGGTCCTGGGAAAGCGAATAGGTTCCGAATTCTTTTCCGTCAACGGTAATACGGATCGTATTATGGGAACGTTTCCCCGCAATCTGAAAACCAAGCCAGAGAACCCCCGCCAGAATCAGGATCCCGGCAATAAAAATCAATTCTTTTTTCTTCAAAACAAATCTCCATTTCTGTTACAGATTCAGAAAAATCATATCATAATCGAAATTAAAAGGCAAACATAAGTTAATGATATCTAACCATAATTCATACAGCTGTTCCCAACGGAAAGGGAGGAGTGGCGATGATTTTTCTTTTATAAAAGACATAAAACAGAAAAATTCATATTGGAAAAAGTTATAAACTACTAACAAAAGTGTAGACAAGAAAAAAAACAGGTGATATAATACCTAACTGTAAGTTAGCATCGTCTAATTTTATAAAAAAGATTAATCAAAACTAATTTATGTATATGGATAAAAACTATATAATTTATCCAAAAGACAGTTATACGCAGATTACAGGACTGGATCGAGAGCATCTGACGCAGCCATATATGTTCGCACAGTTGAGCCTGATGCAGCAATTTACGGAATTGTTATAAATACAAGGGAGAAAAGAGATGAAAAATCAGAATTTTTATATGAGAGTGATCTCCTTACTGCTGGTGATCCTGGCTGTACTTTTTTATAACAGTAGCATGAAAGCCCAGGCAAATGAAAAAGAGATCGCGGCTCTGACAGATAAGGTAGATACACTTCAGGAGCAGCAGAATGAACTTCTCAGTGCGCTGGAGACGAGTTATGTAAATCGTATGCAGAATCAGGCAGCATCTGTAGGATCAGGCAGCAGTGATGCAGATACAGCAGGCGATGACAAAACAACAGACATTTCAGACGGCAATGTATCCGATGCAGACGCAGAGGACACAGCAACCACAGATTCCGATAATGTATATAAAGATGGAACCTATACAGGAGAAGCCGAGGGATACGGCGGGACCATTCAGGTGGAGGTGACACTTACCGGTGATGAGATCACATCCATCAACGTAGTCAGCGCCCCAGGTGAGGACAGTGCATATCTTTCACAGGCAGAGAGCGTGATCGATTCCATCCTGAGTGCTCAGAGTACAGATGTGGATACCGTATCCGGAGCAACGTTCAGCTCCACAGGAATCCTGAACGCAGTGGATGCGGCACTTGGAAAGGCGGAAAACTCATGAAAAAAAGACAGCGGGAGGTAAGGCTGATGCGTGCGGGAATACAGCTGGCATTTTTTATTGCCGCCCCGTCTCTGTTTTCTACAGCCTTTGCAGGTATCAAATCGATCTTTCTTGCCATTGCGGCCGGTCAGCCGGTGGAGTGGAATTCCTTTCTGACTGTAACGGCAGTGCTTCTGATCTTTACCTGCTTTTTCGGAAGACATTTCTGCGGATATGCGTGTGCATTCGGATCTTTCGGAGATGCCGTATATGAAGGCTTTTCCTGGATCCGGATGAAATGCTTTCACAAAAAAAAGAAACCGGTTCTTTCCGAAAAAATGGTTCACGGGCTTCAGAAAGTCAAATATATCGTACTGGCACTGATCCTGCTTTCCTGCCTTACAGGTGTATACGGAAAGCTTACGGGAACCAGCCCGTGGGATGTTTTTTCCATGCTCACGGCAGGACGGCTCCCGAACAGCAAATATCTGGTGGGAATTGTGCTCCTGGTGCTGATCATTGTGGGAATGTGTACACAGGAAAGGTTTTTCTGCCAGTTTCTCTGTCCCATGGGAGCGGTTTTTGCATTAATGCCAATCCTTCCGGGCGCACTGTTTCGGAGAAACCGTGAGAAATGTCCGCCGAAATGTGGTCTCTGTAAAAAAAGATGTCCGGCTCATCTGGATATCGACGGCGACACAGGCAGATCCGGCGAATGTCTTTGCTGTCACGCATGTGCCGCAGCCTGCCCGAGAAAAAATATTCATATTGGAACAATTGAGGAAAAATGATCTATGAGATATCAGGCTCGGAAAAAGAAAACTTTTCTGGCAGCAGTTACATTTACAGGAATTGCGGTGTTGTTTCCTGTGCTGTGCATGGCTGCTTCGGAAAATGATGTACAGACATATACCGATACAGATTTTGCAATGGATACTGTGGTATCAGAAACACTCTATACCACAGGTGACGATATAAACAGTAAGCTGACAGCTGTACTGACAGATGTGGAGACGAACCTTCTTTCCTGGACCAATGAGAAGTCCCAGATCTATAAGGTGAATGCAGACAGCGGAAAAGATACGGAGATTTCCGGCGAGCTTTCCGGATACCTGAAACGTCTTCTGAAGATCGCAGAGGATTCTGACGGAGCCTTTGACCCAACCATCGGGAAGCTGATCCGCCTGTGGGATATTGGAGGGGAAAACCAGAAAATTCCGGAAGAAGCAGAAATTAAGAATGTTCTGAAGGATTCCGGATATCAGAAAATTTTTCTTGACGGAAATACGGTTCACATGGAAGAGGGCTGTTCTCTGGATCTTGGAGCAACGGGAAAGGGTATTGGCTGTGACCTGATCCTTAAAGAACTGGAAACAAAGAAGGATGTAATAGCAGCACTTATGAATCTGGGAGGAAGCAGTGTCATGACCTACGGAAGCAAGCCGGATGGTTCTTCCTGGAATGTGGCAGTGACAGATCCCAGAGCTGAAAATGAGGATGACTATCTTGGTGTGGTTGCCTTAAATGGTACAGAATTTCTTTCCACATCTGGAGATTATGAGAAATATTTTATCGAAAATGCTGTAAGGTATCACCACATTATGGACCCGTCTACCGGCTATCCGGCAGAAAGCGGAGTGACCGGGGTAACGGTAGTCTGTGACTCAGGTCTGGAGGCAGATGCGCTTTCCACAGCATGTTTTGTGCTGGGGGTGGAAAAAGGGACACAGCTGTTGAAAGCTTACGGTGCAGACGGACTTTTTGTGGATGAAGACCATCATGTGTATCTCACTGAGGGGATGAAGGAACGGTTCAGCCTGCTTGCGGATTCCTATAGTGTGGAGGATATTGCAGAGTGAAGCTGATCTCCCGGCGATCCGGTTTATGACTGTTTGGCAGAGGGGAATGCTCATATCCGCAGTACTTGCGATAGTAAACCTGGAAAGGGTTCTATAAATATATCATATTTTTAGGAGGAATAAGCAATGCAGAAGTGGAATCTATTGAAAAAAACAGCTCCATGCATTTTAAGTCTTGCAGTGGCAGCAACAACCTTTCCGACCGCTGTAATGGCATCTGATCTTGATGCAGCCGTGGTTTCCGAGGCAGAGGCAGGAGATACGGAGGATTTTAGCACAGAGGAAACGGCAGAGGATACTGAAGCTGTAGCAGAAGAAGCTATAGAGGATGCTGCAGACATAACAGAAGAAGCAGCAGAGGATGCAGCAGTGCCAGAAGCTGCTGCAGACGAGACAGAGGATATCCAGCAGGAAGATACAGAAGCTGTCGAGACTCTGGATGAGACAGCAGAGGAAGCAGACCAGTTCTCTACAGGGGAAGAGGATTTCACAGAAGGCGATGAAGTGGCGGAAGCATTTTCCGATTCTGACCAGCTGACAGGCGAGTATCAGTACGTATATGCAGGACTTACCTGGGGTGAGTACTGGGCAGCAGAAGGCGTATATGCAGCTGGAGATACAAGCTCTTCAGAAGAGAAGGATTCACATAGTGAGTTTGATACAGGAGCTTTTGATACAGTAACAAGAGCGACTGCAAATCATGGACTCCACAGAGGAAGCTATCAGACAGAAGCTACGATCATTGCTGAAGACGGAACCAGATTCGACGTATCCTACTGGGAGGATAAAGGAAGCACACTTTATCTTACAGACGGTTCCAAGGTAAAATGGAACAGAGGCAGTATAACAACAGAAGATGGAAAAACCTATACGATGGGTCATTATGAGATATATGGTCTGAAATATGTTCCGGTAGCAGTTAAGACCGCAGATTTTGCAGATTTCTGCAAAAAGTATAATGTCGTACAGGATGGAGCTGTGCTCTCCGGAGGATACAGTGAAAACAATCTCCAGTATTACAAAGGCCTTGTGGCAGACGTAAATGCACAGACAAATGGTCTGAAATATGCGGAGAAAAATGGTGACGGCTTTACATTTACAGCAAGAAAATCAGACGGAACAGCTTCCGGTATCAAGGATCAGGCGTTAAAAACAGCAACAGAGATCAAGCCGAGTGTAAAAGCAGCAAGCGGAAGCTACGGCGAATTCCTCCGTGTGGATCTCAATGGAAATTATGGTGATCTTGGTGCAAATATGCAGGCTGTACGCTGGGATTATTATGGAGATGATTCCACATATACAAAATGCCTCGCTTCTTATGGAACCAAGTTTGCCGCAGATAACTGGATGCATAAAGCAATGGGAATCCAGCTTGGACTTACAAAATCTGCACGCTGCAAGCTTCCGGGAGGAACAGACGGAACAGGATATTGGAAACTGACAGTGTATGCTCTTGGATATAATGACTATACCTACAGCTTCCAGGCAACTGCAGAGAATATCGTAAATCCTACAATGGAGCCAACTGATTTTACAAGTCTTAAAACAGAAGTGGAAGCTGCAAAGGCTCTGGCAGAGGCAGATTACACAATTGCAACCTGGAAGTCCTTTGCCGGTGAGCTTCAGGAAGCAGAAGACATTCTTGCAAAAACAGATGCAAGTCAGGCTGAGGTAAATGAAGCACTTGAACATCTTCAGGGAGCAGAGAAAGAGCTTCAGAAGGTAACAGTTACACTTGATAAGACAGCAGCAGCTGTATATACAGGAAAAACAACGACTCTTAAGGCAACAACAAATGACAGCGATGCAGCAGTAACATTTAAGTCCGGCAACACAAAGGTTGCAACAGTAAGCAGCAAGGGTGTTGTTAAAGGCGTAAAAGCCGGAACAGCAGTTATCACAGCAAAGGTCGGAAATGCCACAGCAACCTGCAAGGTAACAGTAAAAGCTTCTACAATTAAATTCGCAAAGGCTTCCGTAACGATCTACAAAGGAAAAACAGCAACTGTAAAAGCAACTGCAACACCATCTGCAACTGTAAAATACACAAGCAGCAACACAAAGGTTGCAACCGTAAACAGTAAAACAGGTGTTGTAAAAGGAATCAAAGCAGGAACCGTTACGATTACAGCAAAGGCAGGAGCCCTGAAGACAACCTGCAAAGTAGTTGTCAAGAATCCTGCATTCAGTCTTGTAAAATCTTCTGCAACGATCAAAAAAGGTAAAACAACAACCATCAGATCCAAAGCAACACCTGCAGGCAAGGTTACATATACAAGCAGCAATAAAAAAGTTGCAGCTGTAAACAGCAAGGGTGTTGTAAAGGGAATCAAAAAAGGTAAAGCAACGATCACAGTGAAATGCAACGGAATTACAAAGAAATTTGTGGTAACAGTTAAATAATTTCACTGTTGAACCGAATGTGAGCACAGATATCCGGGAGCCTCTGCCGCAGACATAGAGCAATGTCTGCGGCAGAGGTCTGCTGATTTCTGAAGAGCAATGTCTGACAGAGGCCGCAAGAAAAGAGGAGAGAGTAAGGAAGCATGGAAAAAGATCTGAAAGATAAAAAGCAGGAGGAAAAAAATACTCCGAAGATACCCTGGACCAAGCTGGTCCCTGCAGCTGCTGTGATTGCGGCGCTTGTGTTTTCAGGCATAAAGGCGAAGGGCTCTGATGGAGAGACAGAAGCAGTCGGGCAGGCAGAGACGACCGTAATGTCCGCTTCAGAGCTGGAAAAATATTTCGGGTATGAAAAAGAAAATACTGTTTCTGACAGCACAGCTGAGAAAAACAGTACAACAAAAAAGAAAAGCTCATCGAAAAAAAGTTCAAAAAAAACAGCAGCGAAAAAAAGCTCAGGTACAAGAACGGTTTCCGAATCTGCAAAAAGCAATGCCAGCGCCGCAGGACAGGGAACCACGCAGACACCGGTAGCAAGCGTTCCGGCAGATGGATATAAGGACGGTACGTATGAAGGAAGCGGAACCGGATTTGGCGGGACGATCCGCGTGAGAGTAACAATCAGCGGCGGAAAGATTGCAGCCATAGATATTCTGGAGGCATCTGGAGAAACCGCGTCGTATTTTGCGTCAGCTCAGGGTGTGATCAGCAGGATGATCGCCGGAAATACACCGAATGTAGATGCAGTAAGTGGAGCAACCTATTCCTCCAACGGAATCATCCAGGCAGTTCAGAATGCCCTCTCCCAGGCAGCGTCAGATGGAAACAGCCAGCAGGTCACCTCTACACCTGCGGCAACTGCTTTACTAACTCCGACATCAGCTCCGTCACCTACAAAAAAACCATCTCCTACAAAGAAACCGGAAGATCCGGACAGTCCGAAAAAATATCTGGACGGTAAATATACAGCTTCGGCAAAGGGCTTCAATGGAGACGTGAAGGTAACTGTGACCATCAAGGATGGAGTGATCGAAGCCCTGAAACAGGAAAATACGGACACGGAGCAGTTTTTTGAAAAAGCATGGAGCGTGCTGGAGGAACAGATCATTGGTACGGATTCTGTAGATGATATTGATGCAGTCAGCGGAGCAACCTATTCCTCCAACGGAATTCTCAACGCTGTAAAAAAAGCTCTTAAAGAAGCGATCAATCCGGAGTATGGAAAGAAACCGACACCAACTCCGACAAAGAAACCGACACCAAAGCCAACAGCCACACCGAAACCTACGGCAACGCCGAAACCAACAGCCACACCGAAGCCAACAGAGACGCCGGCAGCAACCCCGACGCCGGAGCCGGACGACCCGGATGTGACGCCGGTTCCTGAAAAACCCAATGTAACTCCAACACCAGGGACAGATGAGCCGGATGCAACACCGGAGCCAACGGAAGCACCGGAACCGGTGGGAATGTACAGAGATGGAACGTATACAGGCTCGGCTTTTGGATATGGAGGAAAAACATATCTGACAATTACGATCTCAGGAGGCCAGATCGTATCCATTGAGCAGACAAATCAGGATACACCGGAATTTTTTGATCCTGCATGGAGCACGATCTATTCTCAGATCATGGCAAACCAGTCGGCGGATGGAATCGATACTGTCAGCGGAGCCACATATTCTTCCGAAGGGATCCTGGACGCTGCACAAAAAGCCCTTGCCCAGGCAAAGAATTAACCGGGTGAACGTTGGAGCAGCTATAAACATCTGAATCTAAGCCAATAATAAGAGGTGAAAGAAACCTCTGGACTTCTTGATTTTTTTTGAAGTTCAGAGGTTTTTTGCTAGGTTTCTGAAATTGCTTCTATAAATCGATAAAAAAATAACAGGAATGTATACAGAATAATATGGAAAATATCAGAAAATATAATCGGTTTAAATAATTTGAAATGCAAATTAGCGGGAATTAACCTGAGAAATACAATAAAATTTTTATTGCACAGGGCAATGTTTTATGTTATGTTTGAATGTGTGTAATTAAAGTTGTTATTAAAATGACAAACAACGCTGAAAGGAGAACAAATATGAGCAGTAAAATTACGATCATCGGAGCAGGAAGTGTAGGAGCAACTATCGCTTATACCTTATCACAGAGGAGTATTGCATCAGAGATTGTTCTGATCGATATTAACAAAGATAAGGCTGAAGGTGAGGTTATGGATATTGAGCAGGGAACCAGTTTCCGTGAGCCGATCTCCATCGTGGCAGGAGATTACCCGGATGCTGTAGATTCTGACATTGTGATCATCACTTCCGGTATTGCCAGAAAACCGGGACAGACTCGCATCGAGCTGACACAGACCAACGTCAACATTATGAAGAGTATTACTCCGGAGATCGTAAAGGTGGCTCCCAAAGCGCTTTATATTATCGTAAGTAATCCATGTGATATTATGACTTATGCATTTGCAAAGCTTTCCGGACTGCCGGAAAATCAGATCCTTGGTTCCGGAACCGCCCTGGATACGGCCCGTCTCCGCTGCAGACTTTCTCAGCACTACGGTGTATCTGAGAAAAACATCCACGCCTATGTATTCGGAGAGCATGGAGATACTTCCTTTGTACCGTGGTCCAGAGCCTTTGTTGCAGGTGCGACCCTTGATGAGTTTGACAAGATCGTTCATGAGGATCAGAAAGATCTGCAGCCACTTGACAGAGAAGAGGTTCTGGAGTATGTTCATACTTCAGGATCAACTGTGATCGCCAAGAAGGGTGCTACATTTTATGCGGTAGCCGTATCTGTTTGCAGACTTTGCTCGCTTCTTCTTGCAGCATCTGATACAATAGTCAGTGTATCAACCATGCTTCACGGAGAGTACGGTGTTGAAGACGTATGTCTTAGTACCATGGCTTCTATCGGACCGGAAGGTGTAAAACGTATCGTTCGTGTTCCGCTGACCGAGGAGGAGACAGAGAAGCTTCATGCGAGCGCCAATGCTCTGAAGGACGTGATCGCACAGATTGATCTTTGATAAATGTCAGAAGCTGTGTAAAGAGGAAAAAGCAGCCTCAGGCAAATTTGAAACAACGGGAGAAAGATAAAAATGGATATTATTCAGGTAATTACCAGAGAATTGAACGTTGAGAAATGGCAGGTCGAGGCAGCGGTTAAGCTGATCGATGAAGGCTGCACCATTCCTTTTATTTCCAGATACCGTAAGGAAGCAACCGGTACACTGAACGATGAACAGCTTCGTAATCTTAATGAGAGACTTACTTATTTAAGAAATCTTGAGGATAAAAAGGCTCAGGTTCTGGGCAGCATCGAGGAGCAGGGCAAGCTGACTCCGGAGCTGAAGAAACAGATCGAGGCAGCGCAGACACTCGTTGTGGTAGAGGATCTTTACCGTCCGTACCGCCCGAAGCGCCGTACACGTGCCATCATCGCCAGGGAAAAAGGTCTGGGACCTCTGGCCGACATCATCCTTCTCCAGATGACGAAGAAACCTCTTGAAGAAGAGGCAAAAGCATTTCTTTCTGAGGAAAAAGAAGTCAAAACTGTGGAAGAGGCCATCAGCGGTGCCAGAGATATCATTGCAGAACACATTTCTGATGAAGCAGATTATCGTATCAGTATCCGTAAGAGAACAATGGATAAGGGAACTATATGTTCCACCGCAAGAGATGAGAAGGAGCAGTCTGTATACGAGATGTATTATGACTTTGAGGAGCCGGTGAAAAAGCTTGCAGGTCATCGTGTCCTTGCTCTGAACCGTGGTGAGAAAGAGAAATTCCTTACTGTGAAGATCCTTGCACCTGAGGAAGAGATCATCCGTTATTTTCAAAAACAGGTGATCGTCCGCGATAATCCATACACTGTACCTGTTCTGAAAGAAGCCATTGAGGACAGCTATAAACGTCTCATCGGACCGGCTATTGAGCGTGAGATCCGAAGCGCCCTTACAGAGGCAGCAGAGGACGGTGCCATCCATGTCTTTGGCAAAAATCTGGAGCAGCTTCTCATGCAGCCTCCAATTGCAGGACAGGTAGTTCTTGGCTGGGACCCTGCCTTCCGTACCGGATGCAAGCTGGCAGTGGTGGATCCTACCGGAAAGGTTCTGGATACCACAGTTATTTATCCCACAGCACCAACCAATGAGACCAAGATTCGTGCCGCAAAGGAAACCCTGAAAAATCTTATCAGCAAATATCATGTGACACTGATCTCTGTAGGAAACGGAACGGCATCCAGAGAATCCGAGCAGATCATCGTGGAGCTTCTTAAGGAAATCCCTGAAAAGGTCCAGTATGTTATCACCAACGAGGCAGGTGCTTCTGTATATTCCGCAAGCAAGCTTGCTACGGAAGAATTCCCGAATTTCGATGTTGGACAGAGAAGCGCCGCATCCATCGCAAGACGTGTACAGGATCCGCTTGCAGAGCTTGTAAAGATCGATCCGAAATCCATCGGTGTCGGTCAGTATCAGCATGATATGAACCAGAAAAAGCTGGGAGAAGCCCTTAACGGCGTTGTGGAAGATTGTGTAAACAAGGTCGGAGTGGATCTGAATACTGCATCTGCATCCCTTCTGGAGTATATTTCCGGAATCAGCAAGGCCATCGCAAAGAATATTGTAGCCTACCGTGAGGAAAACGGCCATTTCCAGACAAGAAGAGAGCTTCTTAAGGTTGCAAAGCTTGGTCCGAAAGCCTTTGAGCAGTGTGCAGGTTTCACACGGATCACAGGAGGCAAAAATCCTTTGGATGCAACCAGTGTCCATCCGGAAAGCTATGACGCAGCAAAAAAACTCCTGGAAAAGCTGGGCTACACACCGGAAGATGTGGCAGAGCGTAAGCTTACCGGTATTTCCGGGCAGATCCGCGATTACGGAAAACTGGCAAAGGAGCTGGAGATTGGAGAGCCAACCTTACGTGATATCGTAAAGGAACTGGAAAAACCTGCCAGAGATCCACGTGACGAGATGCCGAAACCGATCCTCCGTACCGATGTCCTGGATATGAAGGACCTGAAAGAAGGCATGGTCCTCAAGGGAACTGTCCGCAATGTCATTGACTTCGGTGCTTTTGTGGATATCGGTGTGCATCAGGATGGCCTGGTCCATATTTCCGAGATGAGCGAGAAATTCATCAAACATCCGCTGGAAGCAGTCAGTGTGGGAGATATCGTGGATGTCCGTGTTCTTGGTGTTGATATGAAGAAAAAACGTATCAGCCTTTCCATGAAGGGAATCAGTAAATAAAGAGAAAATCCGAGACATACCGCGCGAATTTATGCGATCAGCATAAATTCTGTGCATCGCCAGGCGTGTTACTGAGAACAGAGTGAACAGTAATGTATATTCAGCAGCATTCTGCGGCGGATTACCGGACAGATATACAATAAAGCTATAACAGAAATACAGCAGTGGTTTATACCCTATACTTTATAGAACCGGAGAAATCAGGTTTACAGGGAAAAACCACTGCTGTATTATTATATTACCAGATGCGGATTATAGGAAATGCTTATATCAGAAATAAGCTTTGAAGCTCATAGATCGATCCGCATATGTATATCGAATGATCGATCAGACAGGAGGGATTATATTTGGATAGTACTGTACAGACCGTGCAGGAGGTCGGAAATCAGGTAAGCCAGTACAGGCAGATGTTTGAAAATTATCTGCCGGACATCACGAAATTCGGAATCAAGGTTGTTCTGGCTATTGTTGCTTTCTGGGTAGGAAGCACGGTAATTAAATGGATCGTAAAGTTTGTGAGGAAATCACTGACAAAATCCAGGCTGGATACAGGAGTGGCACAGTTTATGTCCTCACTGGTCAAGATCGTACTTTACATACTCCTGATCTTTAACATATCCATAAGCTTTGGAGTAAAGGAATCATCTCTGGCAGCACTTCTCGGAACTGCAGGTGTTACTATGGGTCTTGCCCTCCAGGGCGGACTTGCCAACCTGGCAGGAGGTATGATGCTTCTTCTGTTCAAGCCTTTCCAGGTAGGGGATTACATCATCGTTAACGGACAGGACGGAAGCGAGGGAACGGTAGCCAAGGTCGAGATTTGTTATACAACGCTGTTATCCATTGATAACAAGCACATCGTGATCCCGAATGGTACTCTTTCCAATGTGACCATCACCAACGTAACAGCAAGGGATCAGCGAAGGCTGGAGATCAAAGTGGGGATCTCTTACAATGCAGATATCCAGAAGGCCAAGGATATCCTGGAAGATATCCTCACCGAGGATCCGGATACAAGAGAAGACGAAGAGATGGTGGTATTCGTAGACGAGCTGGCAGAAAGCTCTGTGATCATGGGCTTTCGTGTCTGGGTAGATACCGACCGCTACTGGGCAGCCAGATGGAGATTGAACCAGAGGATCAAGGAAGATTTTGATTATTATGGAATTGAGATTCCTTATAATCAGCTGGATGTGCATATCCATAAATAATGTGCATAAAGGAAGAAAGCTAAAGCCCTTTCACATGGCAGAGAAATTGCTGTGTGGGAGGGTTTTTTGGTGAAAGTAACTGGTTTTGGGATTATTACTGCCATTCACGATAATAGAGAATATGAAAATTATTGACAAACCAGTGTCGGGGTGCAATAATACCCCACAGAGATAGTATTTGGACTCAAAACTATACTCTGGCTGAAATCACTGGAATCTTATATAAAAATAGCCAGCCGGAACCCGGGATCGGGAACGGACGGATATATGAAAATTATAAAAGATACGAGCCTGTATCGATGATAACGAAGGCGTTACAACAGTTATGGGAATTTTGAGCAACTGTTGAAGAGCATGCTTTTCGTGTATAAAAAACAGGACTCAATATACAGGGAATCAATCAGAAGCGTTTCAGGGTCGAAGTGTACCCCGAGACGCTTTTTTATTAAATACGGAAGCGGATGTTTTTATCCACTTGAAAGTTATTCCCTGCAGGAAAGGACTTATATAAGATGACAATAGAGATGTTAAAAGGAAAGATCCACAGAGCAACCGTTGTCCAGGCGGAACTGGATTATGTAGGAAGTATCACTGTGGATGAGGAACTGCTGGAAGCTGCCGGGATACTGGAATATGAGAAGGTCCAGATCGTAGATGTGAACAACGGCAGCCGTTTCGAGACATACACCATTTGTGGAGAACGCGGAAGCGGTATGATCTGCCTGAACGGAGCAGCAGCAAGATGTGTAAGCACCGGTGACAAGATCATCATTATGGCTTACGCACAGTACGAGCAGGAAGAAGCCCGTACTCACAAGCCTGCAGTTGTATTTGTAGATGAAGAGAACAGGATCAGCAGAGTGACCAATTATGAGAAACACGGACTGCTGAAGGATATGGCCTGACGCAGATCAGGAAGATAATAAGACGAAGGTGAATTCAGAAAAGAGGCTATCTCGAATCTATTAAGAAAACCGGTTCTAGAACCGGAAAAGAGGAGAGCACAATGCAGGTAACAAAAACAGTAGAAGAAACAAGAAAACAGATCAAAGCGTGGAAAAAAGAAGGAAAAACAGTAGGCCTTGTGCCAACCATGGGATTTCTCCATGAGGGACACGCAAGCCTGATCAAAAAATGCAGAGAGCAGAATGATATCGTAGTGGTATCCGATTTCGTCAATCCTACACAGTTCGGTCCTACCGAGGACCTGGAAGCCTACCCGAGAGACTTTGAGCGTGACAGCAAACTCTGCGAAAGCCTGGGAGCAGACCTGATCTTCTGCCCGGAGCCTTCCGAGATGTATCATGATCCCCACGCATTTGTAAGTATAGATACTCTGTCAGAGACACTTTGCGGAAAAACACGTCCGATCCATTTCAAAGGTGTGTGTACCGTTGTGACCAAACTGTTCCATATTGTGGCACCGGACAGAGCATATTTCGGACAGAAAGACGCACAGCAGCTGGCCATCATCCGCAAGATGGTGAGTGATCTGAACTTCGATATTGAGATCGTAGGCTGTCCGATCATCCGTGAGGAGGACGGACTTGCAAAATCCTCCAGAAATACATACTTAAGCCCTGAAGAGAGAAAAGCAGCTCTTTGCCTGTCAAAGGCAGTAAAAGCCGGACAGGAAGCCATTCACGCAGGAATCCCGGCAGAAGAGCTTCTCGGAAAAATGCGAGCAGTGATCGAAGCAGAGCCTCTGGCAAAGATTGATTATGTATCCATGGTAGATGCACTTACCATGCAGCCGGTGGAAAAAGCTGACCGCAGCGTTCTTGTAGCAATGGCTGTTTACATCGGAAAAACAAGACTGATCGACAACTTCAGCTACGAGGTATAATGTATGGGAAAAGTTTTAAAGAAAATCGGAATTATCAGCAGCCTTGCATCCAGATATATCGGGATCATTATCATTGCTTTTTCCTGCCTGGCTTTTTTCTGGCGTGACGGATTTTCTTGGATGACGAACTATACGTCTGTATTTCTGGGAGTGATCATGTTTGGTATGGGTCTGACCATAAAACTGGATGACTTCCGGGCAATTTTTTCCAGACCCAAAGAAGTGGTGATCGGTGCAGTGGCTCAGTATACCATTATGCCGGTGATCGCCTGGCTTCTGTGTAAAGTGATGAACCTTCCGGCAGATCTGGCACTGGGAGTGATCCTGGTGGGATGCTGTCCGGGCGGAACAGCCAGCAATGTGATCACCTATATCGCAGGAGGTGATGTGGCGCTTTCTGTGGGAATGACTATAGTTTCCACACTGGCAGCACCGTTGATGACACCGTTTCTTGTATATGTTCTGGCAGGAACCTGGGTGGAAGTATCCTTCTGGGCTATGGTGATCTCTGTGGTAAAGGTAATTCTGATCCCGGTTCTCCTGGGAGTTTTTCTTCGGAGTCTTGCGGGAGAGCATGTGGATAAGGTATCCGATGTTATGCCGCTGGTGTCGGTTGTAGCTATTGTTATGATCATCGGAGGAATTGTGGCTGTAAATGCAGAGAAGATCGTAAGCTGTGGAGTTCTGGTGCTTGGAGTAGTGGCGATCCACAATTTCTGTGGTATGATGCTGGGATTTCTGGCTGCAAAAATCTTCCATGTGGAGTATTCCAGAACAACAGCTATAGCTATAGAGGTAGGCATGCAGAACAGTGGCCTTGCTGTCTCACTGGCAGCAGCTAATTTTGCAGCCAATCCGCTTGCAACACTTCCGGGCGCGATCTTCAGTGTATGGCACAATATTGCGGGTTCCATTTTTGCGGGGATCCGCCGTGCAGGTGCAGAAAACCTTGCAGAGCTTGACCGGATCAGGGAAATCGACTGCTGTAATTGCGAAAAGCAATAAGTAGTGAATGCGGATTGCGGATGTCCTCCTGACGGGGAACAGCAAAGCTGTGGAAGAATGTCTGTAAAGAAAGATCCCGGGGAGTTTGAGAGATAAAATGACAGATTATGTCGAAAGAAAAAGTCATAAAATGCAGAATTGTGGTTTACAAATTTTAGCCGGTATACTATAATAACCACATGGACGAACAAACGTCCCCAACATATGAAAACAGGGGGGCCCGCTGAAGCGAGCTGAGAGTAGACTGTAAATGTCTTGACCCATAACCTGATTTGGATAATGCCAACGTAGGGACATATGCACGAAGGATTCTTAAAGACACAGAAGATCAGAGAGTACAGAAGAAATCAGAAGTACAGAAGATTTTCATTAAGTACGTAAGATTAAGAGCCGGTTGCCGTGATGCGTATGCGTTGCAGCAGCCGGTTTTTTGTTGTATAAACACAAAGAATTTATGGAAGGAGATTTTTTTTACATGAGAAATTACAGTACACAGATGGAGGCAGCCCGTAAAGGCATCATCACACCTGAGCTTGAGATCGTAGCTAAGAAGGAACGCATGACAACAGAGGAACTGCTTCCGCTGGTAGCCTCCGGTAAGGTGGCGATCTGTGCAAATAAAAATCACAAATGTATCGATCCGGAGGGCGTAGGTTCCATGCTCCGCACCAAGATCAATGTAAACCTTGGTGTATCCAGAGACTGCAAGGACTACGATGTAGAGATGCAGAAAGTAATGGAAGCTGTAAACATGGGCGCCCATGCTATCATGGATCTTTCTTCCCACGGAAATACCATTCCGTTCCGACGCAAGCTGACATCCGAGTGTCCGGCAATGATCGGAACCGTTCCGGTTTATGATTCCGTTATCCACTATCAGAGAGATCTTGATACGCTGACAGCTAAAGATTTTATCGATGTAGTCAGACTCCATGCACAGGATGGTGTTGACTTTGTAACTCTTCACTGTGGAATCACAAGAAAGACCATCGATCAGATCCGTAATCACAAGAGAAAAATGAATATCGTTTCCAGAGGAGGATCTCTTGTATTTGCATGGATGTGCATGACCGGTGAGGAGAATCCGTTCTATGAATACTACGACGAGATCCTGGATATCTGCCGCGAGTATGATGTGACCATCTCCCTTGGAGATGCCTGCCGTCCGGGATGTCTGGCTGACGCAACAGACGTATGCCAGATCGAGGAGCTTGTACGTCTTGGCGAGCTGACCAAACGTGCATGGGAAAAGGACGTTCAGGTTATGGTTGAGGGACCGGGACATGTGCCGCTTGATCAGGTTGAGGCAAATATGAAAGTACAGCAGTCCATCTGTCAGGGTGCACCGTTCTATGTATTAGGACCTATCGTAACTGACGTTGCACCGGGATATGACCACATCACATCCGCGATCGGCGGAGCAGTAGCTGCTATGTCCGGAGCAGCATTCCTCTGCTATGTAACACCGGCCGAGCACCTTGCACTTCCGAATCTTGAGGACGTAAAACAGGGAATCATGGCATCTAAGATCGCAGCTCATGCAGCAGACATTGCCAAAGGTGTCCGCGGTGCCCGTGAGATCGATGACAAGATGGCAGATGCCAGAAGAAAGCTTGACTGGGAGGCACAGTGGGAATGCGCCATGGATCCGGAAACAGCAAAACGTATCTGGAACGAGCGCAAACCGGAGCATGATGATACCTGCTCCATGTGCGGTAAATTCTGCGCAGTACGAAGCATGAACAAGGCACTTGCAGGAGAGCATATCGATATTCTGTAAGAATACAGAATGCATATGAGCATGCAGCATCATAGTAGAACGTGGTGTTGGCAGTATCCAGCCAGAAAACTGGTTGATCGAATGCGGATATGGAAAGAACAGTAATGCTGAAATTGTGGAAAGTCTGATGTTCCGATAATAAAACATAAACCGCTGTGATCTAAAATGAAGATCACAGCGGTTTTTTGCAGAGTTGGGGACATTATTGCAGTTTGCGAAAAGACAGGGCCGCGTTATAATAAAAACAGAACTTACATATAAATGGTTTACATAAAAAGGAAGGAAAGGTACGAAATGAAATTTCCGAAAAAATTGATAGCATTTGGTCTGTCATTATGTATGTCTATTGTTCCATGTGGACCGGTGGTGGCCGAAGATTTTACAGACGCACAGACGGATATAACAGACGCCATTGATACTTTTACAGATGACGGGAATTTTGAGGAATCAGAAAATACCGTAAACATAGATCAGATCGCGGGAGAAGATAATACCGTGAGCACAGATCAGATTACAGAAGAAGAGTTTCCGGGATCAGATATCGGAACGGAAACGGATGAAGCTGAAAGCTCAGAGAATGAGGAAATACAACAGGATTCTGATGAAGGATTAATTCTGGAAGAACCTTCGGCGATCATCAGAAAAGCAGAAGGAACAGAGGAGGCTGCGGCACCGGAAGAAATTTTTGGTGACGGAGAAAACAAGGAGCAGCAGGAAGATATATTCACAGGTGATATTCCGGCAGCAGGCACTTCCGAAAAAGAAACAGATGTGGAGAGCACAGAAATATATCTGTATGCGATGAATGATACTTACAGCAGTGTGATCTCCATGCCGGATACCATGCAGACATCTTATCAGATCCAGACATCCGGCAAAAATCCGGTATATACGGTTGTTTCTGGTTATACTGCGAAAGTCAGCGAAACCGGTCTTGTTACTCCTAAAATGCAGTATGTAACCTATGTAGACAAAAACGGAAATGACGTAAAGAGCCAGTGGGAATACATGTTTGGAGAGACCCTGATCTCTGTACAGGATGGAAACAGTACCGTTTATTATAAATTCATACTCAAAGATTATGCGGAGTATTACGCAGAACAAAAAATGGATACATTTCTCAAAGAAAATATTACTGCGGAAATGTCCGATTATAAAAAGGTTGAGACGATCGCCAGATGGCTTGCCAACAACTTTAATTACAGTCAGTATCATTCCGGTTATACAGGCCTGATGCTGGATGGCGGCGGAGACTGCTGGGCCAATACCAGTGCAGTGAACTATATGTGCGAAAAACTGGGACTGACCGTGTATGCAAGGTATGCGGCAAATGATCCGGGGGCAGGAAGCGGTCACAGGAACTCCGTAGTCATCATTGACGGCGAAAGATATCTGGTTGACTGCGGATATACGGGAAATGCCCCCAGACATTATGAACTGTCCAAAATGGACTATGACTATTCTTATAAGATCCTGAATGATGGAACACTCAGGCTGTATCAGTATGAAGGGACAGATACAAATATCGTAGTTCCGGATACTATTGACGGAAGAAAAGTAACGGTTCTTGGAAACAGTACCTTCCAGTATTGCACCCAGGCTTCTGATATAGAGTCTGTTACTTTGCCGGATTCGCTTACAACCATCGAAAAGAATGCTTTTTACAACTGTGAGAAATTGAAATCTGTTACGATTCCCCCAAATGTGTCATCTATAGGGCTGGCTGCTTTTGTGGAGGGCTTGTCTGAGTCCAGTCTGACAGAAATTAAAGTAGATCCGGAAAATCCGTATTTTTCTGAAAAAGACGGAGTGGTATTCAGCAAGGATGGCACAAAACTGATCGTGTTTCCGTCCGGACGTTCCGGAGATTACCAGATCCCGGATGGAACTGTAAGCGTGGGAGACTATGCTTTTTATTACTGTGTAAATGTTTCTTCCATAACAGTACCGGGAAGTGTCAGAAGCCTTGGAGAAGGTGCTTTCGGAAACTGTTCGTCGCTTACGAAAGCTGTCCTGAACGAAGGCTTGGAAGAAATCGGTGAATATGCATTCCAGAGCAGTTCAGGGATCCGTGATATTATAATTCCCGCATCTGTAAAATCAGTTGGGAAAAATGGACTTCGTCTGTCTTCCGGGTGCAGGATAAGAGTACTGAGCACAGATACTGTCTGGGCGGATGATGCGTTCAGGGATTCAGCACTGATCGCGGGAAAAAAGGATTCCACACTTCAGAAATACGCAGAGGACCGTGGCTGCACGTTTGTGGAGCTGTCAGCAGACAACCGGATACCGCTTCAGAATGAATGGTTTGAACAGATCACTTCAGACTATGAATATAATGGAAAAAGCCATGAACCCGAAATAGAATCCAGTGAATCCGCACCGGAACTTGAGCAGGGCTTCGATTATGAAGTAACTTATGAAAATAACATCAATGCAGGAACTGCGACTGTAAAGATCACGGGAAAAGATATTTTCTGCGGTACAGTAGAGCGGAGTTTCAAGATTACGCCAGATGAAAATGGAATGTATGTGTGCTATTTTGCGGAAAATAATGAAACATACCTGGAAACCACCTTTAAAGGAAAAAAAGTGGAACCGGAAGTGGTAATTGACGGACTGGTACAGGGAAAAGATTATACGGTAACCTATGTTAATAATGAAAAGCCTGGTGAAGCTCGTGCAGAGCTCACGGGAATCGGCAATTATAAAGGATCGGAAACATTATATTTTACTATTTACGGAAAACTACCGGCTGCGGATCCAATAGCTGATCAGACATATACAGGAAAAGAACTCACACCTGCCATCGTAATCCCCGGATTGAAAGCCGGCGAAGATTATTATATGTACTACGAGGATAATCAGTATCCGGGTGTTGCAACGGTAACCATTTATGGTACCGGTTATTATAAAGGTACCGCAACCATTCATTTCAAGATCATAAAAAAGACAGAAAGGTTTGTCAGCAATGTCAAGCTAAACAGAACCTCTTACACTTATACGGGAAAAACCATCCGGCCATCAGTAACCGTAACTGTAAATGGAAAGAAGATCGGTTCGAGTGCTTATAAGCTGTATTACAAAAATAATAAAAATTCCGGAATTGGAACTGTGCAGGTCAGAGGGACTGGAAAATACAGTCGTATCAACAAAACGCTTACCTTTAAGATCCTGCCTCCAAAAACTCTGCTGACAGGACTGAAAAAAGCAAACAGATCCTTTACCGCAAGCTGGAAAAAAAATATACAGGCAACCGGCTATCAGATCCAGTATGCAGCAGACAGCAGATTTACAAAAGAAAGAAAAACGGTCACAGTTGGAAAACAGTCTGCGACCAGATATAAGATATCAGGACTGAAAAACAAAAAGACCTATTATGTCCGCATCCGGTCATATAAAAGAGTCGGAAAAAAGATTCTTTACAGTAGCTGGAGTACGGTAAAGAAAATCCGGGTTTGATCATAAATGAGCGGATCTCAGACCCATATAAATGGAGAACAATACTTCCGGGACAGAATTAAGCCTTGTAATTATAAAAAGAGCGCGTTATAATGAACTCGTAAAAAAGAAAATTTCTTCGGGGCAGGGTGTGATTCCCTACCGGCGGTATAGTCCGCGACCCGCTTCGGCGGCTGATCTGGTGAAATTCCGGAACCGACAGTAAAGTCTGGATGAGAGAAGAACGCGCAGTATTTGAAGAACGTGCTCAGCGCCCCGGGAAGAAGCTCCCGGGGCTTTTTATGTGAAGGAATTTTTTCGCATAAAGATTTCTTGTAGAAATTTTCTTTGAATATTTCTGAAGAAGGAGAGAGAGTTATGAGTGAACAGATATTACAGAGAGGAAATGCCGTGGAAAGAAGCAGAACAAGAACTATCGCGCAGGTAGCTATGCTTGGTGCTGTGGCAGGAGTATTGATGAATCTTGAGTTTCCGATCCCGTTTCTTGCACCGTCTTTTTATCAGCTTGATTTTTCCGAGGTACCGGTTATGGTAGGAACCTTCGCTATGGGACCTGTAGCAGGTATCCTGATCGAGCTTGTGAAGATTCTCGTACATCTTGTGACTAAGGGAACCATGACTGCCGGTGTTGGTGATGTTGCCAACTTCCTGTTTGGATGTGCCTATGTGGTACCGGCCGGCCTGATCTATCGTTTCCGTCACAAAAAGAGCAGAGTACATGCAGTTGCAGGTATGGCAGCAGGAACAGTTCTGACGGCGATCCTTGCATGCTTTGTCAATGCCTTTGTACTGCTTCCGGCTTACGGTAAGGCTTTTGGAATGCCAATCGAGACCTTTATCCAGATGGGAAGCGCAGTACACAGCTCCGTAAACGGACTGCTTACCTTTGCATTGCTGATCATTGCTCCGTTTAATATCTTTAAATATGCACTGACATCTCTGATCGTATTTGTAATTTATAAGAAGATCCGTGTTGTACTGAAGGGTGACTGATCATAAGCAGCTGCCGGAGGATGATGGAAAGATCAGAAAATGGTGGTTTCAGATAAATATCTGAGAATGTGAGAAATGCCATGTAATATATTGCCGATGGGCAGTAGATTACATGGCATTTTTTATGTCAGGCGTTTTGTTCAGCAGCTTTCATGACTCCAAGCTCACGTCTGGCAAAAACAACGGCCAGCACAAATGCGGAGGTATCTGCAATTGGTCCTGCGTACATGACGCCATCGATTCCGAAGAAGACTGGGAAGATGACGATCAGCGGCAGCAGGAAGAGTACCTGCCTTGTAAGAGACATGATCACACCAAGCCTGGCTTTTCCAATGGAAGTAAAAAAGCCGGCAGACATAGGCTGGATCCCGTTGGCAAAGGTCATCAGCATGAAGATGCGGAGATATTTTTCTGCAAAATGAAAGTACAGGTCGCTGCCGTTTCCGAAGATGCCTACGATCTGATGCGGGAAGAACTGGAAGCAGATAAAAAATATGGTTGCGATCACAGTACATAAGGTTACGGAATAGCGGTATGTCTGGCGTACACGGCTGTATTTTTCGGCGCCGTAGTTAAATCCCCAGATGGGCTGGGAGCCCTGGGAGATTCCGATGCAGATGGCCATAAATACCTGATTGACTTTGGAAATGATCCCTGCACAGGCGATTGGAATATCACTTCCGTAAGCGGAGAGTGCTCCGTAATGGCGAAGTGTATTGTTCATGACGATCTGCACTGCAGCAATGGCAACCTGATTGATACAGGATGCCATTCCCAGAGAAAAAATGGCAGACAGATTGCGTGCCTTAGGAATCAGCATGGAGTGGTCCAGGTACATTTTTCGGAGTCTGGAAAAATAAAAGATGATCAGAAGTCCGGATACGATCTGGCCGATCACGGTTGCCCAGGCTGCACCTTTGATGCCCCAGCCGAATCCAAAGATGAAAAGCGGGTCCAGGATGGTGTTGATGGCGGCACCGGCCAGGATGCAGGTCATGGAATAGGTAGGACTCCTGTCTGCTCGGATCAGGTGGTTGCCGCCTGTGCTTAAAACATAAAAGGGAAGTCCAATGGCGGTGATCCCCATGTAATCAATGGCATAGGGCATGACGTCCGGTGTTCCGCCGAAAAAATGAAGCAGTGGCTTCAGGAACAGAAGGACGATGACAGAGAGTATCGTACCGGAGATTATCAGCGCGGAGAGTCCGGTTCCTGCAATGGAGCTGGCTTTTTTTTCGTTTCCTGCGCCCATTTCCAGGTTGTAATTGGAGGCGCTGCCGATTCCCAGGAGCAATGCAGCAGCAGTAGAGATAATGGTTACGGGAAATGCGATGTTTGTGGCGGCGTTTCCAAGCATTCCTACGCCCTGGCCGATAAAGATCTGGTCAACGATATTGTACAGAGCGCTGACCAGCATGCTGATGATGGCGGGAATGGCGAATTTGGCGATCAGGCTGCCTACAGGGGCGGTTCCCAGAGGGTTTTCGGCCTGGGCAGCATTGGTCTGGTTTTTCAATGTTTTTTCCTTCTTTCTTGTCTACAGTAGCTGTTTGGTAATGTAATAAGTAAATTTAAATTTTATAGCAGAGTATTTATTATAGCACTATTGTGAAGGGAGTGTAAGTATAAAAAATTGACCTTTGGTTTTGGATGGGATAAAATGTTTTTAGAAAAAATTTTCGGGAAGGAGTTTTTCAGATGGGTAAGATCAATAGTGTGAAAAAACTTACAGATAATAAGTTCGTGAATCTTTATGGAGTGGATGCGACCAGTGTACATGATACGCCGGTTTCTTATTTTGTGGCCTCCAGGGCGAAGAGTGTGGAGGATATGAAGCTTTCTACAGGGGAGAATCATCCGGATGGGGTGATCATTTACAGTGTTTATGGAGAGAAGCGGGATAAGGTTGTGCTGATCCGTCAGTATCGGTATACGATCGGCGGGTATATTTATGAGTTTCCGGCGGGGCTTGTGGAGCCTGGGGAGGATTTCCATGAGGGTGCTGTGCGGGAGATGTTTGAGGAGACCGGGTTGAAGCTGGAGCCGATCAAGGTTGCGGAGGCTTTTGAGAAGCCTTATTTTACGACGATCGGGATGACGGATGAATCCTGTGCTACGGTTTATGGGTATGCCAGTGGTGAGGTTAGTAAGGCTGCGCAGGAGGATAGTGAGGAGATCGAGGTTGTGATCGCGGACCGGGATGAGGTCAGGAGGATCCTGAAGGAGGAGAGGGTTGCGATCATGTGTGCTTATATGCTGATGCATTTTCTTGAGGATGAGGAGGTGTTTGGATTTCTTGGGGAGATTTAAACGGAGGTAGTTATATGGCGGAAGGGGACGCCAGTGAGGGGCTTCTTTCCAGGCTGGGGCTTCGTCGGGGGCTGGCTTCTAAGGTGCCGGAATTCTGCTAAAAGCGCTTCAAAAAATCTCGAACTCGCGTCTGAAGCCGCTCAAACAGCGAGATTTTTTGAAGCAACGCAGATTTCCGCCACCTAAGAAGCAGCTCCCCTCCTGCAGAGTCAGTCTGGAAAGAAGCCCCTCACTGGCTGTGCGTTGGCCGTGAGACGTGTTAAATCTCGTGGGGAGTGTTGCTAGTGGGGTGGTATGACGGGAGTTGGATGAGCCATCGGCGCTGCGCTGGATGGCTGGGAGGAAAGGCTGAGATTCCCTGTGGCTTGAAGAGGGGAATGGGTCATTGGCGCTGCGCTGGATGGATGAGAAAAACGGGGAATCTGCGGTTGTGGATTCCCCGTTTTGGTCAGAGCTCTGTGAGTTTTCCTAGGTCTTTGTTGTATTTGCAGTATTTGCCGTTTTCGGAGATAAATGGCTGGTAGGTGTCGGTACGGTTGTCTTTGACGTAGACGATTCCGGTGGCGATCATTTCTACCAGGGAGAAGCGTTTGCTTAAGCTGGAGATCCAGCGGTAGGTTTTTTCGTTGCCGGAGTCTGCCATGAGGAGGTTGTAGCCGCCTGGGCAGGCTTCCAGGGTGAAGTAGATTTTCTGGGACCGGATGGAGGTGTTGAAGACCTGGCCGGTGATGTAGGTGGAGAAGTTGGTTTCTACAAATTGGCGGAAGGTGTAGAGATCGTAGATCACGCCGGTGGTCTCATCTTTGATCTTGTCGCCGCGTTCGATGCGGGCTTTCAGGAGCTTGAGGACTTCGATGGTCCAATTGATGAAGGAGATGCTGCTGTAGGTCATGCTTTCCTGAAGTTGATCGACCAGCTGTTTTGACAGGATGTTGGATTTTGATGCTTCATTAAAAAGTTCTTCGTTCATAAGGTTCCCTCCAGTGTTGGATTTTTATATGGTTTTCGCTCTTTTTTTGTATCTTTTATTATAAGTCTGAATTGTATATAAAGCAATAAAAAATGCGTAAAATACAAAGATAATTATTGAAAAATGATATATAATTAACGAGTGCGTTTTGATAATATCAGTGTTTTCGGCAGCTTGTTTAAAAATGGATTGTAAACATCTAGTTAATTTGAATAAGTATAAGTAAGAGTTTTACCAAATATCGCCATTTTATTGATAAAATTTTGTTGTATATCTCCCTTGACATAAAGCCTTCCTCCGGGTGTATCATAGTGCTGTGTTAAAGGAGGTAGACTATTATGTTTGAGACATTACAGGAGAAGACGGAAGAGAAAGCAATGGTACAGTTCCTTGAACGCTTTACAGATTATCCATTTCTGGTAAAGTTCAAGAATTCCGAGTATCACATCGGAGAGGGTGAACCTACATTTACGGTGAATTTTAAGAAAGCGATTCCTCTGGCGGATCTGATGAAGAGCACATCCCTTGCACTGGGTGAGGCGTATATGCGTGGGGATCTGGATATCGAGGGAAATCTTTATGAAGCGCTGGACCATTTTCTGGGACAGATGGGGAAATTTTCTACCAATGAATCTGCTCTGAAAAAGATCATGTTCAGTTCAACATCAAAGAAGAATCAGGAAAAGGAAGTAACCAGCCATTATGATATTGGAAATGATTTTTATAAACTTTGGCTGGATGAGACTATGAGTTATTCCTGTGGGTATTTTATCCATGAGGATGATACGTTGTATCAGGCACAGGTAAATAAAGTTGATTATATCCTTAAGAAATTACATCTGGAAGAGGGTATGAGTCTTCTGGATATCGGCTGTGGCTGGGGCTTTCTGCTGATCGAGGCAGCTAAGAAATATAAGGTTCATGGTACCGGTATCACCTTAAGTCATGAACAGTATGCAGAATTTCAGAGACGGATCAAGGATCAGGGTCTGGAAGATTATCTTACGGTAGAGCTGATGGATTACCGTGATCTGCCGAAGAAGGAGTATCAGTTTGATCGTGTTGTCAGTGTCGGTATGCTGGAGCATGTTGGACGTGATAATTATCAGCTGTTTCTTGATTGTGTGGAAAAGGTTCTGAAGCCGGGCGGACTGTTCCTGCTTCACTTTATCAGTGCTCTGAAGGAGCATCCGGGTGATCCGTGGGTCAAGAAATATATTTTCCCGGGCGGAACTGTTCCGAGCTTACGTGAGATCCTGAACCATATGGCAGAGGACAATTTCCATACCCTGGATATCGAAAATCTCCGTCTGCATTACAATAAGACATTGCTTCACTGGGAAAAGAATTTCCGGGACAATATTGAAAAAGAAAAGACTATGTTTGACGAAGAGTTCCTGCGTATGTGGGATCTGTACCTGTCAGCATGTGCGGCAACCTTCCACAACGGAATTATCGATCTTCACCAGATTCTTATGACCAAGGGTGTGAATAATGATCTGCCGATGACACGCTGGTATTGATAAAAGCCTTTACAAACCTGCCGGAAAGGAATATCATACTTCTATAAAATTATTTATTAAAGCGTATAAGGAGCCTGTGGATTCAGCATATGATTACAGAAATGCTGAATCCGCAGGCTTTGTTTTTTAACCGATAAACCGCGAAGGAGTTATTCGGTCATGAGCAAGTAGCGAAGCGTATTGCGAATATTCGCTTGACTATTCCGTTTACCGATAATTATGGAATGTGCATAAAAACAAAGCTGCAAACTTGTTCAATAAGCAGAATCATAGAAAACTATCTTGACAGATCAGGAGAAAAGAATAATAATGTAATTACTTTAATAAAATAATTAATAAAAGATGATATGCAATAGAAAGAAATTAAAGGAGGAGAATAAGATGCTTCAGCAGGTAATGACAAATCCAGGAGAGATTATTTTCAGAGAGGTTCCAGTTCCGGAAGTGGGAGATGACCAGGTTCTGGTTAAGATCATGAACATTGGTATCTGCGGATCAGATATCCACGTATATCACGGCAAGCATCCTTTTACAAAATATCCGGTAACGCAGGGACACGAAGTATCCGGTGAGATCACGGGACTTGGAAAGAATGTGACAGGCTTTAAGGTTGGCCAGAAAGTAACCATTGAGCCTCAGGTATACTGCGGACATTGCTATCCGTGCCGCCATGGAAAATATAATCTCTGCGAGGAACTGAAGGTTATGGGCTTCCAGACAACAGGAACAGCTTCTGAATTCTTTGCAGTAGATGCATCTAAGGTAACACCGATCCCGGAGGAGATGTCTTACGAGGAAGGTGCAATGATCGAGCCGCTGGCAGTTGCAGTCCATGCCGTGAAGCAGATGGGCGATGTAAAAGGGATGAACATCACAGTGATCGGTGCAGGTCCCATCGGAAATCTTGTCGCGCAGACAGCCAAAGGAATGGGGGCAGCCAGGGTTATGATCACGGATGTCAGTGACCTTCGTCTTGCAAAAGCAAAAGAGTGCGGCATTGATATCTGTGTAAACACAAAGGAGAAAAATTTCGGAGAGGCACTGGTAGAGGCGTTTGGTCCGGATAAGGCAGATGTGATCTATGACTGTGCCGGAAATAACATCACCATGGGACAGGCCATCCAGTATGCGAGAAAAGGCAGCGTGATCGTACTGGTAGCGGTATTTGCGGATATGGCAACCGTTGACCTTGCTGTTGCCAATGACCACGAGCTGGATATCAAGAGTACTATGATGTACCGTCATGATGATTATGTAGATGCCATTGATCTTGTAAATGCGGGGAAGGTTCATTTAAAGCCGCTGATCTCAAAGACATTTAAGTTCGCAGATTATCTGAAGGCTTATCAGTATATTGATGAGAACCGTGAGACAACCATGAAGGTTATCATCAATGTGCAGGAGAAATAGATAAGATTTGTATCTCCTGGAAACAAGCTCGGTACGGCAATTGGAACAGCATTTCCGACATCGTTGCCGGGAAAAGACGGCTGATAATATAAGCAATATAAGAAAAACTCCCGGATGTTGGCTGTCCGGGAGTTTTTTTACGAGAGTTTGTGTGGGAGCGTAAGATCATGCTGTCGGCGTATGGAACAGTTTTTCAAAATCTTCCTCACACATAGGACGGTAATACAAAAATCCCTGGATCTCATCGCAGCCTTCTTCTTTCAGAAATTCGGCAATATCTTCTGTTTCCACACCTTCACATACAATGGATTTTCCCATGCGTTTCAGCATGTGAAATACCTCCTGAAGAACAATTTTTGCATTTTCCGTAAGGGAATCGCCAAGGAATTTCCGGTCGATCTTTACTTCATTGAACAGCAGATCCTTTAAGGCATTCAGGGAAGAATATCCGGAGCCGAAATCATCCATGGAAATCTGTATGTTGTGCTGCTTAAGACCGCGGATCACACAGTTGACAGCTTCGGTATTGTTTACATAGGTGGATTCCGTGATCTCAAAGGTGAGACGAAAAGTGTCTACATGATAGGTGCGGATCAGTTCGCGGATCTTTTTGACAAAAATTTCAGGTTCTTCAAAATGCAGTGGAGAAACATTTAGGGAAATGCGGAAATCTGTCGGAAGCTGATCGGAAAATTTCTGAAGCCATTGGAAGGCTTTTTCGTAAACATAATAATCCAGGCTGATGACAAAACCATTCTGCTCAAACAATGGAATGTACACAGCAGGGGACCAGAGCATTTTTCCATTGCGGAGCCAGCGGACCAGGATCTCCGCACTGGAGATCTTTCCGGTGGCAGGAGATATTTTGGGCTGGAAATAGATCTGAAATTCTTCATTTTTCAGAGCCAGATGAAAGGAATGGAGGATTTCTGCCTGCATCTTTTCCTGTTGATCGATTTCTTTTGAATAGATACAGCAGGGCGGGATCATTTTTTTGGAAAGCCGTCTTGCCACATTTGCACAGGAAAGTACGGTTTCCGGAGAAATTTTTGCGTCCGGGATAAAACAGATCCCGGAATTTGTACGAAAGAAATTAACGTGGTAGGTATTACGTATGCGCTGACTGATCTGTTGATCAAGTTTTGCGATCCGGGACAGAAGCGCTTCGTTGGTAAGGTCTGTGATATCCACAATGCTGACAAATACATCGGAGAAAAAGCGGGTGGTAAAGACAGTAAAGGAAGCTCCTGCCAGCTCTTCGTAGATAATATTCAGGATCTCATTTCCAAGGGAATATCCGTACTTGTCATTAATATAATGAAAATTTTCCACATCTGTGGAAATCAGGGCGATAGCACGGGAGCTTCCTGTATTCTTCTGGATCTGCCGGATTTTTTTAGAAAGAGTCTCGGAAGAGATAGCCGGAATCACGGTATTGCCGGAGTTGGAAGAAGGAGTAAGTTTTTTGATAGCTGCGATCTTTTTTAGAGATTTGTCCTGATACATTTTTTTATCTGCAGCGTTGATCAGATCCTCCATCATGAAGTAGTGATTCTGGAAACTGACTTCATATCCGACAGCATAGCTTAAGGGCAGTGTGGTCCGTGTATTGTATTCCTGAACAAGGGAATCCAGCTTATCAGCCATTTCATGAAGTTCTGAGAGACTGGTATCCTGCTGGATCAGGATAAATTCATCGCCGCCGTAGCGAGCCAGAAAGCTGTCGGAATCCAGGATACGGGTGAGACAATAGGTGAAGGTCTGGATAAATTCATCGCCTTTTTCATGTCCGTAAGTGTCGTTGACATATTTCAGATTGTTCAGGTCAAACATCATTACGCCAACACCGAATGTGCTTGGGCGGTTGCTCAGCTCCTGAATAAACTTTTCCAGAGATGTTTTGTTGTGAACGCCGGTGATATCCCGGAATGCATTTACGATAAGACGGGAGAGAAGCTCTCTCTGGATAAGGGTAAGTGCCAGGGCTGCAACAAGAAGTGCCAGAGTTGCCTCCATAAGCCGCAGCATCGGATGGTATGAAGTTTCCGGACTCTGAAGAAACTTCAGAAGATAGAAATCCATAATTAACAGGCTTACAAGCGCAAGCAGGGTGATTTCGCAGAGATGAAGAACACTTTTTTCTTTTTTCATAGATAAAATAAATCTCCTGTTTCATATAAATAAAGGGGGTACATTTTTTTAAGCCTGCACGATGATCATTTTGGCAAAAGCCTGATTGATACCGATCTTGCTTTCTTTGATGCGGACGATATACGAACCGAAAAGAACAGATACGATGCGGATGGTTGCTCCTTCGATAAATCCCAGAGTTTCCAGATGGTGGCGGTCATCTTCATTTCCACATATTTTCTGGATCGTATAATCAGTGTTGATATCAGCTAAATTTAGTGGCATAGTTCCTCCGTAAAATGTTGTGTGAACAGTAAAAACGAAAAGATATTCGTTACCATAAATTAGTTACAACTAACATTATAACGCAATAAAAATCTGTGTCAATGAAAACAGACAGGAGCAGTTATTGTAGAGTTTGTGAAAATACGTTTTCAGAAATGCAGGCTGTCCGTCTGTAAAAAACTGTGCTAAAATGAGCAGAGAGGAATTTGTCAGAGAAAGATGCGGACAATGAGACAGAATACGGAAGTCCGACTGACAAGATAAAACGATGTATTAGAAACGTAATACAGATCATAAAGACGAGGAGAGAATATCATGGAGAATATTTTTCACAGAGTAAGTATCCGTAAATATGAAGATAAACCCGTAGAGAAGGAAAAGATCCTTCAGATCCTGAAAGCAGGTATGCAGGCGCCAAGCGCATGTAATCAGCAGCCGTGGGAATTTTATGTTGTGACAGATAAGGAGAAGATCCTGGAGCTTTCCAAAGCCACTCCCTATTCAGGATGTGCAGCAGGTGCACCGGTTGTGATCGTTCCGGTATATCGGAAAGAGGGATTGCCTGTTCAGGATATGGCACAGATCGATATGTCTATCGCACAGGAGAATATCTGGCTGGAAACGGATGCACTGGGACTTGGCGGCGTGTGGATCGGAATTGCACCGCTTAAGGATCGTATGGCGTTGGTCCATGATATTCTGAAGCTTCCGGAGAATGTGGAGGTATTTTCTCTTTTTGCCCTGGGATACCCAGCAGAGAGCAGAAAGCAGCAGGATCGTTTTGATAAGAGCAGGATCCACTTTGTAGAATAAAAAAAGCCTTCTTTGAGGAAGATAACATCCGGAAACAGAAGAAGTTTGAATGTAGTGAAAAACACCAATAAATCCTCTGAAAATTTGTGCAGAACGCATTTTGCATGACCGGGATTTTTACGATAAAATGTAAGTATAAGAACTGAAAAACTGCATTAAATGAAAGAGGTGAAGGGTATGAAGGAATATGAGATCATTATTGAAACCATTAATCCCTGCGGTGGCGATCGTCATTCTCAGCAGGAGATCGTTGAAGCAAAGATCGAGAGTCCGGAAGCTTTCGTAAAAGAAAAAGGAAGATTTCCGATCATTGATAAGATCGAGAATCCCGATGGCGGAGTCGTGATCGTAACCGGTGACGGAAAAGGATACATGGTAAGATATACATTTTCTGAATAATGGATAATGCGGCGTATGTGACGGAAAACGGATTGTAAAGCAGAGCTGGGATTAGATCTGGCTTCGTTACATACGCCGTGTTTTGGCTTTTACCTAAAAAATGCATAAAAAAACATATGCAAATTTATAAAATATATATAAATTATTTGTTGAATTTTTATAAAAAAAGGAGTAAAACATTAGATAAATAAAAAAGAGAAATGCATGGAACAGGACAGATCACAAGAAGCAGACCGGATCACAGAGAGCCGCAGCTGGTGAGAAGCGGCAGAAGGTATTTTGTGATATCACCTGGGAGCATCCCGCTGAATAGAAAGGTTAAGTAAGCCGGGACGTAGTCTTCACGTTACAGAAGAGGCTGTTTGAAGAGACAGTATTAAGTGGTTGTATTTAGTGATAAATATGAGAATACAGAGTGGTACCACGGAACATTCCGCCTTTGTTATCCGAAAGGATAGCAGGGGCTTTTTTAATATATAAAAATACAAAGGAAAGAGAGTTGATATTATGAACGGAATAACAATGATGATCATAGCCATTGTAGTTCTCGGAGGCGCATATCTTCTGTATGGCCGTTATCTCCAGAACAAATGGGGCATTGATCCGAAAGCAAAAACTCCGGCATACGAAATGGAGGACGGAGTTGATTATGTACCGGCTGATACAAATGTAGTATTTGGACATCAGTTTGCATCCATAGCAGGTGCAGGTCCCATCAACGGACCGATCCAGGCCGCAATTTTCGGTTGGCTGCCGGTTCTGTTATGGATCCTCATCGGTGGTGTATTTTTCGGAGCTGTGCAGGATTTTGCATCCATGTATGCATCCGTAAAGAATAAAGGACGTACGATCGGATATATCATCGAAGCGTATATCGGAAAGCTTGGAAAAAAATTATTTCTTTTATTCTGCTGGCTGTTCTGTATTCTGGTCGTTGCCGCATTTGCAGATGTTGTAGCAGGAACCTTTAACGGATTTGTCGCAAATGATGCAGGAACAGTTACAAAGGTAGCGGCAAACGGAGCTGTTGCAACCACTTCCATGTTATTTATATTTGAGGCTGTTGCACTTGGATTTTTCCTTAAATATACAAAATTCAACAAATGGGTCAACACTGCAGTCGCAATTTTACTGCTGGTAGCAGCAATTGTGCTGGGACTTAATTTCCCCATGTATGTAAGTCTTGGAACCTGGCATATCATCATTTTTGTATACATCCTGATCGCCAGTGTCGCTCCTGTATGGGCGCTGCTTCAGCCACGTGATTATCTGAACAGCTATCTGCTCATTTTCATGATCGTCGGTGCGGTTATCGGTGTATTTGTAGCCAATCCTTCCTGTAACCTGAAGGCATTTACAAGCTTTAACGTAGACGGACAGTATATGTTCCCGATCCTGTTTGTAACCATTGCCTGCGGTGCTGTTTCCGGCTTCCATTCACTGGTATCTTCCGGTACTGCATCCAAGCAGATCAAAAATGAGAAAAACATGCTTCCTGTTTCCTTTGGAGCAATGCTGATGGAAAGTATGCTTGCCATCATCGCACTGATCGCAGTTGCATCCTTTGCAGATGGTGAAGCAGCAGCACAGGGACTTACAACACAGCCGCAGATTTTTGCAGGTGCTATCGCAAACTTCCTTTCTGTAGTTGGCCTTCCGCATTCCCTGGTATTTACCCTGATCAACCTTGCTGTATCCGCATTTGCACTGACCTCTCTTGATTCTGTAGCCAGAGTCGGACGTCTGTCATTCCAGGAATTTTTCCTTGATTCTGATACAGATGAGGAAAACATGAGCCCGTTCCTGAAGGTAGTAACAAATAAATATTTCGCAACAGTCATTACACTGGTACTTGCCTACATGCTTACAAAGGTCGGCTATGCAGAAATCTGGCCGCTGTTCGGCTCCGCAAACCAGCTGTTATCTGTACTCGCTCTTGTAGCCTGTGCAGTATTCTTAAAGAAAACAAAACGTCAGGGCTGTATGCTCTGGATCCCGATGGTATTCATGATGGCAGTTACCTTCACAGCACTTGGCATGACCATTACAAAGCTTTCAAAGGCACTGGTAACAACAGGGCTGGATCTTGGAAACACCTTACAGCTTGTATTTGCAGTATTACTGCTGATCCTTGGTGTACTGGTAGCGATCCAGGGCGTGAAGAAACTGCTTGAGAAGACAGATGATAAAAAAGCAACGGCATAATATTATCGGATGAGATCACGGATTTCTGTTTGGCTGAAGAGGCATGAGTCATATAAATGGCTCATACCTTTTTACATCCATGGAATTTTGAGATATCTAAAGACGATTTATGACTCCATGCGCCTGCATTCATTGGGAGTCATTCCGAATTGCTTTTTGAAAGCAGTCTGAAAGTGGCTCTGGCTGGAGAAGCATAAAAAGGTGCTGATCGTACGGATGGATTTGTTTGTATATTGCAGCAATTCTTTACCTTCCTCCAGCTTGCAGCGCAAAATAAATGCGCTGACAGAAAAACCAAGGGTCTTTTTAAATAATCAGGAAATGATGGCTGCGATGATGGAAGGAATGCCGCTTCGTCAGTTGTTAAGCTTCGTTCCCGGAATTAAAAGAGAAATACTGGAACAGATGGTTGGTGCTTTAAACGAAGGCGTTGCATATAATAAAAAAAATGTATCAATGGAAATAAAAGCCTTATGCCAGACCAGAAATTAGAGAATCTACTTAATCTTGCCATGAATGCCCTGCCGCAGGAACGGGCGAAATCGGAAAATCTGAATGTGGGATATGATCCCACTACCAGGCTGTGGGATGTGATCGTGAAATACAGCGGTCCGGAAAGCGGACTTGGTGGTGAGAGGATCCAGGTGGTCCCGCTGCTTGGCAGCTATGCAGTAGTGACATTGCCGGAAACGGAAATTTCTGCATACTCAGTTAGAGAGCAGATCGAGTTTATAGAAAAGCCTAAGAGACTTTATTTTGAGACCTTTGAAGAGCGGGAGGCAAGCTGCATTTTGCCGGTGCAGAATGGAGCCGATGGCTTAACCGGCAAGGGGATTTTGGTGGGTATTGTGGATTCCGGGGTGGACTATTTTCATCCGGATTTCAGAAATGAGGATGGAAGTACCCGGATCCTGCGACTGTGGGATCAGAGTGTAGCTGGAAATCCACCGGAAAACTATGTATCAGGAACTGAATATACGAAGGAAGAAATTGATGAGGCGCTTGCACTCGGGGAAACCGAAGGCAGGCGCCTTGTTCCGTCTGGGGATTTCAGCGGACATGGAACAGCAGTTCTTGGAATAGCAGCAGGAAATGGGAGAGCATCGGAGGGAGTGAAGCGAGGCGTTGCGTATAGAAGTGATCTTCTGGTGGTAAAGATGGGAAATCCACGGGAAAATTCATTTCCGCGGACAACGGAGCTGATGGAGGGTATTGATTACCTGATACGGCAGGCAGTGAAGATGAGAAAACCGATCGTTATAAACGTCAGCTTTGGGAATAATTATGGTTCTCATGAACCTTATAATTAAGGGAAAACATAAGAAAACACTGATATTTCCTGTGTTTTCAGGCAATTCAGTGTTTTACTCGGATTCATGTTTGGTTGTTGTTTGAGTCTTATAATACTCGGTCAGGATCATGTTAATCTGCTGGGAACGTGTACGATAGTTCGCTTTTGCATCCTTATCAATCTCAGCAACCAGTTCTTTGGACAAAGTAGTATAGACCTGAATATTGTTGGAACTGATAGCCATGTGGCACCTCCGATTCAATTTAATAGAATTATTCTATCATACTTCTTCGGGAGGGGCAATGTGAACTGAAAATTGAAGAATTATTGTTACTGTAAAATTGGAACGGTCGTAAAGAAAATCTATGAATAGAGAACGATAAGAAAGGTAGAACAGACAATGAAGAAAACAATTTTTGAAGAGATGGGCGGTACTTATATCAGACATGGGGATTATCTTATCCCTGCTCTTACCTTACCGAAGGAAGAAGAACAAAGGGTTGTCGGTGTATGGGGACAAAGACATTTGCGGTATTTGAAGGAATACCGCAGATTGCTATATCTGAATATGCTTACAAGCGGCAGGCTGAATGGTTATTTGGCTGATATAGAAGAACAGGCACAGGAACGCTTTGAAAGACTTGTAGAACAGATGAAACAGGCACAAGGCATTACAGAACAGCTAAAGGTGGAAAATGTCTTGGAATGGATAGGAAGAATGAACAATATACAAGTATGTGCGAGGGAGATTGTGGATAAAGAGATAATTTATCAAGAATGAAATGTAAGATAAATAGTGTATAAAATGTAGCAGGGCATCATAAGATAAAATTGTAATTGCATTTTCCACATAGTTCGTGTAAAATGTAATTAGAAAAGCTGTGCATCAGCGGTGGGTTGACACCTAAAATCTGATACGTTTTCCGAACGAAGGTGTCGGAGGTTGGCAGGCAACGGAAAAACCTGATATTTTCCAGACGAAGGTGCTGGAGGTTGGCAGACAACGGAAAAATCAACCATGAGAAGGGAATGTTTAGTGCTGCGGCGTGAACATTCCCTTCTCTAAATTTTATGGGATAAGGATTAAGTTATGGACAAAAGACGTGCAATTCAGATTATGACAAAAGCGGCACAACTATATAAAGAACATCTTGAGGATCAGAAGGTTTTGTTCCTATATGGCTTACCGAAAGAGGTGAATAAGCAATTACAGGAAAGTAATAAGATTTTGTCATCTGTACAGGGATATGAAGTTGTTTTCCATAGATACAATTTTTTACATTTGACAGGAGTTCGATTGAATAAAAAAGAGACAGCTTCTGCAATTCATTTTTACCAGAAATGCCTGGATAAGCGATTAACAGAAAATGATTTTGTTTTTGCAAAAGATGGCTCTACGGGGCAAAAATTGGATATATTGGAACGTATGATGCTTATTAAGAAAAACGTAACAATGATAGGAGAATTTACAGATCGAGGACCGAAATTATATACAGAAAAAGCTGCCGGGAATATATGTGGTTGTATTGGCTTCGTAAAAGATAAAAATACGAAATTAAATGTACCGAACACATTGCTGAAAAAGGACATCAGAGATGTAACAGCACAGCCTACATATAAAGTATTTGCTGTAATATCAAAACACTATACAGATGAGAAATATACAAATCTTGTGAAGATGGACAAAAGTATTGATTTGAAAGAGTGTTGTTTCTCAGAAACAATAGAAAATATGATAGATAGAGAAAATCTATAATGAAATATAAAGAAACCATGCTACTGCTTTTTGTAACAGTATCATGGTTTTATTGTTTGTCGTCTATATTTTAAGTTGATTATTACTTTACAAAATTGGCAATGTTATAATTATCATTGATTTTAGAAGAAGGGAGTATCGAGGGAAATTAGTGGAACTGGTTTTGCAAGCATAGCGTTTGGATATCCAAACGCACTTTGGGAGCCCCCCAAACCCCATTTGTTGGCTTTACAAAGTAGGAATTTTTTGCTCAAGATAAAAAGAGAGTGCGTAAGCGGAAAGAAATCAAATTATGCTTACGCACTTTGTGCCTCACTTTTGCTCGGTGGTTAGCAGTTTGTGAATTATTGGGATGAAGCAATATAACTGTTTTGAGAAAACGGGATATTTTTTATATTAGTAGTTTAAACATTATAGTTCTGTGTTGTGCGATTTTTGCCTGGATTGAACAGGATGTTTTTTTTGCAATTCCTGTTTCCTCTGATATTCAAGTTCCCAGGTACGATGAGAGAAGCTATAGGGATCTTCCATATTGAGATCATCCACTTCATGGGTTGCGATATCACGATAGTGATAGTCATAATATTCACCAAAAGTACCTTTGAGCTGCTCAATCAGTTTCTCTCGGAAAGTAGGTCGTATCTGGATTCTGGCATCCAGTAATTCTGTATATTGCTCTGGTTTAGGCCGGAGTTTTTCCTCTTGGAAAGCGACAGCATCTTTTTCAAGCTGCTCTTTGAGAGCCATATCCTGAGAATCGAGAATATCCAGATTCTTATCCATCTGGTCGTATTTTCTGGAAAGGCTCGCCATATCTTTCTCTGTGGAGCATTCAGCCTGAAACAGCAGCTGTTCTTTGGCAGATTTCAGTTCCTCGATTTCTTCTGTTACGGTTGTAAGCTGCTGGTTTAACTTTATATGCTGGAAAGGATTTAGAATACTGGTTTTACTTTTTTGCACATTTAGTTCTTTCTTTTCAGTAACTTTCGCTTTGAGCTTTTTCTTAATGGTATCATATTTATTTAGGATAGGACGAAAATGCTGCATCCAGTCATGGATCACTTCTTTTTGCATTTCATTATGAAGTAAATGATATTGTGTAAAAATCATATGATTGCGGATTGCTTCTAATGTTTCTGCAATTACCGGAATAGATTTTTCGACAGCTTGAACCAATTTTTTTATCTGTGTTTTTAATTCCCGTAGTATTCTGTTATCCGCACGAACCCGACGGTTGATTTCACACCGGTCTGCTATCATGCCTTTCTTTTCCATATTCTGGGCAATGTAGCCTTCGTGGATGGTTGGCTGTTCAGTGATTCCCTGAGCTGCAAAACTGCGGTGATCAATGGCGGCATTTATCTGATTAAGGGCAAGCATTTTATTTACGGCATCTGCCCAGTTTGCTCTCCAGAGGCAGAGCTGTTCCTCACTGTTCCATTGTTCGGAAATCGGGTTTTGTCTGCCATACCGGGTGCTTTTTGGATGTTTGTCGATACGTTCATAACCTTTCTCCTGTGCTGCCGAGGGAGTCAGATATACTTTCTTTTTCCCAGCTTTATAACGATACTGTTTTTCCCAGCCCTCTTTCTGAGCATCCTTAAATTCAGAAGCAGTAAATCCCTTTTCCTCTCCATCTTTGATGCATAGATATTCTTTTTCGGTTTTATACTGCCATGTTCCGTTTTCGTTTAATGGACGGACAGTAAGTAGAATGTGTGCATGGGGATTGTGACCATCTGTATCGTGAATGGCGAAATCGGCACACATTCCCATATCTACAAAATTCTTTTGAATAAAATTCTGAAGAAGAGAAATATTGCTGTCTTTATCCAACTCAATAGGGAGTGCGACAACAAATTCTCTTGCCAGTCGGCTGTCTTTTGTTTTTTCAGCAGCTTCTACAGCATTCCAGAGTTGCTCCCGGTTTTTCCATTTAGGCGGAGCCATAGGGGGAAGCATTACTTCCTGATAGATCAGTCCATGTTTTCGGGTGTAGTCATGCTGGATGCCATCGTAATCATTGTATATGCGGCTACAGCTCATATAAGCAGATGCAGCGACAGCAGACCGCCCGGAACCACGGCTGACGACCTTGGCTTGCATATGATAAATTGCCATATCTGGCACCTCCTTTCGATGTTGCCTGCAACAGCGGATAGCCCTCGGCAGAGCGCACGAGCCCCGTAGGGGATACCACCGCCCGATTTATCGGGTGGTGAGTAAATGCGCCCTTCGGGAGTAGAACTTGTGTATTTACATTCCTCTTAGCCGGAGCATCAGCTCCCGCTTTAGGGTATCTAAATCCATTTCTTTAATATGTGGAGCAATGCTTTCCAGAATCGCTCCTTCTTGAATCAATCTGCGTGTTCTGGCATTACGTTCCTTTTTACGGTTTCTTGCTTCGATTTCTTCCAGTCTGTGTTTTGCCTGTAAAAGCACTTTTTCTTCTGGTGTCATAATTCTTTTATTTGCCATATCTGGCACCTCCTTTTTATGCCCGTATCCGGGCGATTTAGTTTTAAAATCTTGTGGTTTAGTACTATAGTTTTAGATAACTGACAGTGGCATGTCTCTGGTGATAAATAAGAAAAGAAAGTAGTACTACTGTCAGTGAAAAATAGTTATTGTGCGATGCTGCTTTGTTTCAACTCTGGTTTGAAGTGTGATTATCTAACAGAATTTTTTTCGTTTTTTTTAAATTAGCTGTTGCATTGTCCTGACGGATATTCCGGTTATTGATACGGATGGGAACACATCTCTCCAGAATCCGGTCATAAATTCGCTTGTGTGCGATATCAGCGGCGTTATTCAGCTCTGATAAAGTGAGATTGGTTGTTATGATCAGGGGCTTTTTACTGCGGTAACGGCTGTCAATCACATTGAATACCTGTTCCAGTGCAAAGTCAGAGTTCCGTTCAATTCCGAGGTCATCAATGATCAGAAGGCTGTAGCGGTTTAAGCTGTGGATGAACTGATTCCTGTCTTCAAAATGCATTCCGGTAAGGGTATTCAGAATCCGGGAAAAGTTGGTCATCAGTACCGGGACGCCTTTTTCCAGAAGGGCATTGGCAATGCAGCCTGCAAAGAAAGATTTTCCAGTACCGACATCGCCCCAGATGAGAAGTCCGGAAGCGTTTGCTTTCATCTCTTCCCAGTTACTTACATAATTGTGTGCAAGTTTCATTTCCGGATTGCTGCCGTTATCTTTGGCAAAGGTGTAGTCATAAAGTGATTTGTCCTGTAAGCCGCTGGTTTTGAGATGCTCTATTTCCATTTGCTTTTCATGAAGTTTTCTCTGGGCTTCCTCCTGTTCAAAGATCTCCTGCTGGCACTTACAGCGGATGGAAGGAATAAGAACCTTTCCCTGTAATTCATGCCTGCACTGTCTTGGCGTATTGCATTTGGAACAGTAGATCAGGTGATTTGTTTCGTTAAAATATTCATCAGACTGAAGCTCTCTGTTTGGTGTGATAGCTGTTGGTTTTTCTGTAAATGTTGTCATAATGTTTCGTATTCCTCACTTTCATAATTTCGTTGCCGGGAAACAGGATGATCCTGTCTTGCCCAACGGATGATGGTAGCTGCATGGTTTTGGTATTGCTTTCCGGTAGAAGCCATATAACCGGATAAGCGTTCCATATAGTCCTGCCAGTCAGGGATTGTCTGCCGGATATTTTCCAGCTCCGTCTCTGACAGAAAAACATTTTGAAATGTTCCATAGGGTGAGCGTGGCTCTTTACTCCCTCTTATTGTTAAATGGTTCTTTTTTATCTCTTTCTTATTACTGGACAGTTTTCTGTCTGTATCAGGGAAAGAATCCTGTCTGTCAATAGGACAGTTTTCTGTCTGTCTTGAGGAAAGAATTCTGTCTGTATTGCTGAGGGTTTCTTTCGGGATTTTTACATAGATCCGATTAGGGTGTCCGGGTCCCTGCCGTTTTCGGAAGATAAGCTCTTGTTTTTCCAGTACTGCCAGAGCAGTTTTCACCGTCATCTGGCTTTTGTGGAGAACTTCTGCCAGTGCTTCAATCGTAAAGTAGAGGAACACATGACCATTTGTATCTGACCAGCCCTCATTTTTCTGGGAAAGCCTTGCACGGTCGAGCAGGATCATATAAAGCATTTTGGCAGTTTCGTTTATTTCCATGTCCAGAAGAAAACGGGGAAACATCATATAAGATGGCAGGCTTGTGTCTGCTGTCAGAAAGTCCGTCATGTGTTCACCTCCAATCACAATGGTTTATTCTCCAAGAAAATCCCAGTCTATATCACGATCCGGCTGTTCTTTTTCAGGAGCTGGAAAGGGCATCCTGATGGGGGATTCCCTTTCCAACATGCCTGCAGTCAGCCCGGACAGAAAAATCGGCAATGACTGTTTCAGGCTGTGTTCTACTGCTTCTACAATCTGTTTCACAAAAAGTTCTTCCCGTTCCCTTGTTTCCAGATAGGGATCAGCCTGAGTGCGGTAGTAGCGGTCAAAATAATCGACCAGTGCAAGGGAGATTACCTGGCTGTAAGATTTAAAATTCTGTCTGTCCATCGTCTGTAAATATTCCCAGGCTCTCCGCTGCTGGTCTTTGTCCAGATTAAATCGCAGGTTTGTGTTGCGGATATGGTTCTGCATGGCTTATCCCCTCCTTTTCAGGCTCATATAAGCCAGAGATTCATAACCTTTGGCAGTGGCACAGATATCATCAAGGATGGTAACTCGTGATTTGTCATACGCTCCAAAGTTACGGATCAGGCATCCACCGCCTCCGACCACATACAGGCGCATCAGGCCAGGATTGTATTCATATTTGCGGAGCGTGGCAAAAATATCTGTGACATACTGTCTGGCAACAGCAGTAATACAATCCAGATAAGACGCTGAAATGTCAGCGGTTCCAAACCGCAGAATCTGCTCTACGGTAGATTCTTCAATCTTTACTCCGAAGTTGTCCAGAACAGCGTTTTTAGCGGCAATCATGCATTGGTTTACGCCAAACTTTTCTGTCCAGCACCGGCTTTCCTGTGCTTTCTTATTATTGATATACAGAATGTTCATGGTTCCGTTGCCGATATCTGCAAGAAGATTTGTCCCCTTGAAATCTCCAAGTCGGTTTACGATAGCCGGATATCCCTGCGGGTAAAGGCTGCATCCCACAAAACGGAGATGATACTCTTTGCTGTTAAATCGGTAATGGACTTCTGGATTCTGGAGCAGATAGGAACGGAAATCTTCTCTCTGGTTTCTGATCCATGTCAGAGGAAGCCCGGCAGCCAGATGAACGTCTGCTTCACGGATGGAAAAGACATTCAGTTCCCTTGCAATCGCCATGAGAGTTAGAAGATAATATTCTTCGTCCATAGCTTTATCTGGGATAAATTCTTTGTGTCCTTCGCCAATCCGGTAGTAAATGCCGTTATATTCCAGAATATTCCCGGTGAAGATGGGTTCTGTTTCATAGGCTTTGATTCCGGTTGGTGTGACGGTATTTGCTGTTTTCATGTTGCCGTAGCCGTGATCTACAGCAATGATTTTTGTGTTTCTGAGTTCTCGCATAAAAAACACCTTCATTTTCGTATTGATTAATTCAGCAGGCTGTACCGGTGTGGTACTGCTTTGCTGTGAGATAAGCATACGAAAGTTGGAGGAAAAAGACATTGAGGGAAAATTGAGTTGGAATTGAAAAATAGGATATAATTTTGTAAAATAGAGCAATTTCTTTAGTTTTTTATAGCCCTGCATTTTTTTGTTATAAACGTTCATTAAATGTTGACATGTTATTATATAAATGGTAAAATTGTACAATAAAATGTGGAAAGTTGGATGGAATTTATTGAATTATAATAAAACTAATCGTACTTAACTGGCGGCTTATGTATTTGTAGAACTTAGAATAATAGAAAATTTAAAATATTATCAATTTTTACAGCTGTTGCAATGCTTTCAGTAGGAACAACAGTTTTTGCAAGTCCTTAACTGTTGTTTGATAAGGAGTGTAGTTTTATACAAATAGTGATATTATTGCAAAAAACTAGGATTTTATAAAAATAAAAAAATCAAGTCTATAGCTGTTTGAAGTGAGGAGAAAAGCGTATGAGAAATGTGTTGGCAACGGACATAAAAAACAATATTCGAAGCATTCGCTTTATTTTGGGGATTTTTCTAATCGTTTCGGCTACCCTGATGTCTGAGCATGAGATGTTGCAGAAGATCATAAATGCAGGCGGATCTGCAGAAGGACCAGGCTGGTTCGTAGCATACACCTATTGTATGAACAGCGTTAATATGCTTCTGTTTGTTCCCATTGCCGTTGCTTTTGCGGGTGGAGAGAATACGGAGGCTGAGCTGCACAGTCGTTTTTTTCTGTTCAGTTATATCCGTTCAGGGAGAAAACAGTATCTCGTAGGAAAAGCAGCAGGATTGTTGGTCTCCGGAGGTTTGACAGCTTTTTTAGCCATGGTGTTCCTTCTTGTAATCTGTATACTGAGGTTCGGTCAGTATCCTTCTCTGATTGACGGAAATTATGAGATGGCAGTGCTTGTGGGCAGAACGGCGGTAAGCTTTCTGAGATTGTTTTTAAATGGCGCTTTTTGGGCGCTAATTGGCGGTACGTCGGCTGTCATAACAAAAAATCGCTATATGTCCTATGCCGTTCCTTTTATTCTTTATTATGTCCTGACCGTATTTCAGGAGCGTTACTATCAAAAAGCATTCTTTCTGAGTCCCCGCTATTGGGCGGCGTCTATTTACTACAATGATATCTTCTGCATTGCTATATTAGCGGTTGGAAGTTTTTTAACGGCACTGATCTTTATGTGCGCAATAGAAAGAAGGTTGCGGTATGCGTGATATTAAACAGGCTTTTTGGATTGCAGGCCAGAATTTCTATGGATGGAAAAAAAGTCCGAGGATCTGGATGACCTTTATTTTGGCAGCTATATTATGTCTGATGCTGTCGGATCAGATTATTTCCCATGCGATAAAATATGAGACAATCCTTCAGGTATTCGAGCCGTTTATTTGGACATATGGGGATGCATCCTCTGTTATGCTGTCCTCCCTGCTTTTAATCCTGCTCTTTGCGGACATGCCATTTATCAGTCAGGCAACTCCGTATTGGCTTGTACGCACAAAACGGAAGATATGGCTTGCGGGTCAGATTATCTATGTGATCCTGGCGACTGTGATCTATAATATTTTTTTGGCTGTGATGCTTGGAATTATGGGAGCTCCCTTTTCCTTTACGGGAAATGTGTGGAGCGAAACAGCGGCAATGTTGGGCTATGGCGGTGGGGAGAGCATAACCGTTCCTGTTTCCATAAAAACAATGGAAAGCTCAACTCCTTATATGTGCGCAGCAATAGTGTTTGGACTTGTACTTTTATATACTCTTTTTATCGCAGTTCTCATGTTGTTTTTAAATCTGGCTGCGGGAAATATGGCAGGGGTGATCGGTGCTTTTGCAGTCAGTCTGTATGGGCTCCTGCTGAACCCAGATGTTTTCCGGAAACTGTTTCATTTTACAGAAAGTCAGGAATATAGGGCGAACGTGTTCTGCGGCTGGCTGTCTCCGTTGAACCAAGCTACCTTTCCCATGCACAGCTTTGGTTATGATTACCTGCCAGGGATCGGGATGAGCATGTTCATATTTGCAATATTAATCATAGCGCTGATCGGCTTGTCAGCCGTCCGAATTAAGGGCTATAATTTCTCTTTTACGCAGACAAACGAATAAATGGAGGGCAAAATGGAATATGCAATCAGGTTGAAGGGACTGACAAAATCCTTTCAAAAAGAAAAAGTATTAAAGAACATTACCCATGATTTTGAAAAAGGGAAGATTCATGGGATTATGGGGTTTAACGGTTCAGGGAAAACCGTAATGTTTAAATGCATCTGTGGATTTTTACAACCTGAGAGCGGCACAGTGCTCGTAGGGGGAAAACAGATCGGGAAGGAGCTGGACTTTCCAGATTCCGTAGGCATTATCATTGAAAACCCTGGCTTCTTTCTGGATCTCAGCGGTTTTGCGAATTTAAAGAGACTGGCGTCTCTGAAACACCGTATTTCCGATGACGATGTGAGGGCGACGATGCGTGCCCTAGGGCTTGATCCTCTGTCTAAAAAGAAGGTAGGACAGTATTCTCTTGGAATGCGTGAACGTCTTGGTATCGCACAGGCAATCATGGAAGATCCGGAGCTTTTGATATTGGACGAGCCTTTTAATGGTCTGGACAAGCAGGGGGCAGGAGAGGTCTGCGAGCTTTTGCGGGGATTAAAGGAACGAGGGAAGACTATTCTTATCGCAGCACATAACATGCTGGAGATCGAATGGCTCTGCGATACGATCTGTGAGATGGATGCAGGTGTCCTGACGCAGATAAAATAAAAATACGGGGGAAAGAATATGGGAAAGGTATTAATTAAATGCATTCAAACACCAATGCAGAAATATTTTTATGATCGTTCTTTGGATTCTGTAGTTATGGTGAATGATGAAGAATATCAGATATTAAAAACTGTGGAAAAGACAAAATTGGTTCCTGATGGAGTGTTAAGACGGTTTGTGAAAAGCGGATTATTGCGTGAGACTGCGATAGAAGAAATTGAGCATCCTGAGACAGAAAACTTACATTTGTTGGCAGAACATTATATGGGCAATCTGATTTTGCAGGTAACTCAGCAGTGTAATTTGAGATGCAAATATTGTGCATATTCTGGAAACTACTATAATCGTTCCCATACGTCAAATAGGATGGATTTCGAGACAGCCAAAAAAGCAATAGACTTTTATTTGAAAAGAAGCGAAAAAGCGGATCAACTTGCATTATCATTTTATGGGGGTGAGCCTCTTCTGGAATTTGAATTGATTAAGAAATGTGTTTCCTATATTTTACAACGTAAAGGGGATAAAAAAATTCTTTTTACTATGACGACTAATGGGACTTTAATGACAGAAGATGTCATAGAATTTTTGGTAAAATATGAGTTTAATCTTATGATTAGCCTTGATGGTGATAAGAAAAGTCACGATATAAATCGAAGATTTAAAACAGGAAAAGGTTCATTTGACATTATTTTAGAAAATTTGAGTAGACTGAAAGCTTACAATGAAGAGTACTATTCAAAAGTTTTGTTTAATTGTGTTATTAGCGTAATGTACTAACAAGTTATAGTTACTAGTACATAGAACAGACTGCCTTATACATTAAAATAAATAAGGTAGTCTGTTTCTAAAAAATATACGAAAACGTTAATAGTGTCAGGAAGGTATTTATAAGTTAAAGAGTTTATAATTGAAGTTTCGTGAAAAAGCGACAATTCTATAAGATATATGGAGGAAAAATGAAAAAAAGTGTTCTAGCAATTATGGTAGGTGCGTTGTGTATTATTCTTTCCAGCTGTCAGGAAACACCAGAGGAGAGTTCGGTAGTCAGCAAAGTGGATGGGATTAGCGAGGCGGCTGTCTGTGAACCTCTTAAAAAAGGAGAAAAGAGAGAGACAAATGTTCCAACGCATTGGAAATTTGAAGAAAAGAAAAGCAACGACCGTGTGGTTATCCAGGCAGATATTAAGTTGGGCGAACAAAGCATTGGCAATCTTCCAGTCATAGAGATGCAAAATCACGAGTTAACGCAGGAAGAACTGAATGGATTGATTGATTATTTTACGGACGGTGAGGAACTATATATGCCACAGATGGTGACAAAGGATGCGTATCAGGAAGTGTTAGACAGGATTTCCAGCAAGGAAGGAAGTTACTTGCAATCAGCATATTCTACATCGATTGCAGGGATTCAAAACGCAACCCGAGAGGGGATGGAGCTTGCACCGGATGAAGCGTCTGCACCGGAAAAGATGGAGATAAAATTTCAAAAAAAAACAGAGGATCACGGTGTGGAAGCGGCACGGAGTTGGATGAGTACTGAATTGGAAAACACAGATACAGAGGATTATTTTACTGCAGATGTGGGCGAGGACAGGAAGGCATATATAGAAGCAGAGCGGTATAATCAGGAAATTGACAATGACAGTAGTTTTCTCTGGATGGAGGGTTCTAATTTTATAGAAGAAGAAACAATAGAAACTGAGGAAATGCAGAGTGAGTATTACAGTAGCTTTGGCATGGATACCAACGGCTATACAGAGAAATTTCATGAACTGGCAGATGCGTATCGAAAGTGCATGGACAAGATCACCTTTACAGAGGAAGATGGAAAGGAACAGGCAGAACAAGTTTTAGAGGATTTAGGTATCGATGGAATGGGCCTTGTAGATTCTGATCGTACCGTGTGGTTCCCGAATGGCGCATGTTCAGAGCGCAATGGTCTGGGACTTGGTAGTGATGCTTTGTGGCAGGGAGATCTGGATAGAGGATTACCGGGATATCTGTATTGTTTTTCGAAAAGTGTAGAGGGTATTACTTCAGTTCCTGATGGCGTGGTTGCGGAAGAAACAGTGGATAGTTATGTGCCTCCGTTCCAGGTAGAAACAATCTCTATTCTGATAACAGAGGAAGGAATTAAATATTTTAAATGGGATGGGATATCGGAAGAAGTCTGTACGGTGACGGAAAATACAAAGCTTCTGCCTTTTGAAAAAATACAGGCAAAGCTGACAGATCAGATTTTTTATTGGTATTCCGGAAAAGGCCAGTCTGCCAACGACACTACCGCACTGGAGTATGATGTGGTAAACGCAAAATTGCAGTATACTTATACCACAGCCTATCAGGAGCCGAAACACGCATGGTTGGTTCCAGCATGGATTTTTACTGTCAGGGAAAGTATTGGTGGAAATTCTCTACAGGAGCTTTCTTATGTGATCAATGCTTATGATGGCAGTGTGATTGGAGAAGCATATTAGGGTTCAGCGACACTTGAATTTTTATTGACCATAGAATTACAAGGTTTATCATGAGAATAATAAATATGCGATATTTGGCTTGGATATATAACAGGTAAGAATAGGAATAGTGCAAATGATTAAGCTCGCATTGATTGATAACGGTATACCTTATCATATGAGAAATAACAGGAATCAAAGGATTGTTCATAAATCTTTTTTGGCTTCTAAATGCGATCCAAGTGAGTATAAAGACGATAAATCATTCCATGGCGCTGTATGCGTCGGAATTATCACAAGCATATGTAGTGATATAGAATTATGGGACTTGAATGTGACTGACTCTGCAGGAACAACACAGATCACAGTTTTGCTGGAAGCTTTGGAATGGTGTATTCAAAATAAAATAAAGTTAATTCACATGAGTCTTGGAACAATCAATTATTTTGATATTAAACCCTTATGGATTCAAATAAAAAGATTACTTGATGCTGATGCGATTATAGTAGCAGCATATCATAACAGAAATATAAAGACTTATCCAGCTGCATATCCAGGTGTTTTTGGTGTCAGGCAGGATCGTTATGGTCTTTTGGGAAATGGTCAAATTCTGTTTCAAGAACAAAAAGGTTATAATATTGAGAATTCTATTATAGCAAATTTTTCGTGGAATGGGATCGTAAATCAAGCCAATAGTTATGCGGCTCCTGTTGTCACTGGACATATTGCTACATATTTAAACAGAAAGCCCACAGCAGGATTTGATGATGTTATGGACTTTTTGATGACTATAGCAACGCATAAATCTGATTATCCGGATATACTAGAAAATGTAATAAGGGATAAAACCAATATAGAGATACCGGTAATTGCCGGTATTGATTTAGATTACGAGGAAATGATACAGCTAAAAGTGATGTTTAGTCAGAACGGTTATTACGCAATAAATCTGCAGAAAAATCCTTTAGATGAAAATGTAATTCCTTTAGAATATTATGACGATTCCAATGAGTCATTGAACGATATCCTTTATACAGTATATATAGCTTATGAACCTGATATTATTCTTTTGAATCAAGAGGAAGAAATATTTGAAAGTAGTAAGGCATCAGATATAGATATGTATATTGTGCGTAAAAATAATATGTATGAATTGTATGCAGAAGATCGAATAGGAATAACTTACAATATAGAGGATATATATGAGCTTGTTTGTCAATATTTTGCTTAACGAATAGTGAGGATGGCAATTGGATATGAGAGAAAATGGGAAAACATGGTATCGAATTTGTAAAATGTTGTGTGAATATAAAAAGTATTTTCCAGGGATTATCTGTTGCCTTTTGGGTTCATCATTCATAACGTTTATACACCCACTGCTTATAAGACAAATAACAGATTGTGGTATATTGCAGAAAAACATGAAATACATTCTTTTATTTTCTGTTATATTAATAATAATTTCTTTAACCCAGCAAGAGTTAAATATAATCCAAACAAAATTATTTTCAAATGTACATAATCAGTTTACACATTCTCTCTATAAAAAGACTTACTGGAAAATCAATAGGATGAAAATACAGTATTTTGCTGAAAGAGGAAGTGCAGAGATTATAAATACAATTGGTATGGATATTGATAATGTGTCATCTGTTGTGGATCAGATTACTCAGTTTTCTATATCATCAATTCTCCAAATAATAGGAGGAGTAGTTGGGCTGTCCTTATTAGACTGGAAATTAGCAATATTGATAGAAGCAATTATTCCACTGAAATTTATAATAGTGTCCTATTGTGCAAACAAGAAACGGGAAGTGTTTGAACAGTGGATTGAGGATAAACGAAAGTTTATGAGTTGGTTTGCCGAGTGTATAAATGGAATTCATGAAATGAAGCTCTGGAATCTGTTTCAGGTAAAAAAATCTCAATTTGAAGGTCTGCAAAAAGATTTGATGGATTCATATAAAAAGAACGCAATGCTAGATGAATATAGTACTGTCAGTGTTGTAGTAATAGACACGGTTGTAAATGCGTTATTATATATATTAAGTGGGCTTTTTATAATAAAAGGAGAATTCACTATAGGCGGAGCATTTGCTTTTATTACATATAGTGCATATGTTGTAAATCCAATTTCAGCATTGATAAACATTAAATATTATTTTGCGCAAATTGAGCCATCGGCAAAACGTCTTTTTGAGTTATGGGGACAACCGGAAGAATTGGAAATGAAATTATGTGAAATGAAACCTGAGAAAATTTATCAAGATAGGGATATGGTTTTTGAAGTAAAAAATCTTGTCTTTGGTTATGAACCAGGACACCCTATTTTAAATGGTATTTCACTATGTGTAAAAAAAGGGGAACGAATTGCGATCGTAGGAGAAAATGGAAGTGGCAAATCAACACTTTTGAACCTTTTGGCGGGATTCTACCGGCCACAAAAAGGAATAATAAAATTGTATGGAGCTCCTGTGGAATTGATGGATATACAAGATATGAGAAATAGAATTGCGGTTATAAGCCAAAGACCATATCTATTCCAAGGGACTATAGAGGAGAATGTTAATATCGATGGAAAGGCGTCAAGAGATGCAGTTGTTGAAGCATGTAGAAAAAGTGGTGCTTTAGGTTTTATTGAAAAATTGGATCATGGATTTGGACAAAAAATTGGACAAGATGGTGCAAAACTTTCTGGAGGAGAAAGACAAAAGATAGCTGTAGCTAGGGCTCTGCTGAAAAATGCAGACATTTTACTTATGGATGAGGCTACAGAAGGATTTGATGTTGAATCAAATGAAGCTTTACGTGAGTTATTACATAGTGAATTAAAAAATAAGACTATCGTTTTTATTACGCATAAGTATAAAGAACTGGAAAGTGTTGATAAAGTATATCGCCTTTCAAAAGGAATTTTAGAATTGGTGCGGAGTTAGAGATATAAATTTCTAATAGAACTGAGCCACTATGCATTTGACATATTGTATCAAACAGTAGGTTGATGACGAGATGATTGTAATGTATCGCAGATTGAACAAGCAGAGGAGCATATTTACAAGTTCTCAGGCATTGATGAAGGCAATATACCTAGACTATAAAAAATTTGAGATAGGAGGAGCGAAAAGTGTCAAAAAAAGAAAAGTGATCCTTATGTAAACGCTCCATGTCTAAGAAAAAATGGAAATGGACAAGCGCCTAGTCTTGGAGTGTATCTCAAAACTAGGCGTTTACATTATTGAGGCAATATATTTTACAAGTGTTTGTAGGAACCGTTAGTGCTTGGTGAGAAGAATACTTTTTGCCAGAGCAATTCCAGCTTGTGGATACAATTCTTGAATTGCTTGATATTTTTCTTCAATCAATTCGGGTTCGTCTGCCCATATATCCTCATAAATTTTCAAGGCTTTTTTAAAATGGGTTTTCGCTTGCGAAATATTTGCAGTGATCAGGCAGATACTTCCAAGGGATTCCTGTACCTGGGCATAATCCAAACAGTGGTTTGAATTATATTCTTTGATAATCTGTGCTAATTTCTGAAGAGCAGACAGGGCAAGGTCAGGTTCTTGTATTTCAATTAAGAGGACAGCATAATTATTAATCTGAGGAATACTGTCATTAGTATAAAGAAGCTGGTATTGTTGTAAAAGAGAGATACCCATTTTCATGTGCCTTTTAGCGAGATCAAGTTGTCCGTTGATTCGGTAAAGCCCTCCAAGATTGGAATGGAGGTTGGAAACCAGGTGGGCATTTTCTTTTGTGGTTTCTTTTATTTGAGCAAGTGCTTCTTTTTCTAATTTTATCGCTTTTTCTGTTTTGGGTTCCAGAGTTGCCTGATAATCCAATAGTAAGGCACGGTCAGATGCAGTCCCGTAAGTATTTGCTTTTATAAAATGCTGTAGTTCCTGGATGATTTTTTTCATACCCTTTTGATAGTGGTACTTCTCCATATATGGAAAAACATCTTCTAAAAATAACAGGTATTGGGGAATATCGTCCTTTTCAATGAAAAGCATGATGTTTTCTACTGTTTGAAATAATTTTTTATAATAGCTAACTTCAATGCCATGCATCAAACATATTTTTTGCAGAGAATCCAATAACGTGTGGCAGCTTGTAACAGAAGGTGCGGTCTCGGAAACTGCAATTTCCTGAATCATTGGATGCAGAGAAATAGTATGCCGGAGACTTGACTGTACAAAACCTGTCTCGATCAGATCATTCACGTCATTTAAAGTAGGCAGCTCCAGCCATTTGGAAAATATACGGGCAGAAATACCAGATGAAGGCATAAAACACATATTGCACATAATATCCTGCTGTTTCCGTGATAAGGAGTATAACGAAAACAGGGTATGGATATGGTTGTAATAGGTGGCTTTTTTGCTCTGACCATCTTTCATTACTTTAATCTTATCTTCATTATGAAGAGAAGCCTTTTCCTCTTGAAGTTTTATCAATAATTGCTCTGGAGTTAAAATTCCATTTTCCAGAAGTTTGGCTGCCAGTTCGACAGCAAAAGTATGGTAGTGTACAGTTTCTATGATTTTTTCTACGATTGCCCGGTTTTCCTCTGCTTCTGAATAAAATACAGATGTCAGTTGAAAAAGAGTGGGTATATCTTTCAGTTCTTTTAATTGAAAACTACAGTATTCAGACAGTTGGCTTCTGGTTGTAAATAAAACCCGGCAACGGTATTTTAATACGACTGACAGGCAACTGTCCTGTGTGGATGTGACATTAAAATTGTCTATGATCAGCAGTGTATCAGATTTCAAAGAGCGTAAGAAACGGTTATGTCTTTGAAAACGTTCCTGCTCACTGATTTCTGGTGGATCATCAATAAAATCCATGTCTACAATATCTTGATATAGATTACCGGTGTATTCCATATAGAGAATATTGGTGTACTGTTTTCTGTATTGCTTTGCATAGGCTTTAGCAAGCTCGCTTTTTCCAATTCCGGCAATTCCATAAAGAAATATATGTCGGTTCTCTTCAAACAAAGTATGGAGTTCATCCAGTTCTTCTTCTCTTCCTAGAAAATGACGGCATGGTTTTGGGACTTCGCTGTCCATAATGTAATCCAGAACAATCGGAGATAGAACACCTCCTGCAATCAGTTTTTGATTTCTTGTATCACGTTTAATAAATTGCCGTTCCATACCAAAAGAAAGTACTTTTGCTAAAAACAACAGCCTTGAATCAGAAGGTTTATATAGAGATACAAGTTCCTGCTTTTTTGTATCCGAAATCGTATCGTCCTGTATGAATAACGTGTAAATGTCCTGTATAACCATGTTGCAGTCTGCCATTAAGGGAAGTAAGTTCCGCTGAATGGTTGTTGCCAGTTTTTTCTGATTGCTGGGTTTTGCATAATATGAGGTTATTTTGGGACTGATTTTTGCTTGTCCGGTTATCCAGCGGCAAATTAGACCATTATCCATAGAAAAATCTTCATTTATCGGATCATTCATAAAATCTTCAAATAATTCGTATAAAAAATCAGGTTGGTTCATCTGATTGCTTTCACTGATTTGATTTTTTAGGCATGTGCTAATAGAAGAAAAATCACATCGTTCCAACAGAAATCCCTCCTTTGGTTTTCGTGTTTTATATTCTTAAAGTCTTTTTATTATAACACGAACAAATGTTCCGGACAATAGGAATTGATACTGTATAGGAAGAAAATGAATCTTAAAAACTCAATCTGCGGTCAATTTCAATTCAATGTGATTGGTGCAGAATAATTTTAGAATGTAATCAGGCTTTCGAAAGCCGAATTCAATTCATACAGAACTTTTGTACAATCCTGCCGGCATAGGATGTAGAGAGAACTGTATGCTGAAGGAGGCATATAGCATGAATACGTTATTTGATTCTGTAGAAGTTCTGGATACAAAAAAAGAAATCCAAAAAGAGAATGTAAGCTATGAACATGCAGGATATCAGATTCGAGTGCATTTTAATGGGGAAAAGACATTGATCCAGTGCATTCAGAATCTTACTGAACGAAAAATTGCAGGTTGATTTTCTTAAGTTCTTGTTGTAAAATAAAGACAATTAAAGACAATGACTACGCAAGACCGATGAAAAGAGGGATAGAATGTATCAGGCAGGAATTTATTGCCGAATTTCCATTGAAGAGCAAAATAAAGAGGGTGAATACAGCAATAGTATTCACTCTCAGATTCAGATGGCAAGAGATTATATTGCAGAGAATAAAGATATTGCAGAGAAAAAAGTTTATGTAGACGATGGGGCTTCTGGAAGTAATTTTGAAAGAACTGAATTTCGGAGGATGCTGGCAGATATTGAGCTTGGTGTTATCAATATGGTGATTTTTAAGGACGTATCTCGACTTGGAAGAGAACATATTGATACCAACTATTATCTAGGCAAATATTTCCCGGAGAAACAGATTCGGATTGTTTCGATTCTGGATAATTATGATTCAGCCGTTGGAACTTATGATGAAATGTTAGAAATAAAAACTTTGCTGAATGATATGTATTTGAGAGATACATCCAGAAAGATTAAGACAACGATTCAGACCAAAAGAAGTATGGGCGAATATACTCCGAAACAGCCCCCCTTTGGATATGTGAAAAGTAAAACAATTCATAATCATCTGGAAATTGATCCTTATGCAGCCGAGGTTGTTCGAAGAATTTACAGAATGTATCAAAATGGATTTGGCTGTACGGTTATTTGCAGGACTTTGAATGAAGATGAAATCCCTTGTCCCGCAAAATATAAAAAGGAAGTTTTAAAAACCAATTATGTATGGGATTCGGGAAAAGGTCTGTGGACATCGTCTACTGTAAGTGGAATTTTAAAGAATCCGGTCTATACTGGGGCGGTTGTGATTCGGAAACATGAAAGACCGTCTTATAAGCTGAAATACAAAAAGGCAATTCCCCTGGAAGAAATGGAGCTGGTGCCGGATGCACATGAGGCAATCATTTCTAAAGAAGAGTTTGATAGGGTTCAGCAAATAAGAAAGGGGCGCAGAGTTTCCTATTTTGATAAAAACAATGAACCACATAAATATGTGGGACTGCTCTTTTGTGGGAAATGTAAAACAGCCATGCGAAAACGTTATCTGGCATCTCATAAAGACTATGACGGATATATGTGTGGTTTTCATCAGAAGCAGGGGCAGAATTACTGTGAGCTGAATCATATTACATTTGAAAAGCTGGATGAACTGGTTGTATTTGCAATCAACCAGCAATTGAAACAGATGAAGATGGATATGAAGAATCTGGAAACTCAGATCAGACAGAAACAGCCGGAACTGGATGGTAAAATTGCAAAATTGCAGGCAAAAATAGAAAGAAATCTGGAATACCGGAAACGAGCATATGAACAGTTTATGGATGAAGTACTTTCCAAAGAGGAATATCTGGAATTAAAACAGATGTATGAAACAGAGAATCAGAAATATCAAAAAGAATTATCAGAACTGAACCATGAAGAGCAAAGGCAGCGGGCGGCGGTCAATGAAACAAAGATATGGTTGGAGCACTTTAATCGCAGAAGAATAACGGTAAAGCAGCTTACCAGAGAAGCGCTTGTGGAGTTAGTTGATAAAATTTATGTATATCCAGAGCAGAAAATAGATATATATTTTAAGTTTGCTTCAGTAGAGAGTTCACCAGATAGAATACTTGAGAAAGATGGGGTGATATGATGTATCAGATGGGTGTATATTGTCGTCTGTCGAAGGATGATGGAGAGAATAAAGTTAGTGAGAGTATTGAAAATCAGATGAAACTGATTCGTGAGTATGTGACTAAATCAGAGGATCTGGAAATCGCAGATATTTATATTGATGACGGTTATTCGGGGCTTTATTTTGCGAATAGACCGGAATTTCAGCGGATGATGGAGGATATCTACAAAGGGAAAATTCAAGGCGTTATTACGAAAGATATTTCCCGGCTTGGGCGTGAACATATTGAAACCAGTAACTATATTGAGCGTGTTTTTCCATCTTTGGGTGTGCGTTATATTGCAATTTTGGATGGCGTGGATTCTGTTCATCACAGTAATGAAGAATTGGCACAGTTTAAGACGTTGTTTAATGATATGTATAGTCGTGATATATCTAAGAAAATCAGAGGTGCATTGACCGCCCAGAAGAAACGGGGACAGTTTATGTCTGGGTTTGCCCCATATGGATATGTAAAAGATCCGGCAGATAAGCATCATTTTCTTGTAGATGAAGAAGCAGCTAAAGTGGTACGGAGAATCTTTTATATGAGTTTGGAAGGATATTCCAGGGATGGTATTGCAAAGAAACTGAATCAGGAAGGAATTCTGACACCGTCAGAGTATAAGAGAAAGGTGCAGGGATTGAAATATGCCAATGCATTAGAAAAAGCGGGTGCAAAGGGCTGGGCATATCCTACGATCAATGTAATTTTGCGAAACAGAGTTTATACAGGGGCTATGGTACAGCATAAATCAGAAAAGATATCCTATAAAGTGGAAAAGTATCAATATATTCCAGAGGAACAGCAGTATATTGTGGAAGGAATGCACGAAGCAATTATTAGCAAAGATACTTTTGAGCAGGTACAGGAACTTATGAAGAAAAGAACACGGACACCGGGATTTAATAGCGAAGTGAGAAAGGTAAATCCATACGCAGGAATTATTGTTTGTGGAGATTGCGGATATAATTTCCAGAGGGTTACTTGTCGGGACGGTTATGAGTGCGGTACCTATCACAAAAAAGGAAACACAGTTTGTTATTCTCATTTCATTAAAAAAGAAGTATTGGATTCTATTGTAAAAAATGAAATCCAAAGACAAGCGGAACTGGCACTGAAAGAAAGTGATAAGGATGAAATATTAAAAGTAGCAGATAGGAAGAAGGAGGTGCAGAGACGATGTGCAGAAGCAGACCAGCAGATTGAACGGTTACAAAAAGAACTTGCGGCTGTCCAAAAGTATAAAAAGAAAACTTACGAAAATTATGTAGATGGTGTTCTGGATAAAGAAGAATATCTCTCCTATAAGGCAGAATATGAAAAGCAGGATAAAGATATCAGGGCGAAGATTCAGTTGGCAGAACAAGAGAAAGACAGCTTTGGAGAGGCAGAAGAATCTTATGAAAACTGGATAGAGAAATTTATCAAGTATGGAACATTATCCGAAGTGACAAGAGAAATTGTGACAGAATTGATTGAAAAAATTGTTGTGAATGGAGATAAGAGCATTGATATTGTATTTAAGTATCAGTCGCCTTATCCGGTAGAAAAACAGGCAGTGTAAAGACTGCAAATTTTTTTACAGTAATTTTCCCCTAGTTATAATGAACACACAGAGGGGATTCTCTTCTGGAAAACTATATTGATACAGTTGCGGCCATGGGGCGGACTGTGATCGTTACAGGAACCGGAAATAACGGCAGCCAGCCCTGGCATGCAGGAGGAATCCTGCAGCAGGGGAAAACAGAAGAAATCCAGTTGGCGGTGGGAGCTTTTGAGCCCACATTAAATGTACAGTTATGGAAGGATTATGAAGATGAAATGGAAATTTATCTGGAAAGTCCGTCCGGAGAACGGATCGGTCCATTATATGAAAGGCTGGGTCCACAGCGGCATCTGCTGGAAAATACAGAGCTTCTGATCTATTATGGAAAACCCGGTCCCTATCAGCTGTCCCAGGAAATCTACATAGATTTCATTCCTGAGGGTAATTATGTGGACAGCGGTGTCTGGAAAGTTCTTTTAAGTGGAAAACGTGTGCGCTCCGGACAGTATTTCCTCTGGCTGCCGGGTGGAAATGTACTGAATCGCGGAACCGGGTTTTATTCTCCGCGGGCTGTGGGAACTTTGACGATTCCTTCCACTGCCGGAAAAGTTATTTCTGTTGGAGCTTATGATTCCAGACAGAACGCCTACGCAGATTTTTCCGGAAGGGGAAGTCAGTTCTTGCCGATCCGGAAGCCTGACCTCGCAGCTCCCGGTGTATCCATCTCCGCCCCGGTTCCCGGCGGAGGCTACGCCACTGTCACCGGAACCTCCTTTGCGGCACCCTTTGTCAGCGGAAGCGCAGCTCTGCTTATGGAATGGGGGATCGTGAAAGGAAATGATCCGTTTCTTTATGGGGAAAAGGTGAAGGCGTATCTGAGGAAAGGCGCACAGAGTGTGGGCGGATATGAGGAATATCCGAATGTGGAGGTGGGATGGGGGGAGGACGTTATAATAAGGTTACATTGAAGAAAGTCAGTAAAATCAAGTGTTTCCGTTCATTTTCCCAACACAGAAACGAAGCACTTTTACCATGATTTTGAAGAAAATCTGCCCGGGTTGGATTCAAAATGATATGGAAAGAAAGATTTGTAGCAATGACGTAACATGAACAGTTGGTTCTGTTACAGACAACAGTTTAAACGAAAGAGAGGTCATAGGGATATGAAACTGACTTATACAAATGTAAATGGATACCTGATTCCGAATCTCACCTATAAATCCGGTGAGCAGATGGAGCAACTTGGCAAATATGGATTTCTTCGCAGAGATTATCTGAAGAACCATCGAAACTCAACGTATCAGGTGATGCTTTTACAGGATACGATTGGCGAGCATCTTCTGGAAGTGGACAAGGCAGCAAGAGAACGGGAAGAAGTAATCTTGGAGCAGTTGGAAGAAAAAGAACCACTGCCAGATAAGGAGAAAGATCAGATGGCATGGGTAAGAGCCGCTAATCAGCACAGAGCGATTGCAGAGGAGATTATCTTGAAAGAATTGATTTATGCATAAGGATTGCCAGTAACCAATCTGGCAGGTAACTGATAAAAATAGAATATTGTGAGCGAAGTAAGGCGTGAGTCATAAAATATGGCTTGCGTCTTTTTCTTTGCCTGAAAGGAAGTGATAAGTTTGAACAAGAAGTTTTTGAAGCATTATATGGAAACCAATCCAGAAGGGACAGCACAAACCTATATCTTTCTGGTGGACAATCAGGATATAGCGTTGAATATTGTAATGTCAGGATATCAGGCAATCTGTCTGGTGCAGGAAGATGACGGATATTATTTCAGTGCAGATTCTTTTATAGAGGAAATGAGGTCTATTCAGTTTACTGGAAGCTGTCAGAGTGCCTATCATTATGTGGCTGCCTGTACAGTGAAGTGGATGAATGATAAGTTACAGACATTTTTCAAAGACGCTGGTCTCGACGGAAAAGCAGGCTGGCAGTTGTTCAAAGAGAAAGAGTATCTTGGCAAACTGGATAATCAGAAAGAAGTTGAGAAATTACTGGAACAGTATATTCTGCGTTTTGAACGAGATCCGAGAGAAGAACCGGAACTGAGTCGTTTTCACTTATTTGATGCAAAAGGAAATGTGAAAGGCGTCCGGGATATGGAGATGGTAGATTATCTGGTGGAGAATGTTCAGTTTTTTGTGGTAGGAATCACACCGTATTATTATGAGCATGGTGTTTTCCTGGAAGACCATGATGGGGTAAGAATGAAATACCGTATCCAGAAGCTGATCTATCGTGACCAGGTACAGAGTGGAGTGATCAAAAGAATCTATAATCTGCTGATCGCACAGCCAAAAGTTCACCGAGAGGCATATGAACTAAATAAACAACCTGTGAGGTGGATCAACTTCAAAAATGGATATTATGATCCGGTTACGGGTGAAATGCTGGAACACAATCCGGATTATCTGACAATCAATCAGATTCCATTTCCCTATTATCCAGAGGATTGTGAGCAGGTGTTACAAGGTGGAGAAAATATCAAAAAGTATCTGGCATCGTCTCTTCCAAATAAAGAAGAACAGCAGACATTCTGGGAGTATTTTGGATACTGCATGACACAGGATACGCAGTTTCAGAAATTCCTTACATTGAAAGGAAATGGTGGAACCGGAAAGTCTGTGGCAGTATCACTGATCCAGCATGTAGTTGGAATCACCAATATGTCCAGCATTTCTTTACAGGATTTGAACAAACGATTCTATGCGACTGGAATGTATGGAAAGCTGTTAAATGCCTGTGCGGATATTCCATGCAAGGCAATGGAGAATACAGATGTATTAAAGAAAGCAGTCGGTGAGGACACACTGATTTATGAGAAAAAAGGACAGGATGCAATTCATTTCCACTCTTATGCGAAGCTGCTTTTTTCTACCAATGAAATGCCGCAGAATCTTGAGGATAAGTCAGATGCTTTTTACCGTAGACTACTGATTCTCGATATGAACCGGGTAGTAAAAAGTGGTGAAAAAGATCTGCACTTAAAGGAAAAGGTACAGGCAGAATCCGATTATGCAATTCATATGGCGATGATTGCATTGAAAAATCTGTACGAACAAGGAAAGTTCACGGAGAGCGAACACAGCAAAGAATGTGTAAGAGAAGTGCAACGGACGTCAGATAGTATCTGTGCTTTTATTGATGAGTCATTGGTGCGTGCCAAAGGAAAACGTCTGAAACGAAGTGAAGTGTTCCATATGTATGAGGAATACTGCAAAGAGAATGGCAGACAGGGGCATGGTAAATCCAACTTTTTTAGGAATATGACAGATAAAGGTTTCCTTCTGAAGCAGTACAATGGTGAGTTTTATTATCAGGATATTGCAGTTAAGGAAGAAGATTTTTGTCCTGTAGATCCAGAAGAAAGAATACCTTTTGAAGAAACAGATACAGATTATAAACAGTTACAGTTAAATATGAATCAGGGAATTAAGGGCATTTAGGGCAAAATAAGCAAAAAGAAATGTTACCGGAGCAGGAGAAATAACAAAGATAGCTGCCAAAGTACATAAAATTTTGCTTTTTTTACACTGACTGCCCTTTTTATGTATCAACATTTTAGCTGATACAAATATAGGTTTTTCCCGAATTTGGGAGAAAGTCAAAAATAAATATTAAGAAAGTATGAGGTATGATTATGAGAATGATGAAAAACAACAATAATGAGACAGTTATGGTGATCGGGATTGATCATGGGTATGGAAACATGAAAACAGCCACCAGATGCTTTCCATCCGGTGTAGCCAGATATGACAAGGAGCCAATCTTCCAGAATAATCTTCTTGTTTACAATGGCATGTATTACCAGATCGGAGAGGAACACAAGGAGTTCTGTGCAGAGAAAACGCAGGACGAGGACTATTATGTGCTGACACTGGCGGCTATCGCAAGGGAACTGGATGGGAAAGGTATGAACCGGGCAAAGGTACACATTGCAGCCGGACTTCCACTTACCTGGGTAGCTACACAGAAAGAAGATTTCCAGAAATATCTTCTCCAGAATGAATGTGTGGATTTTACATTCCGTAATAAAGAATATCATGTGGAGTTTGCAGGAGCTGATATTTACCCACAGGGATTTGCAGCAGCTTTTTACCGCTTACAGGATTTCAAAGGAATCAACATGCTTGTGGATATTGGAAACGGGACTATGAACATCATGTATATCAATAATTCCCGTCCATTAGAGAAGAAATGCTTTACAGAGAAATATGGAACGCACCAGTGTGTGCTTGCAGTCAGGGAATCTTTGTTGAAAGAACTGGGAACAGTGGTGGATGATCTGGTGATTGAGCAGGTGATCCGTACCGGGACAGCAGATATTGGTGGAAAATATCTGACAGTCATTCGTAAAGCTGCCGGAGATTATACGAAAGAAATCTTTCATAAGCTGAGAGAACGGGAATATAATCCAGAACTGATGCGTCTGTATGTGGTCGGCGGTGGCGGTTGTATGATCCAGAATTTTGGAGAATATGACAAGAGCCGGGTGACAATTGTACGGGACATCTGTGCCACAGCGAAAGGTTATGAAGCAATGACCGTAAGGAAAATCCAGAGAAACGGAGGGATGCTTGTATGAGAAAAGAACGGAAAATCATCAATACAAATATCCGTTTGAACCTTTGTGATGAACAGGACAGGCAGGCATGGGAATATTTGCAGACGATGGACAGGAAAAAATATAAATCGTACACCAGAGCAGTTGTAGTTGCTTTAAACGATTATTTTTCCAGAGAGTACAGGAATGAAGCAGATCCGTATCTGGAAACCAGAGAAAAGGAAGATGCATTTCTGGAAAGAGTGGAAACAGCTGTCCGGGATGGGGTGAAAGAATCTGTCCCGATGGCTATAGCGAAGAATCTGATGGAAATGCTTGTACCGTTTGTAAAAGAATCGGTGGGAGAAATTAATTTGCCGGACAGAACACTAACAATGGAGAAAACGGATGAAGAGATCGCAGAAGATAATCTGGACTGGGAGAAAGAAGCTGATATGGATGCAGCACTGGATTTTGCAGACAGTTTTTAGCTGATTATAAAAGAAAAGCAGTCTGGCTTACATAAAATAAATCAGACTGCTTTAAGTGGAGCTATTCTTTTTTCTTGGGTAAGGACGTTTATCATCTGTCAGGTTTAGCAGATAATCAACGCTGGTATTATGAAATTCAGCCAGTTTAATCAGAATGTGAGTAGGGATATCGACATCACCACATTCATAATTACTGTAAATACGCTGACTGCAATTTAGGATTTCACCCATATTCTTCTGCGTAAGGTCACGATCTTCACGCAGATCCCGTATTCTCTGATACATGTGTTTCACCTCTAGCATAATAATAACTTAGCGAGATATTCACTATTGAAATATAGCGGGAAATTCGCTACACTGAATTTAAAAATGTAGGAGGGAGAAGTACAGAGTGAAAGAGAAAGTGAAAAAGGTGCTGGTGTGGATTTTTGAGTTTGTCTTATTTTGTGGATATTTCTATGTTTTATTCGTGAATCTGGTATGTGGATTTGGATATGGAGGGATAAGCAGCAGAGGACAGGCAATAAAGATTTTGTGTGCTTCGTTCTTTCTTGCAGCGGGATTGCCAGGATTGATCTGGTATCAGCATCGCAGACTTATGAAACTGGAGAATTTATTACATGACCTGCTTGAAATTTGCGACAAAATAAAATAGCAGTAACAGGAAAAAGGACTGACAGTAAAGAATAGTTTTACGAAAACAGAATAGCAGAAAAAGACAATAGCAGTGATAGCATTTCAGACATTATGAGTTGGAGAAATGTTCATGACTGCTATTTTTATGCCTTTCAGCAGAAATAGAAAGCAGTTCAGAAAAAGAAAGACAGAAATAACAGGGAAATATGGCAGAAAGGTGTTTGCAGATGAGGGGGGTGTACAAACAGGCAAAGAAAAGATATAGGGTGCCGGATACGGCACATGATTGTCCGATACTTCGCATCGGAGTGGTGCATGACCAGCCTGTTTCAGAAAGGGAAAATCTATGAAAGGTGGAGCTTTTCTTTTTCTTCCGCAGTCGGCTCCTGCACCACAAACCCACCGTCATCTCCATTTGGATTTGATAATGTAGGGTGGAAAATATTGCCTGGCGGGTGTCGATTCAGTGGTGGGGAGATGACAGGCAAGTTTCGCAAAGTGGCAAGCCACTATGCACCGGAGCCAGCCTTTGGGCTGTTCCTAAACTTGCCAGAGGGCTCCGCCCCTTGGAACCCCGGCACGTCAATGGCGTAAGTATTCCTGCGAAATGTCCACCGGACATTCCTACGGAACACTTACTGATTGACTAGGACGCTGTCCTGCACCTGTATAAGAGAGCGTTGCACTCTCTTATAAATCTCCTACCAATATGCCGCCAGAACGCTGTGGCTGTTAACAAAGAATGAAAATCAAGCAATGAAAGGAGACAAAAGCCTATGAGAAAACGAAATCATACAGTAACCATACGGATGAATAAAGAGGAATACGATTTGTTTCAGAGCAAGGTTAAAGAATCCGGAAGAACACAGCAGGAAGTTGTGATAAAAACAATCGCAGACTTGAAGATAGCAACGGCAGAGGAAATAGAAGAACTGAAAAGACTGAACCAGATGTTTGCGGATATCCTTTGTCAGCTCCGGGGAGCTACGACAAATATCAACCAGATTGCAAGAAAACTGCATACAGATGGAGAAATCCCAAACGACAGTATGTTGTATTTCCTCAATAAAAATATTCTCAAGTATCGGAAGGAGAGTGAAAGGATATGGCAGTTAATAAGACGATTAATAAGCGGACAAATACACATGGAGCAATGAGAAATTGTATTGAATATGTTTTACGACAGGACAAGACAAGTGAGCTGCTTACTTATATAACAGGCCCGTACTGTCACAATGAAATTAATTATGATCTGGTGTACAGAACCTTTTTGGAAGAAAAGAAGATGTGGAATAAAGATACAGGGAGAATGTATGCCCACAACATTATTTCCTGGCATAAGGATGAGCAGATCACCCCGGAGCAGGCATTTGAATTTGGAAAAGAGTTTGCAGAAAATTGGTTCAGTGGATTCCAGACCTTAGTGGCTGTGCATAAGGATAAAGACCATATCCACTGCCATTTGGTTACTAATTCAGTGAGTTATGAAGATGGGAGAAAGCTGCATAACACCAGAAAAGATCTGGAACGTATGAAACAGCTTACCAATCAGATGTGCCGGGAACGAGGACTGACCGTTGCCGAAAAAGGAAAGCATTTTGATGGAAGTCAGATTGAAAAAGGGGAAGTCATTGCATGGAGCAAAGACAAATATAATCTGTTCCGTCAGCAGGTAAAGGATAGCTTTGTAGCGGACTGTGCAATGGCAGTGTTAAAAGCACTGGAAAATTGTATCAGCAAAGAAAAGTTTATAGAAAAAATGAAGCAGTTCGGATGGAACGTAAACTGGACAGAGAAACGGAAGCACATTACTTTTCAGAACCAAGAGGGAAAGAAAGTACGTGACAGTAATCTGTTCAAAACATTTCATTTGGATATCAGCAAGGAGGGACTAGAGAATGAATTTAATGGAAATAGGAAAAAAGCCAGAGATTCAGCCAACAGAGACAGCAGATCAGATGAAGAACTTGCCGGATACTACCGACAAGTGGAAGCAGCTTGCGAAGGAGCAGGCGGCGTCACTGGAGCTAGTGACGGAAGAGAGAGACGAGTTACAGGTGAGAAATCAGAAGATGAACGAGTTTATCCAGAAATTTCAGGAAAGGACACACAAGCTGAAAATGGAAAAACAGAAGCTATTCTTCGAGAATCACGAAATGCAAGACGAAATTCGGAAATTAAACGACGAAATTCATCGTTTGACAACCGAACTGTCCGAAACGCAGAAGCTGAATCAATCGCTTCAGAAGAACAACGACGATTTGAGGAACAGAAACGGCTTGAAGAGCAGGAGCGAGCAAGAGCAGCTCGAAGAAGAAATAAAAGACGTTCGGGACCAGAACTCTAAATTGCAGATACAGGTTAATAAATCATCTGTTGAAGCAGTAGATGAAGCACAGAAGAAACAAAAAGAAGCAGAGAAAAAGATAGAGCAGGCAGAATCCAAAGCCCGTAACGAAAAGAAACGTGCTGAGCTGGAAATTCGTAAAGCGAAAAAAGAAGTAAAGGACAGAACGGAAAGCATGAAGTCTATAGAATATTTCTGGGGAATGGGATACATTACGGTAGTCCTGTTTGCAATTCTACAGAATGGTGCTTTTCAACATGATTTCATAGATTTTTTTATGGCTCCATTCATGTGGTATGTTCGATTTTGTAAATGGCTGGTATATCCAACTTATGATAATGGATTTAACCAGAAAATAGCATATACAGGTGGGGAAGTATGGGTTATCAGGATTCTGGCAATCGTAGCTGTGCTTTTCATAATGGGAATCATAATGGTGATAATTATGGAAACAATAAAACAATACAAAAAAATGTGGAACGAAATTTCACAAATGTTTTTGATTGGAAGCCTTTCAGGGATAGCAGTGCTTGGGGATGTAACTAGAAAATATCTGCCGGTGAATTTGATTTTGCTATTTATACTCATTAATATGGGTATCATGCTACTCAGAATATATCTTCGGAAGAAGTTTGATTATATGTAATTTGTTATTTTAATGACCAGTGGGTGGTACCTGACAAATGATAAAGCTGTTATTATGATTGCACACCGCCTAAAAACAGTACAGAAAGCTGAACGGATTTTCGCTCTGGAGAATGGAAAACCGTACAGCAGGGAATACATGAAGAACTTGTGAGACAGGATGGGATTTATCGTCATTTTATTGTTGAAAGAAGAGAGGCAACAAAATGGAGAGTTTAGGAGTCTAAATGTCTGGTGCGGCGATATTCCAAAGGTGATACACCAAAATGCTTTTTAAACACAGAGGCGAATTTGCTCTGATTCAGATATCCGACCTGTGCTGCAATCTCAGCTACAGACAGTCGTGTTGAGGCAAGCAGTTCGCCTGCTTTATTCATACGCATTTCACGCAGATAGACAGAAATATTCTGTCCGTAAACACCGCGAAAATAATTTTTTAGACTGGTTTCGCTGATAGAAAAATATTCAGCCAATTCCCACGCAGGATGATGCTGCCTTAGGTCTGAGGTGATGATATTTTCGACCTTTTTAGCAATATTAACCTGAGATTCAGTAAAGAAAGTGCAGGCCTGAGAATTAGGGATAGCCTCCAAATTTTGTAGTACTGAGAATAAAGCGAGCGTATATATTTTCATTTGAATGACTGCAAAAGAGGCCGGAAAATCATATAATTCCCATAGTTTTTTGAGAATTTCCTCAGTTTCGTGGGTCGCTGTCGATATATAAGTGCTTCCATGAGGACAAAACATCTCTGAGATTTTTCTGAAATCAATGCTAAATTCATTTTGTACCCATGTATTTTCTAAAGTAAATGTATCTATATCAATAAAGAATTCAAGCCCCTCATAGATGCGCTTTGGATAAACATATTCTTTTTGGGCGAAGCATTCTGTGAGAGAAAGTTCTCTGTCTTTGATGTAGACAAAATTTTGGTTGTTCAGGATCATTTCACAACGACCTGTCACACAATAGTTAAGAAGCAATGGACCTTTTGTAATGGAGCTGTCTGATCGAAGGTCGGGAGCCGTCCAGGTTGGAGAATTTATAAAAATATATGCCAGAGACAGACCGGGAAAAAGTGAAAAAAAGGTCATCGAACCTTTACCTTCCTTCGTATTTAATATAAGCTCCATACTATATTCAGCCTGTTTTATGGATATACCTGGTATTTTGATACATTTTTTGATCACGTCGTTAATTTTCATAGAAGATCTCCCTGATATAAGTACTTTTGCCCTGTAACAGATAATATTATAGGATTTGAAGAGAGCAGAGTCAACAATAAAACCCAATGCTGTTTGGAGCTAAAATGATATTTGGTTGTAGAGATATAACAAAACATATGGTATTTTATGGAGTAGTTAGATAGAGCTAATTATACAAGGGAGGTATTCTGTATGAATAACAAATTACAGGCGAAGGACCTGATTAATCTGGGACTTTTCACAGTCCTTTATTTTGTACTCGGATGTTGTGTGGCAATTCCGATTGGCTTTGTTCCGATATTTCTTCCGATTCTTGGTGCATTGTGGACACTGATCACAGGAATTCCATTTATGTTATTCCTGACAAGGGTAAAGAAGTTTGGTATGGTAACGCTGATGGCAATTCTGAGTGGCCTTTTGATGGGACTTACCGGAATGGGATATTGGGGTGTACCTTTGGGACTTATCTTTGGGCTGCTGGGAGATTTGATTCTGAAATTTGGCAATTATAAAAGTGTTAAAAGGAGCCTGATTGGATATGCAGTATTCAGTCTCTGGATGGTTGGTACATATATTCCAATGTACTTCATGGTAGAAGATTCAAGAGCCAGCTTCGCAGCCAGTTTTGGTAAAGAGTATGCAGATAAAGTAATGGCTGTCATGCCTATGTGGAGCATTGTTCTTGTGATTGCAGGTATCTTTATCTGCGCAATCATTGGAGGAATGATTGGAAAAGCGTTGCTCAAAAAACACTTTGTAAAAGCAGGAATCGTGTAATGGATGAGATATTATCTGCTACTGTTGACAGCAGAAATGGAATTGTTTTAGATCCTAGAACAAAATTGTTTATGCTTATAACGATTACAACATTGATGTTCAGTACCAGCAATGATGGAATCATGAATATAGTGAAACCAATACTAAGCCTTATACCATTTGCATTGATTTTGTCAGAGCACAAATTCAAAACAGCCGGTAAATATGCAGTTCTCTATGCGGTATGCTTTGTACTGGAGCGGCTGGCATTGAATGTTTGGAGTGGTATGATTTCTTTTCTGATATTGGCAGCAACATCAATTATGACGCGTTTTGCACCGGGAATTATGACAGGCGCATATCTGATTTCTTCTACATCTGTAAGTGAGTTTATCAGTGCAATGGAGCGGATGCATGTCACAGAAAAAATCATAATACCGTTGTCAGTTATTTTCCGTTTCTTTCCTACAATCAAGGAAGAATATCAGGCAATCCGGGATGCAATGAAAATGAGAAATATCCGTTTTGGTGGTAAAAATCCATTCCTTATGATTGAATACCGGCTGATACCATTGATGGTATCCGTAATAAAAATTGGTGATGAGCTGTCTGCAGCAGCTCTAACAAGGGGACTTGGTGCACCGGTCAGAAGAACCAATGTCTGCGAGATTGGCTTTCATGTACAGGATTTTATTGCCATTGTTGTTTGCTTTGCATGCTTTATATTGTTCTTTTTGCATCAGTATATTGTTTTTTGAGGTAGTACATTATGATAAAAATAGATCATGCAACATTTACATATGGAGAAAATAATGAATATTCTGTGGGAATCCGGGATATTGATCTGGAGATAGAAGATGGTCAGGTTATTGTGCTATGTGGGGAGAGCGGTTGTGGAAAAACAACACTCACTCGAATGATCAATGGGTTGATTCCACATTATTATGAAGGAAAATTAACTGGTGAGATATGGATAAATGGGATAAATGTTTCGCAGCAGCCACTGTATGATACAGCAAAAATTGTTGGAAGTGTTTTTCAAAATCCACGGTCACAGTTTTTTAATGTAGACACAACAAGCGAGATTACTTTTGGATGTGAAAATCTTGGAATGCCAAAGGAAGAAATCAAAGATCGATTGCAGGCTACAATTCAGGAGCTGCATCTGAAAAAATTGATTGGACGCAATATTTTTCAGCTTTCAGGTGGAGAGAAGCAGAAGATTGCCTGTGCAGGGGTTTCTATTATGAAACCGGATATTTTTGTCCTGGACGAACCCTCTTCTAATCTGGATGCAGCTTCAATCATGGATCTGCGAAGAATAATCGCCCACTGGAAGGAACAGGGAAAAACAATTATTATATCGGAGCATCGCCTGTATTATCTGCGTGGGCTGGCGGATCGGTTTATTTATATGAAAGAGGGACAGATTATTCAGGATTATTCAGCCACAGAGTTTGAAAATCTGACAGAAGAAAAGCGAGGAGAGATGGGACTGCGGGCTTATGTTCTGGAAAATCTCCTTATGCCAGAGATGTTGATATCAGAAAGAACCACAATGGAGCTTCATGATTTTAATTTTGCATATAAGAATGGTCCACAGATTTTATATATCAGAGAATGTGAGATTCCGGCAAATCGGATTGTCGCAATTACGGGCAATAATGGAGCTGGAAAATCTACTTTTTCCCGTTGTTTCTGTGGTTTGGAAAAACAATGTGGCACAATCATCTGGAATGGAAAAACTTACAGACCAAAAGAAAGGCTGAAAGCCTGTTATATGGTTATGCAGGAAGTGAATCATCAGCTTTTTACAGAGACAATACAGGATGAAGTTATGATTAGCATGAAAGAAGAAAATGAGAAAGAAGCAGACAAATTTCTTGATATGCTGGATCTGATAAAAGTCAAAGACCGTCATCCAATGTCACTTTCCGGAGGTCAGAAGCAGCGGGCGGCTATCGCATCTGCAATTGCCTCCGGGCGCTCTGTGCTGTTTTTGGATGAACCAACCAGTGGTCTTGATCATAAGCATATGCTGGAGGTTGCAGAGGTTCTAAGAGAAGTGTGGGATACCGGAATTTCGGTTTATGTGATCACACATGATTTGGAACTGATTATAGAGTGTTGCACTGATGTCATTCATTTTGAAAATGGAACTATTGCAGATCAGTATCAGATGGATGCAGAAGGAATGGAGAAGATAAGAAAATATTTTATCCAGGGAAAGTGTTGTGGCAAGTGGAGTAAATCTGACTGATGGTAAAGGATATTGTAAATAGTTTTGGAAAGTAGATGAATGATAATTATGAGCAAATATAATCCTTTATGGAAGTGGATCAATAAAAATAAAACAGACGATTTCAAGTTGACTTTTGCTGAAATTGAAAACATTGCCGGAGTGCCTATAGATCATTCGTTCCTTACATTCAAAAAGGAACTTTTGCAGTATGGTTTTAAGGTGGTAAAAATTTCTATGAAGGAACAGACAGTAGATTTTGAAAAAGTCGAAGAGGAGGCTTAAACATGGAATCAAAGAAATAGAACTTGTAGTTGCATCTTCGATTGGTGCAGATCTTGCCATGGCATTTCTGACATAGGCAAAAATACCGTTAAAGCATGTATTTTTTGATGGTGGACAGTTTGTACAAATTGGAAAGGCAACACGCAAAATCATGGTTCCGTTCTTATATATAGCAATGAAAAGTTTATATTGGTCAAAAGGAAAGATGCTGAAGAGAATCATGTGGTGTGACGACGGCAAAATCAAACTACAGATGCATCTGCTAAGTGAAAATTGAATACACGGGAAAATTAAAAATCGAAACAGCAGACTTGACAAATTCCTGTAATGAGTTAAAATATAACAGTGCTATATAGCACTGTTATATTTTTGGAAAGAACTTTAGAGGATACGAAAAGAATGTCGACAAAAGCAGAAGATACACAGAAAAATATATTAAATACAGCCAGAAAACATTTCCTGAAAGATGGTCTGACCGGAGCATCTTTAAGAAACATTGTAAAAGATGCCGGACTTACTACTGGTGCATTTTACAAATATTATCCGACGAAAGAGGCACTTTTTGATGCACTGACAGATCCTTATATGGAACACATTTATCAGATTTATGATCAGATCGTTGAGGAGTTTGAAAAGCTTTCGGCCAGTGATCAGACAAGGAATATGTCGTATACATCCAGTGACGGAATGGAGCGGATGGTTGATTATATTTATGATCATTATGATAATTTCAGATTATTGTTGAAATGTGGAGACAGTGGAAAATTTGAACTATTCATACACAATATGGTAGAGCGGGAAATGAAGTCCAGCTTGAATTATATGGAAAAGATGAAAGAGAACGGTGTGAAAATACCGATTGTAGAGGAAAGCCTTATGCATATGATCTATACGGGATTTTTTTCATCAGTATTTCAGATCATTGAGCACGATATAGATAGAGAGACTGCAAAGAAAAATGTACATCAGCTGAAAGAATTCAATACAGGTGGCTGGGAACGATTGTGGAATATTGAATTCCCGGTATAACTAATGTAAATCAGGTGGCTAATGCCAGTAAGCCACCTATTTTATTATATATGAGTTAGAATAAACTAATGAAAGAAACAACAATAAAACCAAAGTAAGGAGTGAACGAATGTGAAAGAAAAAAAGAAGTCGGCAGTCAGCTGGATCCTGACATGGGCCGGACAAAAAAGAATTGCCTATGTGTGGAGTGTGTTACTTGCAATAGGAAATGTGATTTTTAAGATTTTGCCGTATTTTATTATTGCAGATGTAGTAAAGCTGTTTTTAAATGGTGAAAAGGAGTTTGAAATATATCTTGCAAAAGCGGTTCTGATTGCATTATCGTTTATCATTGCAGAACTGCTTCATTCACTTTCGACAGCATTGTCACATAAAGCAACGTTTGCAGTACTTGCAAATATAAGAAAATCCTGCTGTGACAAGCTGGCGCGGGTACCTCTTGGCTATGTGAAAGACACACCTTCCGGTACATTTAAAAATATTATGGTGGAAAGAATCGACAGTATCGAGACAACACTGGCGCATATTGTCCCGGAATTCACGTCCAATCTGCTGGCACCGATTGTGATTTTGATTTATTTCTTCCTGACAGACTGGAGACTGGCACTCTGGTCATTGGTGCCGGTTATAGTGGGATTTCTTTCCTATTTCGGAATGATGCTGGATTATAAACCAAGCTTCGAGAGAACGGTTCAGACAACAAAAGATCTGAATGATGCGGCAGTGGAATATATTGACGGAATCGAAGTGATCAAGGCATTTGGAAAGACAGAAAGTTCTTATGCAAAATTTACAAAGGCGGCTATGGCTTATGCAGATTCCTTTATTTCCTGGATGAAACGGTGCTCGATCTTTCATGGACTGATGATGGTGGTCACACCTTATACGCTTCTTACGGTATTGCCGTTTGGGGCACATTATGTAGCCAATGGAACACTTGCGATTTCAGATTTTGTCATCTGCATTATTTTATCACTTGGAATCGTTGGACCGTTGATCACAGTGGGTTCCTATACAGATGATCTTGGCAAGATCGGAGTGATTGTTGGTGAAGTGGCAGGAATTCTGGAACAGCCGGAGCTTGAACGTCCAGAGAAAAGTAAAAGTGTTCCAAAAGATAACTCCGTTACTCTTGAAGATGTCAGATTTGGTTATCACGACAAAGAGATTCTGCATGGAGTAACTATGGAGCTAAAAGCAGGAACGGTAAATGCAATCGTAGGACCTTCCGGAAGCGGCAAGTCAACCATCGCAAAGCTGATTGCGTCCTTGTGGGATGTGGATTCCGGAAGTATTAAAATCGGTGGAGTTGATGTCAAAGAAATGTCGCTTGCAGATTTTAATCGGAAAATTGCATATGTTGCACAGGATAATTATCTGTTCAATGAAACGGTACGTGAAAATATCAGACAGGGAAATCCGGAGGCTACAGATGAACAGATCATCGAGGTGACAAAGAAAAGCGGATGCTATGAATTTATCATGCAGCTTGAGAACGGATTTGATACGGTTGTAGGAGGTGCAGGAGGACATCTGTCAGGAGGAGAGAGGCAGCGTATCTCCATTGCAAGGGCAATGCTGAAGGATGCTCCGATTGTAATTCTTGATGAGGCAACTGCTTATACGGATCCGGAAAATGAGGCGATTCTGCAGAATTCTATTGCAAAACTGGTAGCAGGGAAGACACTGATCGTAATCGCACACAGGCTTTCTACCGTTAAGGACAGTGATCAGATCTTTGTCGTAAATGATGGAAATGTAACAGCACATGGTACACATGAGGAACTACTGATGTCATGCCCGCTTTATAAGGAAATGTGGGATGCCCATATTTCTGTAAAAGATACGGTGAAGGAGGGAGAATGATATGTTTGGAATTCTGGCAAAATTCTTTCGTTTTTCAGGCAGGGAAAATGGTAATAAATTTAAACTGTCGATAGTGATCGGACTTATAGAGGCTCTCGCTTCAGCAATGAAGATACCGGCTATTATGTACATATTGATTGGTTTGATGAGTGGAAAACCAATAGGAAAATATATTGGTGGTTCAATTGCGATCATGGTGATTGCAATTGTAGTTGATGTCATCTGTAAGAGATACTCTACGGTGCTTCAGACAGAAGGCGGATATAATGCGAGTGCTTTTATGAGAATCAAGATTGCAGAGCATCTGCGTTATCTGCCGATGGGATATTTTAATGCCAACAGCATCGGGGAAATTTCTTCTATTACGACGAATACAATGGAAACACTTGGCGATGTAGCTGCGAGAGTGGTTATGCTGACCATGCAGGGAATTCTGGAAACATCCATGATCATTCTTATGCTGTTTATTTTTGACTGGAGAATCGGACTGATCGCTGCAGCAGGAGTACTTATTTTCTTTGGGGTCAATTCTGTGATGCAGAATGCGGGTAAAAAAGATTCAGAGCAAAAAGTGGTATGCGATACGGAACTTGTAAACCAGATCATGGAGTATCTGCAGGGAATATCAGAAGTTAAATCATACAACCTGCTTGGAAAACAGGCGAAAAGATTAAATGATGCAAATGAAGCATGTGAAAAGATCAATACAAAGATGGAGATGTTGTTTGTTCCCTATCATTTTCTGCAAAGTGTGATAACAAAAATCACAGGTGCAGTGATTGTAGCATGCAGTGCATATTTTTATATTAATGGAACTATGAGTGCGGTCTATGCAATTGGTATGACAATCTCAGCATTTATGCTTTATTCCAGCCTGGAATGTGCAGGAAATTATTCATCCCTTTTACATGTGGTAAGTGTATGTGTAGATAAAGCAAATGCAATACTGGAACTGGATACCATGGATATCGACGGCAAAGAGATCCAGCCGGAAAATTACGATATCAGACTTTCTTACATTTCGTTTTCCTATGATAAACGGAAAATTATTGATGATGTATCGCTCTCTATCCCACAGAAAACGACGACAGCAATTGTTGGACCATCCGGTGGAGGAAAAACAACACTTTGCAATCTGATTGCCAGATTCTGGGATGTGGATTCCGGGGAAGTAACGCTTGGAGGCGTGAATGTAAAAGACTATAGCATGAACAGTCTGATGCGTAATTTTTCATTCGTATTTCAGTCAGTGTATTTGTTCGCAGATACCATTGAGAATAATATTAAATTCGGACGTCAGGATGCAAGCCATGAGGAAGTGGTGGAAGCGGCAAAGAAAGCGTGCTGTCACGATTTCATCAGCAAACTTCCGGATGGATATGACACAGTGATCGGAGAAGGTGGAGCTACACTTTCCGGTGGCGAGAAACAGCGGATCTCGATAGCCAGAGCAATCATGAAGGATGCACCGATCGTTATATTAGATGAGGCAACAGCCAATGTTGATCCGGAGAATGAAAAGGATCTGATGGATGCAGTAGATGCACTTACAAAGGAAAAAACGATTATTATGATTGCCCACAGATTAAAAACAGTCAGACATGCAGACCAGATTGTGGTTGTTGACAAAGGAAGAATTGTACAGCAGGGAACACATGAGCAGCTAATGAAGCAGGAAGGTATTTATAAGAGATTTGTGGATGCAAGGCAACAGGCAGTAAGCTGGAAACTGGCCCACTGAGAAATAATCCACAGTTGGAGAATATCCAAATTGAATTGTCTGAAAGAGATTTCATTTAAGTTTCTCTAAGTTTCACTTGTATAGGTGGAATGAGGAAAATTCAATAGAGCAATATGAAAAAAGCACTGAAAACCGTTGGACTAATGGTTTTCAGTGCTTTCTTCTTTGGTTAAAGAGAAAAAACATAATAAATTTAAGTTTTGCTAAGTTTCACTAAGTTCTGCATTTGCAGATCGCCATTGCCTTTTCGGCTCATATTTCCCACACCCATCACAGGTCTGTGGCCAGTTAATTTTCCACTCAAAATACTCATCTCTGGTAATTTTACCGGATTTCAATTCTTCTTTTCTGAGAACCCATTCTTTCATAAAATCATTGAGAACTCCATAATTGAACCACATACCAACAGGTGGATGAGCCGGCCAGTTATCAGAATCATGATAACGGACAGCGGTATCCTCACTGGAATTGCATTTTTCACCCGGATAGGTTTCTAACTGAAAGAGATTAATAGCTGCTGGGTTAAATTCATCAATCCAGAACAGAATTTCCATCAGTTCAGAGGCGTCCATCGTGGTTGGCTCATGTAGTGTCAGTGGGTTTACGTCCAGAATCTTAGCCATTTCAGTTACCAGATCTTTGCGGGGAACCCGGTAATTCGTTTCATATTGGGCAAGACGATTTGCACCTTTATCGCCCCAACCGAGGGCAGCACCAAGTTCTGCCTGTGTCATATTCCGGAATGTCCGGATTTTTTTTATTTTATCACCGATTGTCATATCAGATTTCCCACTTTCTTTTTGATAAATCCATTTTACTACCAAAAACAGTGAATGTAAACAGAAAGATTCGCATTGAAGCGAACAAAACACTTGACATTCGCATGAATGCGAATTAAAATAACAGTACGATAAAGGTTCGCATGAAAGCGAATGTACAGATGAGGATAAATACTTTTTGCAAATTATTGCAAAATGAGGTTGGTAAAATCCTTCTGTCAGGCTTTATTAGTGAGAGGATTTTTTTGAAGTGAACAACATTTTGGTGTTTCCAGGCTGTAATAAGTGAAAGGATATTCAAAAAAACTCTTTTGTACCTTGAAAATTACATGAGCTGTATAATCTGATCTCACAGATGCCATAACCCTGTAAATGATTTTATGGGCGAGCGTCGAAGATACTCCGGAAACGACTGGTAAGCTTGCGAAGAAGCTGGCAGTATTCAGAAATACTCTGATAGAGGTTGACTGTGACGTTGACAACGGGTTATACAAATGGAAGCCAACACGCCGAACAGAATATGCAATGCCATAGTAATAGATAAAATTTGAGAACAAAATGTGAAAGGTAAGGTGATGTGATTGAGAAAATTGTAGGTATAGGACAACTGATACAAAGAATATGTTGGAAAAGAGGTGAGCATCATGGTGAATCAGTCGGTAATAGATTCTAGTGTTGATCTGGAGCAGTTAAAGGACATTGAAGATTTAATTCCTGATATGGATAAAGCTATTTCTGAGAAAGTGGAAACTTTTCTGGATAAATCCGGCGATCAGCCGTATGCTCACATGAATGAAGGATATGTAGTGGTTGTGGAGATGACAGGAGAAATGGATGCCACAGATGCCATTAGTGATTATCTGAGAAAAAGGACGGAGTTGATGTATTAAAATGTCTTGCAAAGGTACAGATGTTATGTTAATGTGAGGTCAGGGAAAATGAACGTGATACATGGTTTCTGACTTCAAATTCAATGGAATAAGTAAGTTGGGAGCGATGTAAAATGGAACAGATGCAAATGAATATGCCAGATATATACGATGCTGCATTGTATCTTCGATTATCGAAAGATGATATGGAAGAGGGCGGTGCGAAGTCAGAGAGCAACAGCATTGCAAATCAGAGAGAGTTACTTCGGAGCTTTGTAAAAAGCCAGCCGGATATTCAGATCTTTGATATATATGTGGATGACGGATACTCAGGAGGAAATTTTGATCGACCTGAGTTTAAACGAATGACAACTGATATAGAAGCTGGAAAAGTAAATTGCGTGATTGTAAAAGACTTATCCAGATTCGGAAGAGAATATATAGAAGCCGGGCGATGGATCGAAAAGACCTACCCGGCTTTAAATGTGCGTTTTATTTCAGTTACAGACCAGTTTGACAGTAAAACAGCAGATTTTTCAGAGAAGTCATTTGTAGTTCCAATCAAAAATTTCGTAAATGAAAGCTATTGTCGGGACATTTCCGGTAAAGTGCGAAGCCACCAGAAAATCAAACGTGAAAAAGGTGAATTTATTGGAGCGTTTGCCCCGTATGGTTACTGCAAAGATCCAGAGAATAAGAATTGTCTGGTGATTGATTCTTATGCATCAGATATTGTAAGAAAAATATTTTCGTGGAAAATTGATGGATTCAGTCTTGGAGCAATCGCAGAAAAACTGAATGTACGTCATGTGCAGTCGCCAAAAGAATATAAAAAGGCAAATGGCGAGAATTACAATTCTGGATTTCACAGCTCAGACACACCGAAATGGTCGGCAGTGCAGATTAAAAGGATTCTGACCAACGAGGTTTACATTGGAAACATGGTGCAAGGCAAGCAGGAACGAATCAGCTATAAGGTAAAGCAACGTCTGGATAAGCCAGAATCAGAGTGGGTGAAAGTAGAAAATACGCATCCGGCAATAATCAGGCAGAATGATTTTGATGTGGTGCAGAAGCTACTTCAGTATGATGGCAGGGCATCGAAAACATCGGACAGTGCAAACTTTTTTTCGGGTTTTGTATTTTGCGGAGATTGCCATACACCGATGATACGCAGGGTAAATCAGTATAAGGGAAAGAAAAAAGCCTTTTATATTTGCCAGACAAAAAATAAAGGTGGAGATTGCACCAGACACAGTATTCCGGAAGAGGTGCTGAAAAGGATTGTATTGAAAGAGATTCAGGCATATACGGCACTTTTCGTAGACTATCAGATGATTATGGAAGAACTTTGTGAAATGAAAGTCAGTTACGATCAGGTAATCGGTTATGATACGCAGATTAGTAAGTTGCAGGAAGAATATAACCGTTATTACAGCCTGAAAGCATCTTTGGGTGATGACTTGAAAGAGGGATTGATCAGCAAAGAGGAGTTCGATGATTTTCGGGAAAGTTACGGAAGAAAATGTGAAGAACTGGAGCAGATGATTGAAAACCAGAAAAAACTGGTAAAGCAAATGTTTGAGGGTGGAGTGTCTGCAACTGTTCAGTTGGAGGACTGGAAGAAATCACTGGAAATCAAAGAACTGGATCGCACATTGCTGGCACTGACTGTAGATAAAATCTATATTTATGAAAACAAACAGATCAAAATTCATATCCGTTATCAGGATATGATTGAGAAAATGAAAGTCATAAGACGGTTTTATGCGGAACACCGGACAGAGTGCAGGAAAGAGGTGGGATAAATGGCAAGGACAGCAAAAAGATATAAGAAAAACACAGAGAAGAAAGTTCTTGGGATTCCGGTATGTATGGCTGCAATTTATGTCAGATTATCCGTAGACAGTGATGAAAAAAAGTCAGAACCTATTGAAACACAGGTTACGCTGATAAAAGAGTTCATTCAGAAGCACAATGAAAATCCGAACAGAGAGTATGAAATTGCTGTATATAACATTTATTCTGATCTGGGAAAAACCGGAACAAATTTTGACAGACCGGGATTTGAACGGATGATGAATGATGTCAGGGAAGGTAAAATAAACTGTATTCTGGTAAAGGATTTCTCACGATTTGGAAGAAATTATATCGAAACTGGCAACTATCTGGAAAAGATTCTTCCTTTTATGAAAGTGCGGTTTATTTCTGTATGTGACAACTATGATTCATTTGCACCGGATGCCAAGAATCAGGAATTATCCATGAATATCAAGAATCTGGTGAATGATGCTTATGCGAAAGACATTTCCGCAAAAGAACGGGCAGCGAAACGTATTGCACAGAAAAATGGTGAGTATGTGGGATCTACAGCTCCATATGGATATTGTGTGGAAAAGATAAATGGAATTTATAAGTTGATGGTGGAACCGGAAGCTGCAAAGATTGTCCGCAGGATTTTTGAAGAATATGCTTCGGGAGATGGCGTACAGAGCATTATTGACAGGCTGTTTGAGGATAGGGTACATCGGATTTCAGATTATAACCAATATCATCATGTGTACTGTCAGGACGGAGAGAACCTTCATCAGTGGGGAAATTCTTCGATACGTGCAGTGCTGAACCGGAATAATTATTATGGCGATCTGGTTCAGAGAAAATATGAATCCAGATTTCAAAGAGGTGAAAAATGGTGTGACATATTGGACGAGAGCCAGTGGATTATTACGCCAAATGCCCATGAGCCAATTATTAGCAGAGAATTGTTTGAAAAAGCACAGGTCAGGCTAAAAGCAGCACAACAGAAAGCAACAAAAACTACTGCAGGGTGGGAAGATGATGAAAGAGCATTTTACAATGTATTCTATTGTGGTGATTGTAAGCGGAAAATGTGTACACGTAGATACAGAGGCAATGTGTATTACTTTTGCAATGCTGCCTGGTATCGGGATGAAAGAAAATGTAGTCACAAATCTATTTCCGAAGAGAAGCTGCAGAAAATTGTCCGTTCGGAGCTAACCAGACAGTTTCAGTTATCTGGATTGCGGAAAAAGGATATGTCTGCTATAAGCAGTGCGGTATTTCTTTCCAAAATCAATGAGATTCAAACTGAGATCAGAAAATTGGATGCAGATATGGAAAGACGTTCAGAAAAACTGGCACAGGCATTTATGAAATATAAAGAGGGTGAATTTTCCAAAGAAGCCTATATAGAAATGAAAGATGACCGTAATAACTGGAAAGAGTTTTGTGAAGAGAGAAAGAAGTCTCTGGAGCAGACCATACGAAAGCTGGAAAAACAACAGAAAAAAGAAGCCAGATTTTTACGAAGTCTGTTGGAACTGGATGGGACAACCAGAATCAATGCGGAACTTGCGGAGGGCTTGATTGAAAGTATGTATCTGTATGGTGATGGCAGACTGGAAATCAACTTCGGGTTTAAGGGGGCGGTAGAACATGAGTGATCAGAAACTGATTATTGGATATTACCGTCTTTCCATGGAAGATGATTCAGAGGGAGAAAGTAACAGCATTATCAATCAGAGAAAACTGGTAAAAGATTATATTTCCAATATCCCGGAACTGGCTTCTATGCCATTTCAGGAGTTCTACGACGATGGATATTCTGGTTCCAGTATGGAGCGTCCGGCAATTAAGCAGGTTCTGGAACTTGCTAGGGAGAATAAAGTGCAGTGTATTGTGGTAAAAGATTTTTCACGTTTTGCCAGAAACTATATTGAGATGGGAACTTATCTGGAACAGATTTTTCCATTCCTGGGAATACGATTTATTTCTATCTCAGACCGATATGATTCTAAAGATTATATAGGAAAGAGTTCCGACATCGAAGTACAGTTTAAAGGACTGATCGCAGATTTTTATGTGAAAGACCAGTCTGTAAAGGTAAAATCGGCAGTCAGTACCAGACGAGGAAAAGGTGAGTATTGCTGTGGATCTGCACCTTATGGGTATCGAATCAATCCTGAAAATAAGAAAGAACTGGTGATTGTAGAGGACGAAGCAGAAGTGATTCGCAGAGTATTTGAACTGACAAATCAGCGGTATTCCAAGATGGAGATTTGTCGGTTATTTAATGAAGAGGGGGTACTGACTCCCTTGCAGTCCATGAGCAGACGACAGAAATCAGACAGCAAGAAAGCTGCATCAAGAGGACTGCAGTGGACGAGTGATATGATACGGAAGATTGTGGATGATAAAACTTATATAGGCTGTATGGTCTATGGAAAGACAAAAATTCCAGATCCCGGAACAGGGAAAGAAGTACCGGTACCGAGAAATCAGTGGAAAGTGATGGAAAATCATCACGAGCCGATCGTATCAAAAGAAATTTTTGAAAAAGCACAGTCCTTGCAGATCAGATACACCAAGAAAAGCAAATTCGACAGGGAAACAACATTGTTAGGTGGCTATGTGAAATGCGGAAATTGTCGCAGAAGCCTGACTTCAAGCAGTCCGGTTCATGGTCATATCCTTTATAGCTGTGCTTACAGTAAAGGAAAAGAAGATACAGGATGCTTTGCCGGAAAAGCTGATAACAAAATGCTAGAGCATATCGTGCTGGCAGAAATTAAGGCATATTTACGTCAGAATATCAGCCAGGAACAGATGCAGCAATCTATGAGAAAACAGCATACGGACAGCATAGAAGCCTATGAGCTGGAAAGTACGGACTGTGAAAAACGTCAGGAGCAGATAAAGCTTCAGAACCGTCAGAACTATGAGAAGTATCATGAGGGACAGATGAACCAGAAACAGTTCATGGAAGCCAAGAAGCAGTTGGAAGAAGAAAGAGAACGATTGCAGAAACGTATACAGGAGTTGGAAGAACTGATAAACGGTGAGAAAGAAATCCTGATGAAAAAGAATGTTCCGGTGGAGCAGATGTTGATGTATTTAGGCTATGAAAAGCTGACACGAGAGATGCTGGAAGAATATGTGCAGGGGATATATGTGTATGATGATGGGAGAGTGGAGGTGGAATGGAAATCACTGGCTTGATTTGTAGCAATAATGTAACGTCCACTACTACTGAACTTGTAGCAATGACGTTACATCCTCCCTGCTGATTTTGTGACAACAATATAACGTCCTCTGTTCCAAAACAACGGTTTTATGGGAAAAATCGAGGAAAAAGTGGCAAAAAAGTTTGTAGCAATGACTTGACATCCTCGGGACGGTTGTGTCTGGCAGAGAGTATCCCATACGGCATATCCTGAACATATAGAAACGGACAGGATTTTCAGATACGAGCCTTATGATCCTGACATTGATATGAAGATGAATTCAGTTACTGTCAGAGATGCTAGTGCAAATGGCGAAGCATTCACGCATAATGTAGATAAACAAAAACACAAATATAAAAAGAAGGAGGATTGGGTATGGGATTATTTGATAAGAAGATCTGTGATATCTGCGGAGAGAAAATAGGTTTATTAGGCAACAGAAAACTGGATGACGGAAATCTGTGTAAGGATTGTGCAAAAAAATTGTCACCATGGTTTGAAGACCGGCGGCACAGTACGGTAGAGGATATAAAACGTCAACTGGAATATCGTGAAAAAAACAAAAAAGCCGTAATGGATTTTTGTATAACACGTCAGATCAATACCAGAAATTACAATGTTTTTATTGATGACAATAAGGGGAATTTTACTGTTGCACGGAAGCTGGATGTCAATGAAAATCCGGATATAGTTCCTTTATCCGCTGTTGTGCAGTGCAGAGTTGATGTAGAGCGACAGCAGAACGAGGAAACATATACAACAAAGGATGGAGAAACCGTAAGCTATCAGCCACCGGTATATAAGTATGAATTTGATTATACTATGCGTATTAAAGTAAAAACTCCATGGTTTGATGATATGGATTTTCGTTTGAATACTTTTTCCATAAGCAGCGATAACAGAGGTGAATTGATGGAAGTGGAGCAGACAGGTCATCAGATCATAGCCGCCCTGACACCAAATGCGGCTGGAATGCAGCAGCCCGGAATGAACATGAACAGCGGAATGCAGCAGTCCGGGATGTACATGAACAATGGAATGCAGCAGTCCGGAATGAACATGAACAATGGAATGCAGCAGCCCGGGATGAACATGAACAGCGGAATGCAGCAGTCCGGGATGTACATGAACAATGGAATGCAGCAGTCCGGAATGAACATGAACAGTGGAATGCAGCAGCCTGGGATGAATATGAACAACGGAATGCAGCAATCTGGAATGCAGATGAACAACGGAATGCAGCAGCCCGGCGGTTTGTGGAAATGTCAGTGCGGTGCAGAGAATACCGGAAGATTCTGCGAATACTGTGGCCAGCCAAGACCATTTTGAGTGATGATAGACAGAGTGGACAGAATTGTTCACTCTGTTTGTGATAACAGGGGTTGAGAATGGATGGTTTCTCTGAAAACTATATAATAAAATAGAACTTTATAGTATACTTATCACAGAGGTGTATTGATGAGAGAGGAATTTTCATGACATACAATAAAAAAAGGGCACTGTCGTATGGAGGAATCCTGATAAGTGTATTTCTGGCGTATTTCTGCAGGCTGGGAAGACCGGAAAATGTTTTTATGAGAAATCTCGCAGATCAGTGTCGTAACTGTATTTATCTGGGAATGTATTGTGCCTGGGTGATTTATCTGGAAAAGCATGTAGTGCATAGAAAAACGCGCAGATGTCTGACTGCAATTGGCTGTCTGATGGTCTTCTGGTTTTTTGTACGGACAGTAAAATTTCATATTTTTCATGATCCGCTTGGAGAACATATCTGCTGGTATCTGTATTATATCCCGATGATCCTGATACCGGTCCTTGGACTGGCAGCAGCGATGTTTCTTGGTGAAAAGGACGGCGAGAAAACGGGCAGAAAAATTATTGTTTTGCTGGTTTTTGCGGTGATTATGATCGTCTGTGTTTTTACAAATGACCTGCATCAGCTGGTGTTTCGGTTTTCCGGGCGGCCTCCGTTTTCGGACAGAGATTACAGCTATGGTATTCTTTTTATAGTGATCCAGGGATGGATCATATTTTGCCTGATATGGATGGAAATTATGCTGATCAGAAAAAGCAGGATTCCGGGAAGAAAGCAATTTTGGCTGCCGGTTATTCCGGGAATATTGCTTCTGGGATGGAATATCGGGAATTTACTCCGTCTGCCTCTGATCAAAACAATTGCCGGAGATATGACAGCGGTATGCTGCCTTTTGATGGCGGCAATTTACCAGGGATGTATATTATGCGGCCTGATACAGACGAACAATCGATATTTTGAATTATTCCAGACCTCCGGAGGACTGGATGCAGAGATTACGGATGATTCCTTTCAGCGTTATTATCATTCCGGTGATTTTCCTGAGCTGTCACCGGAACTGCGTAAAATTGTAATAAACAGATCAGCTGTACAGGAACAGGGAATCCGGATCAACCATATTCCTATAAGAGGAGGACATTTGTTCTGGTCAGAAGATATTTCGGTGCTTCTGGATCAGTATCAGGATATCCGGGAACAGCAGGAGGAGCTGACTGCCAGAAATCGTCTGTTGCAGAAAACCTATCAGAAAGAAGCTGAGCGGAGAAAAACAGAAGAACAGAACCGACTGCTGAACATGATACAGAATCAGACAGCCGGGCAGCTGGAATTGCTGTCACAGCTGATGGATGAGCTGGAAAGAACGGAGTCAAGGGAACACTATGACCGGATCTTGGGAAAAATCGTGGTTGTTGGTACATATTTAAAAAGAAGAAAAAATCTGGTATTGACACAATATGCATCAGACGGAAATCTGCTTACAATGGAGGATCTCAGACAGAGTCTTGCGGAATCCTGTGACAGCTTAAAATTATGTAAGATCCGGGCAGCTTATTATGTCGAAAATGGTGAAGTGCAGCTGAATGCAGATGATATACTAAAATGCTATGATACCTTTGAATGGCTTGTGGAACGATTGTTTGATACAATGCAGTCTGTTTTTTACCGTGTGTCGCAGATCGATGATGCTTTGCGGATCTCGGTTCATATTGTAGCAGAAGCAGATCTTCGGGGATTAATGTCAGAAAGACCGGAATTAAATGTGCAGCAGGAAGATGAAAACGAATGGTTTATCGGATGTATCGTATTCAGAAAGAGAGGCGGAAGATGACTGATTTTGCGGAATGCAGTATGGCAATGCAGGATTTTTTGATGATCCTTCTTGAAATCTGCCTGATTCTGGAATTGATCCTTCTGTTGATCAGGATAACCTGTTTTTACGGGAAAAAGAAAATTATAACAGCAGTGACTGTTTTTGCAGTTTCTTTTATGCTTATGGGGTTCCTGATGAATGATCACAGATATTGTCAGGGGGAAAGCGCATATCAGCTAATGCTCCGGATGTGTCCGGTCAGTGTTTTGATGGCAGCGATGGTGGTATTGTTGCTTTATCTTTGCTGGGCAATCTGGAGAGAGAGACGCAGATATCATCATTCTCTGTCTTACTGGTCTGTGAATGAAGCTGTTGATGATGTTCCCTGTGGGGTGTGTTTTTCGGATCCTCTTGGAAGGATCGTTTTATGCAACACCAAGATGCATGAACTGAGCAGGATAATGACAGGCTCCTATCTGCAGGATTATGAGGCATTGCGGAAAGTAATAAATGGAGGATCCGAAGCAGAGGGACTTCGCAGATTAAACAGTGACAGTAATGTATTTTATTTTCCGGATGATTCCGTCTGGATGTTTCAGGAATATCGTCTGCAGGAGCCGGATTGTGCAGGATATCTGCAGACAGTGGCAGTTAATGTATCAGAAATTTATTACAATGGTGAAAAAATCAGAGCAAATAATGAAAAGCTGGAAATCCTGAATCATAAGCTGGAGGAAATGTATGAAAAAATCGGAGATAAAATAAGAGAGCAGGAGACACTTGCCATGAAAATGCAGGTTCATGACAATTTTGGCCGAAGCCTTCTGTCAATACGCAGGATATTGGAAAGAAAAGAAAATCAGGATAAAATGGATGAACAGCTATCTGCACTAAAGCATCTGGTCTATATTCTTACAGATTCTTCTGTTGAGAATATGGAAGAATTATGCGCGGATACGATCAGGCATGCAGAAGAACTTGGAATTTATGTTCAGATCAGCGGGGATTTCCCTCAGCATCCCTCCTACAGGCTGCTGACAGACAGAGCGATCCGTGAATGTGTGACAAATTGTGCCAGACATGCCCATGGAAGTACAGTTCTGGTGAAGATAGAAAAAGGTGCAAATGAATACAGCATCCGGATAACGAATGATGGAGATGCACCTGAAAAAAATGCAGAAGAAGGTGGTGGTCTGTCTGCACTGAGAAAAGCTGCGGAGTCAGAGAAATGTATTATGCAGGTTTCTTTTTCGCCGGAGTTTTGTCTGGTGTTGAAAATGCCACTGACAGAAAGGATGGGAGTCTATGGTACGGATACTGATAGTAGAAGATCAGAGGATCATGCAGAAGTATTTTGAGAGTATTATTATGCGGGAACCGGAATTCCGACATGTCCAGACAGTTTCGGATGCCTGTGAAGCTGTAAAGATCTGCTCTTACTCGGCAATTGATCTTGTGCTTATGGATGTGCAGACATTTCATAATCATGATGGGCTGAGTGCCGGAAAGATCATCAGGGAAAAATATCCATATACAAAGGTATTGGTTGTTACTTCGCTGATCGATCCCAAGGTGCTGGAAAGAGCAAAGAGCGGATGTGCAGACAGTCTATGGTATAAGGATCACGGTGAAGAGGAAATACGGAGTGTGATCTACAGAACGTTAAATGGGGAGCATGTATTTCCGGATGTGGCACCGGAGGTGGAACTTAACTGGATCACAAGCGGTGATATCAGTCCCAGACAGCTGGAGATGCTGCGCCTGTATATTCACGGGATGTCATATTCCGAGATCGCAAGGAAAATGGACTGTTCTGCTTCTGGGGTGAGATGGAATTTTCAGGAAATGATCGCCAAGGCGGGATACAGCTGCAAAGAGGATCTGATAGCAGCTGCACTGGAAAGTAAACTGATCGTAACCACACTGAAATAGAAGATCCACAGAATGCAGAAACATATTCGGACAGAGGGAGTTTGGCGTGAGCTGACGGAGCATTCACAAATATATCATAAGATTTTGAATAATAGGAAAGAGGAAACAGACATGAGCGATTTTTTGACAGAAAAAAATAAAAAAACAGGAATACTGGGGAAACTGAAATGGGTTCTTTGTGGCTTTTTTATACTTTTTTCCCTGGGAGCTATTGGCGCATCGGAGAAGTATATCGGTGAAGGGCGCTGGGGAATGGCAGCAACAGAGATCATACTTGGATTGCTGTTTCTATATCCAACCTTCCGGGAAATTCAAAAAGCATTAAAGAAGAAAAAAGCCGGAGAAATCGCCTGCTGGTTTGAATCCTATGCCCAGAATACCGTCTCATTTGAAAAGATTGAGCAGGAACTGGGAAAAGGTGCAGTGAAAAAGCTGGAAAAATTTATTGCGGGGGGATATATCCGGAATATCCAGATAGACAGAGAAGGAAATTATATTATGATCACTGCACCGAACAGACGCGTAAATGAGAAGATCTATATTACAGTTACCTGCCCCAGCTGCGGTGCAAAGAATCAGGTAATAAAAGGTCGTCTGAGCACCTGTGAATATTGCGGACAGCGTCTTACCCCATGACAAAAGACACCTTTCGGATCTGCCCTGTTAAAGATAAAATCCTTGTGCAATATGCTCAATGCATAAAAAGGATATTTTATAAACAAAATTATATAAGTTGCATATAACTAACGCATGCAGCATAACAGAAGTTGTACAAATATCCGTACATCCATAGACGATTGGAATGAAATCATAGAATAAATTTATAAAAATAGCTAATAAAACTGGATAATATGTTCAAATTATGGTACATTTATTGTAGCAGTCAGAGGAAATATTGCGGCCTTTTTTTGGACCAGGATTTTCGAAGGGCTGAACAAATAACAAAGAACTTATTTATTTGGTTTTATTGTTTCTTTCCTGGGAGTGCAGAGAAGGAGGGAACGGATAAGAGCAGATAATCATAAGGATATAATCTTTATAAGGAAGGTGAGCAATTGGAAAACTATACTAAGTACAAGCTGAAAAGCAGTGATGAGCTTGCATCAGTGCTGAACGGCAGGGACAATCTGTTTGTAATCGCCTGTAACAAGTGTTTCAAGGAATTTGAGACCGTTGACGAACCGGATTGCGAGGAATTCCTGAAATTTGCTGCGGAGCAGGGAAAAACCGTCACAGGCAGTGCGAAATTCGATTTTCTGTGCAACAAGATGCACACAGAAAGAAAATTACAGGATCTGCTGCCGGAAGGTACAGAGAATGTAGTTGTGATCTCCTGTGGTCTTGGTATCCAGACTGTTGCAGATCTGACCGGTAAGCCGGTGATCGCAGCAAGTAATACCCTTAACTACAGAGGCCATCACGGCATGGCACTTACCAAAAAGAGCTGTGATGCATGTGCACAGTGCTATCTGAACATTACCGGAGGCGTCTGTCCTATCGTCGACTGTTCCAAGAGTCTTGTGAACGGACAGTGCGGCGGAGCAAAGAACGGGAAATGTGAAGTGGATCCTAACAAGGACTGCGCATGGGAGAAGATTTACCAGAGACTGGCAAAACAGGGTCGTCTGGAAGAGTTCCTGAACCAGCCGGTACAGGTACGTGATTACTCCAAGGTTAACTTTAAGGTGATCAATGATTACGTGAAGTCTATCAGAGAGGACAGACTGAACGGATACTATGGTGGCGTTCATCCGTCAGAGCACAAGGAATTCAGCGAGCATATCGATCTGAAGAAATTCCCGGATCCGAAGACGGTTGTGATCTCCATGTCCCAGCATCTTGGTGCACCTGCCAACCCGATCGTGGAAGTAGGCGACACAGTAAAGGTTGGACAGAAGATCGGAGAAGCTGCCGGATTTATCAGCGCACCGGTACATTCTAGTGTAAGCGGAACCGTAGTTGCTGTTGAGCCACGTATGCATGGTACAAGAGGCAGTGAGGTGATGGCAGTTGTCATCGAATCCGACGGAAAAAATACTCTGCACGAATCCGTACAGCCACATAAAGCCCTGGACGAACTTACACCGGATGAGATCATTGAGATCGTAAAAGAAGCCGGAATCGTTGGTATGGGTGGTGCAGGTTTCCCGACCTGTGTTAAACTGAAACCTGCGAAGCCGGTTGATACCATCCTTCTCAACGGATGTGAGTGTGAGCCATATTTAACAGCAGACCATAAGGTTCTCCTTGAGTTTGCTGATGATATTATTTTCGGTCTGAAAGCGATCCTTAAGACAACAGGTGCTGAGAAGGGCATCATTGTCATCGAGGATAACAAGCAGGATGCGATCGAATTAATGCAGGAAAAAGTTGCCGATATCGGAAATATGGAAGTTTTTGTTGCAAGAACCAAATACCCGCAGGGTGCTGAGAAAACTCTCATCAAGCGCGTCATGGGCAGAAAGGTTCCAAGCGGCGGCCTTCCGGCAGATGTTGGCGTTATCGTAGATAATATCAGTACTGTAAAAGCGATCTCCGATGCGATCCAGAAGGGTATGCCGCTGATCGAGCGTGTTGCAACCGTAACAGGCGAGAAGATCAAGAATCCTGGCAACTTTATCATCAAGATCGGTACCAGCGTAAAAGAGCTGATCGATTACTGCGGTGGATTTACAGATGACGATGTTCTGGTCAAGATGGGCGGACCTATGATGGGATTCCCTCTGAACACTCTGGAGGTACCTATGATGAAGGGCTCCAACGGTATCATCGCCATTGATACAGACGAGACCAAAGAGCAGCCATGTATCAAGTGCGGACGCTGTGTGGACGTATGTCCGATGGAACTTTCTCCTCTGTATTTCGTAAAATATGCGAAAGAAGAGAACTGGCAGGGCATGAAGGACATGAATGTCATGGACTGTGTTGAGTGCAGATGCTGTCAGTATATCTGTTCTTCCAAGATTCCGATCATTAACAGTATCAAAGCCGGAAAAAATGCAGTAAGGGGGATGAAGTGATATGTTGATTACCCAGTTAAAAGCAAAAGAAACTATCGTATCACTGGCAGCCGGAAAGAAAGTTTTTATCATCAACTGCCATGGATGCAAGGAAGTTCGTTTTCCGGAAAAAGAAGCTGTTGAACTTCAGAAGGAGCTTTTCGCTGAAGGAAATGTGACAGGGATCATGACAACGGATTATATCTGTAATCCGGAAAATATGCAGTTACGTCTTCAGAAACACATGGATAAGATCAGGGAAGCGGATCTGGTCCTGGTATTCTCCTGTGGTGTTGGTGTACAGACCATCGCAGAATATCTGGAAGACAAGATGGTATGCGCAGCCTGCGATACATACCCGGTACCTGGTTTCCAGGGTGTAACACCGTTAGAATATAAATGTGACCAGTGTGGTGAGTGTTATCTGAACCTTACCGGCGGGATCTGCCCGATCACAGCATGCTCCAAGAGTCTTGTCAACGGCCAGTGCGGCGGTTCCAAGAATGGTAAATGCGAGGTGGACAGTGATATGGAGTGTGGATGGGAGCGCATCTACAGACGTCTGAAAGAGATCGGACGCCTTGACGCACTGAAATGCCCGACACAGATCCATAATTTCGCTACAGATGATGAAGTGAAATAATAAGCAAAGATTTATTAAGAAGCCAAATTAAATTATGATACGGTTCATCGGAAATATTCCGCAATGTATGTTGCAGAGCAGGTGGACCGTACCCCAAATTTTAAATGATTGGAGCAAATATAATATGAAAATGAAAGAATTATTCGACCGTGGTGAATTTGTAGTTTCTGCAGAAGTAGGACCGCCAAAAGGGATCCATGTAGATGAACTGGTAGAAGAAGCCAAAACTTATCTCAAGGGCGTTCATGCAGTCAATGTAACAGATAACCAGTCTTCGGTTATGCGTCTTGGATCTCTTGCAATGTGTAAAGTTCTCAAAGACGCCGGAATGGATCCGATCTTCCAGCTTGCATGCCGTGACAGAAACCGTATCGCACTGGAGTCTGATCTTTTAAGTGCTGCTATGCTTGGTATTGAGAACATCCTCTGTCTGACAGGTGACCATACGAAGATGGGTGATCATCCGCAGGCAAAACCGGTATTCGATCTTGATTCTGTATCTCTTCTTCATACAGTACAGCTTCTCGAGTCCGGTGTAGATCTTGGAGGAAACCAGCTGGTTGGTGAGCCTCCGAAATTCTCCAAGGGTGCCGTTGTATCTCCATGCAGCGATTCCGTTGACGCTCAACTTGCAAAGATGGAAAGAAAGGTTGCTGCAGGTGCAGACTACTTCCAGACACAGGCTGTATTTGAGCCGGAGAAATTCATCAAATTTATGGAAAAAGCAAAACAGTTCGGAAAACCTGTACAGGTTGGTATCATCATTCCGAAATCTGCTGGAATGGCTAAGTTCATGAACAACAACGTAGCCGGCATCCATGTTCCGGATGAGATGATCGAGGAGCTGAAAGCAGACAAAGAGAAAACAAAAGCTGGTATCACTGGTGTTGAGATCGCTGCACGTATCATTAAAGAGTGCAAGCCATACTGCCAGGGTGTACATATCATGGCACTTGGATGGGAGTCCAAGATCCCGGCACTTCTGGAGCAGGCTGAGATCTGATCAGAACGATTGCTTTATAAAAAATAACCAGAAAAGCTGTCCGGAACCGGATGCAGGAGATGCACACCGACCGGGCAGCTTTTGTGTAAGAAAAAGCTTCTTTATACGGAAAAACTCTTCGGGAAGCCTGCGGGATCCACAGCGGAAGAATTCTAGCTTAAGAGGTAAAGAGACGATGGAAAGTATTATTATCGGGATCGCCGGAGGGTCAGGCTCCGGCAAATCTACATTTACAAACAGACTGAAGAAGCATTTCGGAGACGATGTGGTGGTGATCTATCATGATAATTACTACCGCAGACAGGACGGAATTCCCTTTGAAGAACGTGTGAAGGTGAATTACGATCACCCGGATTCACTGGAAACCGATCTTCTGGTCGAGCATCTCAAAGAACTCAAGGAGGGCAAAACCATCCAATGTCCGGTATACGATTACAGTCAGCACAACCGATCCGACAAAGTGCTGAAGATCGAACCAAGACCGGTCATTCTGGTAGAGGGAATCCTGCTTCTTGCAGATCCCCGTATCCGAGATCTTCTGGATATCAAGGTTTATGTGGAAGCAGATGCAGATGAGAGGATCTTAAGACGTATCTCCAGAGATGTGGAGGAACGTGGACGGGATTTAAACGGAATCATCGATCAGTATCTTACCACAGTAAAACCGATGCATTATCTGTACGTGGAGCCCACACGGGCGAAAGCAGATATTGTGATCAACAGCGGTAAGAATAATGTGGCCTTTGATCTGTTTGTGTCAAAAATCGGGCAGCTGCTGAAAGAACTGAAAAAATAATAAGTAAAATAAAAAGCATGTCATACTCTAGGACAGAGCGGATCAGATTGTATCCGTCTGGCTGTGTATGACATGCTTTTTTGACCGGTTCAGGTGAATATGTCTGTATTCACACGCTCTGTGTAAATTTCTCTACATAATATAAAGCTGCACCAATGGCAGGTGTATACTGCCCGTGGGTGCCGACCAGAATCTGGCTTCTGTCCAGGGTGAATGGTGCGTCTGTGTTGATGTGTTCTAACAGATAATTAATATCTTCTTCTGTAAAATAAGGTGCCAGATATCCGCTGATGATGATCGGTGCATCGATGATCAGGTTCAGATTTTTCATGGCAAAGGCCAGATGGTTCAGATAATCTTCCCAGTGCTCAGCAAGCCGGGGGGATTTTTTTTCGCGGAGCAGAGGGAAAAATTCCTTCACAGGCATCCCGGCAGACTGTTCCAGAGCGTTGGCAGAGCAGTAGGTTTCCAGACAGCCATGGTTTCCGCAGTAACATAAAGGGCCGTCAGGATTGACGCACATATGCTCAAGGGTTCCGCTGTGCATGGAACTTCCCTGATGAATTTGATGATTGGTGATAATGGCGCCGCCCAGGTTTCGGTTCAGAAGGAACACGACAGCACTGTCAAGCTCCGGGTGATTCCACAGCTCCAGAAAAGCAGCGGATTTGGAATCATGTTCCAGATGGCAGGGGTAAGGAAGATGCCGGGAAAAATCCTCCAGTTTCATTCCGGTATTGTTCATGATGTTTCCGTAGATCACAGTGGAATTATCCGGAGAAGTGATCCCCTGTGTGGCAATGGAAATACCCAGGATCTTTTCATTCGGATAGTGATTTTCTGCGATGAATTTTCGTACTTTATCGGTCAGCTGTCTGTAATATTCTTCTGTGTTGGAATAGGGAAGAGCAATGGTTTCTGTATAAAAGGCATTTCCATATAAGTCGATTGCTGTGATATGGAACATGTTTTTCAGGATCCCGATTCCAATGGAAATCCGAAAATCCGAGGTGATCTGGATAGCCTGGGCCTTCCTTCCGCCCGTGGAATCAAAATATCCGTTTCTGTCAATAAGCCCTTCTTTTTCCAGCAGGTTCAGGTTCTGGCTTACTGTGGAAAGCCCCATCTGAAGGTCCTGGACGATCTGCATTTTGGAAGTCTGGTGTGTTTGGTATATATATTGGTAAACCTTGGAGCGGTTTATTTTCTTTAAATTGATGGTGGTTAATCCTTTTTCACTCATGAGATTCTCCTGATAAAAGTAATTATAGATATGTTTAAGTCGTGACATGCTCCCACCACTTAAATCTTACGATTTTGAAGTGGGGGCTTCCTGCTCGATTACCCTTTAGGGCAAAGCTAAAACAGGCTATCCCCGCGTGTCCCGCGGTTTTGTTTTTTATGTTTATCCGGTTACGGATTTTTTTCTTGTGCCGTCAGGCACATTCTTTATAGATTCTTTTTCCTTCTTCACGGATGTTGACTGCTGCATTCACATCCCGGTCCATCCTGTTTCCACATTCACAAACATACATTCTATCCGACAATGCCAGTTCCTTTTTCTTATGTCCGCATAGACTGCAGATCTTGCTGGATGCAAAATAACGGTCTACTTTTATAAGATGTTTTCCACATTCTTCCAGCTTGTATCCCAGCATGAACAGAAACTGCCCGTACCCGTTATCCTGCACACCTTTCCCAAGGTGCAGCCCTCCGGACATTCCCTTCAGATTCAGATCTTCCACACATACTGCATCATATCTTTCCGCAAGCTCCCTGCTGAGCTTATGCTGGAAATCTTTTCTCTGGTTCTTTATCTTTTCATGACATAAAGCTACCCTTTTTTTCTGTTTCTGATAGTTCCGGCTTCCTTTTTCACAGTGGGAGAGCTTTCTCTGTTCTCTTGCAAGTTTTTTCTCTGCTTTTCTGTAAAACATAGGGTACCCGGCTCTTTCTCCTGTAGAAAATACACACATTCCCTGCATGGCAAAATCGATCCCAAGAAATCTCTCTGCCGGTCTTTTTTCCACTGTTTGGTTCTCACAGTAGAACAAAAGACTGGCAAAATATTTCCCGGATGGCTCACGGCTCACAGTTACAGACTTCAGTTTCCAGTCTGATGGAATCTGACGGTGAAGTTTTATCCTTATGACGGACATCTTTGGAAGTTTCAGATGGGTATCCTGCAAAAGGATATTTCCGTTTAGTGCATTGGTCGTATATGAATTTCTTGCATGCTTCTTTGATTTATAACGTGGAAATCCGCAGGCTGGTTCCCGAAAAAACTTCCGGAACGCACTTTCCAGATGCAGCTGCGCATTCGCCAGGGCAAGGGAATCCACCTCCTTCAGCCATGGATATTCCTTTTTATATCCGGCCGGTGTGTTCCGGAGCATCTTTTTTTCTTTCTGGTAATAGCTGATCTTATCTGCAAGCATCTGGTTATAGATAAAGCGGCTGCAGCCGATTGTTTGCTCTATCTGAACTCTCTGCTCTTTATTTGGATAGATCCTTATTTTTACGGCGCGGTTCATTCTTCTCACCCTGGCTTTCTATATACTGCCGTATCGTTTCAATCGTTGCTCCGCCTGTACTGAGCAGACAGAATATCTGACCCCAGAATGCATCTTTCATGGTCTAACTCCATTATATTTATCATCCTTTTTCTTATATCAACGGATATGTATTTATGAACTAATTGTTCTTTTCAGTATACTACATCAGGGAAGGGAGAACAAGTGTTTCTTTTATACTATAGAGATTTTTTTGAGCAGACATGCTCCGATGTGCAATTCATCTCACCACCTGAAGAGGTGAGAGAATTCTTGCTACATTTGTTAAATGTATTTTAGTATAAATTTGCGGGAAATGCAATGTAGGGGAGAACGGGTAAAAGTAAACAAAAAAATAAGAGTAAAATTAGACGCTTTGCCAATAGATTTTTAAAAAGGAAAGTTTTATACTCTACTTACAGTTAAGACATAAACATAAGTAAAAGACATAAATAACGAAATGAACGAAAAAAAGGAGGTTCTATCATGAAATTAACAAGAGAAGGAATCAAAGAATGTGAAGCATGGAAGAAAGCAGGCATCGATCTTCCGGGATACGATGTAGAGGCTGTGACTGAGAAAGCGAAAAAAGAACCAGGCTGGGTACATTTCGGAATCGGAAATATCTTCCGTGTATTTATCGGAGGTATTGCAGATGGTCTTCTGGAAGAGGGAGTTCTTGACAGAGGTATCACATGTGTAGAGACCTTTGATTATGACGTAGTAGATAAGATTTACGCGCCATATGACAACCTTGGCTTAAATGTCATCCTTCACGGTGATGGAACCCGTGAGTACAAAGTTCTTGGGGCACTTGCAGAAGCAGTGAAAGCACAGTCTTCTGATGCTGAACAATGGAACCGCCTGAAAGAAATTTTTGCGGCTAAATCTCTGCAGCTGGTTTCCTTTACGATCACAGAGAAGGGCTATGCACTTCAGAAAGCAGACGGAACATGGTTCCCGTTTGTGGAAGCAGATATTAAAAACGGACCGGATAAGGCAACCGGAGCAATGGCAGTTCTTGTGGCTATGCTGAATGAGAGATATAAAGCAGGGAAATATCCGATCGCTCTGGTATCTATGGATAACTGCTCACAGAACGGCGCCAAGCTTCGTGAGTCCGTGCTGACTATGACAGAGGAATGGCATAAAGCGGGCTTCGTAGATGATGGCTTCGTAGATTATGTAACGGACGAGAAGGTGGTTGCATTCCCGTGGACCATGATCGACAAGATCACACCTCGTCCAAGCGAGCAGATCGCAGCAGACCTTGAGAAGCTTGGCGTTGAAGACATGCAGCCGGTGATCACAGGAAAGAAGACATACATAGCACCATTTGTTAATGCTGAGAAGCCACAGTATCTTGTTATCGAGGACAGCTTCCCTAACGGACGCCCTGCTCTGGAAAAAGGCTTCGGCGTATACATGGCGGACAGAAATACCGTCAATCTTTCCGAGAGAATGAAAGTAACCGTATGCCTGAATCCTGTACATTCCGCAACCGGCCCTCTTGGTGTGGTACTTGGCTATGATCTGTTTGCACATATGCTGAACACCAACGAAGATATGATGAAAATGGCCCGTATGGTTGCTTATGACGAGGGACTTCCGGTAGTTGCAGATCCTGGAATCCTTTCCCCACAGGCATTTGTGGATGAGCTTTTTAATGACCGTTTCCCGAATGAGTATCTTGGAGATACCAACCTTCGTCTGGCTGTAGATGTGTCCCAGATGGTAGGTATCCGTTTCGGTGAGACTGTAAAAGCATATGTGAAGAAATTTGGAGATGCTTCCAGGCTGACAGCAATCCCGCTTGGAATCGCAGGATGGCTGAGATACATGCTGGCTGTAGATGATGAAGGAAACAAATTTGAGCTTGCACCGGACCCGATGAATGAGGAACTTCAGGAGCAGCTTGGAGATATCGTGATCGGAAAACCGGAGACCTTTAAGAATCAGCTGAAGCCGATCCTTTCCAATGAGAGACTGTTCTTCACAGACCTCTATAAAGATGGTGTCGGAGAGAAGATCGAGGACATGTTCCGTGAGATGATCGTCGGCCCCGGAGCTGTAAAGGCAACTATTCATAAATATGTAAAATAAAACCAGGGTTACGAGAACAGTTTATGTAAATATTGAATAAAGAGAAATGAGGTAAATGGAAAGATGACAGAACCGGTATTTGCGGCAGACCCGGCAAGACTGTTGATCGCGGCAGCAGCAGGAATTTTATTATTATTGTTACTTATCATAAAATTTAAGATCCACCCGGTTTTATCCCTGCTGATCGCTGCACTGGTTATCGGGCTTGGCGCCGGAATGCCGGTTCCAACGCTGGTAAGCACTGTGGAAAACGGCGCAGGAGAAACCTTACAGGGAATCATACTCCTGATCGGACTGGGCTCTCTGTTCGGTGGGATATTGGAAGTGTCCGGCGGCGCACAGTGCGTTGCTCAGACACTGATAAACAAATTTGGTGAGAAAAAAGCGGGAATCGCTCTTGGGATCACAGGACTTGTGGTAGGAACTACGGTATTCTTTGAGGCTGGCGTTGTGATCCTGATCCCTCTGGCATTCGGACTTGCGAAGAAAACAAAGAAATCTACTTTATATTATGTGATTCCTCTTCTCGCCGGACTTGCCACCGGATTTGCATTTATACCGCCATCAGCAGGATCTGTTCTGGTGGCAAATATGCTGAATGTGGATCTCGGAGTGATGATCGCGGTAGGTGTGCCTGTGGGCATTTTATCATTGATCTTTGCAGGAATCTTATGGTCCAAATTTATCGGCAAAAAGATCAATACAGGGCTGCCCTCCAATATCCAGGAGGTACGTGAGGAAGAAGAAGCCAATCTGCCGAAATTTTCTACAGTATTATGTATCATTCTTGTTCCGCTGGTACTGATCCTGTGCAATACAGTTTCTGAATACATTCCGGGAATCGACGCGGCACGTCCTGTTCTGGAATTTCTGGGAACACCATTTGTGGCACTGATCATAGCAGTATTGCTTGCCATGTATTTTCTTGGAAAGAAGCAGGGCTATAATGGAGAGCAGCTTAAGAAAATCCTGGATCGTTCTCTGAAGCCTACCGGACAGATTCTTCTGGTCATCACTGGTGGAGGTATCATCCGCTGGGTGCTGCAGGACTGCGGTATGGGAAATATTATAGGACCAGCCCTGGAAAAAAGCGGACTTCCGCTTGTACTGGTTGCATTCCTTATTGCAGCTCTGATCCGTGCATCGGTTGGTGCGGCAGTTGTGGCTATGACAATGGCAGCAGGAATTATGGCGGCTATGCCCGGAGTTGCAGACCTGTCACCGGTTTATCTGGCAGCAATGGTCTGTGCCATCAACGGAGGCGCAACGGCATTCAGCCATGTAAATGACTCCGGATTCTGGCTGGTAGGTTCCCTTCTTGAGATTGATGAGAAAACAACCCTGAAATCCTGGACAATGATGGAAACCATCGTAGGAGTAACAGGTCTGGTCTGTGCTGTTGTGATCAGCCTGTTTGCATAGGAGAGTAGACAAAAATGATAGTAAAAGTAATTTTAGGCACAATGCAGAATGCAAGAAAGCTGGTAAGTATTGCAGAATCCATCCCCTATGATGTAGAATTATGTTATGGCCGTTATGTTGTAAATGCGAAGTCTATGCTTGGTGTCTTAAGTATGCCTGAGTTTGACGAGGGAGAGCTTCATATACATACAGATAATGAGAAAGAATGCGAGAAGATCCTTTTTCAGCTGCTTGATCAGAACCTTATTGTGGACACAGGAGATGCTGTGAAAAGATCCATCTATGATATCACAACCTTTGGTGAGATCCTGATCGATTTTACATCTCAGGATATCAATGAGGATGGACAGATGCTGTATGCCAGAAATCCGGGCGGTGCACCAGCCAATGTTGCAGTTGCAGCCAGCAGACTGGGAGCTCATACTGCATTTATCGGTAAAGCAGGAAAAGATATGCACGGAAAGTTCCTGAAATCTGTTCTTGAGAAAGAAAACGTGGATACCAAGGGTATGCTCCTGGACGAAAATTATTTTACTACACTGGCTTTTGTGGAAGTCAGCGAGACTGGAGAGAGGACTTTCTCTTTTGCAAGAAAACCGGGAGCGGATACGAAGATCCAGAAGGAAGAAGTGGATGTGGATGTGCTGGATCATACCCATATTTTTCATGTTGGATCCCTGTCCCTGACGGATCAGCCTGCAAGAGATACCACGTTTTATTCGGTAAAAAGAGCAAAAAACAAGGGCAGCGTGATTTCTTACGATCCCAATTACCGTGCATCTCTGTGGCCGGATGAAAAGACAGCGAAGAAGCATATGAGAAGCCTGGTTCCCTATGTGGATCTTATGAAGATTTCGGATGAAGAGACAGAACTTCTGACAGATCATAAGGATGTCCGGGAAGCAGCAGAAGCACTGTACAGCCAGGGCGTGAAAGTTGTGGCAGTTACACTTGGCGGCGAAGGAGCATATCTTTACGGCAAGGATGGCGGCTGTATGGTACCGGGATTTGCAGTGAAACAGATCGCAGACACGAACGGAGCCGGAGATTCTTTCTGGGGCGGTTTCCTGTACAAAGTCAGCACAGCAGAGAAACATCTGGACGAGCTGACCCAGGAGGATCTGAAGGAATTTGCCCGTTTCGGCAATGCAGTGGCCAGTCTCTGCGTGGAGAAAAAAGGTGCGATCCCGGCAATGCCGGAGCTTGCACAGGTGGAACGCAGAATTGCAGAGTGATCGTATTCATAAAACTGTAGCAGAGTTGAATCTAAATTGCGAAGCGATTGTGTTTATGAGCATGTCAGATTTATGAAAGGATGGAGTTTTGAAATGAATTTAAAAGATCAGATGAACGGAGTTCAGCACGTAGGTGTGCCGACAAATGACATTGAGACAACCATTAAATTTTATGAGGCACTGGGATTTAAGATCGCTTTCCAGACGGTGAACGAGGCTGCCAATGAGAAGGTTGCTTTCCTGAAGCTTGGAAATCTTGTGATCGAGACTTACGAGAACAAAGCAGCAAAAATGGAATCCGGCGCCATTGACCATGTTGCCATTGATGTGAAGGATGTGGAGAAAGTCCACGAGCTGGTGACAGCAGCAGGACTGAATACCACCAATGACGAGGTGCATTTTCTGCCGTTCTGGGAGAATGGCGTGAAATTTTTTACTATTGAAGGCCCGAATAAGGAGAAGGTGGAGTTCAGCCAGTATTTATAAAATGTGTAAGTCAGTTAAGTCTCCTGCAAGAATGTGGGTACCTGTCTTAATGGGAATTTACAATACAGTAAAAATACGCTAGAATAGAATACTGTTAATATTCATCTAAATAAAAAAGATCTATAAGAACAGGAGTATATACATGCTGGGACTTAAACCAATAAAGACTTTACCCATAAGAGAAAAGATTGCGGCGAATCTCAGAGAGGCAATTCTTTCAAAAAAAATTCCGGCGGGGGAAATTCTGACACTGGAAAGTACTGCGCAGGAACTTGGAGTGTCCATTACACCTACAAGAGAAGCCTTTCAGATTCTGGCAAGAGATGGACTTCTGGAACTGGAGCGAAATAAACGTGCAGTAGTTCTTGGAGTGAATGAAAAAACGATCCGCGAACATTTTCAGGTGCGGGCGGCACTGGAAAGTGAAGCCTGTGTTTTGTGTTGTGAAAATAAGATCGATCTTCAGAGGATTGATCAGATCCTCAAGGTTTCCAGAGAAGAGATAGAAAAAGGTGATTTTGAAAGTTATTCAAGTCTCAATCAGACTTTGCACATGGAATTATGGACAGCAGCAGGAAATGATAAACTTAAAAATATGCTGTCAGAACTGTGGAACGGACTGTCCAGAGGCGTACTGGTAAATGAAGAAGAGTACGTAAGAAAATCTCTGAAAGAGCATGAGGAAATTGTAGAAAGTATTCGAAAAGGTGATTCTATGGAATGTTATCTGCGTATGCAGAAACATATAAAAAGCAGTTGTGAGAACTTTGTGCAACGGTATAATTAGGCTGTAGAAATTACCATTTTTCTGTAAAAGTATACAAAAACAGAACAGATAATTTTTACAAAACGCCGAAATTGTTAATTGTTATTGACAGTTACGGCGTTTTTCACTATTCTTTATGTATACAATATAAAAAATAAAAAATAAAAAGTAAAAAAGTAAAGAAAGGCGCAATGAAATGAACGACAAGAACATAATTGTGAACAAGCCGGAACCGAAACCGGGTATACTTGAGCGTGGTGATCTTTTTGCGATCGCAGTAGGAATGGTAATCGGCTCCGGAATGGTAACTCTGATCGGACCGGCAATGGCTTATACCGGTTATTCTGTATGGCTTGCTTATCTGACAGCGATTGTCATGGGATTCTTTATGGTTTTTCCGTATATTATTCTTGGTGGGACCATGCGCGTGGCAGGAGGCCCGTATTCCATCGTAACGAACCTTTCCGGAGTCAGCACCGGAGGTCTGGTAGCTTATACGAAACTGGTAACGCCGATCCTCAACAGTTCTTTTGCGTTGGCACTGGGATTGTATTTGAATAATCTCCTCCCGGGAATTACAGTGAAAGCACTGGCAATCGCAGGTGTTGTTATCCTGTTTGTTCTGAATCTTCTGGGAATGGATATTTTTGCAAAGGTAAGCAAGATATTATCAACGGTTCTTCTGATCACAATGGTTCTGTATGTTGTTTTCGGACTTACACAGATCAGACAGCCGATCTTTGATTTTTCAGGAGATAAGATGTTTACCGGCGGCTTTAAAGGCTTTATGCTGGCGGCACTTCTTCTTATCAATTCCGCAAATGGTTACTACAATGTTCTGTGGTATGGTAAAGACGCGAAAAGAGCAACGAAAGATGTTCCGTTTGCGGCAATGTCCTGCGTGCCATGTCTGCTTTTTATTTATGTGGGCCTTGCGATGGTTACAGGTGGGGTGCTTCCTCACGATGAGGTTGCAGGTGTGGAAACAATCCTTCCGGCAGCACAGGAGATCCTTCCTGGTATTGTGTATAAACTTTTTATGATCGGCGGACCGATCATGGCAATCATCACTACTTTGAATGGTGTATTTAATGATGTACGATATCCGATCGCTCAGGCTGCCAAGGATGGATGGCTGCCGAAAGGAATTCTGAAGGAAAACCGTTTCGGAGCACCGTACCTGATCTATACCTACACACTGATCGTAGTGTTGCTTCCGATCATTTTTGATATGAGTATCGTGACGATCACAAATATTTTCCAGGTGATCACATTTTTTATGAATGTTACAGTTGTGTATGCAATTTCACGTCTTCCGAAGAAATATCCGGATACCTGGAAGAAGAACAAATTTCACCTTTCCAGTGCAGGACTTTACGTATTCTGTACCATCAGTATCATCATTTACACGATTATTTTTATAAAAGGAATTTTCAGTATTAAACTTGTATATGCAGTATCTGCTGTTATAGTTATGGTTGCATTGATCCTGATTGGTGTATATCTCACCAGAAAAGGTGGAATCCGTATCGAGACATCCATATGGCAGCCTGCAGAGGAGGAAAAAAATGAATGAATTAAATCCGTTCAAGCTGGCAAAAATGCTTGAGGAACTTGAGAACACCGTAGAATTACACAGTATTTCTGTACGGTATAAAGGAGAAAAGGTTGTTGAAGGAGCCTGGGCACCTTTCTCAATGGAAGAGCCGCAGATGCTGCATTCTTTATCAAAGATCGGAACAAGTATCTGTGTTGGATTTGCGGTGGATGAGGGAAAACTTCATCTGGAGGATAAATTTCTGGATTATGTGAGAGAAGATCTTCCGGATGAATATGATGAAGCCCTGGAAAATATTACCGTATATGATCTTCTTACCATGCAGGCCGGTTCCCCGGAATGCTGTAATAATGTATGGTTTTCCAGACTGGAAAAAGACTGGGAGAAGAACTGGCTTGGACAGCCTAAGCTGAAAGAAGATATCGGAAAAGTTTTTCATTATGATTCCGGATGCAGCTATACACTTTCCAGGATCGTGACCAAAGTTATGGGTGAAAACTGTCTGTCCATTATGCAGAAACGTGTTTTTGACAAACTTGGTTTTGGAAAGATCAACTGGCTTACAAGTCCTGAGGGACATAATACTGGCGGCTGGGGCATGTATCTGACCGCAGATCAGATTTCCACACTGGCACAGCTCCTTCTCCAGAAAGGAAACTGGAAGGGTGAGCAGCTGGTGCCACAGTGGTGGATCGAAGAGATGGGACAGTCAAGAGTCGTAATTCCCGGAGATGAGAAAAAAGCACTGACTCATTATGCATATCACATCAAAGCAGGAAAAGAGATCTTTGCGGCAGAAGGAGCATTTGGACAGTATTTGGTGTGCTTCCGGGAACTTCCGGTTGCCATTGGCATTACCGCAGGTGCGAGAGAATATCTTGCGGCAGATATCTGCCTTAAATATATGAAGGAAGCAGTTTCCATACCTTGCCCGGAAGAAAAACGGGAAGAAGGAGAAAAATATCTGGAAGCAAAAATAAAAAGCCTTTCTCTGCCACAGCCGGAAGGCAGACTGAAAACTGCGGAAAAAGAACTCAGTGGATTATTTAACCGGGAGATTATTTTTACAGAAAATCCGAGAAACATTGAAAGTGCAAAGATCATTCCGGAAGGATGTAAACTGCGTCTGGAAATGATAGTCCAGGGTGAGAAAAAGATTGCTTATGCAGGATTTAAGAGCTGGAAACAGAACGATCTTTATCCGGATGATTTTACAAAGAGATATCACAGCATTGCTTATGGAATGGATCAGGAAACGTTATATCTGTCTGTGGGACTGCTCAACACTTCCTACAGGGAAGAGTATTCCTTCTGGGTCAATTCTAAAGATACCGTGATCGCGACCTGGAGACCTAACGTTACCTATCTTCCGGAACAGCCGGATATGGTATGGAAGTTTACAGGAAACTTTAAATCCTGAAGAGAAAAAACTCAAAGTATAGACCGATAAAAATATAGCAATTCCTCCAACCTTATGATAAAAGAAACGAACAACCCGCAGGATACTGACTTGCCATCAGTGGTCCGATGGGTTGTTTTTTGTTTGGAATAAGTCTACAATAGGAAACAGAAATTTTTATTATTGTGACATAGGGAAGAAAGTGTACGATGAAAATACATTACAGAATTAAAAATAATGCAATAGAGATCGTTCGGTGTTATGGTACCGATGACCGGATCGTGCTGCCGGAAGAGATCAATGGTCTTCCGGTAGTCAGTGCGGCGCCGTATGCGTTTTCTGCACATAAGGACGGAGAAGAAGATGCAGAAACCTGGGAGAGCGAAGACGCATTTTCATTCGGAGAAGAGAGACTTCTTGCCGGGGAGGAAGTGCAGGAGATTGTTTTCCCGGATACGCTGAAGGAAATCGGAAGATATATTTTTTATGGATGCAAAAAACTGGAACGGCTGGAATTTTCGGATACGCTGATGCAGGTGGGAACCGGGGCGTTTACGGGCTGCAGCGGGCTGAAGGAGCTTGTGATCCATCAGAAAAAAGGGCTCAAGTCCTGTGCAAAGGAGATCCTCGGTGAGCTGTGGCAGAAGATCGATGTGGATTTTCTGTATGAAAATGGTGAGGCAGGTGGAAAACGTGCGCATATGGTTTTTCCGGAGCATTATGATGAGGCGGTGGAGAATACGCCTGCGAGAATTCTGTTTACGGAGTATCATGGCTCAGGGACCAATTACCGGCAATGCTTCTACAGCAAAGAACTGGATTTCGCAGAGTATGACAGCCTGTTTGATATGGCAGTGGTAATGGATAAGCTGGAGGTCCTGGTGGATATGAGCTTCGGACGACTTTGTCATCCGTGGCAACTGAGTAAAAAGGCGAAGAAACAGTATGAGGATTATATCCGGGGAAATCTTAAGGATATCGGGGAATTTCTGGTGGAAAGCGGAAGCTTAAATGGTCTGGAGCTGCTTTCTCGGGAAAAACTCTGGAACAGAGAGGGACTGGAACATAGTATTGATGTGGCGTCCGGGAAGAAGGATATGGAGATTTCCGCATTTCTGATGAATGAACGCAGCCGGATGCAGAAGGAAGAGCAGAAGGTGGCCGGGGAGACAGAAAATGAGAGGTGCCCTGTTAAAAGGAGAAAGAAGTTTCAGTTATGAGTGATATAGAAACAACTGAAAACAATAAAAATAACTTCCTGCCCGGTCAGGGATCCAATTCCCAGGAGGCAGCCCAGCGTCTCCAGGACATCGGCAGCAGCATCCTCCGGGCGGCAAGAGACGAGCTGTATCTTGGCATGCGTTTTCTGGATGTGGCGCTGAGCAGCTTTATTTATCAGATGGATGGTTCGGTCAGTCCGTTTGGAACAGACGGGGCTGTGATGTACTTCCATCCGGCACAGCTTGGCGGGCTTTATAAAGAAAACAGGATTCTTGTGAATCGAGGATATCTCCATATGGTATTTCACTGCATTTTCCGGCACTTTGGGAAGCCGGGAATAGAGAAGCGTTTGTGGAATTTAAGCTGCGATATTGCAGTGGAGCATATGATCGACGGGATCTATCACCGCTCAGTCCGATATTCCAGAAGTCTTCTCCGGAGGGAAACCTACCGTCTTCTGGAAAAGGAAAAGAAGACGCTGAATGCAGAGAGAATCTACAAGATTCTGAAAGAAGAATTTCTGAAGGAAAAAGAACTGGCACAGCTTGAAAAAGAGTTCTATGTGGACGACCATAAATACTGGGCAAACCAGCAGCCTGACCGGAAACCCAATCCCCTGATGAGCAAAAAATGGGGAGATATCAGCGATGGGATCGAGACAGATCTGGAGACCTTTTCCAGGGAGTCAGGAGAGCAGGACGGAGATTTTCTGGACCAGCTGAAAGTGGAAAACCGGGAACGATATGATTATCGGGAATTTCTGCGGAAGTTTGCAGTATTTCGGGAAGAACTAACTGTAGATCCGGACAGCTTTGATTATAATTTTTATACCTACGGGCTTTCCCTTTACGGGAATATGCCGCTGATCGAACCCCTGGAAACCAGAGAAGTGAAAAAAGTTTCGGAATTTGTCATTGTGATCGATACCTCCATGTCCTGTTCAGGAGAACTGGTACAGAGATTTCTGGAGGAAACCTATGGGATCTTAAGCGACAGCGGGAATTTTTTCCAGAAGGTAAATATACACATTATCCAGTGTGATGAGAAGGTGCATTCGGATGTAAAGATCACCGGTGCAGAGGAATTGCAGGAGTATATGAACAGCCTGGAACTTTACGGTGATGGAGGTACAGATTTCCGTCCGGCTTTTGCTTATGTGGAAGAGCTGATGGAAAAACGTGAGTTTGAAAATCTGAAGGGCCTGGTGTATTTTACAGACGGATACGGGCTTTTTCCGGCAAAGATGCCGCCATACCGGACAGCATTTGTATTTATGGAGCAGGAGCCTGAGGATGTAGATATCCCGGCCTGGGCCATGAAGCTGGTGATCACGGAGGAAGAATTGTAAAGAATTATATCCATATCTTATGTCATGAATCTGATATTTTAATCTTTTATTTTGTATATTGCTATCTGCATATCAGTTATAGTGTAGAAAATAGGTAACAACAGACAATGTTACGGAAAATATACAGAACAGGAGATTGTATGGCATGAGATATGGGTATTTTGATGAAGAAAAAAAGGAATATGTGATTACCAGGCCGGACACACCTGCTCCGTGGGTGAATTATTTGGGATCGCCGGAATACGGAGCAATCGTTTCCAATAATGCAGGGGGATACAGCTTTGCAAAATCCGGGGCGAACGGTAGAATCCTGAGATATATTTTTAATCAGTTTGATCAGCCGGGAAGATATATTTATCTCAGGGATAATGACACAAAAGATTATTGGTCAGCATCCTGGCAGCCGGTTGGCAAAGATCTCAGTGAGTATAAAAGTGAATGTCATCATGGCACAGCCTATACTAAAATGATGGCAGATTACAGCGAGATACATTCAGAGGTGAGATACTATGTACCGCTTGGGCAGTCCTACGAGGTATGGAATCTGAAAGTTACCAACTGCTCAGACAGAAAACGTGAGATCAGTGTGACTGGATATGCAGAGTTTACAAATAACAGCAATTATGAACAGGATCAGGTGAATCTGCAGTATTCCCAGTATATTACAAGAACAGTATTCTGTGGAGATCGTGTACGTCAGATGATCCATGCGAATCTGGACGGCCTTAAGGATGGGGAAGAGGTTGATAACAAGAACGTGTTCAACCGATTCTTCGGCCTGGCTGGAGAGAAGGTTTCTTCCTGGTGTGGTGACAGGGAAAAATTCCTTGGAAGATATCACGGATACAACAATCCGGCAGGGGTTGAAGCCGGTGTATTATGTAATGAGGGAAATTATAATGAAAACAGCTGTGGAGCTCTTTCAGCTGTAATTACTCTGGAACCGGGAGAAAGTCGGGAAATGGCTTTTCTGGCAGGAATGAAGGAGGATAATGAAGCAGCGGAGATTATAGCACATTATGCAGACTGTGAAAAAACATGCGCGGTGGAGCTTGAAGAACTGATCAGTTACTGGCACGGACAGCTTGCACATTTTCAGATCAGAACACCAAGTCCGGAATTCGATACCATGATCAATACATGGAACGCATATAACTGTTTTATGACATTTATCTGGTCACGTGCAGCATCTTTTACTTATTGCGGACTTCGTAACGGATATGGATACCGTGATACTGTACAGGATATCCAGGGTGTGATCCATCTTGCACCCCAAATGGCACTGGATAAGATCCGTTTCATGTTGTCAGCACAGGTAGATAACGGCGGCGGTCTTCCACTTGTGAAATTCACACATAATCCGGGACATGAGGATACACCGGATGATGCGTCCTATGTACAGGAAACCGGTCATCCGGCATACCGCGCAGATGATGCACTCTGGCTGTTCCCTACTGTATACAAATATATTTCAGAGACAGGAAATTTTGCATTCATCGATGAAGTGATCCCGTTTGCAAACAAGGATGAAGGAACTGTATACGAGCATCTGAAAAGAGCTATTGACTTCTCCATGAACCATCTTGGCAGACATGGAATGCCGGCCGGACTTTATGCAGACTGGAATGATTGTCTGAGACTTGGAAAGGATGGGGAATCTACTTTCGTTGCATTACAGTTCTATTATGCAATGACTATCCTGAAAGAGTTTGCAAAGTACAAAAAAGATGAAAAATATATAAAATACCTGGAAGAAAAACAAGAGCAGCTTGGAAAATTGATCCAGGAACTCTGTTGGAATGAAGATCGTTTTATCCGTGGGTTTACGGAGCGGGGAGAGGTTATCGGAAAGAGAACTGACCCGGAGGCAAATATGTGGCTGAATCCACAGAGCTGGGCTGTGATCAGCGGCCTTGCAACAGAGCGGCAGGCAGATCTGGCGCTTCAAATGGTTTATGAAAGATTGAATACAGAATACGGTGCAATCCTTATGGATCCTCCATATCATGCAAATGCTTTCGACGGAGCACTTGCGGTTATCTACAATGCAGGAACAAAGGAAAATGCGGGAATCTTTTCACAGTCACAGGGATGGCTCATTCTGGCAGAAGCACTTTGCGGACATGGTGAGCGTGCATTTAATTATTTCCTGGAGAATGCTCCGGCAGCGCAGAATGACAGGGCTGAGATCAGACAGCTGGAGCCATACTGCTATGGACAGTTTACAGAAGGAAAAGCAAGCCCGAATTTCGGACGATCTCATGTGCACTGGCTGACAGGAACAGCATCTACTGTGATGGTAGGATGTGTAGAGGGAATTCTTGGCATGCGTCCGGATTTCTATGGCTTACGTATAGCACCATCGATTCCAAAAGAATGGGAGAAGTTTGAGATAAGCAAGGATTTCCGTGGATGTCATCTCCATATCACTGTGAAGAATCCAGGACATGTGGAAGCCGGATGTAAAAAACTCTATGTAAATGGAGAAGAACTTCCGGGTAATTATATTCCGCAGGAGAAACTTACCGGTGAGACAGAAATTGAATTCTATATGTCATGACATAATGGATATAAATTGCGAGGAGATCACATTTATGAATACAAAGTAAAATGGAATATAAATACCGTTTTATTTTGGCAGGAAGGAGATCACAGAATGAAATATATAAAATTTCAGGATAAAAATGGAAGCTTTTCCATAGAAAATCCGGAGAATTACAGCGGTTTATATATACCTCTGGCCGGAGAAAACGGATTGAAATCCGCGATCACCCCTTCTCTGGGAGGAGACAGCAAACTGGATCAGAATCATTTTCTGCTGGAACCGGTAAGCATTGAGAATCTTCATAATAATCGAAACACCAGAAATTTCTGGTGCAAGATAAAAGGAAAAGGTTACTGGTCAGCATGCGGAGTTTCGGCAGAACAGGAATTTCAGAAATATACTGATAAACAGGATAAAAGCAGCCTGGAAGCCGGATTTATGTGGCAGAAGCTGCACAGAACTTCTGAGAAATACGGACTTCAGTCAGAGATTTTGTCTTTTGTGACAGTGAAAGGTGATGCGGAGGTCCATCTTGTAAAGATTACCAATATTGAAGAGGAAGAACAGGAGATCACACCGGTTGCTGTAATACCTGTATATGGAAGAAGTGCAGACAATCTCAGAGATCACAGGCATGTGACTTCCCTTTTGCACAGGATAAGAACAACGGAGTACGGTGTTGAAGTAAAACCGGTGCTTTCTTTTGATGAAAGAGGTCATCAGAAGAATAATACTACATATTTTGTATATGGATCTGAAGGCGAAGGAACGGAACCGGAAAGCTTTTATCCTGATGTGGAAATGTTTATCGGAGAAGGCGGTTCTTTCCTGATTCCGGAGGTGGTCAGAGAAGAGAAAAAAGGTGTTCCGGCAGGAACAGAAATTGAAGGAAAGGAAGCTGTCGGTGGTATTCGTTTTGCATCCAGGGTTCTGAGACCACATGAAACAGCTGTATATGTTGTGACAGCGGGAATATCTGAAAAAAATCAGCTGCCGGAGGAGACTGCACGGTTTTACAGAACTGAAAAACAGGTTGCAAGAGAATTTGAACATGTAAAAAAACACTGGACAGAAAAAGTGAATGTTTCTTTTGAGACAGGTGATGAGGACAGAGATAATTATCTGAAATGGATCTGTTTCCAGCCGATATTAAGAAGAATTTACGGTTGTTCATTCCTCCCGTATCATGATTATGGAAAAGGTGGAAGAGGCTGGCGTGATCTCTGGCAAGACTGTCTGGCACTTCTGATCATGGATCCTTCTGTTGTACGTCAGATGATCGTCGATAATTACGGTGGAGTACGCATCGATGGAACCAATGCCACGATCATCGGAAACAGACAGGGTGAATTTATCGCAGACCGTAACAACATTGCCCGCGTGTGGATGGATCATGCTTTCTGGCCATTTGTGACAACGCAGCTTTATATGGATCAGACCGGGGATATGAATGTCCTTTTTGAGAAGATTCCATATTTCAAGGATCTTCAGACAAAAAGAGGAACTGCGCATGATGAAAAATGGAGCAGTGCCTATGGAGAAAATCAGAAAACAGAATCCGGTGAGATTTATTACGGAACGGTTCTGGAACACATTTTGCTGGAAAATCTCTGTGCTTTTTATGATGTAGGAGAGCACAACGAGATGAAACTTCACGGGGCAGACTGGAACGATGCCATGGATATGGCATGGGAAAATGGTGAGAGTGTGGCATTTACCTGTGCATATGCTGGAAATATGAAGAACATCGCAGAATATCTGAGAAAACTTCAGGAAAAGGAAATGTTTGACAGGATTGAAGTTGCGGAAGAAATGGAAATCTTGTTTACCGGAGACCGTGAGCTTTATGAAAGCCCGGAGAAAAAGCAGCAGCTTCTGAGACAGTACACAGAAAAATGTGCACATGATATCAGCGGAAATACTATTGTGATCCGTCTGGACCAGCTTAGCCGGAATCTGGATGAAAAGGCAGACTGGATGATGGAAAACATCCGCAGAAGAGAATGGGTAAAAGACGGAGAAAACGGCTGGTTCAACGGATATTATGATGATCATAAACGTCCTGTGGAAAGGGCAGAAAACAGCCAGGTACGTATGATGCTTACCAGTCAGGTATTTGCGATCATGAGTAAAACCGCACAGAAAGATCAGATTGAGTCTATCTGTAAAAGTGCGGATAAATATCTTTTTGACCGTCAGGCAGGAGGATATCGCCTGAATACCAATTTCCATGAAGAAAAATTTGATCTGGGAAGAATGTTCGGGTTTGCTTATGGAGAAAAGGAAAACGGAGCGGTATTTTCCCATATGGCTGTTATGTATGGCAATGCACTGTATAAAAACGGCTATGCAAAAGAAGGACATAAGGTTCTGGAAACTCTTCTGGACGCTGCCATGGATTTTGAGAACAGCAGGATGTATCCTGGAATTCCGGAATATTTTGATAATCAGGGAAGAGGATTGTATGCATATCTTACCGGTGCTGCAAGCTGGTATATGCTGACTATGATCACAGAGGTATTTGGCGTCAGAGGAGATCTTGGAGATCTGGTGATCGCGCCGGCACTGATGCCGGAGCAGTATAATGAGAATGGACAGGCATCTCTTACTATGGAATTTGCCGGAAGAAAGCTGGAGATCTGTATCTGCAATCCGGAGAAAAAACTTCCTTCAGAATATAAAATAAAAACAGTATGGTGCGATGAAAAGGAAATGAAAAACAAACAGAGTACCTGTGTACGTATAGATCGGGAATTGCTCGAAAAGCTTTCTGTAAAAGAAACACACAGGATCAAAGTGGAACTGATGTAACCGAAATTGGTTATACATAATTGTTAAATTACAGAAACAGAAGTATCAATAGGAAAACGGCATCCCACAGTTGTAAAAAGCTGCGGGATGTCGTTTTTGATGCTGATAAAAAATATCAGCCATAATAATAAGGATGTTTACCACATGGATTTGTAATATTTGTCACGGTACTTCTTTGGGGTAAGGCCGGTGAAGTTTTCAAAGATCTGGATAAAATGACTCTGTGAAGAGAAATTCAGATAATTGGCGATATCAACGACTGCTTTATCAGAGTATCGGAGCAGGTGAGTGGCTTTTTCGATTTTTTTTTCGCGGATGTAATCACTTATGGATACTCCAAGATTCTGTTTGAATACTCTGGACAGATAACTGGGAGAGAGTCCGGTATGTTCTGACAGATCCTGAATGGTGATACGCTCCTTAATGTGACCGTAAATATAGTCCACGCATTGCATGACCGGTCTGGAAAGAATAGAGCTTTTTTTCTGGAGGATCATTTTTCCGGTAAAATCTCTGGCCATAATATGATGCAGATCTGCAATCTGGCGTACAGTGGTGCAGGAATCCATTTTCAGAATGTAAAAATCGCTGAGACGATATGCCTGTTCAGGCTCCAGTCCACCGTCAATACAGTAACGGGTGAGCATGGCAGTAGTGACAACGAAATGATACTTCAGGTTGATCAGAGGATTTTTGGAGAGGATACCGGTTCCCTTCAGATGAAGAAAAGAGTCTTCCTCGCAGTTTTTGTTTACAGCTTCCATATCACCGGCTCTTACGGCATTGTAAAAAGAATATTCCACAGAGGGAGAGCGATGAAGAGCTTCCAGTTCTGTATCTTCCAGTTCATTAGTAATCCAGTCTTGGGAAATGGACATATTGATATCCTCCTTATATGTTGATGTTTAAGGAATGTGTTGGTTTCTTATATTATGACATGAATCTGACATTTTGTTAAGATTAATAATATAATCGCAGATAAAAAAATGGTATACTTTTATCATCAAAGGTAAAGCATCGGGGATGCTACAGAAAAAGGAGGATTTATACTATGAAGAAAAGAGCGGTATCTATGATCCTTGCAGCAGCAATGGTTTGTGGAATGATGGCAGCAAATGTAAGCTGTGTATCTGCAAAAGGATCGGATGAGGGAAAAGTGATCAATATTTATTCCTGGAATGATGAGTTCCGTCAGAGACTGGAAGCTGTTTATCCGGAAGTAGAGTCCACTTCCAAAGATGGTACAGTTACAAAACTGAAAGATGGTACAGAGATCCACTGGATCGTAAATCCGAACCAGGATGGCGTATATCAGCAGAAACTGGATGAGGCACTTCTCAACCAGGCTGATGCAAGTGCAGATGATAAGGTAGACATATTCCTTTCTGAGACAGATTATGTATTCAAATATACAGACAAAGATGCAGATGTTGCAATGCCTCTTACTGATCTTGGCATTGATCCGGACAAGGATCTTGCAGATCAGTATGATTTCACGAAAACAACAGCTTCTGATGCGGATGGAGTACAGAGAGGCGCCACATGGCAGTGCTGCCCGGGTGTCCTTGTATATCGTCGTGACATTGCGAAAGATGTTTTCGGTACTGATGACCCGAAAGAAGTTGGCGAGAAGATGAAAGACTGGGATACAGCTAAAGAAACAGCAGCTCAGCTGAAAGAAAAAGGATATTATACATTTGCTTCTTATGCAGACACTTTTCGTTTATATGGAAACAGCATTGAGAATCCGTGGGTAGAGTCCGGTGATTCTGTGATCAAAGTAGATTCAAAGATCATGGACTGGGTAAAAGATTCCAAAGAGTGGCTGGATGCAGGTTATCTTAACAAAACTGTAAAAGGTCAGTGGAACGATGACTGGAACAAGGCAATGAGTTCTGAGTCCAAGGTATTCGCATTCCTCTTCCCGGCATGGGGTATCGACTTTACTCTGAAACCAAACTGGGATGGAGCAGAAGGTGACTGGGCTGTTACAAATCCTCCGCAGGAATACAACTGGGGTGGTTCTTACATTCAGGCTGCAACAGGAACAGATGATCCGGAACATGTCAAAGATATTATTCTGGCAATGACGGGAAATAAGGATAATCTTCTTAAGATTTCCAAAGAATACTCTGATTTTACAAATACAAAATCCGGTATGAAAGATGCAGCTACAAATGCAGATTTCGCATCTGATTTCCTTGGTGGACAGAACCCGTTTGAGTATTTTGCACCGGTTGCAGAGAATATCAAGATCGCACCGCTTTCCGCATATGACCAGGGTTGTGTAGAGCTGATCCAGAACGCTTTCAGTGATTACTTCCAGGGTAAAGTAGACTTTGACAAAGCAAAAGCCAACTTTGAGACAGCTATTCAGGAGCGTTATCCGGAGATCACAGAGATCCAGTGGCCGGAATAAATACCACATGAGGATAATTGTTGATGCTGCAGGATCTTTGGATCCTGCAGTTTGCTGGAAAGGAAGAGCATTATGAAGAAAAAGAGCGTTAATTACGGAAAATGGGGATACATATTTATTCTTCCGTTTTTTGTGATCTATTTTATCTTTTCGCTGATTCCGCTGTTTGATACAGTGAGATACAGCTTTTTTGAATATTTCCGTTCTGGAATCAAGCAGATTGGTCCTAATTTTATAGGACTTGCCAATTATGTCAGCCTTCTGCATTCTGACATGCTGAAATACGGACTGAATACACTGATCCTTTGGGTGATCGGATTTGTTCCGCAGATCGTTATTGCACTGGTGCTTGCTTGCTGGTTTACTGATGCCAGGCTGAAGCTTCATGGCAAGCAGTTTTTTAAGGTTGTAATTTATCTGCCGAATCTGATCATGGCATCAGCATTTGCACTTCTGTTTTTTACCATGTTTTCCACAAACGGACCTGTAAACTCCATTTTGTGTTCACTGGGCTGGATAAAGGAACCGATTGATTTTCTGGGCTCTGTTCTGGGAACAAGATCATTGGTAGGTTTCATGAATTTCCTGATGTGGTTCGGAAACACGACCATCATGCTGATGGCAGCAGTAATGGGAATCAGTATGGATATTTTTGAAGCATCGGATCTGGACGGATGCAACAGCATTCAGCGTTTCGTCTATATTACGCTTCCACTGATTCGTCCGATTCTTTCCTATACTCTGATCACTTCCATCATCGGTGGCCTTCAGATGTTTGATGTACCGCAGATCCTCACAAACGGACAGGGTAATCCGGACAGAACATCCATGACACTGATTATGTTCCTGAACAGCCATCTGAAGAGCAAGAATTATGGTATGGCCGGAGCATTGTCTGTATACCTGTTTATTATCAGTGCAATCCTCTGCTTCTTTGTATATCGTATGACTAACGACAATGATCCGGACGGATCTAAGAAAGCAGCGAAAAAGAGAGCAAGAGCAGAAAGGAGAAAAACAAAATGATGAAAGATAAGACAGCCAGCAGGATCAGAAGTATCGTGGCACATGTGGTACTTATTATTCTTTCCTTTATGTGTCTCTTTTTCTTTTATGTACTGATCGTGAATGCGTCTCATTCTCATGCAGAGCTTCAGAAGGGATTTTCTGCTCTTCCTGGAAAATATTTCTGGAAAAACCTGATGAATGTTGCAAATGACGGAAGCTTTCCGATGTTCAGGGGAATTCTTAACAGTATTATCGTGTCCGGATGCAGTGCAGTATTATGTACATATTTTTCCTCACTGACAGCATATGGTCTTTATGCCTATGATTTCAAGGCAAGGAATGTAGCGTTTACATTTATCATGGCGATCCTCGTCATGCCGACACAGGTAACTGCAATGGGCTTCCTTCGTCTGATCACAAAGATGGGATTATATGATTCCCTGCTTCCGTTGATCATTCCGTCTGTTGCGTCACCGGCCGTATTCTATTTTATGTACAGCTATCTGCAGTCCTCACTGCCGATGTCACTGGTAGAAGCAGCCAGAATTGACGGCTCCGGAGAATTCCGTACTTTCAACAGTATTGTCCTGCCAATCATGAAGCCGGCAATCGCTGTACAGGCGATTTTTACATTTGTAGGCTCCTGGAACAATTATTTCGTTCCTGCTCTGGTTATCCAGTCTAAAAGCAAGATGACTGTTCCAATCCTGATTGCAACACTTCGTGGAGCAGATTATATGAATTTTGATATGGGTAAGATTTACATGATGATCACAGTTGCCATTGTGCCGATTATTATCGTATATCTCCTTCTTTCCAAGTTTATCATCGCAGGAGTGACACTTGGAGGCGTAAAAGAATAATAAAAGGTAGCAGGTAAGATATGACAGTTAAGAAATGGAAACACAGCGGAACAAAGAAACACAGCATGTCAGACCGTGAAATACGAAACGGTCTTCTTTCGGAAAAAGCAGCAGAGGAGGGTATTGTACTGCTGAAAAATGATAAAAAAATACTCCCTCTGAATATTTCCACGAAAATAGGTTTATACGGCGCAGGTGCGGGAAAGACAGTGAAAGGCGGAACAGGTTCCGGTGATGTGAATAACAGAAGTAACATTTCTATTTATCAGGGACTGAAAGAAAACGGTATTCAGGTCGTAAGCGAGAAATGGCTGGCCAATTATGAGTCAATATACGCAGAAGCACGCCGGGCATGGAAAGAAAAAATACTGGAAGAAGCAAAGTTTGTGGAAAATCCTTTTGATGCCTATGCGGAAAATCCCTTTGCAATGCCGGAAGGCCGTGCAGTCACAGCAGAAGATACTGTCGATGCCCAGACAGCAATCTATGTGGTAAGCAGGATTTCCGGTGAGGGAAAGGATAGGCGCAGGGTCGAGGGAGATTATTATCTGAGCAGACGGGAGCGGGAGGATATCCGGTTCCTTGATGCACAGAAGATTCCTACAGTACTTATCCTGAATTCCGGCGGTCCGGTAGAACTGACAGATATTCTGGAAGAAACAGAAAATATCTGTGCTGTCCTGAATATTTCCCAGCTTGGACAAAGAGGCGGACTTGCCCTCGCTAATGTCCTTCTGGGAAAGGTAACTCCAGGCGGCAAGCTGACTGCAACATGGGCCAGAAGGTATGAGGATTATCCGTGTGCAGAGGAATACAGCTATCTTAATGGCAAGCTTGAAAGAGAAGAGTACAAGGAAGGAATTTATACAGGATATCGTTATTTTGATACTTTTGGTGTAAAACCGCTGTTTCCGTTTGGATATGGACTTTCTTACACAGAAATGCAGATACGCTTCCATGGGATGAAAACATCAGGGGATGGCGTTGAAGTTGAAGCAGAGGTAACGAATACAGGAGAAACTTTTTCGGGAAAAGAGGTCGTGCAGGTCTATGTGTCTCTTCCACAGGATGAATCAGGGAAGGAATACCGTCGACTGGCCGGCTTTGCAAAAACAAAACTTCTGAAGCCGGGGGAAAAAGAACTGCTGAAAATCGGGATCGACAGAAAGACACTGGCATATTTTTCCGAAGAGCAGCATGCCTGGATTGCTGAAAAAGGTTATTATGCTGTCTGGGTCGGAAACAGCATTGCATCGCTTACGCTGGCTGCAATGCTTGAAGTGCCGGAGAGTGTGATCCTGGATAAAACGAATATCCTTGAGAATCAGACTGATATTACTGAAGAAGTTTATGACCGCCAGAATCTTTCTGCCAGAACTCTGAAATGGAAAGAGAAGGCAGAGAATGAGAAGATTGGAAGATATATCTATTATCCTGAACCAGAGAAGAGAACAGAATGCACCTGCCAACCGGAAAATAAGATTCCTGCAAAGGATCTGCTCCCGCTGTTTTATGGGAATATTGCTGGAATTTCCAGTAATCTGGGGGCGGCAGGAATCCGTGTTCCTGGCTCTGCCGGTGAGACCACGGCTGCTCTTTATGAGCAATATGGCGTTTCCCCACTGATCATGGCCGATGGGCCGGCAGGACTGAGACTTCAGCAGAATTATGAAGTAGACAGAGAAACAGACACAGTATATGGAATCGGTGTCCTTGGATCTCTGGAAAACGGATACCTGAGAACAGATGAGACTCACGAAAACGCAGACAGATATTATCAGTTCTGTACGGCATTTCCGGTTGGAACTGCACTGGCTCAGACCTGGGATACTGCCCTTGTGGAAAAAGTTGGAATAGCAGTGGCAGAAGAAATGGAAGAATTTCACATAGATCTCTGGCTAGCACCTGGTCTTAATATTCAAAGAAACCCTCTGTGCGGCAGAAATTTTGAGTATTATTCCGAAGATCCGCTGCTTTCCGGAACTATGGCAGCAGCCATGACAAAAGGAGTGCAGAGCAGACCTGGCTGCGGTGTTACCGTTAAGCATTTTGCCTGTAACAATCAGGAAGATAATCGTATGGGCGTAGATGCACAGGTATCAGAACGTGCCCTGAGGGAAATTTACCTGCGTGGTTTTGAGATTGCAGTTAAAGAAAGCAGACCAGTGGCAATCATGTCTTCCTATAATTTACTGAATGGTGTTCATGCTGCAAACAGTGTTGATCTCTGTACAGCCATTGCCCGAAAAGAATGGGGATTTGACGGTGTGATCATGTCAGACTGGAATACAACGGTTCCGGAAGATGGAAGTATTCCGTGGAAATGCGTGACAGCAGGAAATGATATTATCATGCCTGGTAATGCAGCCGACGCAGAAAATATCCGAAAAGCTTTTGAAGACGGAAAGCTTTCGGAAGAAGTTGTCAGAATGTGTGCGGGACGTATTCTGAACCTGATACACACACTGACAGCAGAATAAAAAAAATTATATAGTAGTGAAAAACTTGCCTGAATTCAATTTTCGATTTATCATTGGATTCAGGCATATTTTTTGCAGATGTCGCGCAAGGCAACCCGTTTTAGGCGGAGGATCCTGCAGGCAGTTTTTTATATGCCGTGAAAAGGAGAATACCATGAACATAAAACGAGCAAAGCAGGAGATCAGAGATTCCATAGAAGCATATCTTTCAAAGGACGAATTCGGGGAGTACCGGATCCCGGCGATCCGACAGAGACCGATCCTTCTTATGGGCCCTCCGGGAATCGGAAAGACACAGATTATGGAACAGATAGCAAGGGAATGCGGGATTGCTCTTGTTTCCTATACCATTACCCACCACACCAGGCAGAGTGCTGTGGGACTTCCTTTTATTGTAAAAAAGAATTATGGTGAGGAAGAATTTTCTGTCACGGAATATACCATGAGTGAGATCATTTCGTCCGTTTACGACAAAATGGAAAAAACAGGTCTGAAAGAAGGCATCCTGTTCATTGATGAGATCAACTGCGTATCTGAAACACTAGCGCCGATGATGCTGCAGTTCCTTCAGGGAAAAACCTTCGGAAACCAGAAGGTGCCGGAAGGCTGGGTGATCGTCACAGCAGGCAACCCGCCAGAATATAACAAATCCGTCCGGGAATTCGATGTGGTCACTCTGGACCGTATCAAGAAGATCGATGTGGAGGCAGACTTTGATGTATGGAAGGAATACGCCTATCAGCAGGGAATTCATCCGGCGGTGATCTCCTATCTGGAGCTTCGCAGAAAAAATTTCTACAGGGTGGAGAATACCGTAGACGGAAAGATCTTTGCCACAGCCAGAGGCTGGGAGGATCTTTCCCGTCTGATCCAGGTTTATGAGATCCTTGGAAAAACCGTAGACCGTGAGGTGGTCAGTCAGTACATTCAGCACAGGATGATCGCGAAGGATTTTGCAGGCTATCTGGCTCTTTATTATAAGTACAGAACGGACTATAAAGTGGAGGACATCCTGAAAGGAAAGTGGGATCCCATTACTCTGGGTAAGATCCGCACAGCCTCTCTGGACGAGCATTTGAGCATTGTAAGCCTTCTCAACGGAAAGCTCAGCGAGCTTTTTACAGAATGCTATCTTACCGATGCTTATCTCACGAAACTGTATGATTATATGGTGTACTTCAGAGAAGATCAGGACAGCCTCACAGCAAAAAATCTCATGGAAAAAGCAGAGGCGGATCTTGAAAAGGACAAAAAGAGTGAGCTTCTTACAAAACAGCAGGAGCGTATACAGAAACGTGTTGTGTCATTTTTTGAAAATGCGTCCGGATTGAAATCAACCTCGGGATCAATTGGATCGGAATCAACCGGATCAGATAAAACCGGATCAGGTTCAGAGCTGGCAGGAGGCGGAAGTGCCGCAGCAGAATCGGAAATTCCATCATCAAACAGGAACTATGAGTTTGTGAAAGCCCTCTTTGAATCCGAAACCGAAGCCTACGAAAACCGAACTGACGAAATATCCTTTACTCTTCAGAACGTCTTCGACTTTATGGAAGCTGCTTTTGGGGACAGCCAGGAAATGGTGGCATTTATCACAGAACTGAATGCCAACTATTATAGTCTCTGGTTCATTCGGGAGAACGGTTCTGACCAGTATTACAGGCATAATAAAGGTCTTCTTTTTGACGACCGCCAGAAAATGCTTCTGGGCCAGATGGAGGAAGTAGAAAACATTCTCAATAATGGAATAAAATAATATGTCTTACCAATTTATTATTTGCTATTGATTAAATTGGGGAATTATCGTATAATATTTACTATAAAAGTCCGGAAAATAGAGAGGGCAAATAGTCAAAATGCACAGACTGACTGAATGGCTGCAGAGCGATCATCTGGTGCAGAACTGCATGATGACTGAGAATGGTAAATATCCACTTGTCTATATTCCGGGATTTTTATGTAAAGGAAGGCAACACAATAATAAAGGAAGGCGGCCGAAACGGACGACATGTTTACAAAGATTACAGAAGAACGAGCATTTGACGGAATATTAGCGCAGATCATAGAAAATATCCGGCGGGGAGAACTGAAGCCGGGGGACACTTTACCTGCGGAACGTGTTATGGCAGAATCACTGGGAGTTTCCAGACCTGCTGTCCGTGAAGTCCTGCGGGCACTGGAGCTGATGGGAATTGTCACAACGGTCCGCGGCGGAGCCAACTATATTACCGAGAATATGGATCAGTGGCTTTCTGCACCACTGGCCCTTCTTTTTCAGCTGAATAACAGCCATGTACAGCAGGTACAGGAACTTCGTTCTGCGCTGGAGCAGGAGGCTGCGCTTCTTGCAGCCGGGAATTGTACGGAGAAGGATGCATTAGATCTGCGTTCCATCCTGGCACAGCTGGAGAGCTCAGAGGACGAGAAAGCCCGTGCAGGTCTTGATAAGAAGCTTCATACGAAGATTGGCAGGATCGCAGGGAATCCTATGATCTATAATGTTCTGGATGCGGCAGCGCAGCTGACAGAGGAGATTATTTCCGGTACCCGAGCTTATATTATGCAGAAACATAATTCCGCTCTTGAGGTGGATGACCAGCACAGAAGACTGGTGGAAGCCATTATTTCCGGAGACCGGAACCAGGCGGAGAAGCTGATGCGCGAACATATGGAAACCATTGAGAAATATATACTGGAGATTGCGCAGCAGCAGGGGGAGAACAGCCTTGTATTTCATCGCTGATCCACCTGAAAAAATTAAATAAAATTTCAGTAAAAATCCCGTTAATCTGGTAAGACCACTATTGATTTTGGTAAGACCGCGTGCTATAATAGGGACTGTATTGGTAATACCAAAAAAGTTTGATATTATGGCAGCATCCTGAAGGCTTCATGACGAGACAGCATAAGATGAGACAGCGTAAGTTGGGACAGCATGAGACTAGACAGCGTAAGGTAAGATAGCATGAGGCAGGACAGCATAAGACGAGACAGCACAGGATGAAGGTTACTGTACCCCTGCAGTATCGTATAAAATATGCTTCAGGCCACAGCGTGGGCGGTAACCTGCCGGAAATATCAGGAGAAAGGACTTGCGATTATGGGATATGTAAAATGGAGTTATGACACACTGAACCATTTCTGCGGAGACGTTTTTAAAGCGTTTGGCTTTTCTGAGGAAGAAGGAAGCATCATTAAAGATGTTCTTCTGACTGCTGATCTGTATGGGATCGAGAGCCACGGAATGCAGAGAATGGTTCGTTACCATAAAGGAATCGAGAAGGGGACTATTCATCCCCAGGCGAAACCGGAAGTTGTTTTTGAGACACCGATTTCTGCTGTGATAGACGGACATAATGGAATGGGCCAGCTGATCAGCCATTTTGCCATGGAAAAGGCAATTGAGAAGGCAAAGACAACTGGTGTGGGAATCGTAAGTGTACGAAATTCCAACCATTTCGGTATTGCAGGATATTATGCGAACATGGCCTGCCATGAAGGCCTTCTTGGAATGGCATGTACCAACTCCGAGGCGATCATGGTACCGACTTTTGGAAGAAAGGCTATGTTGGGCTCCAACCCGATCGCAGTCGCTATGCCTGCAGACCCGTATCCGTTTTTCTTTGACTGTTCCACAACAGTTGTAACCAGAGGTAAACTGGAAATGTATAATAAGATGGGCAAGCCTCTTCCGAATGGCTGGGCACTTGACAAAAACGGTCATGCCAGCAATAATGCACCGGATGTACTTGCAAACATCGTAGCCAAGAAGGGCGGCGGAATCATGCCTCTTGGTGGAAACGAGGAAGTCAGCGGAAGCCATAAGGGATATGGCTATGGAATGCTCTGTGAGCTGTTCAGCTCTATTCTTTCCATGGGCGTTACCTCCGATAAATGCTGTACATTCCCGGATAAGACCGGTATCTGCCATGGATTTATGGCGATTAACCCGGCGGCATTCGGAGATCCGGATGCGATCCGCAAGCATTTTTCAGAATATCTTGAGGCACTTCGGGAGAGTCCGAAGGCAGACGGTCAGGACAGGATCTATACACACGGCGAGAAAGAGGTAGCTGCTGAAAAAGACAGAAAAGAGAATGGCATTCCGGTCAACGACAATACCATGGTAGAGCTTGCTGATCTCTGCAGTTATCTGAAGCTTGATTTTGGCTCTTATTTTGAAGGCTATGAGCTTCCGAAGGACAGTAAATTCTTCAATGGTAATTATTAATTCAGGTAATCCTTTTGAAATGAAATATATCATAATTATCCAAGGAGGAAAAGAAAATGGATTATGCAAAAGAGTCATTAAGACTGCACGGAGATTGGAAAGGTAAGATCGAGGTTGTTACAAGAGTGCCGGTTGAGAATAAAGACGACCTTTCTCTTGCATATACACCAGGTGTAGCTCAGCCTTGCCTTGAGATCCAGAAAGATATCAATAAATCCTACGAGCTTACAAGAAGATGGAATATGTGTCTTGTTGTAACAGACGGTTCCGCAGTTCTTGGTCTTGGTGACATCGGACCGGAAGCCGGTATGCCTGTAATGGAAGGTAAATGTGTACTGTTCAAGGCATTCGGCGATGTAGATGCATTCCCGCTTTGCATTAAGAGCCATGATGTAGACGAGATCGTAAATACTATTTACATGATCTCCGGATCCTTCGGTGGTGTTAACCTTGAGGATATCTCCGCTCCGAGATGCTTTGAGATCGAGAAAAAACTGAAAGAGAAATGTGATATTCCGATCTTCCACGATGATCAGCACGGAACTGCAGTTATCACACTTGCAGGTCTGACAAACGCTCTGAAGGTTGTCGGAAAGAAGAAAGAGGATGTTCGTATCGTTATGAACGGTGCAGGTGCAGCTGCTATCTCTATCTGCAGACTTCTTCTGAAAGCAGGCTTCAAGGATGTTACACTCTGCGATAGAAAGGGTGCCATCTATGAGGGACGTACAGAAGGAATGAACCCGGTTAAGGAAGAGATGAGCAAGCTCACAAACCTTCAGAAGAAACAGGGATCTCTTGCAGAGATGCTGGTTGGCGCGGATGTATTTATCGGTGTTTCCGCTCCTGGAGCAGTTACAACAGAGATGGTTAAGACCATGAACAAAGATGCCATCATCTTCGCATGCGCAAACCCGACACCGGAGATCTTCCCGGATGACGCAAAAGCAGGCGGAGCAAAGGTTATCTCCACAGGAAGAAGTGACTTCCCGAACCAGATCAACAACGTTCTTGCATTCCCTGGAATCTTCCGTGGTGCATTTGATGTAAGAGCAAGTGATATCAACGATGAGATGAAGATCGCAGCTTCCAAGGCTCTTGCAGATCTGATCACAGATGAGGAGCTTTCTCCGGAGTATATCATTCCGAAGGCATTCGACAAGAGAGTCGGACCGGCTGTCGCAAAAGCAGTAGCAGAGGCAGCAAAAGCAACAGGCGTAGCACGTATCTGATCTTAAGCGCCTGATACGAACCAAAACAGCCCTTCATTAAGAAGAATATATCAGACACCCGTACTCTGTAACCCGGTACGGGTGTCTTTTTGTTTCCCAGCAGGTGGTATTACCCTTTGACAAATGTCCTCGCAGTGAGTACAATAGCAAAAGAATATGATAGGAGGTTAAGCACAGCATGAAACCATGGGAAGCTAATATACGAAAAGTAGTGCCGTATACTCCTGGCGAGCAGCCAAATGAGAGCGGCATGATCAAACTGAATACAAACGAGAATCCATATTCACCGGCTCCGGGTGTGGAGAAGGCGCTGAAGGCCCTTGATGCCGATACCCTGAGACTTTATCCGGATCCGACAGCAGGAGACCTGGTACACAGTATTGCCGCGTTCTACGGCCTGAAGGACGAGCAGGTATTTACAGGCGTTGGTTCCGATGACGTACTGGCTATGTGTTTTCTCACATTTTTTAATTCAGAGAAACCGATCCTGTTCCCGGACATCACTTATTCTTTCTATGATGTATGGGCAGATCTTTTAAGGATCCCATATGAGCGCCCGGCATTAGATGAGGAGTTCCATATCCGTAAGGAAGATTATTTCCGTGAAAACGGCGGAATCGTATTCCCTAATCCCAATGCACCGACCGGCGTGGAAATGCCTCTTTCTGAGATCGAGGAGATCGTGGCAAAGAATCCGGAGAGTATCGTGATTGTAGATGAGGCGTACGTGGATTTCGGAGCAGCATCCGCACTGCCGCTGATCGAAAAATATGATAATCTGCTTGTTGTGCAGACCTTCTCCAAGTCCAGATCCCTGGCAGGAATGCGTATCGGATATGCCTTCGGAAATCCGGAGCTGATCAAATATCTCAATGATGTGAAATATTCCTTTAACTCCTATACCATGGATCGTACTACCATCGCGGCTGGTGTGGCATCTATGGAGGATAAGGCATATTTTGAGGAATGCTGCCATAAGATCATTACAACAAGAGAGTGGACAAAGGCAGAGCTCAGGAAGCTTGGATTTTCCTTCCAGGATTCCAGATCCAACTTTATCTTTGCCACACATGAGAGCTGTCCGGCCAAAGAGCTTTTCGCAGCACTGAGGGAGAAACATATCTATGTAAGATATTTCCCGAAGGACAGGATCGACAATCATCTCCGTATCACCATCGGTACCGATGAGGAGATGAAAAAGCTGGTAGAATTCCTGACGGAATATCTGCAGAAATAACAGTTAAGGAGGTACTATGGAAGTACTGGTACAATGGTTTTCACACCACCTTGCACAGTTTATCTCTCCCGAGGGAGCTGTGTTCATCATTTCTATGATCCCGATACTGGAGCTTCGCGGCGGCCTTCTGGCAGCTTCTTTGCTGAAGATATCGGCTGCGAAGGCACTGCCGATCTGTATCGTGGGAAATATTATTCCGATTCCGTTTATCCTGCTTTTTATCCGGCAGATCTTTAAATGGATGAAAAAAACAAAGACGTTCAGAGGTCTGATCACAAAGCTGGAAAACAGAGCTATGGGAAAGAGTGACCAGATCAAGAGATATGAATTTCTGGGACTTTTGCTGTTTGTGGGAATCCCTCTTCCGGGCACAGGAGCCTGGACAGGTGCACTGATCGCCTCTCTTCTTGAGGTGGATATCAAAAAATCCTCCATTGCGATCCTGTGCGGACTTTTTATGGCAAGTGCCATTATGTATATTGTTTCTTATGGAATTGTAGGAAATGTAGTGCATTGATCGATCGCAGAGAAGGAATGTCTTTTTGATCGAGATCGGATTGAAAATAAAGAAATCCCTTACCGGATCTGTAAAATAATATGTGTTCTGTATTCCGGAAACATATCAGAGATCGGTAAGGGATTTCTTTATGTGTTTTTACATATCAGGCAGAGGTATACCGAGAAGATCCTTACATAAATCTGCGCTTCAGCATGTCCGCGTTTAAAGCGTATTTCAGAGCTGTATCCCTGGTGATACGGCCTTTTTTATATAATTCCAGAAGGCTCTGGTCCATAGAACGCATCTGCTCCTGACCGGATGTGGAGATCACGCCTTCGATTTGGTGTACTTTATTGTCGCGGATCATATTGCGGATGGCAGGAGTCAGGCGCATGATCTCGAAAACAGGAATGTTGCGTCCGTCCACATCCGGGATCAGCTGCTGGGAGATCACAGCCTGAAGGACCATGGAAAGCTGGAGGGCGATCTGATGCTGCTGGGATGGCTCAAACACGTCCATGATGCGTTCGATGGTGTTGGCTGCTCCCAGAGTATGCAGGCTGGAAAGGACAAGATGACCGGTTTCCGCAGCGGTCATGGCAGTCTGGATGGTTTCATGATCACGCATCTCTCCAAGAAGGATTACATCCGGGCTCTGGCGTAGTGTGGCACGAAGAGAAGTCAGATAGCTTTCGGTGTCGGTACAGATCTCGCGCTGGCTGACGATACAGCGATCATGGCGGTGGAGATATTCCAGAGGATCCTCCAGAGTGATGATGTGGCCTTCCCGGGTATGGTTGATCCGGTCGATCAGGCAGGCCATAGTGGTGGATTTACCGCTTCCGGCAGAACCGGTAACAAGGACCATGCCACGGGTATAGTCGGAGATATTCATCACATCCTCCGGAATGGAAAGCTCTGCAGGATCCGGCAGCCGGAAGGCGATCACGCGGATCACGGCAGCCAGGGAACCACGCTGCTTGTAGGCATTGACACGAAATCTGGAAACACCGGGAATGGAAAAAGAAAAGTCATCATCACCGGTTTCCATAAGACGGGATATATCGCGGTTTTCCGCAAGGCCGTAAATGGTGCGGAGTAAATTTTCTGTCTGATCAGGCATCAGCCTGTCACCACGGTCCAAAAGATGACCGTCGATCTTTTCTGCCAGGGGGCGGCCTGCGATGATAAAGATATCAGAGACACGCCGGTTGGCAGCTTCTGCTAAAAATTCAGGAATAGGGGTATCCATAGGTTTATTCTCCTTTAAATACATTCTGGTGGTTGTCAGGTTGCCAGAATCCGGTAAGCTCTGTGTTCCATTGCAGGATCTGATAAGCGGAAGAGCTTTTTTTCTGCGGATAAAAAATCTCAAGCACTACAGAAAGCTGTTGTGTCTCGGAAATTCCAACGGAAAAGGAAAGGGTGTGGCTGTGGGAATCCCAGCTGAGATCGTTCCTTGTGTCCGCAAGCGTTTGTATCATGGAAAAATATCTGGTCTCATCGGAAGCTTTTTCCCTGTATTGCTCCAGATCATCACGGATTTCTGAAACGGTTTCTGTGGCGCTTGCGCAGCCGGTGTAATAATTTTCGGTCTGTTTCATAGAATGTCTGGCTGTGTTAAGACTGGATCTGGAGCTTCCAAGAGTAAGCAGAGCAAGTACACAGAGACACAGCACAGAGAAGATAAGAAACAGGGAAGGAATGCCGACAGTTACAAAAAACGTATGCTTCTGTTTCAATGTACAGCCTCCCTTCTGTAGTCATCAACAGGAAAACGCAGGGTGATCCGGTAAAGCTCACTGCAGTTGGAAAGCTGCCGGAAAGAAAGCTCGCCGGATTTTTCTGAAGAAGAAATATCTGTTTCCAGGATCATTTCACAGGCGGCTTCTCCAGAAGAGCAGCTCTGCCAGTTACGGTCATAATACCAGATCAGGTTGGTGTTCTTTTTGATACCCCCCGGAAGCAGGGAGAGGAACTGTTCATCGGTTCCGTCAGTGCCTTCCAGTATCTCGCCCACGGAGGTTGTGAGAGCCTGGATCTGGTTCCACTGTTCTGCCTGGAGCCGGTTTTTCCGTGCTGCCGCGAAGATCTGGATGCAGGCAGCTGAGGAAAGTGACAGAAACAAAAGGGCAAGGATCATTTCCATCAGAAAAAGGCTGGTACCGGAATTATGTCTTGATTCTTTCATGATGCCTCCTTTTTGCCAGTGCGATGAAGCAGGAATTCCGAGCAGACTCCCGTGGTACTTTCTAGGGAAAAGTGGTAAAAACCATTTTCCATTTCCGAAAACCGGAAATCGGAAAGCTGTGAGATGACGGTTCCTGCATCGGAACTGGCCTGAGAGCCTTTTGCAGTGAAAAGCTCCATCAGACTGTCATTCTTCAGGTAAATATACGTGATATATTCTTTTCCTTTGATATCATCCCGGAAACAAAGGGCAGGAATATCATCCAGGGAACCGGAAAAGATCTCATCGCCGCGGTCGTGCTGCCGGAATTTGGTAGTCAGATAAGTTGCTGCGGTCCCAAGCTCGGAATCGGAGTCAGTCTGTTTCACAGTCTGCTGGTAAATCCGGGCGGAAAATAGCAGCATCAGTATAAGGAACAGAACAAAAACACCAAAAAGAAGAAGCGAGAAAAGAGAAGAAACGGAATGTCCGGTGTTCTTCCGGTGATTCATGAGGCATTCCCTCCTTTCGCACTGCCGGACAGAGCGATCACGCTGATAGACGGCAGGAGATTGGAACCGTTAGGAACATACTCTACTACGAATTTGGTTTTGTCATAAGTGATATGATAATCCAAGAGAAGCTGGGACAGGCTTTCGGGATATGTGCCTGTGAGGGCATAGGTGCGGATGGCACCGTTTTTCAGTGCCTGTTCCAGAGCATCCTGTTCTTTGCGTACGGCCTGGCCGGAGGTGCTGCTGACACCTGCCACAAACAAGGTGCAGGATAAAACCAGAAGCAGCGCCGGAAAGAGAAGAAAAAATGCTCTGAGAAATTTTGTTCTGCGGCTTTCAAAAAGTTCCATGTGGTCACCACCTTACATTACAAAATCTGAGAGAATCCCCAGAAGCGGCATCATGACGGATAAAAGGACCAGCCCCACAAGAAGAGACAGCAGGATCACGATGGTAGGCTCCACAATGGAGACTGCCTGTGAGATCAGATCTATGGATCTTTCGGTGTACTGCCGGGAAAGCCTGCGGAAGGTTTCGTCACTGGAACCGGAATAGAAGGATATCGTGATGAGACGGCCTTCCATGCCGCCGAACAGACCGGATTCTGTAAGAGCCCTGGAAAAAGTTTCTCCGCTATCCAGGATAGAGGAAGCCTTCCGGAGTCTTTCGAGTATCACCGGCTGTGAGATCAGATCCTTTGTAAGCTCCAGGCTGGTTTCCGGGGAAAGTCCGCTCCGAAGCCCCAGGGAAAGGCCCTGGGCCAGACGACTGTAATCCATGGCAACCGGGATCTCACGGAAAAACGGGAGATGGATGGCCATTTTTCGCAGCAGGCTGTGACCTTTTTCCGTAAGACTGAAAAACAGGATGCAGCCAATGAGGGCTGCGGCGAGGATCAGAAAAACAGAGGAATACCGGCTGATCACGTTGCCTGCATTCAGAAGTCCCCGGGAAACCCCGTTCATTTCCATTCCCATCTGGTTAAATACCTGTTGAAATACCGGCAGGACTTTTATCAGAAGGACCAGGATCACAACAGCCATCATGCCAAGCATGAGCAGCGGGTAAGTGACTGCAGACCGTATCTGTCCTGAGATTTCTTCCTCCTGTTCATAGTGGGAACTGAGACTTTCCATGATCTCATCCAGGCAGCCGGTTTCCTCACCGGTCCGGACATAGGCGGTCATGGATGTGGGAAAGATCCCGGATTCGTCAAGAGCCCGGGAAAGAGAACCGTTTTCTTCCACGGAACGGATCAGGGGTGTGAGGATCTGCCGGTCTGCATCGGTCTTGCTTTCGTCACAGAGGATGTGAAGTCCTTCAGCTGTGGATATGCCGGAATGCAGAAGCATTCCCATCTGCCCGCAGAAACTGGATAATTCCCGGGCTGTCAGTTTGTTTTTCATAATAAGGTCTCCTTTAGTGGGTCAGCGTGTGAACTGTACCGTATAATTGCTTTCATCACCGATATATTCCTGGATCGCTTCATCACCATCACTGTTGGCGTCAAAGGTGGGATCCATCAGCTTCCAGGTGTCGCCGTCAAAAGATACTGCCTTTGTCACCCAGCCTCTGCCACGGATATAAACATCGATCCATGCATGCTTTACATCACCGGAATAGCCAATCTGAAGCTTGCAGGGAATGTCCTGGCTGCGGAGCATTGCAGTAGTCAGTGCAGCGTAATCAAAACAGATCCCCGTGCCGGTGCTTAAAGTATCATCTACATCAGGAAGATAACCGGCTTCGACAGAATCAGCTTTGTCATAATCGTAGGAAATATGACTGGTAACATATGTATAGAAGGTTTTCAGGATGTCGATATCGGTCATGTCTTCTTTGACAAGAGAGGCTGCCAGTTTGCAGGCTTCACTTTTGGAAGAAAAGTCCACGTACTGGTTTGGATACAGAAACGGAAGAAATTCATTCTGAAGCTTTATTGTGAGCGTTTCCGTGTAAAGGGCGGCATACTGGTTTCCATCAATCTGCTGATAGCAGGTGATGAGATACTCACCGGAGCCTTCGGAAAAAGGAAGTACCGTCTGTTCATCAGGTTCCAGAAAATAGGAATAGACCACACCGGAGGGAGCGGTAAGCTGAATGTTCATGCGGGAATCATCGGAATCGGATTCTGCAGTCAGATATCCCTGATCCTGATTGGAAATATCCAGGATCAGAGGGGAATTGCCCAGTGTTTTTTTGCCGGGGGCCTCCGGGGTGAGGACTCTGGCCGGAGAATATACCGGAGGTTCTTCATCGGAGGAAGGAGAATTTCCACAGCCTGCCAGCAGGATTCCGAAAAGCAGCCATACAAAAAAGAGACGGACTGGTAAAAATTTTGACATTGTTTCCGTTCTCCTGTTATATCATGCTTTCTTTTTGAACAGTATAGCAGATTCCGTGAAAAAAAGACAGGAGTAGGGCTCAAAATGCAGTGGAAAATGTTGACATTTCAGGGAAAAAAACATATACTCTATATATAAAGGCAAACCTGTTGAAAGACAGGGACGCAAAGCCATGGGTCTAAGGTCCGAAGGATGACTATGACAGCCGGTTGCCGCATTAAATTCCGATTTAATGACGTATTCAGATAACATCTATGAACAAAAATCTGTGTGTTAATGCGGCCGTTTATTTCGTTAGAATAAGCGGCTTTTTTGATGCCTAAAATCCGGTTTAGGTTGGAAACTGAAACGTCGGATTTCAGAAAGGTGTGAATGATATGAAAAGAACAGATATCCGTAAAATTTTTACAGGCAGGAAAAAAGCTTTAGCAGGATGCCTTGCAGCTGTTATTGTACTGGCAGGTGGCTTTAATGTCTGGCAGTCGTCACAGGTTCCGGATTTTCCGGATTTTACAGATCCGGTAGTGGAGACTACCATCACAGAGGACGACACTCCACTTGCTTCAAAACCGAAGGTGACTACCAAAACGACTTCAAATACCAAGACAACCAGAAAAAAAGTTAAGCTGAAAAAAGCGGCGACCAAGACTTATACCAAGAAGCTTCCGACTACCAATAAGAAGAGTACGACCACAAAGAAAACAAACAGAAATACAACCGTAAAAATATTAAAGACAGTTAAGACTGCAACAACACAGAAATACACAAAGAAATCAAAAACAGCCGTTCAGACACGGAAAGTAACTACAACCATTCAGACGACCACAACAGTCATGGCGGCTTCAGCTACTGCCGGCAAAGCGAATGCAGCTTCCACAAAAAAAGTAGAAAGCATCAGCATGGACAGCAAATATTCAGTAAGCAATATTGCTTCCATTGCACCGAAGATGGACAGCAGGGTGCTCAAAGCCTACAAGAAGCTTGGATTTACTGTAACGATCGATCCGTCTGTTAACTACGGAGGCTGCTTTAACGCACATTCAAGAAGCATCATCCTTCGTTTTGAGAATGAGACAATCTACCATGAACTGGGACATTTCCTTGCTTTTGTTGCGGGAAACGTAGACAGAACAAGTGATTTTGCCGCAGTTTATAACAGCGAAAAATCCAAATTTACAGGTATCAACAGAAGCTATGCAACGCAGAACAGTTCAGAATATTTTGCAGAATCAGTGCTTGAGTATGTAACAAGTCCGTCAACACTTAAGAGACAGAGACCAAAAACGTATGCAGCGATCGTGGCGGCTCTGAATAAAATTACTGATGAACGTATCCAGAGGGTCATGGATATATACGGACCGTTCTGGAGCTAAAAAAGAAGCATACAGGAACGTTGGATCTGTCCGGGAAGAGATCTCCCGGGCAGATTTTTTCTTTTTTGTGAGAAAAGTATAAAAAAAATGTCGATAAATATTTCTTGCAATAGACTCTATAAGGTGTGTATAATGAAACATAAGCTGAAAACACGCTTTCATTCAAAAAAAGTGCAGCCATGTCAGGTTGTATCTGATTCCATAAACAACAAATATATAATTTATCAGATTTAAGAATAGAGGATTTAATATGAGAGAAAAGTATGAATCATTATCTCTGGCGGTGCTGAAGGATCTGGCAAAGGCGAGAGGGATGAAGGGAATTTCTACTCTGAGAAAACCGGCACTGATCGAGCGGATGCTGGAGGAGGACGTCAAAGAGTCTGACAGAGGAAATCCCGAAGAAGTACACAAAAGTACACCGGCAGAAAATACTGTAAAAGAAAAAAGCTATGATTCGGAAAAAACAGAATATCGTACCCGTCCGGCAGGGGAAGGACTTCAGGAGCAGCGGAAGGAATATCGTAGTGATAAGAATGAGCAGGAACACAGAAGCACAAATATCCGCAGAGAGTACAACCGTGAATATAACCGGGAAGCTACAAGGGAGAACGGGAATGTCCCGTCAGAATCCACCCAGCTGGACAGTGGTGAAAAGGCTAACGGGATCCTGGAGGTCCTTCCGGATGGATATGGCTTTATCCGATGTGAGAATTATATGCCGGGTGAGAACGACATTTATGTTTCTCCTTCCCAGATCCGCCGCTTTAATTTAAAGACAGGTGATATCATCCAGGGAAATATCCGCATCAAGACCCAGGGAGAGAAGTTCAGTGCCCTTCTCTACGTATCTTCCATTAACGGTTTCCATCCGAGTGAGGGACAGAGACGGTATAATTTTGAAGATATGACACCGATCTTTCCGAATGAGAGACTTGTCATGGAGCGTGCAGGCGGTACAACGGCTATGCGTATCGTGGATCTGATCAGTCCTATCGGAAAGGGCCAGCGAGGAATGATCGTATCTCCGCCAAAGGCAGGTAAGACAACCCTTCTGAAAGATGTTGCCAAGTCTATCCTCAGGAATAACAGAGATATGCATCTGATCATTCTTCTGATCGATGAGCGTCCTGAGGAGGTTACCGATATCAGAGAGGCGATCCAGGGACCGAATGTGGAAGTGATCTATTCTACATTTGATGAACTTCCGGAACATCATAAGAGAGTTTCCGAGATGGTTGTGGAGCGTGCGCGCCGTCTTGTAGAGCATAAACAGGATGTGATCATTCTTCTGGATTCGATCACACGACTTGCCAGAGCCTATAATCTGATCATCCCGCCAAGCGGAAGAACCTTATCCGGTGGTCTTGACCCGGCGGCTCTCCATATGCCCAAAAGATTTTTTGGCGCAGCCCGTAATATGCGCGAGGGCGGAAGCCTGACGATTCTGGCAACCGCACTTGTGGATACCGGAAGCAAGATGGACGATGTTATTTATGAGGAGTTCAAGGGAACCGGTAATATGGAGCTTGTCCTGGATCGTAAATTACAGGAGAAACGGGTATTCCCGGCCATTGATATCCAGAAATCCGGAACCAGAAGAGAGGATCTGCTTCTCAGCAAGGATGAACAGGAAGCGGTTTATATTATGCGAAAAGCTCTTAACGGAATGAAAGCGGATGAGGCAGTAGAACAGATCCTGAATACCTTTGCCAGAACCAGGAACAATGCAGAACTGGTACAGACTGTAAAGAAACAGAAATTTTTATAAAGTCCTTGCATTTTACGGAAAGCTATGTTATACTTAGCAAGCTGTTTAAAATGGAATTCGTCAATTGAATACGAATAATATTAAATATATAGAGAGGTGAAAATCATGAGAGAAGGAATCCATCCGAACTACTATCAGGCAACTGTAACCTGCAACTGCGGAAACACTTTCGTAACAGGTTCTACTAAAGAGGACATCCATGTTGAGATCTGTTCCAAATGCCATCCGTTCTACACAGGACAGCAGAAGGCTACACAGGCTCGTGGACGTATCGATAAGTTCAACAAGAAATACGGCCTGAATAAGTAATTATTGCGAATACAGGAAATGAGAAGGTTGAGGTTGGGAAATCTCAACCTTTCTTTAACTGAAAAATTTTTAATTTGCACAGGAGAGAATGAATGAGATCATCGAATATCGGCGGACAGGCGGTCATGGAAGGCATCATGATGCGCCACAAGGACAAATATTCTATCGCAGTGCGCCGCCCGGACCAGGAGATCGAGCTGAAGGTAGAGGATTATAAATGTATCTTCGGAAATCACGCATTTCTGAAGAAACCGATCATCCGTGGTGTGGTAAGCTTTGTGGATTCTCTTGTGGTAGGCACGAAATGCCTGATGTATTCTGCGGAGATCGCAGGAGACGAGGAAGATGAGGGAACAGTCAGGAAGAATGAGCAGCTTACAGAAGAAGAGCGTTCTGCAAAAAAAGCCAAAGAGGATAAGCAGTTCAAGTGGCTTCTTTACATTACGGTAGCTATCTCCATGGTGGTTTCTGTGGCTGCTTTTATGTTTCTTCCGTATGTACTGGCCAGTCTGATCCGAGGGGTAGGTGCTTCGGAATTTCTGGTCACCATAGTGGAAGCCTTTGTGAAGCTGGCACTGTTTATGGGATATATGTTCCTGATCTCCAGAATGAAGGATATCCAGAGGACATTTATGTATCACGGTGCGGAGCACAAATGTATCAACTGTGTGGAGCATGGTCTGCCTCTGACGGTAGAGAATGTGTTAAAGAGTTCCAGGTTTCATAAGCGCTGTGGAACAAGCTTTCTGTTTCTGGTCATGCTGGTAAGTATTGTGCTGCATTTTGTGTTTGTGGCGGTGCCGTTTTACTGGGTGAGACTGCTGGGAAGACTTCTCATGGTACCGGTAGTTGCGGGGATTTCCTTTGAGATCATCCAGTGGGCAGGAAGAACAGACAGTAAATTTGCGGACATTATGAGTAAACCAGGTCTTGCCATGCAGAAATTCACCACAAAGGAGCCTGCTGCAGATATGGCAGAGGTAGCCATTAAAGCAGTTGAGGCTGTTTTTGATTGGAGAGCCTATCTGAAAGAGGAATTTGACTTGGACATTCCATATGAGACAGAGGAGACAGAAAATGCAGACTCTTGAGTCCCTTCTGAAAAAAGGTACAACAATACTGAAAGATAACGGATTGGAAGAAGCCGGGCTGGATGCCTGGCTCCTTCTGGAATTTAAGACCGGAAAGAATCGGGCATATTATTTTGCGCATGGAGATGAACCGGTGTCTGATGAGACCGCAGCAGAGTATCTTACGCTGATCGACAGGCGGGCAGGACATATTCCTGTACAGCAGCTGACTCATCAGGCTTTTTTTATGGGCTATGAGTTTTATGTAAACGAAAACGTGCTGATCCCGAGACAGGATACGGAGACTCTGGTGGAAGAGGCATTGAAACACCTTGGGGATGTGGAAAAACCGGAGATCCTGGATATGTGTACCGGCTCCGGCTGCATCCTGCTCAGCCTTCTTCTGGAACGGCAGGATGCCTGTGGGACCGGTGTGGATGTTTCACCGGAAGCACTGGAAGTGGCAAAAAAGAATGCAGGTATTCTAAAGGTGGAGAACCGGGCGGATTTTGTGGAAAGCGATCTGTTCTCAGCACCGTATTTTTGTGAAAAAGGTGGAAAAGATAGTGGGAAATATGATATCCTTATTTCAAACCCGCCTTATATCGCAACAGAAGAAATTGAAACACTGATGGAAGAAGTCCGCCTTCATGATCCGAGGAAGGCCCTTGACGGAATGGAAGACGGGCTTTATTTTTACAGAAAGATCACAGCAGAGGCCGGAAGGTACCTGAAACCAGGCGGATGGCTTCTGTATGAGATCGGCTGCACCCAGGGGGAGGCGGTCAGTACAATGATGAAAGCAGCCGGTTTTACCGGGGTTCAGATCGTAAAGGATCTGCCGGGCCTTGACCGTGTGGTGCTTGGACAGAAACAGGAGGAAATACATGTTTGATAAACTGGATGATCTGCTGGTACGTTTTGAAGAGCTTCTCAATGAGCTGGGAGAACCGGGAGTAACCGACGATCCGGCACATTTTCAGAAGCTGATGAAGGAGCAGAGCGACCTGCAGCCAATCGTTGACGCATATAAAGAATATAAGAAAAATAAGGAAACCATCGAGGACAGTCTTTCCATGCTGGAGAGCGAGAAGGACGAAGAGATGCGTGAAATGCTGAAGGAAGAGCTTTCCGATGCAAAAAAGAGAGTGGAGGAGCTGGAGCATGAACTGAAGATCCTTCTTCTTCCGAAGGACCCTAACGACAGCAAGAACGTTATCGTTGAGATCCGTGGAGGTGCAGGCGGTGATGAGGCAGCACTTTTTGCAGCAGAGATTTATCGTATGTATGTGAAATACGCGGAGTCCCGCCGCTGGAAAACCGAGATGCTCAGCCTCAATGAGAACGGCATCGGCGGCTTTAAGGAGGTTACCTTCATGATCAAGGGTGAGGGTGCATATTCCAGACTGAAATACGAAAGCGGTGTTCACCGTGTACAGCGAGTACCGGAGACAGAGTCCGGCGGAAGAATCCATACCTCTACCTGTACGGTAGCGATCATGCCGGAGGCAGAAGAAATTGATTTCCATCTGGATCTCAATGAGTGTAAATTTGATGTGTTCCGTGCATCCGGAAACGGTGGTCAGTGTGTCAACACCACAGACTCCGCAGTACGTCTTACTCATATCCCTACAGGAATCGTGATTTCCTGCCAGGATGAGAAGTCTCAGCTTAAGAACAAGGATAAAGCACTTCGTGTGCTCCGTTCCCGTCTGTATGAGATGGAGCTTGCCAAGCAGCATGACGCTGAGGCAGAGGCAAGGAGAAGCCAGATCGGTACAGGTGACCGCTCCGAGAAGATCCGTACCTACAACTTCCCTCAGGGACGTGTAACAGACCACAGGATCAAGCTTACCCTTCACCGTCTGGAAAATATCCTTAACGGAGACCTAGATGAGATTATTGACAGTCTGATCGCAGCAGACCAGGCAGTAAAGCTGACAAAGCTGAATGAACAGGAGTAAGCGCTGATTACAGCTACAGAGTTCAAAAAATTATAATAAATCAGGAGGAAACGAAAATGAAAAAGACAGCACTGGTGATTATGGCAGGCGGGATCGGGAGGTGGTTTTTTAAAAAGAGCCCGGTTCCCC
>OBVW01000011.1_pt1 | contig 178338 bp, 145 predicted proteins | sample 1495141 | NCBI WGS metagenome assembly OBVW01 (sample SAMEA2580013, study PRJEB22360) | human gut metagenome | biome: human gut; feature: human-associated habitat; material: faeces | place: Denmark | collected 2008/2010
CCAGGCGGATTCGGGACTTGCCCCCGTTAGAAACGTGCGCCGCCGGGCGCACACATATAAAAAAGTGGTTTCCTGAAATATGGAAACCACTTTTTTTACTTTTAATAACTTCTTACTGTCTCGCAGTTTATCAGTTCAGGCAAGTCCCACCCACCGCTTATTACTTTTCGCATTTGAAGCAGGGGACTTCCCTGGTTCGGTTAAAGTACCATCTTGGCTGCACCGTAGATTCCTGCATCATTGCCAAGTGTCGCGATCACGATAGGAGTATCCTTGCAGGATTCAAAAGCATACTCTCTGTAATATTTCCGGATACAGTCAATAAGCGGCTGTCCGGCCTTGGAAACTCCTCCGCCGATAACAATGGTCTCCGGATCTGTCACACAGCAAATAATGGCAAGAGCACCACCCAGCTGCTCTCCGACCTTTTCCATGGTTGCTACAGCTACCGGATCATTCTCCTTAAATGCGTCCAGAACTGCTTTTGCTGAAATCTCTCCGGCATCTCTGAGAACACTGTTCTCACCGGAAGCTGCAAGCTCTTTTTTTGCCATGCGGACAATTCCGGTCGCAGAAGCATACTGTTCCAGACAGCCCCTGTTTCCGCAGTTGCAGGATTCTGTTTCATGATGATCCACATTGGCATGTCCGATCTCACCGCCAGCTCCGTGATGTCCGGTCACGATCTTTCCATCAACAATGATACCACCGCCTACACCTGTTCCAAGTGTGACCATGATCACATCGGAGGAGCCTGCTGCAGCACCCTTCCATGCCTCTCCCAATGCCGCTACATTGGCGTCATTTCCGGCTTCCGCATGAAGACCTGTAAGTTCTTCCATCTCTCCCACAACGTTCTTATATCCCCAGAAGAGATTTACTGCACGTGATACTTCGCCTTTGGAGTTTACCGGTCCCGGAACACCGATTCCGACGCCTTCCACCTCCTCTTTGGAGATACCCTTTTCTTCCATCTTGGCATTTACTGCTGCTGCCACATCAGGAAGGATCTGATCTCCATTGTTTTCTTTACGGGTTGGAATCTCCCATTTCTCAACAAGAGTACCATCCGTGCGGAAAAGTCCGCATTTTACAGTTGTTCCACCTACATCGATTCCAAAACAATATGTTCCCATTTCTTACCCTCTCTTATTCTTCGTCATCCGGATTTTCTCTTTTTTTCGCAAGATTTGCCTGTACACGCTTGTACAGAGCCTCTGCCGCATTGTATCCCATCTTCTTCTGTCTGTGGTTGACAGCCGCTGCCTCAACGATGATCGCCAGGTTACGGCCCGGACGGATCGGAAGAGAATGGCATACTACCTTATTTCCAAGGTACTCTGTATACTCCTCATGTAGTCCAAGACGATCGTATTCCTTGTCTCTGTCCCACTCCTCAAGCTTGATCACAAGATCGATGGACTGGGTATCCTTAACACTCTCAACACCGAACAGTGTTTTTACGTCGATGATACCGATACCACGAAGTTCGATAAAGTGACGTGTGATATCCGGCGCAGATCCCACCAGTGTTACGTCACTGACCTTACGGATCTCAACAACATCATCACTGACAAGACGATGACCTCTCTTGATCAGCTCCAGGGCTGCCTCGCTCTTACCGATACCACTCTCACCTGTGATCAGGATTCCCTCGCCGTAAACATCAACCAACACACCATGAATAGAAATACATGGTGCAAGCTGCACGCCCAGCCAGCGGATGATCTCTGCCATGAAGCTGGATGTTGTTCTTTCTGTCACGAATGTCGGAACATTATATTTAACAGCCAGATCGATCATGTCCTGAGACGGACGGGTCATGGTACTGAAAATAACACAGGGGATCTTGCTGGAAATGAAACGTTCATATTTAAAACGTCTCTCCTCCTCATTAAGCTGCATCAGATACGTATACTCTACATATCCAATGATCTGAACTCGTTCATTGGCAAAATGCTCCAGATATCCGGTAAGCTGAAGCGCAGGTCTGTTGATCTCCGCAGTCTTGATCACGATGCCTGACAGGTCGATCTCCGGAGTCAGATTATTAAGCTCCAGTTCCTGTACCATCTTTGTCAACTGTACACCCTTCATACTTTTGTCTCCTTTTCGCTGAAAGTTTGCATTCTCACTGCCGTTTTACCGAGGCGTGAGACACCTTATCTTTAATTATACACAATCACTGCTGAAACTGCAATGCAGCATCAGGATTTATGAAAAAATTCATAGACCTGACGGGCGCTTCTGGCATTCATGCTCTCTGTCTGTGCCAGTTCTTCCTCCGATGCATCCCGGATATTTTCCACAGATTTAAATTTACGCAGAAGAGCTTTCCTCCTGGTATCACCGATCCCCGGGATATCATCCAGGATAGAATGGACCTGTTCCCTGCTCCTGAGGGAACGATGGTATTCAATGGCAAACCGGTGGGCTTCATCCTGGATCCTGGTGATCAGGCGGAAGCCTTCGCCGGATGTGTCAATAGGAATCTCCACATTGTTGAAATACAGGCCTCTCGTCCGATGATGATCGTCCTTGACCATACCGCAGACCGGGATGTTTATCCCAAGCTCATTCAGCACCTTCAGAGCGATATTTACCTGCCCTCTTCCACCATCCATCAGAATCAGATCCGGAAGCCTTGCAAAGCTGTCAAATTCTCCGTTACTCTCATGAGTGAACCTTCGGGTCAGAACCTCTTCCATGCTAGCATAATCGTTGGGTCCCTGTACCCATTTGATCTTGAACTTACGGTAATCACTGCGTTTGGGACGGCCTTTTTCATAAACCACCATGGATCCCACAGACTCAAAGCCACTGATATTTGAAATATCATAGGCTTCCATGCGCACCACATTTTTCAAGCCCAGCCATTCTTCCACCTCATGAACAGCTCCAATAGTTCGTCCTTCCTCCCGCCTGATCCGTTCTCTGTCCTTGGCAAGTACCATACGGGCATTTTCCAGGGCAAGTTCTACCAGTTTTTCCTTGGTTCCCTTCTTCGGGACCCGGATGTGTACCTTCTGCTTTCTCCTTCCTGACAGCCACTCCTCGATGATATCTGCATCTTCGATCTCACTCTGGAGCATGATCTCAGATGGAATAAATGGCGTTCCCGCATAAAACTGTTTCAGAAAGCTTGAAAGGACCTGCGCCTTTGTATCACCTTTTGCCACACGGAGATAAAAATGATCTCTGCCGATCAGCCTGCCATCCCGGATAAAAAACACCTGGACAACCGCATCCTGATCCCTGAGGTCTTCACTGTCATCCATGGCTACTGCAATGATGTCTCTGTCTTCCTGCCCGTAGCCGGTGATCTTCTGCCGTTCCCCGATCTTCCGGATACTGCTGATCAGGTCCCGGTATTCCATAGCATCTTCGTAGCGCATTTCCTCCGAAGCTTTCTGCATTTTTTCCATCAGCTCACTAATGGCGTCCTGAAAATCTCCATTCAGAAATTTGATCACCTTATTGATATTCTTCCGGTATTCTTCCTGGCTGACATATCCCTGGCAGGGTGCCTTGCACTGCTTCATATGATAGTACAGACAGGGCCGGTCCTTTCCGGTATCTCTCGGAAGACTGCGGTTGCAGGAGCGTACCTGATACAGCTTCCGCACTAGTTCGATCACGTCCTTTACTGCTCCGCCGCTTGTATAGGGGCCAAAATATCTTGCCTTGTCCTTTTTCATTCTCCTGGCAAAAAGCACTCTCGGGTATGGCTCATGAACTGTCACCTTAATAAACGGATAGCTCTTGTCATCTTTGAGCATGGTATTATATTTCGGACGATGTTCCTTGATAAGATTACACTCCAGCACAAGGGCTTCCAGCTCCGAATCCGTAATAATGTACTCAAATCTGGTAATATGTGTAACCATCCGTTCAATCTTGGCACCTTTATTACGACTGCTCTGGAAATACTGGCGCACACGATTCTTCAGACTGATGGCTTTTCCCACATAGATGATCTCGTCTTTCTCGCCATGCATGATATAAACTCCCGGTTTTGCCGGAAGCTTCTTTAATTCTTCCTCGATTATGAACATACTTTATTCTCCTGTTTTACTATTACAGTAATAAGAAAACCGGGATTTCTCCCGGTTTTCTTATGATCTGTTTTATGCCTGTGATCCCGGCTTTTCTTCTGTTTCTGCATGATCACTATCTGTTGTCTGAGCAGATTCTTCTGTTTTCTCCGGTGCCTGCATATCCTCTGTCAGTTCCTGTCCGGATATCTCCGGTCTGAACTGAACCGATTCTGTACTTTTTGCAGCCTCGTTATTTTCCGCGATCATTTCAATATCCTGTTTATTGGACACTTCTTTTTCATCCTCGGAAAGTACCAGATCATCCAGATTCTCCGGGATATCCAGGCCCTGCTGAACTGCACGGAGGATCTTCATGAACTCTTTACCTGTAATGGTTTCCTTGCGGATCAGATATTCCGCGATCTTATCCATCTCTGTTCTGTGACTTCCAAGGATCCTCTTGGCTTCCTCATAGGAATGGTGGAGAAGCTTCATCACCTCATGATCGATCTCTGTTGCGGTATCATCACCACAGTTTAAAACTGCTCTTCCGCTGAGATACTGGTTCTCCTGTGTGGCAAGTCCCATCAGTCCGAACTTCTCAGACATACCATACTGTGTGATCATGGCTCTGGCCACCTTGGTAGCCTGCTCAATATCATTGGCAGCACCTGTAGTGACTGTGTCAAAAACGATCTCCTCTGCAGCACGTCCGCCAAGATAGCCTACCAGCATAGCTTCCAATTCTTTCTTGGTGTTGAGATATTTTTCTTCCTCAGGTACCTGCATAACATAACCCAGTGCTCCCATGGTACGGGGTACGATGGTGATCTTCTGTACAGGCTCCGCATCCTTCTGGAGTGCATTTACCAGTGCGTGTCCGACTTCATGGTAGGATACGATCCGGCGTTCCTGTTTGCTTAAGATACGGTCCTTCTTCTCTTTTCCCACCAGAACTACTTCTACGGATTCTTCCAGGTCCTTCTGTGATACAGCTTTACGTCCCTTCTTGACTGCAAGGATCGCAGCCTCATTGATCATATTGGCAAGATCAGAGCCTACCGCACCGGAAGTTGCAAGTGCAATAGCTTCAAAATCAACGGTGTCATCCAGAAGTACGTTCTTGGCATGTACCTTCAGTATATCCACCCTTCCTTTAAGATCCGGTCTGTCAACGATCACACGTCTGTCAAAACGTCCCGGACGGAGAAGAGCCGGATCAAGAACCTCCGGTCTGTTTGTCGCAGCAAGGATCAGAAGTCCCTTGGATGTATCAAAGCCATCCATCTCCGCAAGCAGCTGGTTCAATGTCTGCTCACGCTCATCATTTCCGCCGCCATAGCGGGAATCACGGCTTTTACCAATGGCATCGATCTCATCGATAAATACGATACACGGAGCATTCTTCTTGGCTTCCTCGAAAAGGTCACGGACACGTGAGGCACCCACGCCCACAAACATCTCCACAAATTCCGAGCCGGAAAGAGAGAAGAACGGTACCTGCGCTTCACCTGCAACTGCCTTGGCAAGTAATGTCTTACCGGTTCCCGGAGGGCCTACAAGAAGTGCGCCCTTAGGCAGCTTGGCTCCGATGGCTGTGTATTTTCCGGGGTTGTGAAGAAAATCCACAACTTCCTGGAGAGATTCCTTGGCTTCATCCTGACCTGCCACATCCTTAAAGGAAACGCCCGTTTCCTGCTGCACATATGCCTTGGCTTTGCTCTTACCTACGCCCATGCCCATGATCCCGCCGCCTTTGTTCATGCGGCGCATGGAGAACATCAGAAGTCCGAACAGAAGCAGTGTCGGCAGAACCACGCTCAGGATCATTGCAACAAATTCACCAAAAACATCCGGCGGATCGGTCTCAAACTTGATTCCCTTTCCTTCCAGTCTCTTGGTAAGTGCTGTACTGTCTTCGGTCTTCGTGGTGTAATAGCTCATATCCTCGTACTTGGAATTCTTTTTCTTGGGTACGATCGTCAATGTACTGGACTGGATCGTTACTTCCTTAACCTGGTCCTTATCCACCATATCGATAAATTTATCATAGGAGATCTCACTGCTGTTATCCTTCAGCATATTGGTAAACAACGCGAAGCACACCAATGTGACCAGGAGGCATATCAGAAAAGCCAGAATCGACTGATGATTTTTACCTGATCCCTGCCTAGGATCTTTGTTGTCAGGTCGCTTCCCGTCCTGATCATTATTCAGTTGATTATTCATTTTTTTCCTCCTCTTGTCATTTCTTTATTATAAAGAGAAAAACCATATAAATCAACTGCGAGATTACAAAAATACCATCGAAAAAACACCGCATTGGATATTGCCAGTGAACGTAAAGTTGTAGTATACTGTTCCCAGTGAATTGGAAAATTAAAGAGGAGAGGAAATCAGACAAATGAAAATAGGTTTTGATAATGACAAATATCTGAAAATGCAGTCAGAACACATCCGTGAAAGAATCGGTCAGTTCGGCAATAAGCTTTATCTTGAATTCGGCGGCAAACTGTTTGACGACTACCATGCATCCCGTGTTCTTCCGGGTTTTGAACCGGACAGCAAGCTCCGCATGCTGATGCAGCTTTCTGATCAGGCGGAGATCGTTATTGTTATCAGTGCCAATGACATTGACAAGAATAAAATACGTGGCGATCTTGGGATCACCTATGACGAAGATGTGCTCCGTCTTATGGATGAGTTTTCAAGCCGTGGCCTGTATGTGGGAAGCGTATGCATCACACAGTACTCCGGCCAGGAAAGTGCCGATCTCTTCAAAAAACGTCTGGAGAAACTGGGAATCCGTGTCTACAAGCTTTACCTGATCCCCGGCTATCCAAGCAACACTTCCTTTATTGTAAGTGACGAGGGTTATGGAAAGAATGATTATATTGAAACTACCAGACCTCTGGTCGTGATCACAGCACCGGGACCAGGAAGTGGAAAGATGGCAACCTGCCTTTCCCAGCTTTACCACGAATACAAACGAGGAGTAAAAGCCGGCTATGCAAAATTTGAGACCTTCCCGATCTGGAATCTTCCTCTGAAACATCCGGTAAACCTTGCCTACGAAGCTGCCACTGCGGATCTGAACGATGTCAACATGATCGACCCGTTCCATCTGGAGGCTTACGGCAAAACTACTGTCAACTACAACCGTGACGTAGAAGTTTTCCCTGTTGTACAGGCCATGTTTGAGAAGATCATGGGCAGCTGCCCTTATAAATCTCCGACAGATATGGGTGTCAACATGGCAGGTAACTGCATCGTTGACGATGAAGTATGCCAGGAGGCTTCCCGCCAGGAGATCATCCGCCGTTATTATAAGGGCATGAACGCTCTGGTTTCCGGCTCCGGCACAGAGAATGAGGTACGTAAGATCGAGCTTCTTCTCCAGCAAGCTCATGCAGAGATCACTGACCGTAAGGTTGTTCCGGCTGCCCTCGAAAAAGAAAAAGCAACCAATGGCCCTGCCGCCGCTATGGAACTTCCTGACGGAAAGATCGTATGCGGAAAAACCTCCGATCTTCTCGGCGCATCCGCTGCGCTTCTTCTCAATGCCCTGAAAGAGCTGGCAGGAATCGATCACGAGCTTCATGTGATCTCTCCGGATGCCATCCATCCGATCCAGCAGCTGAAGACCAAATATCTTGGAAGCAAAAATCCACGTCTTCACATTGATGAGATCCTGATCGCCCTTTCCATGAGTGCCGCAACCAGCGATGCCGCACGCCTTGCCCTGGAACAGATCCCGAATCTCCGTGGATGCCAGGCTCATACTTCCGTAATGCTTTCCGATGTGGATGTGATCAGCTTCCGTAAGCTTGGTGTTGAGCTTACCTGCGAAGCCAAGGCTGAGAAAAAGAAAGAATATCAGAAAGTCTGATCTTATAAACACCAAAATCCCCTGTGCCGGATCTACGTACAAACGCCGAACCGTACAGGGGATTTTTTTGAGGGAATCTATAATCAATCAACTTGCCGATATTTTCCTATTTAATTCATCCTATCTTTCTGATAGACAATACCACCTGTTGTAAATTTCACAACACTTCCGTTTTCGACCATATGAAAATAAGGTTCACCTTTCTGTTCTCCTGAAAATATTTTCTCAATTCCGTCACAATATATATTTATAATTTCCGGAGATAACGCATACTTTTTATAACAGTCTTTTTCTTTTTCGCAGACATGAGCAGGAAAAACGCTGCTTACTTTTTTTCTGATTTTCTTCAATTTTAAAAGGCTTTCATAGTATACACGCAAAGAAGCAGATGGGGCAAGCGGACTTTTTCCAGGATTCAAATGTCCCCACACTTCCCAGGTGAGCATGATATCTCCTGTAAAAAGCCATCCTTTCTTCTCCTCAAACAATGCAATACACCCCAGGGTATGACTGGGAACTTCCAGAACTTTAAGTTTTTTATCTCCCAGATCAAAGATATCCCCATCCCTGACTGTACAGATTTTTCTTGCCGGCCCGGGATTCCACATTTCAAACGAAAATCCCTCTTTTTCAGGAATTTCAAAGAACATGAGCTCAGACATTTCTCTCAGCTCCTGGTCTACGATCTGATGGGAAAAAGGTTCGTCATACCTTCCCACACATACTTCTTCAAATTGATAATTTCCTGAATTATGATCCACATGAGCATGAGTATTTACAACAATCAGAGATTTTTCTCCACAAAGTTTCAAAACTTCTTCTTTTAAATCGGTAAGTCCCAGTCCCGTATCCAGAAGAAGAGCTCTTTCTGTTCCATTTATCACATACATAACCGTCTTATCTATTTCATTGATCGCCCACAGATCTTTTTCCAACGGAATGATCCTGAATAACTGCATCTTCATTCCTCCTTTATTTTACAGCTCCCATTGTCAGTCCGCTTGTAATATATTTTTGTGCACAGATGTAAAGGATAATTGTGGGAATAATACACAAGGTAAGTCCTGCAATAAACAGATTCCACTGTGTGCTGGTAGCACTTCTGAACATGAAAAGATTTACCGTCAGCGGTCTCAGTTCACTGTCTCCAATGAGAATACTGGGAAGCAGAAAGTCATTCCAGGACCACATAAAAAACAATACACCAATGGTAACCGTTGCTGGTTTAACAAGTGGAAATACGATCTGCGTCATAATTCGAAAAACTCCACATCCATCTATTGCGGCTGCTTCTTCCAGCTCCCGAGGTACATTTTTCAAAAATCCCGTAAACGTCAGAATTCCAAACGCACAGAAGAATCCAATATCAAGAATGATAATTCCTCCAAGGGAATTGGTAAGATTGGTATTTGTAGCAAGTACAGAAATAGGAATCATAACTGCATGAAACGGCACGATCTGTCCGAAAACAAAATACAGATACAGATTCTGTGAGATTTTCCCACGAAGATGTGAGATTCCGAAAGCACCGGCAAACGATACGAACAGCCCTCCCAGCATAGCTCCCAATGTAATCACAACAGAATTTTTTAATGCAACTAAAAAATTCATGCTTTCCATGGCATTTTTAAAATTATCAAGATATAAAGACTTTGGTAATGCCAGAAAATCAGCCGCAATTTCCGGACTTGTTTTAATTGAATTCATAACGATCCACAATACCGGTAAAATAAAAATAAAGCCTAATATAAACATTGCTGCGGTACCTGCAATTTTCTTTTTCCATGTCATTATGACTGCACCTCTCTTTTTCTAGTAATATTAAGCTGAATCAAGGAAATTGCTGCTATGATCAAAAACAGGATCACCGATTTCGCACAGCCATACCCCATATTAAAAGTTCCAAATGCGTCATCATAAATATTCATGGCGATCGTCTGTGTTGTTTTTGAAGGTCCGCCGCCGGTTAAAGCGTAGTTAATATCAAATGCTTTAAATGCATTTGCAATAGATACAAACAGATTGATCGTAATCGTTGGCATCAGAAGCGGAAGCTGGATTTTTATAATACGATTCAGTCCCACACATCCGTCAATGCATGCCGCTTCCATCACATCAAGAGGAATCGACTGTAAACCTGTGATGTAAAGGATCATCAAAAATCCCAGGCCCTGCCACACGGTAACCACTGATACCGCCGCAAATGCTGCCGTTGAACTCCCGAACCAGCTAAACCCTGTTACTGCTTCCGAATGTAAAAGTTCTCCAATTATTGGCGTTACTTTCTGAAAAATAAATGTCCACGCCAGGGCGATCATAACTCCACTGATAATATTCGGAATAAAAAAGAACGCCCGGATCACTGGCTTACCGAAAATATGTGTATTCAACGCCAGAGCTATAAAAAAAGCCAGTACATTGGTCAGAACAATCGTAACCACTGCAAGTTTAAACGTCAAAAACATAGATTGTATAAAATCTCTATCATGAACCAAATCGACAAAGTTTTTTATTCCGATCCAGTTATGCGTTCCTTTGATCAGATTCCAACTGAAAAACGAATTCGGGATCGTTCCAAAAATTAACGGTCCTGCCAGCGCAAAAGTATAAATACACAGTGCCGGCAGCACAAGAAGGAAATAATATTTTTTCTGTTTTCTGTATAAAATGTCCGACATGTTTCCTACCCCCGTATATAGCAGGCGGACTTTTAAAAGTCCGCCTGTTTTCCTGTGTGTTTATTCTTCTGCAAGCTTTTTAAATCCTTCATCAAGAGCATCCAGTGTCTGATCTTCATCGGTTATTCCTGCAAAATATCCCTGAACATCATCGCCCAGAACATCGCTTGCTCCGCTTGGAAGCTGATTCCACAAAGTACTTCTGACCTTTCCTGCATCCATATACGCTTTCAGATCTTTATAATAATCCTTACTTGCAATTTCATCATCTGCTTCAATGTCCATGCAAGCCATAAAGCCGCCGTAGCTATTGGTCACTGTTTTCAGCCAGTCCCCGCCATCTCCGATATAATCAAGCACTTCCAGGGCTTCATCCAAGTGTTCCCCGTTTGCGTTGGCCACGATCGCATCTGTTGCACATGCCACAACTTCTGCATCATCTGCGTTATCACTTACTGGAACTGCAAAAAATCCGATGGGAAGATCCTGTGTTACACTTCCTACAGAAATCGTTGCCGCATCTGAAAGAAAGATCATTGCTGCTTCCTGGTTTGCAAATGCATAAAATCCTGTGGCCGCATCCGAATCCATATAATTCTGTCCGGAATTTTCTTTCATAAGATCCATAAAATCAAAGACTCTGTCTACGCCATCCACCTTAAAGCTCCCTTCTCCCTTATTCATGGAATCCAGCCAGCTGTCGATCTTATCTTTTCCACCAAGTACTCCTCCGAATAAGGAGCAGAATTCCTGACTTACTGTCCAGTTATCTTTATAAATAGCGGTAAATGGTGTAATATTCGCAGCCTGAAGTTTTTCACAGACTGCTTTCATCTCATCAAAAGTTTCCGGCACTTTTTCAATTCCTGCTTTTTTAAAAAGATCTTTATTATAAAGTACACCCCACCATTCATACATCTGTGGAAATCCCCACACTTTGCCATCATAAGTAACTGCTTCTTTTGCATTGTCATAAAGTTTGTCCACAAACTCATGATCGCTTACGTCTGCCAGCAACCCGTTCTGTGCAAAATCATATACCTGAGAATAAGAACTTACTTCAAAAAGATCCGGCAGATCTTTTGCCGCTGTCTTTGCTCCAAGATACTGGTTATAATCTCCGGACTGCATCTCCACAGATAATTTTATATTATCATGAGTCTGATTAAACCCTTCCGCTGCTTTATTGTAAATATCCGCAGCTCCGGAAGTCCACACTGCCATCTTGATCTCAACTACATCGTCTACATTTTTCAGATTACTTTTTGCGTAAACCGGCATCACTGTTCCAACAAGCCCCATTGCCATGAGCGCTGCCATTGCGCACGCTGTCACCTTTCTTCTCTTCATTTGTAAACCCTCCGTTCTTTTTTGATGAACTCATTATATTATAATTTTTAATATCAAAACAGTGCACACTTCTTGACATTATGTGTCACTTTTCATAATATGTATTGGTTTTTTTTACTCATCATTATATAATAATACCGAAAGGAGGGGTAAGAATTGTTTTCTATTACTGCAAAATTTAAAGAACACTCTATAAAATTTCGAATTCTTGTCATCGTTCTTCCAGTTGTGATTCTCAGTTATATCATTTTATTATCTTCTTTTTATATGATTTATGTAAAAGAATCCCGTAACAATATTCTTCTGGAACATGAAGAGAATACTCTGTCTATCGCAAAAAATACAGCCAGTTATTTTTCCTCACTGAACTCCAACATTGATCTGCTGCTTTACGGAACAGAAATTCAGTCTCTGATCCATTCCTATGCAGATAAAAAGCTCAGTCCGGAAGAAGTTCAGTCCCAGTGTAACACCCTTTTCTCCACATATCTTTTAGGTGCTCAGTCTAAAATTCAACGGGTTTATATTGTTCTGACCGATAATGGGATCATTTCCAATCAGACTATTTATAATTCCACCCTGGAACAACAGGAGCAAAAACTGGAGCAGCTCAGTGAGTATCTAAAACAACCAAAGGGAACTCTCTGTTATTACTATTCTCCAAAGGAACCTTATAACATCACTGCTGCCAAAAATATTTTTGACATTCAGAAACCGGAAAAGAAGATCGGTATTTTACTGACTGAGATCAATATCCGGTTTATGGAGGATATGATCACGGAGCATCAGGATTCTGAATATAGTTATTATTCCCTTTTTCAAAATAGTGACCTGGTATATACAACTTCCCCCTATGCCCCATCCGTCACAGCCAGCATGAATATGAATTATCACTCCCACAGGGGGAATAGTAATTTTTATGCCATCCGCTATTCTGTAAACGATTTCTTACAAATCGGAGGGCTTCTCAACACAACCGGCGCATTTCATTCGATCAATCGTGTATGGCGTCAGCTACTGGTTATTTCCATATTTTTTCTCTTGATACTGGTTTTCGCTGTTATTCAGATTTCAAGAACCATATCCCGGGAATTTCAGGTTTTTATCACTAAGTTAAAACAAACTTCTGTTGCCGATGAAACCGCCCTGATCCACACAGTTTCCAGCAACGAATTTTCTGAGCTGACAAAGGAATACAACCATATGCTCCTGCGCCTTCAGGAATCCGGAAAGAAGATCACGGAACAACAGATTCTTCTAAAAAACGCAGAGCTGAAAACGCTTCAGGCACAGATCAACCCACATTTTCTTTACAATACCCTGGACTGTATCTCAAGCCTGGCATCTCTTGGAAAAACAGCGCAAATCACAGATATCGTTCCAAAACTGGCTGATATCATGCGAATGAGCATCAAAGGCCCTGATCTTCTTCCTATTTCAGAAGATCTTAATTACGTAAGAGAATATTTGGATATTCAGAAAATGCGTTTCCAGGATCGGCTTCTTTTTCTGATCGAATGTAACGATCCCATGGAAGATCTGTATATCCCAAAACTGATCATACAGCCGGTCGTTGAAAACGCTATCATACATGGTATCAGTGAATCTGTGGAAAATGGCTTTCTTTCTATTCAATTATTTACTTTTAAAGACGATGTACTGATCAAAGTCTATAACACCGGCCCCCTGTTTTCTCACCAGGTAATTGAAAAGATTCACTCTGTATCACAAACTTCTTTTTCCGACCAGAAAAGCATTGGGCTTATAAATATTCAGATGCGGCTACGGTCCCAATTCGGAAATTCCTATGGACTGCTTCTTGAAAATATGGAAGACCGTACTTCTGTATGTGTTACGATCCGTATTCCACAAATACATCAAAGGGAGGACCTGACAAAATGAAAATTCTGATCGTTGATGATGAAAAGATCATCCTGGAAAAACTTAAAATGTATATTTCACAGATTTTTACAGAAAAAGAGAATATTTTTACTTCTGACAATGCAGCAAAAGCACTGGAGATCATATCCTCTCAGCAACCAGATATCATTCTTACGGATATCCGTATGCCAGGAAAAGACGGCCTGTATATTTCTTCTTTCGTGCATAATAATTTTCCAGATAAGATCGTAATACTGATTACCGGTTTTTCTGATTTCAAGTATGCACAGACAGCGATTAAAAACCATGTTTTCGATTATATCCTAAAACCAGTAGACGAAAACGTCCTGAAAGAATCCGTATTGAAAGCTATACATACTATCACCGAACGGAAAAATCAGGCGATCATGCGCAAAAAATATGAATCCTATCTAAAAGAAAATATCAGAAATCTTCAAAAAGATTTTTTTGAACGGTTACTTTTCAGGAACACCACTTCTCTTTCTTCTTCTTTTCATGAAGAAGTCACCATGCTCCGCCTGGATCATATTAAAAGCTATTACCTTTTATACTGCAAATGTTCTACAACAGTTTCAAAAGATCTGGAAAAAGAATATTACTTTACGCATATCGCCGAACATTATCTTCAGGAACAGATTCCGGGAGCTCTTATTTTTTCTTATGGAAACGCTTTGTATTCCTTATGTCCGGACATTGATGAAAAACAACTTACAAAAATAACTAATTTCATACATGGGGAACTAAAAAAGAATCACGTTCTCATGTCCGCAGCCATCAGCAGTCACTCTGAGAATCTGTCTGAAATTCCCCTGCTTCGAAGCCAGACTGTAGAAATTTTTAATACCCTGAAAAATTCCAGTCATTTTGTCATGCTCTACCGTGATCTGGAAACCAACCCCGTTGCTGTCATGTATGAAAAATCCAACTATTTTCAGGTTCTTCTCAATTCCCTGTCTTCCGGTGACAAAACAATGATTCAAAGGCATTTTGATGAGATCTCCCAGTTTTTCACCCGGCAAACTCCTGATGAGTTCAACAGTTTCATGTATAGTTTTATGACTCTTTTTCTTTCTTTTTTTCAGTCAGCTTCCACGGAACTGTCAGATTCGGTACGTCAGATCACCAAAACACAGAAAGAGCTTTTTTCAACCTCCTCACTTCCGGAAAAAAAGACTGAAATATTTCAGGACTGGATGTTTCAGATTGCAGGCCTTCTGAATACTGATAAAATTAATAAAAACAACTACCTGACCAGTCAGCTGATTGAATATATCCGCGCAAATTATGAAGAACCTCTGAGCCTATACAGTATCGCCGATGAATTTAACCGAAGTACTCCTTATATCAGCAGACTGATCAAACAGACAACCGGCAAAAATTTTACGGATCTTCTTACCGATCTGCGTATCCAGAAAGCTAAAGAATTGCTGAAAACTTCTTCCTATCACGTAAATGAGATATCCCACATGGTAGGATATCCCAATTTTCGTTACTTCAGCCGTATTTTCAAGCAGCAAACTGGTATGACTCCCAATGATTATCGGAAGATTTCCTGCCGTTTTCACTGAATTTTTATACTGCTTCCCACACCATCCCCAACACATTTTTTGGTGACGATGATCTTATTTTCGATCCGTTCCTTCAGTTCTGACACATGTGAGATAATTCCTACCAGACGTTTTCCGTCGGCCAGACTTGTCAGGGCTTTCAGGGCCTGTTCCAGGGATTCCTCATCCAAGGATCCGAATCCTTCATCTACAAACATGGAATCCAGCCGGATTCCCCCTGCGCAGGCCTGGATCTCATCAGACAGGCCCAGTGCAAGGGACAGAGATGCCTGGAAGGATTCCCCACCGGACAATGTCTTTACGCTTCGTTCCGTTCCGTTATAGTGATCAATGACATTCAGATCAAGACCTGCTTTTTCTTTCTGATTTTTGCTTTGTTCCTGGCGTTTCAGCTCGTACTGACCGCTACTCATGGTCATAAGACGGAGATTGGCTCTTCGCAGGATCCGGTCAAAATATGCCATCTGGATATACGTTTCCAACTCGATCTTGGATTTTCCGTTCAGTTTTCCGTTTGCTGTATCCGAAAGATTTTTCATCCAGACATATTCTTTTTCCGCCGCAGTCATTTCCGTCTGACGTACCTGCACTTTCTGATATATTTCCTCATTTCCCTTCTGAACAGAAAAAAGTGCTTTTCGTTTTTCCGAAAGCTGTGTTTTCTCTTCCCTAAAACGGCTGTACTGCTCTCTGAGCGCATCCTCATCTACTTCTCCGATTTCTTTTTTCTGCTCCTCAAAGTTTTTTACAACCGCTGTTATTCTTTCCTTTTCCGCCCGGATCTCCTGTAATTTCTGTTGAGCTCTTCTGCTGCTTTCTTTCAGCTCTTCATACAGCTTCCTCTGTGTTTTTATTTCCTGTTCCAGAGATTCTTTTCCACCTTCTCCGATCTCTTCGTTCAGCTCATCCACTTTCTGTGCTTTGTTCTTCCTCTCTGTTTCCAGACGTACGATGTCCTGTGCAGCTTCATTGATAACTCTTCCCAGTTCTTTCAGAGTCTTTTCTCTTTCTATGATCAGCTTCTCAAGATCCTGTTTCTGTTTTGCTTCTTTTTCCTTTCCCTGAACTTTTTCTGACAGGCAGCTGAGCATATCCTGTATCTGTCTTTCAAATCCTGCAGCTGTGTTGTCCGTCACTTCTCCATTTCCTGCCACCAGACTTTTCTGAATCAGTTTTCGGATCTCTTCTGCTGTTATCTGCTGCTGCTTTTTGTTTTCCACGTCTCTTGTCTGAAGACCGGCCTGTTTTCTGTCACATTGATTTTTCTCTTCCTGTAACTGAACGATCTCTGTTTCCAGCTTTTCGATCCACGTTTCTGTTTCGTTCTTCTTTTTTTTACGTTCTATTGCTATGCGAATCTCTTCCTCGCTGTCTGCCAGCTGCTTTTCACATTGGTCCTGTTTTTCTTTCAGCAAAGGGATCAGCTTTTTCCATTCCGTCTCATGTAAAAGCTCTTGTGCCTCCCTCTGGATCTGATGCCATAATGTTTTCTGGCGTTCTTTTCGTTTTCCTGCTTCCACACTCTGCGTATTTGCGTCATTCTCCAGTCTGTCCAGTTTTTGTTTCTCTCTGTCCAGGATTTCCTGATCCACAACCTGTCCTTTGGGAAGTATTCCCGGACGCGGATGCTCGAAAGAACCACATACCGGGCATGGGCAGCCCTCTTTCAGTTCCTGCGCCAGGAGCCCTGCCTGCGCGTCCAGAAAACTCTGAAACAGTTTCTGGTAAACTTCTCTCTGCTTTTGTACTTTTTCAATGGAAATCTTATATTTTTCCTGCTGCTCTTTCGTGGCATTATAAGCCCCTTGAAACTCCTTAACCAGAGCAATCAGTCCTTCTAATTCTTTCTTTTTCCGAAGCCCTTCTGTCTTTTTCGTCTCTGCCTTCTGAAGTTCCAGCTCCGCGCTGTCCAACAGCGCCTTGTCTTTCTTTTGCTGCTCCAGCTCTTCCTTCTGCTGCGTTTCTTTCCGGATGATTTCTTCCTGCCATCCATCTATCTGTTTCTGTTCTTTTTTGATCTCTTCTTCCGTCAGCAGACAGCTGTCATAGCTTCGTTTTTCACTGTCCAGTTTATCGTACTCAAACTTGTATTTTTGTAGTTCTTCTCCTGCATCTGCCAGTATTGAAAGGCGTTTTTTTTCTTCCTCATCTTTTTTCTGCAAAAGCTGCTCTTCGGAAATATCCTTCTCTTTTTTTTCACTGACTGTTTCAAGCTTTCCTTCGATTGTTTCCAGCTCTTTTTTCAGCTTTTCCAGCTCCTGATATTTTTTCAGCTTTTCTTCTTTTTCACGGATCCTGATTCCAAGCTCTTCACATCTGTGATCTGCATCTTTATATTTTTCCGCCTCTTCTACTGCAAGCTGTAGAAGTGGTGTTAATTCTTCCAGATCTTTTTCCGCTTTTTTCTTTTTCAGCTCCAGATTTCGTTTCTGAGCCACAAGATTTTGTGCCTCTTCTGCTTTTCGTATATCCTGATTAAGCGAGTCTTCTTTTTCCCGGAGCTCTTTTTCCTGTGCTTCACCATATTCCAGAAACTGCTTCAGAAGTTCCAGACTCCGCTCCAGTTTTCCCTCGAATTTTATCTTTTTCAGTTCGTCAAATTCCTCTGCCTCCTGCCATGAAGCAGTCTCCGTTTTCACTCCATCCAAATACTGGGCAATACTGCGGCGCATTTCATCATATTCCTTATATCTGGCTATTGACGCATCCTTAAGTTTCATCTGAATCTGCTGATAAAGTCCTGTGTGAAAGAGCTGTCGGAAGATCTCTCCTCTCTGTGTAGTTCCTGCCAGAAGTAATTTCTGGAAATCCCCTTGGGCGATCATTGCGATCTGTGTGAACTGATCATAACTCAGTCCCAGAAGCTGTTCCACTGCCGCAGTAACATCTTTTGCCTTTGTCACCGGCTGACGTTCATCCGGATAGATCAGCTGTGCTTCAGCTTTTCTAAGAGTCTGTCCGGTGCCTCTTTTTTTCGGAGCCATATATTCCGGACTCCGGCGCACGTGATAATTTTTCCCCTGATAGGAAAAAACAAGCTCCACAAAGGTCTCTGTGGAAGGCTCTGCATATTTGCTCCGAAACATGGCCGGATCTCTTACCTCTCCACTGGCTCTTCCATATAACGCAAAGGTGATCGCATCAAAGATCGTAGTTTTTCCCGCTCCGGTGTCACCGGTGATCAGGTAGAGACCGCCCTCTCCAAGCTTTGAAAAATCAATCTCTGTTTTGTCTGCATAGGGCCCGAAGGCACTGATGGTCAGTTTTTCCGGTCTCATTGTTTCACCTCCTGGATCTTACGGATCAGATCTTCGGAATATTTCCGCTGTTCTTCATTCATGGGCTGGTTATTCTGCAGTTCAAAAAATTCCTCAAAATATTCCAGCTCGGATTTCCTTTTCACCGTTTCTGTACCTGCGATCTCCTGGTTTTCTCTTGTGCGTCGGTTATCATATTCCAGCCTCATCAGATTCGGATAAACAGTACGGAGCTTCTGCATTCCATCTACGATATCTTCTTCATCTGTCAGCGTGATCTGCACATAATCCTCTGTGTTTGTGTCCTGATAACTGGACAGTGATGTGATCTCCATGTATGTGCCTTTCAGTTTTCGCATATCCCGAAGAGGCTTCAGCGGAATCTCCCTGATCCTGAGATTTCCTTTTTCCAAAAGCTCCACAACTGTCACAGATTTCTGCTGTCCTGCCTCGGAAAAAGAATATTTCAAAGGAGTTCCGCAGTAGCGGATGTGCTCGCTTCCCACATTCTGAGGACTGTGGATATGGCCAAGTGCCACATAGTCAAAATCCCGGAACACATCTGCCTCCACCTGGTCGATACCTCCAACGGAGATCTCTTCAGAATCGCAGCGCATGGCACCGACCACAAACTGATGGGCGATCAATACATTGCGATAACGTTTATCAATCTCCATATGTGCAACTGCCGCCTGCACTGCCTCCTGGTAGGTACGGATCTCATCCACATCTTCTTCTCCTTCCAGTCCGTGCCTCACAGTTGCCGGACGCACAAATGGAAGCAGATGGATCCAAACTTCTCCATAGCTGTCCGTTAAACAGTACTTTTCTGTTTTTCCATCGTATACCGGGGACATACAGATCCCGCTGCTACTCATGATCTGTGAACCGAAAGCGATCCTTTCCGCACTGTCATGATTTCCGCTGATGGCATACACCGGAATCTTCCTTTCTGCCAACTGCGTAAGAAACCGGTCAAAAAGCTGCACGGCTTCCGCAGACGGAATCGGTCTGTCATAAAGATCCCCCGCAAGAAGAACCCCGTCCGGTGCTTCTTTATCAATGATCCTCAGGATTTCATTCAAAATATATTTCTGATCTTCGATCATGGAAAACTCATTGACACGTTTTCCCAGGTGAAGATCTGATAAATGGATCAGTTTCATCGATCACCTGCCACTCAAAATGTGATTAAACATACTCACATCGAGATAATGCGGATTCTCACGAATACCGCTTACTGTTTCTTTGTGTATGCTTTTGAGTAACCGGAGTTATCTCTACTCACAGATCCTAAGTACACTCCACAGTCGTTAATTCCCGAAATAGCCTTCGGTACATACTTACGTTTGCGGGATCATGCAACTTCGTAAGTCTCTGCATCTCTCAGATTCCGTGCTGCATTGAGATCTCTGTCCTCAATATATCCACATGTGCATCTGTAGATCCTGTCTGAAAGTTTCAGATCTTTTTTAATACAGCTGCAGCAGTGGCAGATCCTGGAAGATGGATACCATCGGTCAACTACCCTCAGTTCGATTCCATATTCAGCACATTTTATTTTCAATTTTGTCCGGAATTCATAGAATTTCTGGGACGCAACTGCTTTTGAGAGATGCCGGTTCTTCATCATCCCGGATATGTTCAGATCCTCGATCGTTATATGAGACGGCTTGGTTTTCACTATCTCAGATATTACCTTGTTGATATGATCTGTACGGATATTTTCTATCCGATGATGAAGTTTCTGTACTTTAAGCTTTTGTTTGCATATATTTGCTCTTTGAGTGGACTCTCCTTTCTTTAAGTTCTCATATTTACGGGAAAGCTTTCGCTGTGCCCGTCTTAATTGTTTCTCAAGTTTTCTGATCCGTGCTGTTTTATTGATATTTCTGTATACAGTTCCATTTGACACAACCGCAAAGTCTTTCAGCCCCAGATCGATTCCGATCCCATCAGTGAAATTTCCATCTGCTTCCGGAGCAGGTATATCGACAAGTGCAGACACATAATATCTGCCTGCTTTCATGGAAACTGCCCCGCTTCGGATCACATATCCATCCTTAGAAGCCGGAATGTAACCTTTTTCTTTCAGCCTTACCCAGCCAAGTGTTGGGATCTTGATCCTGTGACGTTCACAGAGACAGTCTTTGGGATTATTCTTTACAAAATACATTTTTACATCAGATCTTCCTTTTTTCTTATATCTCGGGAAACTAGTCTGATGATGAAAAAATCTTGAAAAAGCGGTACAGGCATTTTCGATTGCATTCTTTACCGATTTGGAACTGACTTCTCTGATCCAGAAATATTCCGGATGCCCTGGAAGGTATTCATTGTTCAGCCATACACTGAACGACTTGCCGCTCATAAATCTTTCACCGGCATCATAACGTTCTTTATTATGAAACAGGTAGAAATTATAAATATATCTGCATGTGCCGATTGTCTTATGTATTTTGATCTTCTGCTCTTCTGTAGGATCGATCTCTGTCTTGAAGCTCTTCAGCAATCTCCTCATCCTTTTCTATCTGTTTTTTATACTTACGAAGTCCATATAATCTACAGGAAAACACATGAAGGATGGAAATAATATCCTGTACAAGTTCTTCCTGTGGTGACAGTTCTTCATTGTTCACCACCAGTATCGTTGTGTGGAATCTCATGCAGAATCTTTCAAACCATTCGTATCCAAAACGGATAAATCTGTCTTTATGCGTGATCACTATGGTTTTGACCTTCTGCTCCATGACTTCGTCCAGTAATCCATTCCATTTCCTGCGGTTATAATCAAGTCCGCTTCCATAGTCTTCAATGCACTGGTCTACGATCATTCCTCTGGCATTACAGAACTGACGCAGAAATGCTGTCTGATTTTGAAGATCATCCCTTTGGTTTTTGGTAGATACTCTTGCATAAATAACAACTTTTCGTTTATCATGTTCTATATTTATACCTTTAAATTGAAGATACTGGTCATATGTGTAATAACGCCTGTCTGTTGGAGTTCGGTTTGCTTTTAAGATTCCCTCTCTGTCCCATCTCTGAAGCGTTTTTACAGAAACACCTAATAATTCAGCAAAATCTTTTGGTTTATAATTTGTGATATTTGATGTATTCATAATATACCTCCATAAGTACATTTAAACACATTTAATATCTTTTTACAATATATTTAGTTACTTATATCATCCTCCTGCACTCACCCAGCCTCCGAACAGTTCCGGTGCAAGGTCGATCTCACAGGCATCCAGTACATCTTTTAGCTGTGAAGGATTGCTGACACCGGTTACAGGCACAGTCTGGAATGGCTGATGGAAAAAGTATGCCAAAGACAGGGCCTGCAGGCTGTGGCCGGTTTCTTTCTGCAGCTTTAACAGCTTCTGATAGGTACGAAAGTTTGTCTCGTTCCAGTAGGATCTTTTCATACTTTCTGAAAGACCTGTGATCTGTGTTTCCTTCTCCCGCATCCAGGATGCATCCACCTCTGCATCTGTAAAGGAAAGCCCCATTTTCTGAAGTTTTGAAAAAAATCCCATTGCAGTGGAAGAAAACGGAACGGCAGCAGCGCCTGTCTCACAGTGCCACTGATATTCTTCCCTGGAAAACTCCACAAGTGTAGGATCCGGATTTGTATTTCCTCCGGGATTGATTCCTGCAAGACTCCACTGATTGGATACTGCTGTGATCCCTGAAAGATTTCGTTCTCTCAGACACTGAGCAATTTCTTTCAGCCTCTCTGTGCGGTAATTGGAAAATCCATAATAACGGATCCGGCCTTCTTTTTTCAATTCTTCCAGAATATCCACGATTTCCTCCGCCGGTTTCTCCGGATCATCTCTGTGAAGCCAGTAAAAATCCATCTCATCTTTTCCCAGTGTGCGGCAGCTCTCATCCAGGTCCATGCGGATATCTTCTTTGTTCACTCTGCTGCGGCCCGGATCCTCAAAGGAATAGTGCGCGCCCTTCGTTGCCACAATAACTTTTCCCTGCATGCCACTCTCTTTCAGCCATTTTCCTATGATCTGCTCACTGCAGTTTCCATGTCCTTTTAGCCATTTGCAATAGACATTTGCCGTATCAATAAAATTTCCGCCTGCCCATACAAAGGCATTCAGAATCTCAAAGCTTTTTTCCAGGTCTGATTTATCTCCAAATCCTGCTGTTCCGAGGCAGATAGGACTGATGTTCAGCTCTGTATTGTTCAGCTGTATATATTTCATCTACGTAACCTCCCGTATTCATATATATCTTTTTCTATTATAACTTTTTTCCGTAGATCCGAACAGTATATTTCCCAACTATCCATATACTATGGCACAAAAAAATCCTCCGGCACATGCATGCCGGAGGATTTGATATTCCGTTATCTTAACAATATGATTTATTTGTAAAGTGGTCCATAGTTCTTGCAAGCGCGGAAGTCTGCACCCTCTTTTTCCATACCGAATGCGTTCCAAGCTGCCGGACGATAGATATCCTTCTCAGGAACGTTGTGCATGGATACCGGGATTCTCAGCATAGAGCACATTGTGATCAGGTCTGCACCGATGTGTCCGTAGGAGATCGCACCGTGGTTAGCACCCCAGTTGTTCATTACATCGTAAGCTGTTTTGAACGGTCCCTCTTTGCCATCGCATCTTGGAGCGAACCATGTACATGGCCATGTGTAATCTGTACGTTTCCAGAGCTTGTCAGATACCTCTTCCGGAAGGGCTACTGTCCATCCCTCTGCGATCTGAAGAACCGGTCCAAGTCCTTTTACAAGGTTCAGACGGATCATAGTTGCAGGCATCTGAGCACGTGTCTCATAACGGCTGGAGTATCCGCCTCCACGGAAGTATCCGTTGTCGGCCATACACCACTCTGTATTGTCCATGATTGCTTTCTGGTCTGCCTCTGTAACATCCCACCACTGTTTCATAACTGGTGTTCCGTCAGCCTCTTTAGCCTGTCCGTTAGCATCCAGACAAGCAGCACCGGAGTTGATCAGATGAAGGAATCCGCCAGCTTCTTTGGCAACACCCTCAAGGTCATATCCTGTAGCTTTCTTAACTGCCTCCGGGCTCCAGTATGTACGAACATCAGCGAAGATCTGAGCACGTCCTGTAAGAAGTTTCATGAACAGCATTCCAAGTCCGTTGAGAACGTCGTTCTCTGTAGCAAGGATGTACGGCTCACGAGCGCCATTCCAGTCGAAGGATGTGTTCAGCATAGCCTCTGCGAAGTCACCGTTCGGATAGAAGTCTGTCCACTGTCTCTGGCCCTGGAATCCAGCTGCAAGAGCATTGTGTCCGATTGCTTCCTCGGAGAATTCCGGAGCAAGATTATCACAGCCGTTCATCAGCTCTTTGATGATAACTGCCATCTTAACAACAAACTCGAACTGCTCCTCTTTCTTCTCTGGTGAGAACTGAAGCTCTTCCGGGTTCTTGTCCCAGCCGATCTTGCAGGTCTCTTTTGCCCATTTGAGAGCTTTCTCAAACTCTTCGTGATCGTAGATACCCTCTGTCATACGACGGATGATCTCTACCTCATCAACAGACTCAACTCTCATTCCGAGATAGGACTCGATGAAATCAGAATCGATGATAGATCCGCCAATACCCATTGTTACAGAACCGATCTGCAGGTAGGATTTACCTCTCATGGATGCAGCTGCAACTGCTGCACGACCGAATCTTAACAGTTTCTCTTTAACGTCTTCCGGAATGGATGTGTCGTCAGCTTCCTGAACGTCATGTCCGTAGATACCGAATGCTGGAAGGCCCTTCTGTGCATGTGTAGCAAGAACGGATGCCAGATATACAGCACCAGGTCTCTCTGTTCCGTTGAATCCCCATACAGCCTTGATGGTCTGTGGATCCATATCCATGGTCTCAGCTCCGTAGCACCAGCATGGTGTAACTGTAAGAGTGATATCTACACCCTCTTTACGGAATTTATCCGCACATGCAGCGCTCTCACCAACACGTCCGATGGTGGTATCAGCAATAACAACTTTTACAGGCTCACCATTTGAATATTTCAGGTTCTCCTCGAAAAGCTTTGCTGCGGATTTGGCCATGTTCATAGTCTGATCTTCCAGAGATCCTCTTACATCGAGGGCTCCTCTACGTCCGTCGATGGTTGGTCTGATACCGATAACCGGATAGCTGCCTACTAATCTGCTCTTTGCCATAGTAACAATTACCTCCTAAATTTATATTCACTATTATAACTTACTGTTTTTTTACGTTCCAACAACTCCTGTCTGAACTATGCTTTTATTATACGATTGCATCTTTTAAATTACTTGTGTTATAATAGCAAAAAACAGTACAATATTCACTTTTTCATATGAGTTCCTAAAAAAACTATAAAATTTAAGAAAGAAGGGTTGTATTTTGCACGATCTTGGAAGAAATGAGGACAGACTTCGAGGTACCTATGAATTTCCTTTTGAATTCCACCACATTGACAGCAGCCATCCACGCTATGTCATGTCCTACCACTGGCATGTAGAATGTGAAATCATGCGTGTATTACAGGGCACTCTCACCGTCACTTTAGACGAAAAAAGTTTTACAGCAAAAGCCGGAGATGTGATTTTTGTCAATAGTGGAGTTCTGCATTCCGGAATTCCTCAGGATTGTATCTATCAGTGCATTGTTTTTGATATGAACATGTTTCTGAAATTTAATTCCGTCTGCACAGAATATATGCAGAAGATCAGCCACCAGGAGCTTCTGATCTATCACCATTTCACTGAAAAGCAGCCTGATATCCAGAGAGCAGTGAACTCTCTTTTTGATTCTTTCTGGCAGAGAAAGCCAGGATATGAGCTGGTTGTGTTTGGACAATTTTACCACTTTTTCGGATTGGTTTTTGGTAATCATTACTACCTGGAAAGCCTGCGGAAAACCAGACGAGATTACAAGCGCATTGTCCAGCTGAAGCAGGTCGTGGAATTTATTGAAAAGAACTATGCCAGCCCCATTACCCTGCAGGAGCTTTCCGCTTCGGTTTCCATGTCTCCCAAATATTTCTGCCGGTTCTTTTCCGAGATGACGCATCAGACACCAATGGATTACCTCAACCGCCAGAGGATCGAGCAGGCCTGCTGCCAGCTGGCTACCACCGATGATTCCATCACGGAGATTGCCTATCGGAATGGCTTTAATGATCTGAGCTATTTTATCCGTACCTTCAAAAAGTACAAGGGGATCACCCCCGGCAAATATAAAAGACGCTGAAATATTTTTCCACGTCTTAATGGCACATATCAGAGTATTACATGACAAAAAGCAGGATCTCGCACATATTGCGGATATCCTGCTTTTTGAGGAATTGGGCTGTTTTATGTAAATACAGCTTTTTCGGCCTGGCGGAGAACAGTCATGCCGGAACGGATTCCCGTTTTGCAGACGGGCTATGTTCATGTCTTTATGAATACATGCTACTCTTCTGTATGAGAAAAAAAGCCGGCAGGGCAGATTTTCTGCATGAAAAAGCCGACGCAGATCGTGAAGGAGCCTGATCTCTGTTCACGCAGTGACCAGCACCAGATTATGTCTTAATTGAAAGCGGATACGATCATCCACCTCACTGCTTGCTTCTGACCAACGGATATCTCACACAGTCGGTCCATCTACTCGAAGGGATTCCACTGCTGCATAGAACTCTGCTTGCGAAATGCCTGTACGCTGCACCGGAACGTGCAGCAGAATATGATACAGTTAAAAACGATCCGGCCGCACTATAGCCGCCGGATGTTTCCTGCTTGTCTTATTCTAACAAATGCCTCTTTAAAATGCAAGAAATTTCAGAACATTTCGCTCTTCATTTTCCGACAGCAAAAGTCTCTTTCCTACAGATTTTTCACCGCGTCTATAAACCTTTTTCCGTATTTTTCGTACTTGTGCCTGCCGACTCCTGTCACATTCAGCATTTCCTCCTCGTTTCCGGGCTTCAGAATGCACATATGGATAAGGGTTTTGTCGGAAAAGACCATATAAGGGGGGATTTTTTCCTCTCTGGCAATCTCCAGGCGAAGAGCACGGAGCTTCTGAAAAAGAGGCTCATCCTGTTCTCCCAGCTCCCCGACTGCAGATTTCGGAAGTCTGCTCCGTTTCTCTTTTTTCTTCGTCTCCAGCTCTTTTGACATTTTCATTGTGAGGATATGCGCCTCCTCCAGAAGTGACCTGGAAGCGGCGGTCAGCTTCACAATCGTATATCCGTCATCCGTCAGATGAAGATATTCCTTCAGTACCAGATAATTAAAGATCTGCCGCAGCCGGTGTGCCGGAATCTTTGCACAGACTCCATATTCCGGATTTCCATCCATCTCATACTGCCGGATCTTCGCCGTAGATGCGCCGCGCAGAGTATCCAGGATCACGTTCACCCCGTATCTCTGACCACTGCTTTCCACGCACCGGATCATTGCCCTGGCCTCCTGGCTCACATCCTGCTCTTCAAACTCGGTCTGGCAGTTCAGGCAGTTTCCGCAGTAGCTTTTTCCGTATTCCCCAAAATATTTCAGGATGTACTCACGCAGACAATCATGGGTAAAGCAGTAAAAGGTCATCTGCTTCAGCCTCTCCTGATCACGCTCCCGGACAAGGCGCCAGGCTGCCGCTTCCATTTCCTGGTTATCCTGTCCTCTCTCGATAAGATACTGATTGGTAACCACATCCTTCCCGCTGTAAAGCAGGATACATTCCGCAGGATCGCCGTCACGGCCCGCACGGCCTGCTTCCTGATAATAGCCTTCCATGTTCTTCGGCATATTATAATGAATGACATAACGCACATCGGACTTGTCGATTCCCATTCCAAATGCATTGGTGGCTACCATCACACGACAGCGGTCATAAATAAAATCATCCTGATTGTTCCGGCGTTCCTCATCGGAAAGTCCTGCATGATATCTGGTGGCCGTGATGCCGTCACGGATCAGCTTTCCGCAGACCTCCTCCACCAGCTTTCTGGTGAGACAGTAGATGATTCCACTGTCGTCCGGATGCTCCAGTATGTAATCGTGTACTTCCTTATATTTATCTTTCGGTGTTTTCACTGCAAAATAAAGGTTTTCCCGGTCAAATCCTGTGGTTGTGCAAAAGGGATTCTGAAGCCCCAGAAGTCTTGCAATATCCTCTCTGACCTCCTTCGTGGCTGTAGCTGTAAATGCACCGATCACCGGTCTTTTTGGAAGCTGTGCCACAAACTCTGCGATCTTCAGATAGCTTGGCCGAAAATCCTGTCCCCACTGTGATACACAGTGTGACTCATCCACTGCGATCATGGAAATATCCGCGCTCAGCGCAAAATCCAGAAACGCCTCTGTGGTAAGCCTCTCCGGTGCTACATAGATGATCGGATATCGTCCTGCCTTTGCATAGCGCAAGGCTGTGAAATACTGCCCCTGCGTCAGAGAGCTGTTGAGGTATGCTGCTGAGATACCGACCTGGTTCAGGCTTCTCACCTGATCCTTCATAAGGGAGATCAACGGTGATATTACCAGTGTGATCCCCTTCATCATCAGCGCCGGTACCTGATAGCAGATGGATTTTCCTGCGCCGGTTGGCATCACTGCCAGAACATCTTTTCCTGCAAGAAGCGCGTCGATCACCGCTTCCTGCCCTTCTCTGAAAGTATCATACCCGAAGTGGGTCTTTAAAAGTTCCTGTTTCGTCATAAATCGACATGATCCTTTCTGTTACGTTCCCACCGGAACTGTAACGCTTCTCTTTTTCATTGTCGAATCGCTGCTGTTTTCCGAATATTTTATTTTAACATATTTACAGATAAATTGCCAATTGATACAAAAAAATCACAAAGCACTTCCTCCCTGGTTTCCTGTTATAATGATATAAGAGAAAGAGTCTGTTTATACTGTTCCGCAGCAGAGGACCATGAATTCATGGAGTACCCGGGCCTCTGTTCAGTAACAGCCGGTATGCTCATAAAAAAAGGAGGGTTTGTTATGTGTAAAAGAAAAATAAAAACCATCGAAGCAATTTTTTTCCTGTTTCTTTTTTCCGTTATTGTGCTCCTGCTTCCCCAGGATGCCCACGCCAGAGTCCGGGTCGTGACCAAAGGAACCACTTCCACTATCCGTGATACCGACGGTGTGATCGAAGATGAGTCTTCAGACATTAATTTCCCGATCAACATCAAAAATGCAAACTGCCAAAAACGGATCTATGCCGTGACAGTCCGTGTAAGCTTTTATTCACCCAAGGGAGTCATCCCAAAAAGCACCACATTTTCCATCGATGGGATCAATGTGGTTAAGCTGAACACTTCAAATTATACACCGCTGGCATACAAGGAAACCTTTTTCACCTACGATGACAACATAGAGGATGGCTACCTGGAGTTCGATTTCGGCAATAAAAAATGTCCGGTACCGGTAGACTGTGACTATGAGGTTACCATCAAACAGGCAGTGCCTGAAATTTTTATCACCAACAACAATTATCTGAACCAGAACATCCGAACCGGAAAAACCACTTCCATTGGAATTGAGATTTCTGATCCCTATGTAAAAACCATCAGCAAATCAAAATTCAAGGTTACTTCTTCCAACAGCTCTGTTCTCAAGGTACAGAGCATCACTCAGGATTCCAAAAAACGCAGCCGTTTCACAGTCACCCTGAAGGCTCTCAAAGCCGGATCCGCAAAGATCACTTTATCCTACCCAAAGGCCACAGCCTATAAGCTGACCGGAAAAGTAACCTCGCCTTCAAAAACCGTAGCAACCTTCCGTGCTTCCAAAACTACACTCAAGGTTGGCTCCAAGGTCAGCATGCGTTCCCTTATCAATCTGAAGGGCGGTACCAGTCTGACCATCAAAAATGCAAAATCCAGCAAGCCTTCCGTACTTGCCATTTCCGGAAACTATCTTGTCCCAAAGAAAAAAGGGTCAGCCACGGTTACCGCAAATTTAAACGATGTCAATCGTAAGATCACTATTACCGTATCCGCACCGGCCGCCAAACCTACCGTCAAAAATCTGAAGATCAGTGTTGCCGGTATCAAGTATGGCCCCAATGACATGAAGACCTATTATACCTTAAAATTCACCAATACTTCTGCGAAAACCATCACCACCGCAAAAGTAAAGATCACCACCGGTTCCGGTATCTATGACCAGATGTACTGGACCAAAAATCTGACACTGAACCTGAAGCCCGGAAAAACCATGAAAAAAACCTATTTCATCCAGAACATGGTCCAGGCACCGGAAAAAAATGATATTTCCGTTAAATGCCTGAAGATTAGCTGGAAGTAAATACTTCAAAAGGGACGTGCCGCAGTATTGATTTAAAAATCATCACTGCAACACGTCCCTTGTATTTATTCTCTCTGAGCTGTCTATACGTTTTGTTTTTATCCTGTATCCTACAGTACCTCATTCAGTACCTGCAGTCCATACTCTGCAAGGCTGTTATCCTCTTCGCCGGTACCACCGCTGATACCGAGACCGCCGATGATGGTGTCTCCAACCTTCAGGGGTACACCGCCTCCGAATATCACAATATTGTCACTCATTTTTCCAAGACCATAAAATGTCTGACCCGGCTGTGTCAGTCTGGAAAGCTCCATGGTGGACATCTTCACTGCAACAGATGTATATGCCTTTTTTACGGCCATATCAAAGCTTACAAGAAAAGATCCATCCATCACATGAACCGCAACCGGATTTCCATCCGGGCTGCATACCGCAATTACAGAAGGCTTGTTTCTTCTCAAAGCTTCCTGCTCGATCTTCTCGATAAGCCTCTTGGCAGAATCCAATGTGATACGACCCTGGATACCCATACGCTTCAGCACTTCCTGGATCATCGCCGTGTTTGCTGCCATACTGTCATTCTGTGCCATTGCCGTATTTCCTCCCACTGCTGTCGTCACAGTCCCATTCTGCACATCAAAAGCCTGTACATCCCTTTTCTGCACCATCTGCGAATCCTGTGCTCTTACATCCACCGCCGATGTACCCGCTGCAACATCCGCACTACTTCCAACAGTTCCTACAGCCTCTACCCCAACATTAGCTACAATCCCAGCAGTTTCTGCTTTCACAGATTCCTGAACACTTTCAGAAATATCTGTCTTCTTCTCTTCAATCTTCGCTGCATACACATACCTTGCCAACACATAAAAATAATCTGACAGACGGTTCATATATTTCTTGGCTCCGGTATCCGATCCAAACTTCACACTGACCAGCGCAAGCTCTCTCTCAGCCCTCCGCGCCACAGCTCTTGTCACATCGATCTCAGCCGCAACTCGGGAATCCCCCGGAAGAATCGGAAGCCTCTCTCCGGAAAAAATCTCTTTCATCCGGCCAATCTCCTCCTCCAGAAGCTCCGTCCGGTCTTCACTGACCTTAAACTCCCGATTATAAGGATCAGAAACCCCATCTATGATCTTCTTCAAAGTCTCCGAGATCTTCTCCAGCATCCGGACAACATCCACATCATCAATCAGAACCCGCACAAGCCCAATATGACTCATCAGCTCCTCAACTGACCCCATCAGACAAATCCGATCATCCGACTTTGAAACATTCTTCGTATGGGAAAGATCCGTCATCCCCTTATCACCATACCCGGTATAAACCTCCATCCCAGCTCAACCTCCCAGCAACTCCTGATAAATAATCCCACCCATATCAGACCAATTTTACAATCCTCGAAATGCTACGCATACCACACATACGTAAACACACACCACAATCATCCCGGCAAACCAGGCGCAGTGTCCACAAACGCGTCCACGTATTCCACGCAAACGTAACACACACCACGACCATCCCAGCAAACCAGGCGCGGCGTCCACAAACGCGCCCACGTATTCCACGCAAACGTAACACACACCACAACCATCCCAGCAAACTAGGCGCGGCGTTCACAAACGCGCCAGCCTCCGCCAAAACGTCACACATTCAAGGCGCCCACGGCGCCCCATCGGCACAACGTTCAACCCGGAACAACCGCAGCATACAGGCACAAGTCAATACCCTTCCGCCCGTCACAGTCAAGCACTCTAAAAAAAGCCCGAGGGGTGTGCAGAGGGGCCGCGGCTTTGCGGCCCCTTTGCGGTTTTCATCTTTTATCAAAAAGACCAAAGTTTAGTATAAATCTTAACAATATCCTCTTTCTTCGGTACACGCGGATTTGCCGCTGTGCAGGCATCCGCAAGTGCCATATCCGCCATCTTATCAACCGCCGCAAAATAAGCATCCGGTGTGATCGTCTTCATCTCTTCGATGGTAAGCGGGATATTCATCTCTTTCTGCATAAACTGGATCCAGTTTACAAGAGATCTTACGCTCATAACTTCGTTATAATTGCTCAGTCCAAGAAGATGTGCAATATTGGAATATCTCTTTACTGCCGGAAGATATTCTTTCTGGCTTCTGCTGCGTTTGTTGATATTTGCATTATATTCAACAATATGCGGCAACAGCATCGCATTAGCTCTTCCGTGAGGAATATGGAAAATAGCACCCAGCTGATGAGCCATACTGTGAGTAATTCCAAGACCTGCTGCATTGAAGGAAAGTCCTGCCAGACAGGACGCTACATGCATCTTCTGTCTTGCATGCATATCATTACCGTCAACATATGCACGATAAAGATATACGCCACAGATCTCGATTGCTTTCTCTGCAAGTGCAGATGTAAACTCATTATGGTTGATGCTGACATAAGACTCAATTGCATGAGTCAGAACATCCATACCTGTATCTGCTGTAATCGCAGGCGGAACACTGCGTACAAGCTCCGCATCCAGAATTGCCTCATCAGCGGTCAGGCTGTCTGAGATCAGCGGATACTTCACATGTGCTTCTGTATCATTTACAACTGCAAAAGAAGTAACCTCGGAACCGGTACCACTTGTTGTAGGAATGGCAACCAGTCCGACTTTTCCGTAATTATTGATCTTCAGGGCAAACTCACGGATTGCCTTGGAAGAGTCGATGGCAGAACCACCACCTACTGCAACAATAGCTTCCGGCTGATACTGAAGGAATTTCTTAACTCCTTCGGCAATTTTTCCAACCGGTGCATCCGGAACAACATCACAGAAAATATCAAATTCTTTTCCACCTGCCTGAAGCGGTTTTGTGATCATATCGATCATTCCGCTTTTTACAACAAACGGGTCTGTGATAACAAGGACTCTTTTGTATGGAATATCTCTCAGTCTTCCCAGGGCATCAGCTCCAAAATGGATGGCTGTTTTCATTTCAAATGTATTCATAGAAACTGCTCCCTCTCGTCATACCGAAACACAGGTCTCTTTTGTCTGCCTGTGGCCGGATAAAGTAAAGCGGATCTCCGCATTCCGCATACACTGCATGCTCATGAACACAATCGTTTTCCGATATATGTCCAACCTATTTCGGGTAGATGCATTCGATCTTATGCGCGCTGAAATGCTTCAGCCACTTTTCAGACGGCTTTTTGTCTGTGATGACCGTCTCGATATCCCGCAGCTGTCCTGCCACGGAAAAAGCAGTCTGATCAAATTTCGTGCTGTCTACCACCAGAATACGCATTTTTCCGGAATTGATCATGGCTTTTTTTGTTGTTCCAAAGGCTTCTTTGGATTCCATGATTCCCAGATCCTCATTTAATGCTTTACAGGAAAAAATAACCTTGTCCACATAATAAGAGCGGATCACTTCCTCGGTTCTGGCACCCAGGAATGCAAGATACCCTTCCTTCATCACTCCACCGGTGGAAATAATATTCCAGCCGGATACATCCGAGAGTTCCAAAAGGATCTCCATAGAATTGGTAACAACGGTAAGACGTTCCTTTTCTTTCAGAGCCTTGGCCACAAAAACTGCCGTTGTGCTGGCATCCAGAAAAATGTGATCTCCGTCATTCACCATGGAAGCAGCAATCTCCGCCATTTTCTGCTTTCCCTGTACATTCTGGTTTTTACGAATATTAAATGGTAAATCAATACCGACATCTTCGTTGATCACCGCACCGCCATAACTCTTTGTGGCAAGTCCCTCTTTTTCCAGCTTGTCCAGATCACGGCGGATGGTTTCTTCTGAGACACTGTAAAGCTGGCTTAGTTCACTTACAACAACCCTTTTCTCTTCCTGTAATTTCTCGAGAATCAGATTTCTTCTCTCTAATGCTAGCATAAGATGCCTCCTTTTCAGATGTCATTGCAGGGATACCCTTCAAAAGGATATCCCTCAGATATAAAGACAATATTAAAGGATCGTATCGATCATTCTCTTGTCCGGATGAGCGATCACTGAGGAATCCATGTACATTCCTTTTTCAGCTACCAGCTCTTTTGCTCTTTCGATAGAAGCCTCTACTGCAGAAACCTCGCCGGTAAGGAGCATGTAAGATTTACCGCACATACCCTTGGCGATACGAAGCTCGATCAGATCAACGATAGCTGTCTTAGCTGCCTGATCTGCTGCCTCGATGATAGATGCTGCATCATAGGTCTCAAGAATTCCCAGGGCACTGATCTCCTCGACCTGTGTGGTTCCGTAGATTGCCGGGAAAATGGACTCATGTGGATTGCCCAGTACAAAACTGTCAATACATTTGTCCTCGTATGTTGTTACAGCTGTGTCTACAGCAGCTTTTACTGCGCTTAAATCTCCGGTGATAATTGCAATATATTTTCCCGGACATACTGTCTGCGCCTCCACGATCTCTACTTCAGATGTCTTAACCATGGCATCTGCTGCAGTGATACCAGCTGGTGTGGTTTTAAACTCAATCATTCCGATTGCTCTACTCATTTTGTGCACGTCCTTTCTAATTTCTTGCAATTACAACATGGCGGTCTGTCACTTCTGTAACCTTACCGCTGATGGTTGCATGGATTCCGACACTTAATCCCTGTGCAGGCTGTGCGATCATCTGGCCTTCTGTTACCATATCGCCTACATTTACGATTGCCTGTGCCGGTGCACCGATATGCTGGCTTAAGAGAACCTTTACCTTCGATACGTTTACAAGTTCTTCCTGAAGCGGTGCATCCTTGTCATATCTGGTAAGTCCCAGACGTGCCATCAGACGCTCCTCAGGAACCTTGCGGTATTCTCTGGACTCCTGAACCGGCTTCGGCTGAACACCCTGAGGTGGTCTGATTCCGGCCTTACGAAGTCCGCCCTTCATATCTGCAAGCAGTGTTCTCGGAGCCAGGCTCTGCGGACACGCATACATCTCGCAGACGCCACAGGAGCTGCAGAATGCAGAATTGATATAAGGATTCACATTTCTGAAATCCTGATTGGATGCTGCCATCATGAACATTGCCGGATCGATCGGGTGTCCCAGATTGTGTCTCGGGCAAAGATCTGTACATGTATGGCAGTGGCAGCAGATCGATGCTGCTCTCTTCAGATCTATAGAAGAAGTCCGCTGCTTCTTCATGACAATAACATGGTCCTTTGGAAGAACCAGGATTGCATTCGTTGTTTTTGTAACCGGGTCTGAACCATTTCCGATACGTCCCATCATCGGGCCGCCAACGAAATATACAGGATCCTTTACAGTTGTACCGCCTGCCTGGGCAACAACCTCTTCCAGTGTACATCCCAACGGAACCTTCACTGTAACAGGGTTCTCAACCTCAGCAACAACGGAAACATATTTACATGTGACCGGTTTATGTTCTTCTACCGCGCGGTATACATTGTAGAGAGTCTCTACATTAAATACGGCTACTCCCTGCTCGATCGGCAGTCCTCCGGGCCGTACCACACGTCCGGTTGCCTCATAAATAAGAACAACCTCATCACCCATCGGATAAACCTCATCCAGAAGATGGATCTTAACCCTCGGGAATTCTTCAATATGCTGATTTAAAGCATTGATCGTCTGTACATAAGACTTTTTGATTCCGATAATGGCCTGTGAAGCTCCTACCGTCTCCGCAACCATATCGAATGTTTTCATGATCTCGTATGCGTGCTTCTCCAACAACTGTCTGTGAAGTTTCAGTAATGGTTCGCACTCTGCACAGTTCATAAGAATGGTATCCGCTTTGTCTGTCAGTTTCATGTATGTAGGGAAACCTGCTCCACCTGCTCCGACAACACCATTCTCCTGCATAATTTTCTGTAATTCTTTGATATCCATGGCGTTACTCCAATCCTGCACCGTCGTCTACGATACCGACGATGGCGGCATCTACCGGTGCTGTTTCTACGCCGCAGCCAATTCTTGCTGCGCTTCCTTGTGCCACCAATACATATTCGCCGATTCCCGCACCGATGATATCAATAGCGACAATCTGGCTGTGCTCGGCTTTCATATGATGCACCGGCTCCACGATCATGAATTTATTTCCTATCAGTTTTTCACTTTTTCGTGTGGAAACAATACTTCCAACTACTTTGCCTACGATCATATGAGCCTCCGTTTTTCTCTATATCCTCTGCTGGGGATGCCGGAAATGGCATCCCCGAAGGAGGAATATTATTTGATTATGGTAACTGTATTGCCTGTGGCAATTCTTGCTGCATTTGCTTCATCTGTATCAATATGCATTTCCAGTGTAAAGCTGTCATCAACACGGATCTTAACCTGATTAAAGATCGTTCCGCGCTCATTGTCAGCTTTAACGGAAACAACATCACCATCATGTACACCCGCAGCCTGGGCATCCTTCGGAGCCATGTGAATGTGACGCATAGCCACAATACATCCCTCTTTCAGATAAATGGCACCTTTCGGTCCGACGATGGCGATCGGTGCACTTCCTGCAAGATCACCGGACATACGTACCGGAACCTTCATTCCCAGCTTGATCGCATCTGTTGCGGAAACCTCAACCTGTGATTTACTGCGGACAGGTCCGAGGATCCTTACATTCTCGATCGCACGGAGCTTCAGTCCCACAATGGTAACTGTTTCGTTGGATGCAAACTGTCCGCCCATCAGATCCTTTTTCTTTGTGAGCTGATAGCCTTCTCCGAACAGCGCCTCCACATGCTCCTGTGTCAGGTGAATATGTCTTGCGGAAACTCCGATAGGAACAACGAAACCATTGCCCTTGTCTTCGTTTTTGTTGATCGCATCGATCACCATTTTTGTGATCATTTCAATATTATTCGTTTCCAAGAGTACACCTGCTTTCTTTCGGTTTCATGACTGAACTTAACTCAAAACACACCGGCCAGAAGCCTTAATGGCCCTCAGGCCGGTGCGTCTTGGAACTGATCAGTTAGATTATTTAAGAACCGGAAGGATTTTCTCTACGTCTGTATGAGGTCTCGGAATTACGTGTGTAGCTACAAGCTCTCCAAGTCTGGATGCTGCTGCGCTTCCGCTCTCTACTGCAGATTTAACTGCTCCTACATCTCCACGAACCATAACTGTTACAAGACCGGAACCGATCTTCTCTGTTCCTACCAGAGCAACGTTAGCTGCTTTACACATCTGGTCAGCTGCCTCGATAGCTGCTGTAAGTCCTCTTGTCTCAACCATTCCTAATGCTTCCTGTGTCATGATCATATCCTCCTTGTGGATTATAAATGCTTTATTTGTTCTGTTTACTTCTGACTATTTTGGTGCAACAGCTTATTTTTTGCTGCTGTTTTTGCTTTCCAGTGCTTCTTCCGGATTTTCCTGCTGTCTCTTTTTCCATCGGCTTGCACTCAGCTCAACCAGTTTGACGATTTCCTCGTGGGGATTGGCAATTACCGCATAGCTGGCAGGCTTCTTGATAGCCTGCTCTACTGCTGCATTGACAGCTGCTGTAACTGCTGATACATCGCCTTGTACGATCAGGGTCACCAGTCGTCCGCCCAGCTTACGCTCCCATGACGCCAGCTCAACGTCTGCCGTTTTGCACATGATGTCCAGGGCATTGATCGCCGCAACTACACCAGTGATTTCTATAAATCCATATGATTTTCCCATGAGCGAACTCCTTAACTAATTTCTATTCCTCACAAAGCCTGAATCAGAGCTTTGGAAGGATTTTCTCTACGTCTGTATGAGGTCTCGGGATCACGTGTGTAGCTACAAGCTCTCCAAGTCTGGATGCTGCTGCGCTTCCGCTCTCTACTGCTGCTTTTACAGCGCCTACGTCTCCACGAACCATAACAGTTACAAGACCGGAACCGATCTTCTCTGTTCCTACCAGAGCAACCTCTGCTGCTTTTGTCATTGCATCTGCTGCCTCGATCGCAGCTGTGAGGCCTCTTGTCTCAACCATTCCTAATGCTTCCTGTGCCATGATTCTATCCTCCTGAATCTTATCTTCGTTACATTTTTATCATATATGATTCCGCCACTTTTGTAAAGTGAACTTCGGAATCCTCTTAATCTTTATCCAGGGCGCTGATTTTCAGCATTTTCTGTGTACCTGGTTCCGGGTTGGGGATTATGTAATGCTGTACCACGCCTGTCATGCTCTCTGCGACTTTCATGCCGGCTTCTACCGCTGCCGTGACATCTGACACGCTTCCGCGGTACTTGATGCAGACAAGAAGCGGTACTGGCAGGCTGTCCGCATTCGCCGGTTTATTCTTATCGAATACCTCCAGGTGGACATTTGCAGCCTTGCACCCGGCGTCAGCTGCCACAAAGGCTGTCGCAAGTCCGAAGACCTCCAGAATTCCTACAGCTTCTGCCATGTTGCTTCTCCTTTCCCGTTAAGGTTATTTGTTAACAATCGCGATCTTAAGACCTGTCATTGCCAGGTTTGTCTCAAGTGCCTCGTTGATCTCCTCAAGCGGGAACTTGTGTGTGATCAGCTCAGACATTGGAAGTCCGATTGCTTTTGCTCTCTTAAGGAAATCAAATGTTGTTGCATAGTCTCTGAGGTTGTATACCCAGGAACCAACAAGGTTGATCTCTTTGGAGCAGAGGTCGAAGTGCGGGTTGATGGTAGCGTCTCCACCGTTGATGAAGAAACCAAGCTCGCAAAGACCGCCGCCGTTGCGGATAAATTTGTAGATGTTGGAGTGTGCATGAGGATTTCCAGTACACTGGAAAGCGAAATCTGCAAGATGTCCGCCCTGAGCCTCTTTAACAGCCTCAGTAAGTGCCTCAATGCCCTTGAAGTTCATGAAGTTAACGGTTGTGTTTGCTCCCATTCTCTTGGCAAACTCAAGACGTTTCTCATTTCCGTCTACTGCACAGATATTATGAACGCCCATTGTATGGAGAACTGCGATGCAGATAAGACCGATCGGTCCGCAACCCTGAACAACAACTCTGCTGTTGAATTTCAGGATTCCTGTTGTTTTTGCTCTCTCTACAGCATGTACAAGTACTGCACATGGCTCGATGAGGATACGGGAATCAAGATCCAGGTCACTTACATTAAAGAATGTAGAACCGAATTTTCCGCCTCTGATGAAGATGTAATCAGCGAACCAGCCGTTGAATTTAACGTCGTCATCCGGAAGAAGTCCATATACGTCAGCGCCGCCTACGTTCTTCTTGTTAAGGTCGAACATTGTGATTTCCGGATCATCTTTGAAGATCATACAGGTAACGATCTTGTCGCCGACTTTAACCGGTTTACCAGCTGTATCAACTTTAACGTTTTTACCCATTTTTACGATCTCACCGGTTCCCTCATGTCCGAGAACTACTGGGATAAGACCAAACGGGTCATTTTTGTACTCATGAGCATCTGTTCCGCAGACGCCGCAGCCCTCAACTTTAACGAGGATGTCGTCGTCACCAACTTCTGGAAGATCATACTCCTGAAGCTCAAAATGTTTCTTCTCTGTCATCATTGCTACTCTTGCTTTTTTCGGAATTGTGTTTCCTGCCGGAGCAGCCGGAGCGCTTGTTGCAGCAGCTGCTGCAGGAGCGTTTCCTGTCATGCCGGAGAGAACCTGTTTAACGATTTCTTCGATATTTACATTGTTCATATCCATTGTTTCTGTTCCTCCTGATTAACGAATGCAAAGGCTGTCTGTCATTACGCAGCGTCTTCTCTTTGTGAATGTGCTTGCGCTTGTAAGTCCCTCACCGGTACGGCTTGCAATGGTGAATGTACAGAAACCTTCTCCGCCAAATCCAAGTGCGGAATAGGACGGGCCGTTCTTTACAAGGATTGCGGTATCAATTGCTTTCGCATATTTTGTAATGTTATCAATATTCTTGGAATGAATATGTGCGGAATGACGGTTGCCATGCTCAAGCCATACAGCCTGCTCTACAGCATCGTCAAAATCCTTAGCTCTTACGATTCCGAGGATTGGCATCATAAGCTCTGTTGTGATGAGCGGATGTTCCTTCGGTCCTTCGAAGATAATGCAGCGGGTATTTGCCGGTGCCTGAACTCCGATCATGGAAAGAAGTGTCTTCGCGTCACGTCCTACACATTTACGGTTCAGCTTGCCACCTGCAAGTACAGTCTCAACAAGTTTGTCCTGCTCTTCCTTGGATGCAAGATAGCAGTCATTCTCTGTGATCATGTAGTGCATTAACTCATCAACTACGGAAGATACTGCAACAACTTCCTTCTCAGCGATACATGGAAGATTGTTATCGAATGTACATCCGTTTACGATATCCTGAGCTGCCTTACGGATATCAGCAGTATCATCAACCAGTGCCGGTGGGTTACCTGCTCCTGCACCGATTCCTCTCTTACCGGAGGAAAGAACTGCTGTTACAACACCAGGGCCGCCTGTTGCTGCGATCAGATGGATATCTTTATGTTTCATCATAATATTGCTGGTCTCAAGTGTTGGTTTCTCAACTGTGACAGCGATATTATCCGGGCCGCCTGATTCCAGGGAAGCCTCATTTAAAAGATTGATTGCGTAAATAGAAGTTTTAACTGCTGCCGGATGTGGGTTGAATACTACTGTATTTCCGCCTGCCAGCATACCCATTGTGTTGCAGAGAACTGTTTCACTCGGGTTAGTACATGGTGTGATCGCGCCGATAACACCAAACGGTCCCATCTCGATCAGAGTCAGTCCTCTGTCTCCGGACCATGCAGTTGTTGTAATGTCTTCTGTTCCAGGTGTCTTGTCTGCTACCAGGTGATGCTTCAGGATCTTATCTCCTACATTACCCATACCAGTTTCCTCAACACCCATACGTGCCAGTACTTCCGCATTTTCTTTGATCTTCTTGCGGATGCAGGTGATGATCTTTTCTCTCTGGTCCATAGACATTGTCTTAACTACCAACTGAGCCTTCTTGGCTGCTTCGATAGCATCATTCATATCCTTGAAAACGCCATGTTTTCCGGCCGGAGCATCTGCGATCTGCATTTTTGCCATAACTTCCTGTACAATTTCCTGTACCATATTCTCACTTATTGGCATGAGATGTCCTCCTTAATATTCCGTCAAAAAATTATTTCAGGCCAAGCTGAGCCATAACCTGTTTTGTGATCTGAGCAACAAGCTCTGCGTCATTCTTTGCTGTATCTGCTGCAGGAGCTGCATCTTTATCACAATCACAGTCTTTTCCAACGAAATCATACTGATATCCTGGGAACTGTTTGTAGTCCTCGCTGTGGCATGCACCGCCGCAGTTGTGGCAGTTCTTGCCGTCTTTGTTCAGGCAGAGGCTTGCCGGATGTTTTCCAGGCATACCGAATTTACGACGGATCGCATAGAGCTTCTCGATGTTCTCTTTGTCAAATTCCTTCGGTCCGCCAAGGAGCTTGGTCTGATACAGAAGCTGTGCATAGAACTCTACAGACTCCATCTTCATATATGCAGCGTTAAGGTCTGTGCTCCATGTAAGTGCTCCGTGGTTCTCAAGAAGTACTGCATCGAAGTATGGAAGGTATTTCTCAAGGTTGTCCGGAATCTCCATTGTGGAAGGTGTGCCGTACTCAGCGATCGGAACACATCCAAGAGCGATAACTGCCTCAGGCATGATCGGCTGTGTAAGCGGGATACCTGCGATTGCGAAAGATGTAGCATAGATTGGATGAGCATGTACAACAGATCCTACGTCCGGTCTCTTCTCATATACTCTCATATGCATCTTGATCTCAGATGATGGTTTGAATCCCGGGTTAGCCTGGATCACATTACCCTTGCCATCTACTTTACAGATGAACTCTGGTGTCATGAATCCTTTGGATACACCAGTTGGTGTGCAAAGATATTCATTCTCAGCTATCTTAACAGAAAAGTTTCCGTCGTTAGCTGCAACCATGTTACGGTTGTAGATTCTCTTACCGATGTCACAAAGCTGTTTTTTGATTTCAAACTCGTTTACCATGCTTAATTTCCTCCTTGAGCATTGGATTGCACTATTTTGTTTCTGAGAACATTTTACCCCATACCACAAAATAAGTCAAGGACAATCCGTTGTTTTATGTTGGTTTCTTGTTGTATTTTGTGTTGTTTTTATTGTTTTTTATATTTTCTGTTTGTAAAGGATCTTTTTTCTGTAATCCTGTATCTCTCAGCCGCCGATCTGGCAGTCCAGGCTGCATACCGCATGCACTGCATTCTTTAACATCTGCATATGTTCTGCTGTAGGCGGAAGGATTCCTTCCATTAAATAGGGTCTGCCAAGTCCTTCATATTTATCCTGCCCCAGTCTGTGGTACGGAAGAAGATGGATCTTGTTTACGCCCGGAAGGGATGCTGCAAATCTTGCGATCGCCTGGATCTCTTCCACAGAATCATTAAATGTGGGGATCACCGGAACGCGGATCACCAGTCTGGTTTTTCCGTAGAGCGCAACCCTTCTTGCATTCTCCAGCATCAGTCCGTTGGCCCGTCCTGTAAATTCTTTATGTTTTTCCTGATCCATATGCTTGATATCCATCAGATATACATCCAGATAGGGAAGTACCTGTTCAATCTTTTCCCATGGGGCACAGGCCATACTTTCTACCGCTGTGTTGATTCCTCTCTCCTTTGCCGCGCGAAGAAGATCTCTGGAAAAGTCCGCCTGGCACATACATTCCCCCCCGGAAAGGGTGATCCCGCCTCCGGAACGGTAATAATAGGCACGGTCTTTTTCCACCTCTTCGATCATCTCACGAACTGTCACGTCGCGGCCGATCACTTTATCTTCTCCCAGAACCTTCATGTTCTGGATCCGGTATTCCTGTGATTCCGGATTACAGCACCAGCGGCAGCGAAGAACGCAGCCCTTCAGGAACACGATGGTACGGATACCCGGTCCATCGTGTACTGAATATTTCTGAACATCAAAGATCCTGCCCTTTGTATCCAAATAGTCCATTCGTTACTCCTTTAGAAGCCCTGCTCAGTACGTCTGATGATATCGTCCTGCAGAGATCTGGAAAGTGTAGTGAACAATGCGCTGTAGCCTGCAACACGTACAACCAGATGTTTGTACTTCTCCGGATGCTTCTGTGCATCCAGAAGTGTTTCTCTGTCAACAACGTTAAACTGCATATGCATACCCTTCTGATCAAAGTATCCGCGGATCAATGCTACGAATTTCTCCAGTCCTTCTCTTCCTGCAAGTGCTGACGGATGGAATTTCTGATTAAACAGTGTTCCGTTGGATACGATAAAATGATCCAGGCGGGATACAGAAGTTGCCGCAGCTGTCGGTCCCTTCACATCCTTGCCGGCTGACGGGGAAACGCCATCTGCTACCGGAGTATGTGCGTAACGGCCATCCGGTGTTGCACCGGTCTGTCCGCCAAGCGGAACGTTTGCAGATACAGGATAAAGTCCTGCCTGATAATGTCCGCCTCTTGGGTTCATATATTTCTGAAGCGGTCTTGTGTAAGTATAAGCCACATCCCTTGCAAAGTAGTCCACATCCGGGATATCATTTCCAAACTTCGGAACCTCCTCGATCATCTTGTGGATCTCTTCGAATCTTGCCTTTTTCTCCGGAGATGGCTCTGTTCCGAGAGCTGCTGTCATAACAGCTGTTGCGGTCTGCTCATTTACGCTGATGCCATTCTCCTGAAGCTTCTGCATAACGATGGTGGTGATATCTGCTGCAGACTGTGCATCGATACCCTTGCCATAGTTCCATGCCAGAGCCTCCTTCAGCTCTTCCATGGTCATCTTCTTTTCTTCATATACAAGCTTGCGGATCGCATACAGAGAATCTGCCATGTTTGCAATACCAAATCCCTGAGGACCTGTAAAGTTATAAACAGCTCCGCCTTCCTGAACGGATTTGCCCCGTTTCAGGCAGTCATCCACCATACAGGAAAGGAATGGAAGCGGACATCTCTCCGCATGTGCCACATCAATGGCATTATCAGCATTTACAAGCAGGGAAATGAAATATTCCATCTGTTTCTTATATGCATCATAGAACTCATCGAAGCTCTTCATCTCTGTGACATCGCCGGTCTGGACACTGATCTGTACCCCTTTGTCCATACCATTAGAGAAAACCATCTCCAGCGGACGGCACATGTTAAAGAACGCAGCGTCATGCCAGCCCTCTGTCTTACCTGCCTTCTGCGGTTCTACACAGCCGATGATGTTATATTCTCTGGCATCTGCAAGAGAAAGGCCGCGGTTCTGCAGTGCAGGAATGATAACCTCATCATTGTAATAAGCCGGAAGTCCGATTCCTGTTCTTGTAAGCTCTGCAGCCTTGATCAGGAATTCATGTGGTGATCCGTTCCATACTCTTACAGAAAGAGACGGTGCCGGAAGGTGCACATGCATAGACGCCTGGATGCACATAAAGGAGAGATCATTGGTCACATCCTCGCCATCCTTGTTCTGACCACCTGCGATCAGGTTCTGGAAAAGGCTGTAGCCTGCAAAGCCTTCTGCAGATGCAGCATCACGGCATTTATTCAGGTCGTTTAATTTTACCCATATGCAGTCCATCAGTTCCTGGGCAAATTCTCTGGTAAGATTGCCTGCTTCCATATCACTCTTGTAATACGGATACATATACTGGTCAAAACGTCCCGGAGAAATAGAATGTCCGCTGCTTTCCATCTGGATCAGCTGCTGTACAAACCAGAAGGACTGGCACGCCTCATAGAAGTTACGGGCGCCCTTCGCCGGTACGCGTGTACAATTGGATGCGATCTGAAGGAGTTCCTGTTTTCTGGTCGGATCCTGACACTGATATGCCATCTGCTCTGCGAGCTCGGCATAGCGATGTGCATAGTCGATAACTGCCTGACAGCTCATGATAACTGCTTCCAGGAAACGAGATTTCTTTGCGTAATCACCATCTCCTACATTACACTCATCCAGTTCCTTCTGAGCTTTGGCAATGATCCCTTCATAACCGATCGCCAGAACTTCTTCATATTTAACGGTTACGTGTCCTACACCATTGTAGAAATAGTTTCCGGGTGTAAAAATATTGTGGTCAATGGCAAGAATCGCTTCCGGTGCCATATAGGAGGTTGCAAGCTCACTGGTAGTCTTGCCTTTCCAGTATTTATGTACCTCACGGAGCTCCGCCTTGGTTTCCTCCGCAATATAAAATGGATCGGCTGTTCTGGTAGCCACTGTATCCAGCTCATCCTCCAGCCACTGGAAAGAATACTCCGGAAACGTCTGACAGCCTCTCGGCGCCAAAGTGCTGCTTCCGACGATCAGCTCCTCATCACGGATGATGATCGGAATGTTGTGCAGGATGTGGGCAAATGCCTTGGCTCTGCGGGTGATGATCGGCTCGTCTTCTGTTGCTTTGTAAGACTCTGTGATCAGTTTTGCTCTGGCAGATTCGATCACCGGCATCTTTGCATAAAGATTATCTACAAGATGTGTGATCCTGTCTGTTTTCGGAACATCTGCTATATGAAATTTCTCCATGATTCTCCTTTCTCATAACCGGTTGTTTCTGGTGATCTGTCTGCCTCTACGCTTCCAGAACCGCTCCTGTCCGGCTATGTGCTCATGTAGTTTTATTATACCTTACCCCTACTTCGATGTCAACGAAATCCAACATGTGTTTCTAGCTGTTTTTGTGGTTTTTATCGGTTGCGCCCTGTTGATTTTATTTGTTTTTTGTATTTTTATGTTTTTCTCTATTGACTTTGTTTTTCTGCTCTGCCATACTTGGATTTATATAGGAATTCCTTTGTTTTTCAGAAAAAATTTATGCAAAGCGGACATTCGTATTCCGCTCTGTCACATGTTCTCAAACAGTAAAAGAGGTGTATTTTTATGTATCTTTCTGATATGCATACCCACTCCATCGCCAGTGGTCACGGCACGGAATGTACCATCACCAACATGGCACGCGCAGCTGCCGAGAAAGGTCTCCGGCTTCTCGGGATCACTGATCACGGTCCCGGCACTCTGGCAGCCGGAACTTCCTCCTATTTCCGCAGCCTTACCTATTCTCCCAAAAAACATTTCGGTGTAGAATTACTCTACGGAATTGAACTGAATATCCTTGACCGCAGCGGAACGGTAGATTTAGATCAGGAATTATTATGTAAACTTGATTACGCCATTGCCAGCATGCATGCCTGGAATTACCGCTGCGGTACCAGAGCCGAAAACACAGAAGCTTTTATCAATGTAATGAAAAACCCCTGTGTAAAGATCCTCGGACATAGTGATAACACTCATTACCCGGTTAATTATGATGCGCTTGCAAGGGCTGCCAGGGAAACCGGCACGATCTTTGAGATCAACGAAGCTTCTCTTGCACCTTATGGCTATCGTGGCGACACAAGAGAAAACTGTTTCGAGATCCTTCGATGCTGCCGCAAATATGATCTGCCGCTGCTTCTTTCCAGTGACAGCCATGGCCCGGAGCATATCGGAGATTTTACCTGTGCTGCTGAGTTTGTTCATCAGGCCATGTTTCCGGAACAGCTGATCCTCAACAACCAGATTCCCAGACTCAAGGTTTTTCTCCAAACCAGAGAATGATCTTCTGTATCTTTTCCGACAGATAACAGATATTGTCCCCTCAAACAAAACAGGCCAGTTCAAACACAGGAATATATATTTCCCTGTATCTGAACTGGCCTGTTTTTTATTTTTCCCGCTGCTTCCGTACAATTTCCGCAAGCTCGCTATATTTACCTGTAACATATCCGAAATTTTCTCTTCTGTGAGGAAGCTTGCATTCGGTGCAGTCTTTGATCCCGCTTTCCGTAAAGCGGAAATTACCACCACATTTATCTCCCAGTGCATATAAAGGACAATAGCAGAACAGACAATTGAAGTTCTCCGGATCTGCCCCTTTATGGCACGGAAAATACTCACAGTTTTTGTGGCTGAAGTAAGAGTATTCTTTGCCTTCCCAGTATGGTTTCTCCATGGCTCTTTTCTCCTCTCCTGACATAACCACACATAATTTTTTCCTATAAAAAAAGAGGTAGCGATGCCACCCCGGGGTAGAAATATAATCCGTTCATGAGTGCGCGGAGGGAACGAATGTATCCGGAGTAGTATCGCCTGCCATTTAATCATGTATAATTCATATGAACAGGCGCATTCCATAAAAAAATGCCTACTCTCGTAAAAAAGTAGACAACGTCCCAGGGGTGCGGAGTCCCTGAAATGGTTGTTACACTTTACACGGAAGTTTAACCTCGCCATAACAAGCAGGTTTCCTGGCTCCGGGATCATGACTCCTCTCTCCTTCTCATACATATGTACAATGGACTATGAGATTCGCTCCTCCGTTACAGTGACCGGATCGCTCAGGTTTCACACCTGATTCCCTTTTCTGTGGACTTCTGATAATCAATATATAACTGTCAGCTATCCTCAGCACTTGCTATGTTCAATATGGAATTATACTGACATTATAATAACATCCTGTTAATTATATGTCAATACTGTTTTCAAAATTTATACATTTTTGAGCATATTTTATTGCTGTTCACTCCGTTCCATGGGTTTTCAATATTTTTTCCGACGTCAAAAACAGCCCGACAAACTGCTGTCGGGCTGCTGTATTTTTATTTTCTATTGTACGTTCTTATTATACAAGACGTCTTACAGATACAATTGTTCTGTATGTAGCATCATTGCTGATCTTGATCCCGTCCTGAGAGTTCGATGCATGAACAATCTGGCCATTACCCATGTAAATAGCCACGTGTCCGCCATAGCAGATCAAATCTCCCGGCTGTGCATCTGCGTAGGATACCTCTGTACCTGCATTCTGCTGCTCATAGGAGGTTCTCGGAAGGCTGACTCCGAAGTTCGCATAGACACTCTGTACAAATCCGGAGCAGTCTGCACCATTGGTAAGGCTTGTTCCGCCCCATACGTAAGGATTTCCCACAAACTGTGTAGCATAATTCACAACAGAAGATCCGGAACCACTGCTGTAAGAAGAACCGTCACTGTCTGAAGATGTATCCTCTGCATTAGATGTGTCCTCTGCACTTTCTTCAGATGCATCTGTGCTGTTATCGTAATCTGCGTCTGCATTATCCTCTGTATTCTCAGTATCCTCGGACGCATCATCCTCGATCACATTACCATCTTCATCATTCTCACCATTGTCTGCATCTTCATCCACATCCTCGGTGTCATCTTCTGCAGTATCCTCATCTGCATTCTCGCTCACGTCGCCGTCCTCATCCTGCTGTGCTTCCTGCTCTGCCTGGCGTCTTGCTTCCTCTTCTGCCTCAGCCTGTGCTCTCGCTGCTGCTTCAGCCTCGGCCTGACGTCTTGCCTCTTCCTCTGCTGCAATACGCTCAGCCTCTAATCTCTGAAGCTCTGCAGTCTGCTCTGCAAGAAGGTTGGCATAATCTGTAGCCTGCTGCTGTGCGTAGGCGATCTCATTATCATAATCTGCGGATGTGGCACGCTTCTCATCCAGCTGTGCCTGCAGGTTCTGGGACTCTGCCTCATATTCCTGCTTCATTCCCTCCAGCTCTGCCTTCTCCTGTGTGTACTGTGCCTCCAGGTTTGCCACCTGCTGGATCGTATTGGAATATTTTTCAAGACTCTTACGGTCCTGCTCATAAGTCTTCTGTGTGTACTCTGCTCTTGTAAGAAGGTCAGACAGGTTCTCTGCATTCAGCATCATCTGGAACCATGCATCGTCTCCACCCTTCTCATAGAGATACTGGATACGTTTCTTCATTGCCTCATACTGTTTCTGCTTGGCATTTTGGGCCTTCTCAAGGTTGGTCTGTGTAGATGCAATGTCGGCTTCCTTATTGGAGATATCTCCCTCCAGTGTCTGGATCGAAACCATCACGTTTACAAGATTGGCATCAAGAGTTGAAATCTCGCCTTCAATCTGTGACTTCTGTGAGGAAAGCTCATCCAATCTGGAATAAGTCGCATTCAGCTGTTCGTTAGTCGCATCCATCTCCTGCTGAAGTGCTGCCTCATCTTCTCTTGTTGCGCTTACGCTGACTACCTGTGCTCCGCTGATGATGAGCGCCAGTGTCAGACATAATATCCTTTTCTTCATGACTGTTCACCCTCGCAATCTGATTCTAATTTAATACAGCGGATCTGACCATCCGCTTCGTTGGTTTTCTTTGTAATACTTTTGCAATATCTTGTTTCAATCTTTTTATATATTAACACAGTGTTATTTGGATTGCAAGGATTTTCTATTAATTAGTTTAAAACTTTGTAACATTTATTAATGATTTTGACATTAAAAAAGGAGAACCCGGGTTATCTCAGATTCTCCTCTCGCGTTTCTTATTGCTATTTGTTACATATAAATTTCTTTCAGCATATCCTGATCAGAAAAGATCTGCAAGGATCTGATTGGCTGTCTTGTTCAGATATCCATTGGGATCGGAAAGAGTGCTTCTGTTCCATCTGAAGTATGCACCGTTTCGGATATAGTTACCACTGGATTCATGATAGTCATATTTGCTGGCTCCAGGATACCTGGACATGTAAGTTTCTGCCAGCTTGATCGCCTGGCTTCCGTAAGTTCCGCTTGGTGTCGGTGTTCCGGAAATCTGTACGCCGGCATTCGGTGTACAGTGGAGGATCACGACACTCTTATCGGAACACTGTCCGAGAACGATCCAGGTATGTCCGCTGTTGTATCCGATATCCCCAGGATAAAGCTTCCAGTTTGAGCTTGCCAGCTGAGCCTGGGAAACAACGGTACCCATTCCCTTGCCGGAATACAAAGATCCAAGATTTCCGGAAACATCCGTGTACATAGGTCCACCGGATCTGCTCTGCATGATCTGATATACAGACCATCCTACAAAGCCGGAGCAGTCAAGGCCCTTCTGTTCTGTAGCTTCACTGAGATCCATATAATATCTGTAATTATAGGAGCTGGAATTGCTGTCATACCATTGTTTCCATTTTGGACTGATGCCCTTTCTGGTCGCATCCGACCAGTTGTGGCCGCCGCCCCATACGTAAAGAGTCTTTCCTACCGGAAGTAATGCATTGGCAAGGAAATTCTTGATAGTCCTGGAGCTTGTCGCTGTAGTAGTACTTGGGTTGGTATCCAAGACACCATTGCTGCCAAATGTATACTTCTTGCCATCGATCGTCTTCGTTCCCGTAGCCATGACACCGGTTGACGGATCGAAATAATATTTATATCCTTTTTTGGAATTTGTGACCCAACCGGTAGCCATCACGCCGCTCTTGCTGTAAAAATAATAGGTATCGCTGCCGATCTTCTTGAAGCCCTTATACATAGCTCCCGTGTTTGGATCAAAATAACGCTTCTGCTGTTTCTTATTCGTTGCCCAGCCCTTTGCCATAAAGCATTTGCTGGTAAAATATCTGGTCACATTCTTCTTGTCTGTAAGGAATACACTTCTGGCTGCAGCACCACTGCCGCTGTAGAAATAATATTTCTTATTACTGATCGTGGCCCATTTCGTTGTCATATATCCGCTGGTGGGATTAAAATAGCGGGTATTGTTCTTACTGTCTGTAAGCCAGCCTGTTGCCATATAGCCCTTGGCACCGTTGACATTATAAAAATATCGTTTGCCCTTGGAATCCTTAGCCCAACGCTTCATCTGCACGCCTGTGGATTTATTAAAAAAATATTTCTTCCCGTTCAGTGTAAGCCAGCCTTTTACCTTCTGTCCATTCTGATAATAATAGGACTTTCCTTTTTCTGTTTTAAAGCCGTTTTTGGTCGCAGCCTGTACATCTGTTGCCGTTGTATGTACAGTTGCTCCGGCTGCAAAGAACATCAGAACAAAAAAAAGTCCCCAGAGTTTCCATTTTCTGCTTAATTTTCGCATACATACCTTCCTTTGATAGATAGATCATTGATATTTACTATTTCTTAAGTCCGACTGATCGTAAACGTTACAATTTTGTTACAATTTTACGTCCATATTATATAACATTCTTTACGGTCCGTCAACTCTTTCCTTTTCTTTCAGAAAAATCATCATCCAGGTATTACCAATGTTGATTTTATGCAGAAAAAAGCCCCGAAACATCAGAAATATTCACTGATGCTCCGGGGATATGATCTTTTATGCAGTTTTGCTCCTGTCTGTTACAGATCTGTTACAGATCCTTACAGGAATTTTTTGCGAAGCTCTGCTCCGTCAAGGGCACTTAAATATGCAGGTGCAACATCAAATACAGTCTTGCAGCCCTTCTGTCCTTCCTGGTTCATGCGGTATGCAGCTCTTGCATAGGCAACGATCACAGAAGATGTAAACTCAGGATTGGAATCCAACTTCAGGCTGTACTCGATCACATGGCTGTTCTCATTGTTCCAGCCTGTTTTTCCGCTGCGGATCACAAAACCGCCGTGCGGGATACCGCTGTGGTCACGGTCCAGCTCTTCCTGGGAAATGAAATGTACCGTTGTATCATACTCGTCAAAGTAGTTCGGCATGGTCTTGATCTCTTCCTCGATGCGTGCAAGATCAGCACCTTCCTCAGCAACTACGAAGCACTCTCTTGTATGTTTCTGGCGTGTGGTAAGCTCCGGATTTTCTCCGTTTCTTACTGCCTCAAGTGCAGCTTCTACCGGAATGGTGTACTGCTTTGCATCCTTTACGCCTTTGATGCGGCGGACTGCATCAGAATGTCCCTGGCTGACACCCTTGCCCCAAAATGTGTAGTCGTTTCCATTTGTAAGGATCGCATTTGCATACATACGGTTCAGAGAAAACATTCCTGGATCCCAGCCTACGGAAATGATTCCTACATGTCCACTCTCTGCTGCTGCCTTGTCAACATTTGCAAAATGCTCCGGGATTTTCTTATGTGTATCAAAGCTGTCCACAACATTGAAATATTTTACATACTCCGGTGTCTGAACAGGAAGATCTGTAGCACTTCCTCCACAGATGATCAGGACATCGATCTCATCCTTCAGCTTCTCCGCATCTTTTACAGAATAAACCTTTGCGGTCTCTGTAAGGATCTTTACAGTCTCTGGATCACGTCTGGTAAATACTGCAACCAGCTCTGTATCCGGATTATGCTTGATGGCGCACTCCACGCCGCGTCCCAGGTTTCCGTAACCTAAAATACCAATTCTTATACTCATAACGATTTCCTCCTCTTTTTCTCTGCAGTATGACATTTTCCGGACAGCATTGTGAATTTCTGTCAGAAAAATCCCTCTGCGATCTATATCGCAAAACGGATCTGCAGGATCCGCCTTACAAACATATGGATATTCTGCCTCAGGATATTCCGATTCTCAATTCCGGGATATCGATGACCGCTTTGTTCCTGCATCAGCAGCAGAAAAAGCCGCCCGGCCAGCACATGAAACAGGCCATGGTCCTGCAGCAGGCATCACACATATCCCCTTCTGCAGTCGGCATTCCCCCAAAGGGATCCTGCCGCTGCTGATACCAGCCGCCACCGCCTTCCATTCTCTGGAGCAGCATACGGTACTGCATATTATCCGGTTCCTGACGGACTGCTTCACGGATCTGATCCAGAGCTGTTACATTATTTCCCATTCCCATATTTGCCATAGCAGCCAGGTAATACCATTCCCCATTTTTCTGACCAAGAGAATCCAGTACATTCATAGCTTCCTGAAAATGACCGCTCTGCACATAATTGGAGGCCGCCCTTCTGCGCATACTTTCCTCATCCTGATAGGCACTGGAACCGGCATTTCCGTAATTTCCAAAACCACCGTAATTTCCGTAGCCGCCATAGCCATTCTGGGAACTACTTCCGTACTCACGCTCTTTCATGATCTGCTCGTAAGCCTGCTGCACTTCTTTGAATTTTTCTTCGGCCTGATCCTTATTCGGATTATTGATATTGGCATCCGGGTGATACTTTCGGCTCAGCTTCCGGTATGCCTTTTTTATTTCATCATCAGATGCGTTTCTGGGAACTCCCAGCACGCTGTATGGATCTAACATTTTTTCTCTTTCTCCCGTTCTTCCCTGCGCTTCTGTCCGATCGCCGCAAAGCGGCACCAGACGCCGGAATATAAAATATTTCGAAGGATATCTCCGTATCGGAGGATCGGCAGCTTTTCAAATTCTCTGCAGCATTCTGCAAGCATCATCATAAGAAGCCGACGTACCTCTTCCTCGAACCCTTCTATCTTATATTTTTCAAGGAAAGGATTGTAATTTCCGTTTTCTGCATCTTTTTCCACATCGTCATAAGCATCCAGGATGTAGATAAATTTTCCGAGATAAAATCCCAGACGGCGCAGGGACGATTCCCAGACATCCTTACGGAAGGCCAGAATCTCTTCCATGATACGTCCGGAACATCCGGCTACACGGTCCACATCGGTTTCCCCCTGTTTTTCCAGGGAAGAAAGCTCCTCTAGTGCGTTTCGGATCCTTTGGATCTTCTCCGGATAAGCGGACATATGCATATTTCCGCAATTCTTCAGAATTCCTGCATATGCATAGCGCAGTGGTTTGTGTTCATCCTGCCAGTCATCCATACATTTGTAATAGGTAAGGATCACATTCATATCCGCACAGTACTCAGTTACTGTATTTTTGCGCACCGGCTGGGGCTTCAGCGGATGGACCACACACCTGGAGGTTCCCTTCTTCGTTGGCGGTTCATAAAGAGCGCTTAAAAGAAGGACCACAAATGTCATATCATAAGTCAGTGAGATCTGTCCCGGTATCCCGTATCTCTCCCGCAATTCTCTGCAAAGACCGCAGTAAAAAGAACGGTACACATCAAAATCCTTGAATTTTATTTCCGGTTTATTAACGGTCACATATCCGAACATGTCAGCTCCTTTTTACGAATTTTGTGTGGCATTTCGGACATTCGATCTCGATCTTGCCCTTTCCCTTTGGAATACGTATCTTCTGTCCGCAGCCCGGACAGCTGTAGATGTGATGGGTCTTTCTCTGCTTCATCAGATCCTTTTCTTTATTAAAGCGAAAACGGAACTTTGACGTCATCTGAAGGAATTTCTGATTTTCGGCATAACGCTGCTGGATATTTCTGGAAAAAATACGTATATATGCATATACGATCGCTGCGACCCCGAGAATGTCAAGGGTGCTGCCGACAGTTCTGCTGAATATATTAGCAAACATTGCCAGAATGATCAGAACCAGTGCGACTCCCATGGTGAACCTGGAAAGATCATCCACTCCATAACGTCCCTGCATAAATTTATTGAATTTGTCTCTCATATGATCTGCATCTCCTTTTCACTGCCAGACGGCACTGCCCAAAAATTTCCGTAAAAAAATCCGGATGGCAGTTCCTAACGGTCATTGCATACCTGGAAAATGTAGAATTTCAGATAATAGGACTCATCTGCTGACCAGAGGATCGGATGATCCGGTGCCTGTGTACGGTACTCTACCTGGCGCAGTCTCTTATGGACATTCTTCGCTGCCTGACCGATGGTCTGTGTAAACAGCTCATACGTCATAAAATGAGAGCAGGTACAGGTTGCAAGAAATCCGCCGTCCTTTACAAGACGCATTGCACGGAGATTGATCTCACGGTATCCCTTGATGGCATTTTTTACAGAGCTTCTGGATTTCGTAAATGCCGGAGGATCCAGTACCACAACATCAAATTTCTCTCCCTTCTCCTCAAGCTCGGGAAGAAGCTCAAAAACATCCTCACAGAGGAATTTCACTGTTCCGTCCAGGCCGTTCAGACTGGCGTTTCTTCTTGCCTGCAGGACTGCAGTTTCCGACGCATCCACACCGAGAACACTCTGTGCCCCTGCAATTCCCGCATTCAGGGCAAAAGAGCCGGTATGTGTAAAGCAGTCCAGAACCTTCGCCCCCTTGCAGAGCTTCTGGATAGCAAGACGGTTATATTTCTGATCCAGGAAAAATCCGGTCTTCTGCCCGTCCCTGATATCTACTTCATATTTCACACCGTTCTCTTCAATCTGAACAAGTGTCGGAAATTCTTCTCCGATAAATCCCTTGGTAAGTTCCATTCCTTCCTGGCGGCGTACCTTTGCATCACTCCGCTCATAGACTCCACGGATCCGGATCCCATCCTCAGCAAGGACTTCCTTCAGTGCATCTATGATCGTTTCTTTAAGACGGTCGATTCCCAGTGCAAGAGACTGTACAACAAGCACATCTGAAAACTTATCCACAACAAGCCCCGGAAGAAAGTCTGCTTCTCCGAAGATCACACGACAGCTTCCGGTATCTACTACCTTCTTACGATACTCCCATGCGTCGCGGACACGTTGTTTCAAAAATTCCGGACTGATCTCTGTACGCTCATCTCTGGTAAGCATACGGACTGTGATCTTGGAATTGGTGTTGATAAATCCTCTTCCCATCGGATATCCGTCAAAGTCCCGGACCAGAACGATATCTCCGTTCACAAAACTTCCCATGATGCTTGCGATCTCATTGTCATATACCCAGAGGCCTCCTGATTTCAGGAATCTGCCTTCGCCTTTTTTTAATGTTACTACTGCCAGGCTCATAAATTCTACCTTTTCCCTTTCTCGTTTCCCTATCACGGTTTGCGATGTATGAGTCCACAAAACCGATTTACGGTCAATTTTATCACAGAAAAATCCATTTTTCCAGTGCTTACACAAATCCTTGTCGTAAATCACAAAATTTTCATGATATCTTTCCGGCACGACAAAAAATACCGCAGCAGAGGTTGTTTTCTCTGCTGCGGTATTTTTTATCTCTTTTTCTGTAAATCTTTTATTCTGCTGCGGATTCCTCAGAAGAGTCCGTGTTCTCGCCGTAAAGACCTGCCAGATATTTCATGGTTTCTTTATAAAGTGTCTGCTTATCTTCCTGGGGAACATCTGCAAGAATAGCTGCTGTCACGTCTGTGGCCTCTGTGTCCTCCTGGGAACTGTCAATACTGAACAGCTTCTTCAGCTTCTGATCCATCATATTCAGCTCTGTACTCTGATATTTTTCTGTACCATCTGCCTCATAGGATTCTGTACCATCCTTCAGGATATCATAATAATCCTTCTCAACAGTTTCTGCCACACTCTTCGCTGTCTGCTCATCCAGTGTTACCGTTGCCACTGCCTCTGTATCCTCCGTTGCAGCGAGAAGGGAATCTGCATCTCCCTCATACTCACCTTTTACAAAGAGGACAAATTTGTCATAATTGTTCTTTGCTTCTTCGCTGAGCACGGAAGTATCGTTTTCTGCACTGTCTGCCTGGTCTGAGCTGTCTGTACTTTCTGAAGATTCTGTATCTTCTTTTGCCTCCGGGATTCCGGTCTCATTGCTTGTATCCTGAGAATCTGCTCCTGTTTCTTCCTCAAGACCCGGATCCTCTGTGGAGCTCTGGATCACATCGTCACCAAGAATGCTGTCATTTACATTGTTGACGATATCATCAGAAGAATCTGCATCCACATCTACGGTTTCATCACTGCTCTCGCCATCCAGCGTATCATCAGAGGAAGAGGTCTGGCCTGTGGTATTGGCATCTACCTGCTCCAGTGTTTCCTTCACATCATCATAATTGTAATCCTGCTGTGAGATCTGCTTCAGAAGAGACACGATCCTGTCAATATCGTCCTGGCTTACGGAAATATTGTTCTGCTCAGCCACATTGATGACAATATTCTGGATCTCATCTGCATTCTGTACTCCGTTCTGGATCACATCCATCTTGGACTGGTTTACAACTGTTGTCGCCTCATTTTTACCAACCTTATCTGCAAGCTCACCGGTGGTTACGATCTCCTGGTTGGCAAGCTTCGTCTTGGTCTCATCCAGCTTCTCTCCACTGGCCTTCTCATATGCCATCTGGATGCCGGTAAGTGCGCCTGTTCCGGATACTTCCATCGGGCAGGCAGCAACTACTTCACAGTTCTTCACACCGGATGTGGAAAGTGTCGTTGCGATCATATTACCTGTCACCCAGTTCAGATTTGCTGTGCGGACCTTGATCCCGCCGGACTGTGTAGGCTTCACATAGGCACAGCTCAAAGTTCTGGAACCGATCTGGGACTGTGGTGCGATATTATCCAGGTGTTTATGCTCATCCTCATTTGTAATGGTCATCACCTGCACCTGATCGGAACTTACATTAAAATATTTCATCATTGTCTGCTTCTGAGCATCCGTAAGATCTGCTCCAAGTGTTACTACCTTCGATGCATCTGCAAATACGGGATTTACACTTCCTGCCACAAGGCATGCACTGCAGAGCAGAGCTGCGATCATGTTTCTTTTTTTCATTGATCTTCCCTCCATATATTTTTTCGGATCGATTGTATCTGCTTAACTTTTGCGGTGTAAAGCGAACATTCCTCTTCGTTACTTACATCTCCACGAATGCGAGCGCTTCACGATCTGTCGTTCTTGTCATATTATAACACAGCTGCTGAAATATTTGTAATTTATATTATATAAAAAACGCTGCCGGAAATTATATTACTCATTTCTGACAGCGTTTTATTGCTTTTCTCATTTTCCCAGAGAACTTATCTGATCTGGTTTAATTTTCCGGTTTCTTTTGCTTTTTTCAATAATTCCCGGTTTTTTTCATTCATGATACCAAAATCCTTCAGCGGACAGTACACTTTTTCACATTTTCCCATGAACTCCAGTGCTTCTTCAAAGGCAGACTCCGAAATGCATTCAAAAGGCTTCTCCGTGATCACTTTTGCAGCCAGTTCTTTTGCCACCTGATAATCTGCATCATTGGTATGGAGAACTCCGGTCACAAAAGGAATCCCCTGTCGCTGCAGCTTCCGATATACCGGAATCCCACTTCCATTTCCTCCGATCACAAACACCTCCGGTTTTCCGGCCGGAGGTTCCATTTCCACGCAGCCGAATTCTGCATTATAGCTTCCACGGGTGATGCCATAAAGCTTCCGAATATAATCGGAAGTAAAGATTTCCTCCGGTGCACCATATTTCTCAATGTGATCTCCATGAACACAGATCACCTGGTCAGAAATCTTCTGGGCAAGATCCAGCTCATGAAGGGACATGATCACCGTCATCTGTTTTTCCAATACCATCTTCTTCAAAATGGCAAGAAGCTCCAACTTATGCCGGATATCCAGGAAGGAGGTCGGTTCATCCAGGATAATGATCTCCGGTTCCTGGCAGATGGCGCGTGCCAGAAGGATACGCTGTCTCTGTCCGTCACTGATAGCTGTAAAATCCCGGTCCTTCAGATCCCAGGCGTGAACCATCTCCATGGCACTTTTAACTTTTTCCTTGTCCTCTGCGGAAAGGATCCCGAGAGTTCCGGTATAGGGATATCGTCCGGTGGATACCACATCCTCACAGGTCATAAGCTCCGGTCGCATGCGCTCGGTAAGTACTACAGCCAGTTTTTTTGACACTTCCCTGTTGGTCATCCGGCTCATCTGTTCCTGTTCCAGATATACCGTTCCGCTGATCAGGGAAAGCTGTCTTGTGATACTCTTCAAAATAGTAGATTTTCCGGCACCGTTGGGACCGATCAGTGTCAGGATCTCTCCTTTATTCAGCTGAATATTGATCTCTTTGATCAGCGGTTTTCCATCATAGCCTACGGTCAGCTGATCTGTATAAAAAAAATATGATTTCATCGTTTATATCCTCTGCTGTCTGCGAATCATGATATAGATAACTACCGGTGCTCCGAAAACTGCTGTCACAGAACTGATACTCAGCTCCGTCGGTGCAAATACAGTTCTTGCGATCAGGTCACAGAACAGGCAGAACACTGCACCGCCCAGAAAACAGGCCGGGATCACAAGCAGGGGTTTGGCAGTCTTCAGGAGACTTTTTGCAATATGAGGCACAGCGATCCCCACGAAGGAGATCGGCCCTGCAAAAGCAGTCACACAGGCAGAAAGAATACTGGAAAGCAGGATCAGAAGTATCCGGAAAGCCTTGATATTAACTCCCATATTCTGCGCGTAAGTCTCCCCCAGCTGATAGGCGCTGATCGGTTTTGACATAAAAAATACGATCACCATGGTAAGAAGTACCACAGCAGCCATAGTCTGCACATTCCCCCAGGTCATACCGGAAAAGCTTCCCAGTGACCAGTTGTGAAGATTGACTATGTTGGAATCATCTGCAAAGGTCACCACAAAGTCTGTGATGGCCGAACAGATATAGCCGATCATAACGCCACTGATGACCAGCATGGACATGTTGTGGACTTTTTTTGCCACAAGGAGCACAAAGCCCATGGAGATCATTGAGCCTGCAAAAGCAGCCAGGATCATGGCACCGGAACCGATGGACACCGATCTGCTTAAAAAAAAGATCATCAGAAGCGCCACGATCAGCTTGGCACCGGAAGAGATTCCCAGTACAAAGGGTCCCGCGATAGGGTTGTTAAAAAAGGTCTGCAGCAAAAATCCTGAAACAGAAAGTGCTCCGCCAAGGATGATCACTGCCAGTATCCTGGGAAGACGGATCTCCCAGACGATATTATAAGAAGTTTCATCTCCCTGATGCCGGAATATGATATTCAGGATCTCCTTCACAGAGAGGTGGATACTTCCGGAATTTACATTCCATATAAATAAAAAGATTAAAAGTACCGCAAGGATCACAAAAGAGATCCCGTATCGGACTGCGCGTTTTCTGTCATTCATTTTTTCTGGTACACTCCTCTTCTGTTTTGTTATCCTGTCCTTTCGTTTCCTGCTCACAGGTGGAAACCGACAAAGGAGTTAAAGCGAACACTGGAATTTATTTCAGTTTATGCATATAGGTCAGCTCATCCAGAGAATCATCGTCTGTAGTCAGCATGGTGTGGATATCCTCGATCATGGTTCCAAGTCCGGTAGTTTCCTGGAAGAGATTTTTGCCTGTGCACCAGACATTTCCGTTCTTCACTGCCTTGAAATCTGCAAGAAGCTTACTTTTGGAAAGAAGCTCATCAATGGTCTTAAGTTCCCCGTCGATCGTACTGTTATAGATGATATAGTCTGCATCCTTCGCCTTGGCATAAAACTCTTCCATCTGCATATTCATGGTGGAAAGAGCATTGTCATTTACTCCCGTATCCTCCGGAACATAATTTCCTCCTGCGAGAGAGATCATTTCCGAAACATAGTCGCCACTTTTTCTTATATTTACCGCACCTACGGAGTTGATATAAAAGAACGCTACGGTCTTGTCTGTTTTATCTGCTGTGAGAACCTTATCCAGCTTGTCCGTCTGCTCTTTGAAAACCTTTTCTGCTACATCTTCTTTTCCCAGAAGAACTGCGTAAAGCTTCATCCACTCGGTCCTTCCAAGAGGATGACTCTCATAGCTGGAACGCTCTACCATTACAGGGATCCCGAACTGCTCCAGCTTCTCCTGTACCTCCGGATTGTGATGGATCATGGTGGATTCAATGGCAAGGTCACAGCCCTCGTTCAGGATCAGCTCGTAATCCGGAGCACTGTACTTGCCGGCATAAATCATCTTTTTCTGTTCCATGGCGTCCTTTGCTTCCTGGATATACCATCCGTCTTCCTTGGTTCCGGAAAGCTTGATGCTGTCAATCCCGTCGATAGCGCGGAAAAGATCCATGGCCGAGGTTGCTACCAGATAGATATTGTTTATGGGCTGCTGCAGAACCGCAATGTCAGGATCCAGCCCCTCCGGTGCTTTCTTGCCTTCGGGAACTACAAGAAACTGTCCTTCCTGATCAATGGTGAGCAGCGCATAGCCATCGTTGTAGTAATCCACATTAAATTCCTTTGCGTAGGAAAGATCCATACTGTGGTCAAAGGTAAGGCCTGGAATATCCGCAGGCTTATGTTCTGTCTCTGCTGCCTGCACTGCAAAAGCACACCCCAGGATCAGGGTCAGCGTCAGAAATATGTATGAAATTATTTTTTTCATTTTTCTTCCTTTTTCATGCTCGAAGAATCAAAATTCAGGGTATACTCAATCTCGTGAGGAGTACTCATGGCTACAGTATCTGCAGTCACTTCCATTTCTGCGTCAAAGACTGTGACCGGGATCTCAAATGTGGAGTTTCCGTCTTTGTTCACCGGCTCATATTTTTCGCCGTCCACGATCATGTAATCATAATTCGGACTGCTCCAGATGATGGTTGCCGTAGCTTCTTTGTCCTTGATCTCTACTTTAGCCGGAGATTCTACAGATGCTCTTCCTGTTCCGCCTGTAAGGGTTACATCCGTCTCATAGGTTCCGTCCTCCAGCTTCAGCTCTTCCGGTTTTTTCCCTTCGGATTTTTTGTCGTCAGAGGTTTTTACAGGATTCTTTACGCTGACTTTATGGTCGTACCATTTGCCTTTTTCTCCCAGGATCGCCACGTTAAATTCCTCACCAATGGCCGGTACCGGGATATCAAATCCGTAAACCTCCTCTGTATAACCATCGCTGTACTTCACTGTATCTGTGGTCGGCTCAATGATCTCTGCTCCGTCCTTCTGGGCATCCTCGGCAGTTCCCGCAAACAGGTTAACGATCTTCTTGGAAACCAGACTTACGTGGATGGTCATTTTACCATCTTTGACCGTGAGCTCTCCTTTTTTGTCATTGGCCTCATTTACATGAAACATGCTGCTGTCTGTACCAAACTCTGCTGTATAAACGCCATCTTCCAGGGTATCTGCTTTGGTTGCATCTGTATCCTTTTCTTCGGAAGCTTCTGCTTCCTCACCGGACTCTGTTTTTGTTTCATCTGTTTTTGCCATCGCAGGCACAGAGCCCAGCACCAGGACTGATGCACTTGCCATTGCAAGAATTAAGTTTACATAGCGTTTTTTCATGATAATCTTCTCCCTTCCATAGATACAGCAATCTGCCCGGAAAACAGTCTTCCTGATCTTTCCGGGCAGTTACATTGATTTCTTATAGGTATCTGAACTCACTCAGATATTTTTATATTTATTATTCTGCGGACTCCTCAGCAGAATCAGCCTCTGTATCTGCTGCTGCATCAGAATCTGCGGACTCCTCAGTGCTTCCCAGAGAATCGATGGCTGCCTTTGTATGCTCTACATAAAGCTTCTCAACTGCTTCGATTCTTCCAAGACCCTCGATCTGGCAGTCAACCTTATCGAAGTTTCCGGATGCTACAAACTGGCTCTTCCAGGAATCCTCCTCATCACCGGCCATATCGTTATTTGCATGGTCTCCGGCAACAACCATCAGCGGACGAAGAACAACGTTCTTGTATCCTGCTTCTTTTACCTTCTCGATAACCTTGTCGCAGGCTGTATCTTCCGGCTTACCCTCTACAGTACCGATGAATGCGTTCTTCAATCCAAGGTTTTCCATCTGTGTCTGCATCTGATCGTATGTAACGTTAGCTGTATGAGATGTTCCATGTCCCATGAATACGAATGCTGTGCCAGCCTCAGCTGCTGCATCCATGCTGTCAAATCCGGCCTCTTTGCAAGCCGTATCTGTGATCGCCTGAGCAACGGCTTTCTTGTCATCATTGATCACAGTTGCATCGTCTCCAACCTCACCGAGCATTGGCTCTGCGATAGCTACAGACTCGAATTTATCTTTATAGCCATTGATCGCTTCTGTCATCTCATCGTACTCAGCACCATGCATCAGATGGGTAGGCTGTACAACCAGATTCTTAACACCATTCTCTACTGCACGGTCAAGAGCCTGCTGCATGTTATCGATCACTTCATCATCTCTTGCCTCTACATGGTTGATGATGATCTGTGCTGTAAATGCTCTTCTTACAGACCAGTCCGGATAAGCTTCTGCAAGAGCATCCTCGATTCCCTTGACATCCTCTGCACGGCTGTCATTGAAGGAAGTACCAAAGCTTACAACAAGAAGTTCATTCTCACCGATCTCATCCTGGTTACGCGGATCGTCCTTGGAAGCATCTCCTGTGTCACGTCCGAAGTAATCCGGATCTGCATTCTCACCCTCTACCAGCTCTTTCTGAGCATCTGTCAGAGCATCCCATGCTTCTTTAGCTGCCTTGCAGTCCTCATCTGTTGTGTCGTTTCTTTCCTGTACATAGATCTTGTCGATCAGAGCTGCTACATTATCTGCTGCTTTCTGATCTGCATCAGAAGCCTCTGTGGTATCAGCTGCCTCGGCGTTCTCTTCTGTAGCAGACTCCTCTGCTGCCATTGCTGTTGTAGCCGCACCCATAGAGCATGTCATGGAAACTGCGAGCATCAGAGCTAACATTGTTTTTCTTTTCATTTCTCATTGTCCTCTTTTCATGTATTTCCAGAATACTGATATGTACAAAAAACAGCAGCTCTCTGCGGCCGCCTGCTCACACATGATTCTCTGCGCAATACAAATACATAAAAAGAAGTTCTGTATTGTTATGGAGAATACCGATTCGTAAACCGCGAATCCCTGGATCTCACAATAAGGCAGTTCTCCTGACTTGGTTCCACGCTGCTTTCCCTTCCCGGTCTCCCAGTGGTTATAAAAGCAGCTCCCCTTTCACAGTGACGGTATCGTTCCGGATTCTCACCGAATTCTCTTTTGCACATCCGACTGGATGCAACCTTATCATTATAACATTTGCACATATTTTCTTTTACCTGGTTATCTAACTTTTACCACAAACTTATAAATTTGTCAAGATTGATGTCAGACGATTCACGGTTTTCTGTGATCTTCGCTCACAAAAAACACCTCGCGAAATATTACCAGTGAACAGTAACCGGTTTTCTCCCTGTATCTGTCAGTTATTATCAGAATACTTTCTCCAATCTTCATGCACATCCTGCATAAAAAACAGCCCCTTTCTGTCATCACCCTGATATCAGAAAAGGACTGTCTTACACCAGATATTCGCAATCCGCTTTGCTACTTGCTCATAACAGATAAACTGCTCTGCAGTTTATCTGTTAAAATACTCCTGCTCCAGGTATCTGGCTACGTAGATTCCGCTGGCAGATGCATGGGAAAGAGAGTGTGTCACGCCGCTGCAGTCTCCGATAACAAAGAGACCCTTGTGGCAAGTTTCCAGATTTTCGTCGATCTCAACCTCCATGTTGTAGAATTTAACCTCAACGCCATAAAGCAAAGTATCATCATCTGCGGTTCCCGGTGCGATCTTGTCCAGGGCATAGATCATCTCGATGATGCCATCCAGGATACGTTTCGGCATAACAAGGCTTAAATCTCCCGGTGTCGCAGAAAGTGTAGGTGTTACGAAACTTTCCTCAATACGGGCTTTTGTGCTTCGTCTTCCGCGGATCAGATCTCCAAACCGCTGTACCATAACACCACCGCCAAGCATATTGGAAAGTCTTGCAATGCTCTCACCGTATCCGTTGCTGTCATGGAACGGCTCTGAGAAATGCTTGGATACTAGAAGGGCAAAGTTTGTATTGTTGGTATGCTTTGCCGGATCTTCGTAGCTGTGACCGTTTACTGTGATAATACCGTTGGTATTTTCATTCACGACAACACCTCGCGGGTTCATGCAGAAGGTACGGACCATATCCTCAAACTTCTCAGTTCTGTAAACGATCTTGCTCTCATAAAGCTCATCTGTCAGACGGCTGAAAACCTCTGCCGGAAGCTCCACACGGACTCCGATGTCCACACGGTTGGAAAGAGTCGGGATCTTAAGCTCTGTACATACCGTCTCCATCCATTTACTTCCGCTTCGTCCTGCGGAGATGATACAGTAAGTTCCCTCGTAACGCTCATCTCCTACAAAAACTGCATAACCGTCTTCAGTTTTTTCTACTTTGTCAACAGATGCGTCAAAATAGAAGTCCACATGGTCTTTCATTTTTTCATAGAGGTTCTGAAGCACCACATAGTTGATATCTGTTCCCAGATGACGGACTGATGCATCCAAAAGATGCAGGCCGTTCTGAAGGCAGAGCTTACGGATCTCGCTGTTTGTGGTAGAATAAAGCCTGGTTCCTTCACCACCATGCATCAGGTTCAGTTTATCTACATATTCCATCAGCTCTGTGGCTGTATCCTTGCCGATATGCTGGTACAGAGTTCCGCCAAACTGATTGGTGATATTATATTTTCCGTCGGAGAAAGCGCCTGCACCGCCAAATCCCTTCATGATCGCACAGGTTTTGCAGTGGATACAGGATTTTACTTTCTTTCCGTCGATGGGACATTTTCTTTTTTCCAGAGGATGACCGGCTTCAAAAACCACGATCTTTTTCTCCGGATCATTATTCATCAGTTCATAGGCCGCAAAGATTCCACCGGGACCTGCTCCTACGATCAGTACATCATATTTCATAAATAAAAACTCCTTATCTTGTATTGCACATTTTCAGTGCTTTGTTTTTGCACAAACCCTGTCTATTCTACAACAAGTGTGTTCAAAAGTCACCTGTTTTTTCGGAACCTTCCGATCTTAAGCTTCTTTCCATCTGTTTCCACGGTAATAGCACCGTTTTTCATGGTGTATTCCACCTGACTTCCGGCCGCTTTAAGCCGCTCTACGGTTTCCGGTGACGGATGTCCGTAGGTGTTGGTGGAAGAACAGGAAATGATCGCCACTTCCGGCTTTATTTTCTCAAGAAATGCTTCTGTGGTAGAATAACGGGAACCGTGATGTCCCACCTTCAGACAGTCAACATCCTCAAGCCCCCCGGCTGCCAGAAGCTTTTTCTCCGTATCTGCACCGATATCTCCGGTAAAAAACATCTGAAAATCTCCAAAAGACAACTCCATCACCATAGCTTCCTCATTCACATCTTTTCCTGTGGCATTTTTCTCCGGCCACAGAACAGAAAAAGATACTTTGCCGCAAGGCAATTCATCCCCTTTTCCTGCTGTCACGACCTTAACTCCGGCTGTTTTTGCTGCCTCTGCAAGCTCCCTCCATGCATCTGGTCTTTCTGCCCAGGCAGGCAGGATCAGATATCCGGCCCGGATGGTTGTAAGACCTTTTCCCATATATTCCAGAAGCTCCTTCACACCGTTGATATGATCCTGATCTGTATGGGAAATAAAAATCCCATCCAGCCAGGAAATCCCCTGACTTTTCAATGCCGGCAAAAGGCAGTATCTTCCAAGATCCGACTGGCTGCTGCTTCCTCCGTCGATCAGAAAATGGTGATCCTCCGGGGTCTCCACAAGAATACCGTCACCTTGTCCTACATCCAGGCAGATCACCTTCAGACTTCCTGCTGGATGATATCCCAGTATCAGGATTCCGACTGCCAGAAAAATACCGGCTGTTATCCGGATAGCATATAGCTTCCGGCAACCTGCTTCCGCCCGCTCCTCTGCTAGCTCCGTTTCCTCACTGACTGCTTTTTTCTTCCGGAGCTGTTCTTTTATATACTGTCCCATAAACAGAACTGTGATCAAAAAGCCATAATATACCAGGATCTGCCATATTTCCGGCTCTCCTCCGATCCAGGTACTCCATCCTGACCTTCCTGCCAGACTGCAGAGATGTTCATAAAAAAGTAGCAGTACCCTTGCCGGCAGGAGCACCAGTTTTGCCGCAGGAATACTGAGAATTCCCAGCAGCAGCGCCGCCATTCCTCCAGTCAGCACTACCCCCACACTTGGAAGCACCAACAGATTCAGGATAAATCCGGCAATAGAGACTTCTCCGAAAAACTTCAGCATCACCGGCAGAGTCACAAGCTGAAGAGCTATAGGACTTACCAGTGCCTTTGTCCATTTTTTCTCCGCTCCTGCAAGGGCACAGATCTTTTCCGCAGCGAGCCCCATTCCCAGAACACAGCCAAAGGACAGAAGAAATCCACTGTCCAGGAGATAGGCCGGAGATTCCACAAGGATCATCATGGCAGTTACGGAAAGAGCACTCATCATATCATAGATCCGTCCGGTGATCCTGGCTCCCATGGAGATCAGAAACATAGTTACTGCACGCATGGTGGAAACACTCCCTCCGGTCATGATCCCATACTGCAGCATCACTCCCAGAGAAAAAATCCCGGCAGGCCAGATTCCCAGTCCCATCTTCTTTAGAAGGTTGTAAAGCCCCATTCCCAGAATACTGATATGAAGTCCGCTGATGGCAAGGATATGTATGATTCCGGCCAGCTGATAGCGCATCTGTGTTTCCGGATCCAGTTCCTGTTTGTCTCCAAGCGTTATGGCACAAAAAACAGGCGCATCTTTTCCTGCAGCTTCCTTCAGGATCTGTCTGCAGCTTTCTTTTATCTCCAAAAGGAGCTGCCTGTAGCCGGAATACACTGCTGTTTTCTTTTGGAGCACAGCGTTCTTCATGAAATAATAAATATGACGACAGGCATAAAAGTGTTGGCTGTCAAAGCCCCCCGGATTCGCAGGACCTTCCACTCTTTTCAGCGTTCCCTTGACCAGGATCCGCATTCCCGGTTTCAGATCTTCTTCTTTTTTGAGAAATATTCTTACATTTTCAATTGGAAATTTTTTTGACTGATGGATAAGATATGTTTTTTTCAGATAAACAGACTGGGAAAATTCTGTGTTTTCATACTGTTCCACCTCCCCGCAGATCATGGAACCAGGGTGCGCTTCAATCTGCTCCTGCACATTTAACGGAAGGGGATTCCCCCTGATCAGAGGAATCCCCATAAGCTCCAGTGCGCCAAGACTCAGCACCATAAGAAAACACAAAAGACACATCGGCCTTTTCGCCATAAATGTTCTCCCGTTTTCTGATATTTTGAAATGTTTTATTTTTTCTATTCTTTTTTAGCCTTTGTGTGTGCCAGCAGGCTGTCGTTCCATTCATAGAACTTATAAAGCTGCATATTCTGGCCAAAGGTCACTTCCTTGTTTCCTTCGATGGAAATCTCAACTTTGTCCACATCTGTTGCCGCGATCAGCGTATTTACCACCGAATACACGGCAACCTGTTCCGAAACATCCAGCGCATAATCCTGAAATACGGAATTATAATCCACATAGCAGATTCCGTTTGCTCTCGTCAGGGAAAGTACCTCTGAATTCTCCGGTATTGTAGGATAATGTCCTTTTTCCAGCGGACCTCTTGCAAGCTGCTCCAGAACCACCGTAGCTTTCGGAAGATTTCGTCTGTAGCGGACACTTCTCTGTTCCGCTACCAGTTTATCTCCGTTTTTATTTGTGAAATACAAAGTAAAGGTGTCATAGCTGTACACATCCCCATCGGACCCGGAAAACTCCACAAAGGTGTCGTTGTTCATGGCTCCCACTTCTTCACCCCTGGTATCTGTCAGCGGCTTTTTACCCACATAGATCTCCACAGAATCCACTCCTGGAACCTGTAAAAAGATCTTCACTATACCTGCCCGCACCAGAAGTTCTCTGGTACGTGACATTTTATCATAGGCCTCATTGAATTCTACGTTCAGGACTCCATCCTGTATGGAATAAGAAGAAATCTTTACTCCATCCGGAAAAAGTGAGATTCCGTCTTCCCGGGTCTCACGGTTATTCAGACTCTCGGAAAAATTGCGCAGCATCACTTCTGTTGTTTCCTTCTCCGGAGTATATTTTTCTTCTTTCAGTCTCGTTTCATCGCTGTTGATATAATAAAATCTATACTGTTGCTCTTCGTTTTTATTTCTTCCCGACAAACCTATGAAGGCAACCAGACCAAAAAGGATGCAGGCAGCGGCCACACAGATGATCAAAATCGTTTTTTTCATGCTGTACCTCCTAGGACGGGATATAGGACAGCGGGATCTTCACGGTAAATGTGGTTCCCTCGCCCTCTTTGCTGGATACCTTGATGATCCCATGATGCATGGCTATAGAACTTCTTGTAATAGCAAGTCCAAGACCGGTTCCGCCGATCTCTTTGGAATGGGATTTATCCACACGATAAAAACGCTCAAAGATCCGTTCAATGGAATCTTCCGGTATTCCCAGGCCGGAATCTGCAACCGTCACATAGAAATCCTTATGATCCGCATCCAGTGTTACGCGGACCCATCCCTCATCTACATTGTATTTGATACCATTTTCGACCAGGTTACTGATGGCAAGGGTAAATTTCACCTCATCCACATCTGCGGTTACCGGTCGGAACGAATCCAGGATCAGGTCAATCCTTCTCTGATCTGCAATAGGACGGAGACGCTTCAGAATATTCTCCAGCAGCTCATTGATATTCATATTACGGATATTCATATCTGCTGCTTTTTTGTCCATTTTTACCAGGGAGAGCAGATCGGTGATGATCTTGTTCTCTCTGTCAATCTCTTCTGTGATATCAGAAAGAAATTCCTGATACAGTTCCTCCGGAACCCCCTGCTGTCCTACCAGCGAATCCGCCAGAACCTTCATTGAAGTCATAGGTGTCTTCAACTCATGAGACACATTGGATACAAACTCCTGTCTGGATTCATCCAACGTCTTCATTCTGGAAAGCATCTTGTTAAATGCATCTGTGATCAAAGCTGTCTCTGTATAATCCGGTACCGAGATCTCCTCATTCTGATATCCGTCTGTAAGGTCCTCGATTGCTTTCGTTACCCTGGCAAATGGCTTCACCAGGATCGTGGAAAGAATATACCCCAGAAAAATGGCCAGCACTACAATGATACCGATGATCAGAATCCCTTTCTGCTCCAGTTCATGGATGGTTGCTGTCACCTCACTGGAAGATGCCATGATCATCATGGCACCCTGCACCTGTTTTACATCCGGACTTTTTACCGGAACTGCCAGGATCAGCTTCTGGCTGTCAGAATCATATTGGTAGGCATCTTCTCCTTTAAAACAGTTCAATACTTTCTGGGAAACCAGAGTCCTGCCCTCATCCACGCCATAGGTATCCTTGATGATCCTGAAATCCCTGTCTACAATGAGAATCCTGCCACCATAGCTGTTGGACAGTAATTCCAGCTTGCTGTTCACCGTCTGAGAGCTGGTGTCATTCAGATAATTCTCCTTGATCAACAGGTCGCACATGATGTCACAGATGTTCTCCATGCTCTGCACACGGTTGGCAATGGCACGATCTTCATAGTTGGCAATAACCATTTCCGTTACGATGACACTCGGTACGATTCCCAGTATGATCAGGATGATCAGAATACGAAAGCGGAGACTTTTGAAAAATTTGCCGTTCTTTTTGAACTTCACAGGTTATGCCTGGAAATAGTAGCCCACACCCCATTTGGTGTGTACATATTTCGGCTCACTGGGATTGGCCTCGATCTTTTCTCTCAGGCGGCGGATATGTACATCTACGGTACGGACATCTCCCGGATATTCATAGCCCCATACGATATTCAGAAGATTTTCTCTGCTGTATACCTTGTTCGGATTGAATACCAGCAGCTCCAGCACATCAAATTCCTTGGCTGTGAGGTTGATCTCTTTTCCGGAGATAAATACGCGGCGTCCTTCGCAGTCCAGCTTCAGTTCTCCGACTTCCACAGTCTTGGCCTTCTCCTGCTTGTCCTGTTTGCTGCCTGCACGGCGGATGATCGCCTTGATGCGGGCTTTGACTTCCAGGATATTGAAAGGCTTGGTGACATAATCATCAGCTCCGTATTCCAGACCCAGGATCTTATCCATATCTTCTCCTTTTGCTGTAAGCATGATGATCGGAACATTGGAAAATTCACGGATCTGCTGGCATACCTCAAGACCGTCCATTTTTGGAAGCATCAGGTCAAGAAGGATGATATCGTACTCTCCTGCTTTTGCTTTTTCCAGTGCTTCCTCTCCGTCATAGGCACAGTCCACTTCCATTCCGTCCTGCTCCAGACTGAAGCGAAGTCCCTTGACAATCAGTTTCTCATCATCTACTACCAATACTTTCCTGCTCATTTAGCGCTCCTTACTTTATTGCTATTTTATCCTTTATCTTCTCATAGGTTCCTTCTTTGATGCCTGGTACATTCATGATATCCTCTGCTGAAGTAAAGGGACCGTTCTCTTCCCTGTAAGCGATGATCGCCAGGGCCTTGGACTCCCCTACACCTGTGAGAGTAGTAAGCTGGGATACATCAGCGGTGTTCAGATCGATCTTCTGCTCTGTGGAAGATGCAGTCTCGGCTTCACCGGAATCCTCTCCGGCGGATTTCTGTCCGCTCGCCGTTTCGGTACTGTTTTCTGCTGTGACTTCCGATCCATCCTGGGTAGCTGCGATCCGCTGGCTGTCCACCTCCGCCTGGGTAGGCACATAAACCTGCTGTCCATCGGAAAGTCCCTTAGCACGGTTGAGATAGCTTGCCGCAGCTTCCGGAAGATATCCTCCGGCCTGCTCGATAGCCTGAAAAACACGGCTGCCATATGGAAGCTCATAGACTCCCGGGCTGGTCACTGCTCCACATATATCTACATAAATGGTCTGAGGGGTGTCTGAGATCTCCGGCAGCTGTTTTTCAACCTCCGGAGCCGGTTCCTCCGCAGACTCATTCTGTTTCTTCTGTGATATATCTGCCGCAGCCCCTGCGGATTCCTTCCCGGATACTTCACTTTCCGTATCCTTCAGTTCTTCCTGCTCTGCATCCATTCCGGATGCTTCCGTACTTTCTTCCTGCACCAGTTCTTTCTCCATAAATTCTGTTCCGTCATCCCTACAGCCTGTCAGCCCTGCCAGGATCTGTAACAAAAATATGGAAAAAACAAGCCGAACACTTCTGATATGTGATCTTATTTTCATAGGTAGGCGGTTCACTCCTTTCCGCCGATGTGGCGGCAGGTGCCCCGTTACTCATGCAAAACCATACCTTATTTTAACGAAGTATTACAAATATTACAATACTTTTATTTCTATTTCCATTTGAAAATAACCACACCTGCAATACAGATCAGCATTCCCAACAGCTTTCTCCACTGAAAATCTGCTCTTTCCACACCAAAAATCCCCAGCAATTCTATAAGATAAGCCACCGCAAGCTGAGAAATGACAATAAGCATAACCGCCCGCGCAGGCCCCAGACTTCCCATACTCCGGATCACTGTGATAGTGATAAATGCACCGATCACTCCTCCGAGTAAATTATATTTAGCCTCTACCTGCCACAGCATGCCGATACTTTCTCTGCCTGTAAAAAACCATGCTGCCACACAGACCAGAAATGCAGAAAACTGTACCCAGCCAGTTGAAACCCACAGACTGGTCTGTTTTGTTACATTTGTGTTAAATACCCCTTGAATACTCATCAGTGCACCTGAGATCAGTGCTGACAAAAATCCCCACATAAAAAGCCCTCCATATATACTCCATTTCCGGTATTACTGCCGGAAAAAGGCGCTGCATATTTCTGCAACGCCTTTACGGTTTCTTATAATTTAGTTTATGTGATTTTCCTGCAATTATACACACTGCTGCCCTGTTTTCTCATCCGCATAATATTTATATACATGATCACGAAACGCTCTTTATTCCGGAAAATATTTTCTGAGATATATCCTTCCGGAAAACGCAATATGCGGCATCTCATAAAAAATGGCTGTTTTCGGACAGATCGGACGATAGAGTGGGTCTGCCACAATGATCCTGGCTGTTTTCAGCTTTTCTTCCATGGCTTCCTCGCCACAGATGGCTTCATCTCCCTTGCGCAAAAGTCCCTCTGTGATCTCCAGCGGACAGAGCAGCTGAACCTTTTTTCCGTATTTCTGCTCTATGACTGCTGCCAGGGAGCCCATGGTAACCGGTTCTCCGATGATGGTAATGTCCGGTACGGAAAAAAATACCTCATCTTTGTCGGGCATTTCCCTGCTTTCTCCTGAAGGGTCAAATACCGCTGACAAACTGTTCCTTCCCTGAAAATAGATTACCTGCTCCGGAGTTACTTTCCACAGTTCCTCCTGTTTCCCTAAGATCTGCCCTCCGCTTTCCTCCGCGGAGTCATCCTTTTTATTTACCCACTCTCCACAGGATCTATCCGCGATCCGCTCAAGTGCATCTGAAATCTGCCCCTCATAGCCTTCCACAGGAGTCCCCACGAGAAATGGCGTACCGAATTTTTCTTTCAGCACATTGGCCGCCGGAATTCCCACAGAGGATACCACAAGGTTTACCGCTGCTTCACCGGCACGGGACAAAGCTTCCAGCGTATCCCCCATAGCCCAGGTGGAAAGTATCTCCCAGCCATAGTTTTTCAGACGTTTTTTCATGGCATCTACTGCAGACTGCGGGCCAAGATCAAGGGGTGTTGCTCCAAGAAGATTTAATTTTCTGCTTCTCTTCTCTGTAGATCTTTCCGCAGATCCTGTGGGTGCTTCTGAACACCTTCCGGTTTTCTCTGCAGCTCCTGTGAAATGTCCGGCGATCTCTGCCAGCGCCAGCCCTGCTCCGTATACATAGTCATGCATGCCGCTGGTCGGAACCGAAAATGCCGGGATTCCGGTTCTTGCCGTAAGTGCACGGGCCAGTCCCGGAAAATCCGTTCCATTCATAAAAGGGATCGGAGAGCTTGCAAGTGCAATAAATTTCGGTTTCAGCTCCTTTGCCGCCTCTTCGATATCCTGAAGAAATTTCTCATCATTTCCCATAATAGCATCGATATCCGTAAGACCTGAGATAAAGATCAGACTGTCCTGATCGTACCACCGGATCTCATCATGGGTATTATAGGTAGAATTACAGCCGGAGGGATCATGCATCACTGTCATTCCTCCAAGCTCATACAATGCAGAGCAGACGCCGGACACGTCTGCCGTGTAGATCGGTATGATCCGATATGCCTGTCTCATATGCAGCTTTCGCACCCCCATCCCTTTCGAATGATCAGATCCTCCGGAGCTTTTTCCTCATTAAATGCCTCCAGCATCAGCTGTGCAGTACGTCTGATCCCGTCAAAGCCCCAGAGCCCGCCGCCCTGTACCATATTGACAAAATTCCGGCTTCCGGTAAACCAGGCTGCTTTTTGTCCGACGGCAAGGATTTTTCCGGAATGCTGCCGTGGCCGCACTCTCATCTCCGGGCGGACAGTCGAAATCAACATGAGTTCCGGGTAATTCTCCTTCAGCCAGAAAAATACTTCTTTTTCTTCCGGGCTGATACTGTCCAGAAAAACGGACTGTACCTGAAATCCATGCGTAAGGAGAAGCTTTGCAAGTCCCAGAGGTCTTGGATGAAAAAGATAATCCACAGCTATGGGAGTGTCACCGATGATCTGGTGTGCATGGGAAAGAGCCTCCTCGCATTTTCGGATCTCCGTTTTGATATCCAGGCCATTTTTACCGCCACTTTGCTGATCCATCAGCTCCAGCAAATACTTTTCCTGCGTCTCTATCTCCTCATAGTCAAAGCTTCCGGACAGGTATAAAAACGGCCTTCCAAGTCTCTCCGCCTGCTGCTGTACTCCGAATTTTCCTGCCGGATAACAGTTAAGGATCAGGCTTCCCTCTCCCAGGCTCTGATAATCCTCCCAGGTCTTACAGGCCGGTGCTTCCCGGAGACGGATTCCGTTCTTTTTCAGGATCCGGCAGATATCTGCACTCTCATCCAACACAAAATCACTGCCCAGGACTGTGACACATTCCGGATCAGCTTTCCTCTCCGGTACTGCATCATACATGGCACGGCGCAGCTTCTGATCCGGAGTCGGACCTGTTTTCTGCATGACAGGATCCATAAAGCATCGCATAAAAAAGATCTCCGGAAATCTTTCTTCCAGTTCGCCGTAGATGCGGTCCAGATCACTTCCCAGAAAATGATGAAGACACACGGTAAAAAGCAATACTGCCTTTGGCTTCTCATCCAGCCGGTTCAGAATGTCCGTCACGCCTTCAATGGTCACATCCTCCAGATTTCCGCCCAGAAGATCCTTTTCCTCCACGATCACAAAGGAAAAACGGTCTGCCGCATTCATCTCTGCGGCAGTCAGCACAACGCCACGCATGCAGTTATCCGCACAGACGTAGATCTGCCTTGCTTCCGGAACCAGCATTCCCGTATGTACGATATTCCAGTTTCCATGGACCGGTGAATTAAATTCCAGCCCCGGCTGAAAGGGAACCGGAAAAGAGGCTTCCTTTATAAATATTTCTGTTTTTCCCGAAAGCTCTCTGTTACCAACTCTTTTTAACATGAGCCTTCCTCCCTGCATGCACTCAGGATCTGCTCGGCCAGTGTCCGGTACTCCTCTGCCATCTCACAATCCGGATAAGCTTCCAGAAGAGTTTTTCCTCGATTCTCTGCTTCCAGGACCAGTTCACTTCTGGAAAGCGTTCCCACTACCCGCGTATGAAAATCCTCTGCCAGCTCCCGGACTTTTTCTTCCTCTCCCGGCACGTTCCGCCGGTTCAGGATCACGCCGCCAAGAGATGCATATCCTCTGTTTCTGAAATTATCCACTGCCATGGCAATATTTGCCCCTGCATGGATGGCCATGTTTTCTCCGGAGGTGATGATAAATACCTTATCTGCATACCCCTTTCGCATGGGCATGGAAAATCCACCGCAGACAACATCTCCCAGTACGTCATAAAAAACAATGTCCGGTTTATAGGTCTCATAGGCTCCGTTTTCCTTAAGCTTCTCGAGAGCAGTAATGATACCTCTTCCCGCACATCCAAGCCCCGGTGCAGGACCGCCGGCTTCCACACAGACTACACCCCCATATCCGATCTGCACCATATCCGTAAGCTTCAGCTCCTGGCGTTTTTCGTTATACAGCTCCAGCACAGTGGGAACCTTTTTTCCATGCCTGAGAAGGATCGTGGAATCTGCCTTGGGATCACAGCCGATCTGCATCACTTTCATTCCCTTTTCCGCAAGGGCAGCTGCCACATTGGAAACCGTAGTAGATTTTCCGATGCCGCCCTTTCCGTATACCGCAACTTTTATCATTTTCTGTCCTCCGCTTTTGTAATCACATTGGAATATGCCGTTTTGGCGGAAACTCCACTGAGGCGTCCGATCTTTCCGGATAAGGAGCTGATCACATCCTGTGGTGCATCAATGGCAATACTGATGATATTGATGCCTTTTTCCCGGTAAGGGATCCCCATTCTCCCGATAATATATTTTCCCGCTTCATGAAGAAAACGGTTGATATCATCGATCACGTCATTGTTTTCCACAATGATCGAGATCAATGCCACTCTTGTCTCCATAAGATCTGACTCTCCTTTCCGATATTATCAGCAGATCCTCGGCAGAAGCTCTCCTCCCGGCTGCGGAAGAAGTGCCTGCGTTCCGATCTCCGTAGTCATGACAACCTTTCCCGGCTGTTCTTCCGTAACTTCACCGATAATGGCTGCGTCCCTGGAATAAGGACATTTACGCAGTGCTTCCACGATCCTTCCTGCCTCTTCCTTTGGTGCCATGATCACCATTCGTCCCTCACATGCCAGATAAAGAGGCTCCAGGCCAAGCATGCCGCAGACACCCTTTACCTCCGGAGCTACCGGAACAGCTGCTGCATCCAGGCGGATTCCTACGTTACTCTGTCCTGCGATCTCGTAAAGAACCGTTCCGACACCACCTCTTGTGGCATCACGGATCACATGAATGTTATGGGTGGCATCCAGTACATCTTTTACAGCTCCCCACAGCGGTGCGCAGTCACTTGTCACATCTGCGTCAATGCCGAAATCCTCTCTTGCCAGAAGAATGGTGCATCCATGTCTTCCCACATCACCGGTTACAATAATGGCATCTCCCGGTTTTGCCAGCTCACCGCCTACCTGAACGCCCTCCTGGATCTCACCCATTCCGGTTGTTGTAATAAACACACCGTCAACCTGACCTTTTCCTGCCACCTTAGTATCTCCGGAAACAATACGCACTCCGGCTTCTTTTGCTGTTTTTTCCATGGCTGCGGCGATCTCCTCCAGCTTCTCCATGGGAAAACCCTCCTCAATGACAAAAGCGCAGGTAAGATACATCGGTTTTGCTCCCATACAGGCAAGGTCATTAACGGTTCCGCAGATGGAAAGCTTGCCGATATTTCCCCCCGGAAAAAATGCCGGAGAAACAATAAATCCATCGGTGGATACTGCCATTTTTCCTGCAGGCGGAACCAGCACGGCCGCATCATCGGCTGTGAGATCCGGGTTTGCAAAATGCGCTTTGAATACTTCATCGATCAGTTCTGAGGTCTGACGGCCTCCGGCACCGTGTGCCATGGTCACTGTTTTATTTTCCATAATATTATCTTCTTTCTATGCTGGGTCAAAGGAATTTCATATCGGTTTCATCCTGTCAGATCTTCCGGATACGATCCTTCGTCTGTACTATATGTAATGTATCATATTTCGCAGTCCATTAAAGCAGACATCAGTTTCCGTACATAAAATATGCGGAACATGCTCCTTCATTGGATACCATACAGGCACCTACCGGATGCTGCGGGGTACAGACCTTTCCGAATACCTTACAATCTGATGGTCTGCATTTTCCCTGAAGCACATCCCCACAGCGACAGGCCGGATTTGGCCTGCCCTGGATCGGCGGCACTGCATATTTTTTTCTGGAATCAAAGGCTTCCCACTCCTTCCGGAGCACCAGCCCGGACCCCGGGATCACACCCAGACCGCGCCATTCAGAATCGCAGGGCTCCATCAGTTCATCGATCAGCTTCTGTGCCTCCAGGCTTCCCTCACTTTTTACCACACGGGGATAGCAATTCACAAAGAACGGTTTTCCTTCCTGAAAACGTACCAGTGCAACAGCCAGTGCCGTAAGCAGCTCCTTCGCTGTAAAGCCTGCCACCACACCACTGATGCCTTCCTCTGCCAGATGCTCGCAGAGCGCAGTTCCTGTGATCGCATTGACATGTCCGGGATAAAGGAACACATCCGCACTGCCTTTTAATGCCTGATAAGCCTGGGGCATGGTCTTGTTTGCCACAAGGAGCGAATAATTGGAAAGTCCGTCCTCTCCGGCCTTTTTCACGGAAAGACAGCCGGCAGGCGTGGTGGTCTCAAAGCCAACGGAAAGAAATACCACCTGCTCTTTTGGATGCTCTTTCGCATATTTTTCTGCATCTGCCGGTGAATAGACGATCCGTATCCTGGCGCCTTCTGCCCTGGCATCTGCAAGGCTTTTCTTTGTTCCCGGTACGCGGACAAGATCACCGAATGTGCAGATCGTCACCTGTTTTTCCAGAGCAAGATAAACGGCCTCGTCAATAAATCCTACCGGTGTTACACAGACCGGACATCCCGGTCCTGAGATCAGCTCCACCTGCGGCGGCAGAAGCCTGCGGATCCCCAGACGGAAGATCTCGTGGGTGTGTGTTCCGCAGACCTCCATGATCCGCACCGGCGGTCCCTGATATCCTTCTATGATCTCTCTTGCTGTTTTTTTCCTCTCTTCCATCACAGCAGTTCCTCCATCAGCTGGTCTGTCTCTTCCTCGTCATCATCGGTGATCTTTGCAATGGCAACACCTGCATGCACCATCACATAATCTCCCGGCTCCAGGTCTCCCAGGAGCTGGGCAGAAACCTCTCTCTTTGCGCCGCCTGCATCCACCACTGCTGTTCCGTCACTGATCTTTACTACTTTTGCTGATAATCCTACACACATATCTGTGCCTCCCATCCTGCATTTCTGCTGTATGCTCCATGCATTATCATAAAACATTTTTGATCCGTATCTGCATGATCTCATCTATATTTATCTGTATCGCTGCACATAAGCCATCCCATACACCGCCTGGCCCAGTGCGATCCCTCCGTCATTCGGCGGGATCAGGCTGTGCTTCAGAACTTTAAACCCCAGTTCCGTAAGGCCGTCATCTACCAGCTCCAGAAGCAGCCGGTTCTGAAAAACACCGCCGCTTAATGCCACTTTCCGGATTCCGGTCTGCCGCTCTGCTTCCTCACAGGCTGCAAGGATCTCATCTGCCAGTGCCCGGTGAAATCCATAAGCCAGCTTCCCGGGATCCTCTCCTGCAAGCCTTGCCCGAACCAGATATGCAACGATCTCACCTGTATTTAAAATAAATTTTTGTTCATCTTCAGACGCTTCTGAGATGCCTGTGCCTTCCGGAATGTCTTCCTTTTCCGACATCCGTATCTTCAGATTTTCTTCCGGATTTTTCTTCTGCATCTCCCGCTGCTTTCTCCAGGCCTCCGCCGCAAATTCCAATGCTGTGGACGCTTCTCCCTCAAAGGTAGACGCTCTCCGGATCCCCAGGATCGCACTGACTCCGTCAAAAAGTCTTCCTGCACTGGTGGAAGTCACGGCATTGATCTTCCGCTGTGCCATAGTCACCAGTACCTTTGCTTCCTGATCTGTGCAAAGTCCCAGTTTACGGACAGTGTCCAGGGTTTTTTCCAGATTTCCCATATTCTGCCAGATCAGGGAAACGGCGATCCGCCAGCCTTCTTTTGCGGAAATATCTCCGCCAACCTGGACAAAGGGTTCTATACTTCCAAGCCTTGTAAATCCCTGACAGTCTGCAACCAGGAGCTCTCCGCCCCAGATGGTTCCATCGGTTCCATAGCCTGTTCCGTCAAAGGAAACCCCTATCACCTTTTCTTCGCAGTCATTTTCTGCCATGCAGGATAAAATGTGTGCATAATGATGCTGCACCCTCAGAACCGGAAGCCCTAGCTCCTCTGCCACCACTGTGGAATTATATTTAGGATGAAGATCACAGACCACTACCTCCGGCTGCACCTCCAGAAGTGTTTCCAGCCGCCCGATCGTTTCCTTCAGGGCTTTTACCGTTCGAAGATCCTCCAGATCTCCCACATAAGGGGAAGGATAAAAACGGTTATCCACACCAATGCAGAAGGTGTTCTTAAGTTCTCCACCTGCTGCGATCACCTGGCCCTTCCAGGGTGTGGAGACCATAAACGGAAGAGGCGCATACCCGCGGGAACGGCGGATCATATAGGGTTCACCCTTATAGAAATCCATCACCGAATCGTCGGCCCGGATACGTATCTTCCTGTTGTGGGAAAGAATGCAGTCACAGAGATGGGAAAGCTCCTCTGCCGCCTCCTCATCATCTCTGCAGATCGGCGCCCCGGAAGTATTTCCGCTGGTCATTACCAGAAGCCCGGGCATCCGGATCCCATCATCGTAATGAAAAAGAAGCAGCTGAACCGGTGCATAGGGAAGCATGACACCCACCTTGGGATTCCCGGGTGCAATGCTCTCACAAAGCCTCGTTTCTCCCGGCAGCTTATCCAACAGCAGGATCGGCTTTTGATGACCGGTAAGGATCTTCTCCTGTTCCTCGCTGACCTTACAGATCTTCTTCACAGCTTCCATATCCTGTGCCATCACTGCAAAAGGCTTCACCGGACGCCGTTTCCGCTGCCGCAGCCGCTGTACAGCCTCCTCACTGGTAGCATCACAGCAAAGGTGAAAACCACCGATCCCTTTGATGGCCACGATCCCGCCGGAAGCAATGATCTTCCTTGTATAAGTGATAGCCTCCCGTCCCCGTTCCTCTCTTCCCGCCAGGTATACCTCAGGGCCGCAGTCATTGCAGCACACCGGCTGGGCATCATAGCGTCTGGTATCCGGATTATGGTACTCATCCGCACAGGAGGGACACATGGGAAATTCCTTCATACTGGTCCGTTCACGGTCATAAGGAAGCGAATCCAGGATCGTCAGTCTCGGACCGCAGCAGGTACAGTTGATAAAGGGATGCAGATACCGCCTGTTTTCCGGATCAAACATCTCCGCCTTACATTCATCGCAGATCGCGATATCCGGGGAGACAAAGATCTCCCCCTTTGTCTTCTCACTTTCGATGATATCAAACTGTGTAAATTTCTCCGGCTCCTCCACCGGTTCTTCAAGAAGCTTCAGGATAGCTGCACGCTTCGGTGGCTTATTCCCGATATCTGCGATAAAGGCATCCACATCCTGCTGCTTACCCTGAGCAAAAATCTCCACATAGGGTCCTTTATTGGACACACTGCCACGGATTCCTCTTGCCATAGCATGACGGCTCACCGTAGGGCGAAATCCCACTCCCTGTACGATCCCGTAAACACGGATCATTTTCGTAATTTCCCGCTCCATATGTTTCTCCATTCCCTGCAGCTATTTCCACTGATCCGGCTGCAGCATGCATGTAACTTTATGTCCTGCCCTTATGGTCTACCTGCATTTTCCGGATACCGCAAAATGCACTGTATCCACAAACACTCCTGAAAAAGCCTTTGTCATCCGCTTCATACATGGGTCTGCAAAGATCACGTCATATCCGCCCTTCTCTGCCAGTTCCATGTAATCTTCCTCATCCCTTAATGACACATCGCCCTCCTCCAGGAGATCTTTTTCCATGGAAAACCAGCTTGCCACGGTGAGCTCTCCGTCCGCACCACGTTTCCGTAGCTCCTCTCTTATGGAACCGGCCATCACCTGCTGCTGCACGATGAGAATCTTTTTTCCTGTATAATCCATATCAGGAACCAGCTCTTCCGCCAGAGGATATCCCACCTCATAAGGTGTTCCGAAGGTTTTCTCCAGATATCTGGCACATTCCAGTGCCGCAGGAGAAACCACGATATTTTTTTCCACAGAGGAGGCTTTTTTTACCTCATCAAGCCCGTCTCCCATTCCGTAGCAGACTGCTCTCTGTCCTCTGGCACGGAATTTTTCACGGATCTTGTCTGCTGCTTTCAGGTCACTGACATCCTGAGGTGTCATTCCGAGAACTCCTGTCTTACCAGCCTCCACAGGCAGCTTTTCCCGGGCAAAGGCTTTAAAAAGCTCCAGATAAGCCTTCCGCTCTCCCGCATCATAAAGCTCCATTCCGTTGGTATTTACTGCAAGCACCGGAAGATCTGTTTTCTTCTCGCACATCCGCCGCAGTGCCTGATGATCCGTTCCGATCACAGCAGGTACCGGTGTTCCGATAATGGCTGCAAAGCCTGCCTCCACCTTTACTGCTGCATCCACAAGCTTGGCAACCAGGCGGTCATCCCGTCCCAGGATGGCATCCATATCCCGAAGTCCTGCACTGAATACCGCGCTTTTCTGTTCAAACCATCTTGGTTCATCAAAGCCGCAGACATTTCCCGCACATCCTCCTGCATCACAGATCACGATGATACCGCCAAGCTCATACAGCACTGACACAGCTCCGGACTGATCCGGTGCAAAAGGTGTCAGATATTTCCGAAGTCCTCTCATACCTTTTCTCCCTTCTGCAAAACTTTCTCTGTCAGTGTCTCAAACAGCCTGCGTACCCCTGCATAGCCATAGGGCTGCCGGTCCTGATTCCACACGGCATTTGGCTGATCCCGGTGATAATATCCTGCATCCTTTCCTATGGTAAGGTTCACTCCGCTCCCGGACGGATCGTAATACAGCATGGTGGGTTCCATATTGGAAAAAACCTTTGTATTCGGACTCAATTCCGCAAGATGCCGTATGTATACAAAATTCTCGGCTGTGATGGTTCCGTAGATCTCCGGCACCCGGAAACCATACCGCACCAGGGCAAGGGCCAGCTCAAAGGGATCTCCGTTCATGCACTCCCCTACAGCAAAAGACGCATCCGGACAGACCTCCCGGAATCTCTCCACTGCCTCTTCTGCTGCCTTTTTATACACTTCCTGATCAAAAGAGACTCCAAGAACCTGTCCCAAGGCACGATACTGATTTTCGATCTTATCTGTCTGGTAGAGCCTCCGAAGCTCAATAAAAGGAATCTTCAACCGGTCATGAAAATCCTCCGCTGCAAACCTTGCTTCTGGATGAAGCACCAGATTAAAATTGGCCTGTGACATGGTTTGATATTCTTCATAATCCTTACATCTTGAGATCTCATGGATGGTCTTTACGCCTGCCTGCTGCAGCAGCTCATACATCTCGCAGTCATCAACCAGCGGCGAAAAAAATCCCAGAAGATTGACCACATTTCCCTTTTTCTTCTGTGGCTCAAGGAGGGAATATAAGGACTGGCGCACATGGACCATAGGCGGCTTTCTGCCCTCACGTGTCAGTGCGTACATGTAACAGGGGCGCACCGGAATATCCACCTTTTCCTCTGCCTTCCGGCAGACACGTTCCATATCCGTTCCCAGAAGTGCATCCACACAGGTGATACAGATCATCACCACAGACGGCTTCTTCTCACAGCAGTCGCAGATCTCTTTTACCGCTTTCGGGATCTTTTTCAGGTGACGGCCTGTAACAATATCCGTCTCGTCCATCATCAGATAAAAAAATCGATCATTGTACTCCGGCATGGAGCTGATAAGAGAAGTATTTCTTCCGCAGCATCCCGGTGCCACGATCAGCATAATGGAATCCGGCACTGCAAGCCCGGCCCGCTTTACGCCAAAGCCCTCCGCTCCCGGAGAGTTAAATGCCAGAGTTGCCGGAGAGCTGTAGATCAGATGCTTCCCGGAGATCATCTGCGGAGGGATCGTTTCCAGCCCGCCCCGGGCCAGTTCTTCTGCAGTTGCAAAATATGCTTCCTTTTTCATATATCCTCCTTCTCCGTTTCTTCACTTTCCAATAGCTTCCTGGCCAGTGCAAAAAATTTCTCACTGATCTCAGAATTCTCATCTCCCTCGATCACCGTTTTGCCCTGATCCTCCCATCGGATGATCTCGTCACTTCTCGGGATCTCACCCACGACCGGGATATTATTTTTTTCTGCAAAAGCATTTACTTTTTCCGTTTCATTCTCCACATTCCTGTGATTCAGCACGATTCCGAAGATTCTCGCATAGCTTCGATCCTCAAAATTCCGCACAGCACTGGAAATATTATTGGCTGCATAGAGTGCCATTTTCTCTCCGGATGTGACAATGAGTACTTTTTCCGCATAGCCCTCCCGGATCGGTGCCGCAAAACCGCCGCATACTACATCTCCAAGAACATCGTAAAGCACTACATCCGGCTTCCAGGTCTCAAAAAGCTTCAGATCCTCCAGAAGTTGAAAGGTTGCGATGATACCTCTGCCTGCACAGCCAAGTCCCGGCGTGGGGCCGCCGGTCTCAATGCAGAGGACTCCACCAAAACCCTCCTTTGAAATATCCTCCAGCTTTTCCGGCTCCTCATCCTCTTCCCGCATATAATTCATTACCGGCCGCAGAGGTTCTCCCCCAAGAAGATTGATGGTGGAATCCGCCTTGGGATCACAACCGATCTGGATCACTCTCTTCCCCATGGCTGCAAAAGCCGCCGCCAGGTTGGACGTCACTGTAGACTTTCCGATACCGCCCTTTCCGTATATTGCTACCTTCAGCATAAAATCCTCCCTAATTCATTCTGTCCGCTCCCGCAGGTATTTTTCATAAAAAAAGCTCTTTCACGCACAAGGTGAAAGAGTCCCGTATTCCGCTCACAAAACAAAGTCAAGCGGATATTCACGATCCGCATTTGCTGCTTGTTCATAACCGAATAACTGCTTCGCAGCTGATTCGGTTAAGCTGTGCCGGATGAACAACGATTCCTGCTCGGATATTCCTTGCCGTCAAAGTCTGTTTCCTGCTGTATTTTGTTTTAATGCCTCATCCGGATAGAAAGAAAATATTTCGTTCCGTCTGAATTTTTCTATTTTTATTATACAATGGTGTACATTAGTGAGTCAATTGCAACTCTGACTTTTTATACAAAAAAAGACCCCAAGGCGAAATATTTTTAAGCATTTCGCCGAGAAGTCTCTTCTCTGATCTGCCGGCTCAGAAGCCGCGGCAAAGTTATTCTTATGATAAAGCTTTACTGGATAGAAACTACGTGATATCCTCTGTCTTCCACTACCTTCTTAAGCTCTTCGTTGGAGATCTCTCTGTCGTAGGAAACCACTGCCTCACCTTTTTTCAGGCTTACTTTTGCTGCCGCACCGTCAATGCGGTTGATCGCTCTTGTGACGCTGGCCACACAGTTCTCACAGTGCATGCCTGTGATCTTCATGGTTTTCTCACCCAGCTTGGTTCCATCCAGCTTCTTCTTCGGGATCTCCGGCTTGCTGCCGCCTCCGCAGCAGGTGCCTTCGCCCTTCAGATGTTTATATGCGCCTTTTCCGGCAAACAGCATAATGATGATAACAACGATGACAACAATTGCATTTGCCATGATTTCTTTCCCTCCTGGTTACTTATGCATTCCACTGCAGCCGGAGCAGCCGGAACAATGACCGGAGCAGCTGCCGCCACAGCCTCCTGTACGTGTGTTACCGGCACAGCCGACACAGCTGAGCCCCTGTTTCTTTCTTGAATAGAGATAACTGATCACAAATACGCCATATGCGATCACCAGTGCCAGTACAATAATATCCGCTATCATACTCATATCTGTCACCCTTTCTTTCGCTGTACAGCCTGTGAACTGCTGCCAGCCTCTGATGAATACTTTTGTAAAAAAACTTCCATATTTCTTCAGGCTTATTATAGCACAGAAGACCAGGTATTTACATCCCCGGTCTCCTGCATTTCTTATCATTTCAGCTGTTCTTACAGCATCATTTCAAAGCTATCATATGTACCGGATCGTTACTGTATGACCGGTTTTCAATTACTCTGCTGCCTGTACAGATCTCTTTGTAACATCGTTCTGGTTCTTGTACGGATCTGGTCTGAACAGAAGGAAGAGCAGGATCGCTACAAGGATCAGCGCTACGATCGTTCCAATTCCGAAGGAACCGGCACCTGTGACAACAAGACCGATCTGGTATACACAAAGTGTTACAACATAAGCAAAAATGTTCTGGAAGAAAATTGCAAACCAGAACCATTTTCTGGACTGCATCTCATGTGCCATTGTAGAAATAGCTGCAAGGCACGGAGAATCAAGCAGGTTGAACAGCAGGAAAGAAAATGCTGCTACTGCTGTCGGGAACCATGCTTTGATCGCTGCACCAACGATCATGGTATCCTCTGCATCATCACCAGCTACGTTTGCAAGAACACCCATTGTACTTACGATGGACTCTTTTGCGGAGAATCCGGAGATGGAGGCTGCAACCGGCTGCCATTTGCCAAATCCAAGAGGAGCAAAGATCGGAGCAAGGATACCGCCAAGGATAGCCATGATACTGTCATTGCTGTCCTCAACAAATCCGATTCCGCTTCCTGTATTTCCGATACTGGAAAGGATCCACATGATAACGGTTGCAAGGAAAAGAATGGTACCGGCTTTGATGATGAAGCCTTTCAGTCTCTCCCAAACATGAAGCAGAACTGTCTTTGCAGACGGAATGTGATACTGTGGAAGCTCCATTACGAACGGAGCAGGTTTACCGGAGAAAGGTTTTGTTTTCTTCAGGATGATCGCAGCTACAAGAACTGCTACAACACCGATGAAGTACATCAGTGGTGTGATGAAACCAGCAGCTACATAGTCACCGGTTGCATAAGCGGTCATGATACCACCCATAAGGGCGATAACAGGAAGCTTGGCACCACATGGGATAAATGTTGCTGTCATGATCGTCAGACGACGGTCATTATCTGCCTCGATCGTTTTGGAAGCCATGATTCCAGGGATTCCACAGCCGGAGGAGATAAGAAGCGGGATAAAGCTCTTTCCGGAAAGTCCGAAATGACGGAATACACGGTCCATGACGAACGCGATACGAACCATGTAACCGCAATCCTCAAGGATGGAAAGGAACAGGAACAGGATCGCCATCTGCGGAACGAATCCAAGCACTGCACCAAGACCACCGATGATACCATCTGATACAAGGCTTACCAGCCAGTCAGCAACACCGGCATTGCCGAGTCCATCCGATACAACACTCTGGATGGTTCCCACAAAGCTGTCGTTTGTCCAGTCTGTTACCATGGTACCAACTGTTGTTACCGATACATAATAAACGATAAACATGGTAAGGATAAAGATCGGAAGACCGAGAATACGGTTTGTTACGATACGGTCGATCTTATCGGAAACTGTCATCTTATTTCCGCTTCTCTTAACGTTTGCAGAAACAACCTTCTGGATGTACTGATATCTTCCATCCGTTACGATACTCTCTGTATCATCATCCTCTGCCTTCTCAAGGCCAGAAGCAATCTCCTCGATCCTGGACTGTGCAGAAGCCGGAAGGTTCAGACCTTCTTTTACCTTGCTGTCTCTCTCAAGAAGCTTTACTGCATACCATCTCTTGTTCTCCTCAGCGATGTTTGCAGGAACAAATCCCTCGATCTCATTTACAGCTTTTTCTACTGCTTTCGGAAATTCCATCTGCTTAGATGGTACTCTGTGCTGGTTCGCACATTTGATTGCCTCATCAACAACCTCTTTAAGGCCTGTTCCTTTAAGAGCAGAGGTCTCAACGATCGGGCATCCAAGCGCGGAGCTTAAGCCTTTTACATTGATATGGATGTTGTTCTTTTTCAGAAGATCCACCATATTAAGAGCGATAACAACCGGGATACCGATCTCAAGAAGCTGGGTTGCAAGATACAGGTTTCTCTCGATGTTTGTTGCATCCACAAGATCGATGATCACATCCGGTTTCTCTTTCAGAAGGTAATCACGGCTGACAACCTCCTCAAGTGTATACGGGGAAAGTGAATAGATACCCGGAAGGTCTGTTACCGTTACATCCTTCTGGTTTTTCAGCTTACCCTCTTTTTTCTCTACAGTAACACCTGGCCAGTTACCAACGTACTGGTTTGCGCCTGTAAGAGCATTGAACATTGTAGTCTTACCACAGTTCGGGTTTCCGGCAAGAGCTATTGTTACAGACATTTTGCATCCTCCTTTTTTCAGGTCAGAGCCTGACGCTCTGTCATTTTTCGAAGCTTATTTACTTTACTTCCACACATGCTGCGTCATGCTTACGCAGGGAAAGCTCATAACCTCTGATGGTGATCTCAACCGGATCTCCAAGAGGAGCTACCTTTCGGATATAAACCTCGCTGCCTTTTGTGATTCCCATATCCATGATACGGCGCTTGTAAGCCGGGTCGCCGGTGATCTTGGAAACAACTACTGTAGAACCTACTGCTGCATCACGTAAAGTCATTTCTCTTTTCCTCCCTGTTCATATTCCAATTCCTAATCTATCCTCAACTGCGCCTTCCGCAGTTTGGGGCAAATCCACTACCGGTCACTGCCGCACAGTCCGGTCACACCATAATGTGTCTGGCCATTTCCTTATTGACTGCTACTCTGGAATCCTTGACATTTACGATCAGATTGCCGTCAAACTGAGAAATAACTGTCACTTCCGCATTCTCAACAAAACCAAGGCCTGCAAGAAATCTTCTTGTATCCTCCGCTCCGGAAATACGCTTGATCGTGCCAGTATCACCTGACTGTAAAAATAAAATCGGCTGCATGGAATCCCTCCGTTTCTTTCTATTAATTAACTCAGTCTAATTAGTCAGCCCTAACTCATAGGTTAGTTTATACTAAGTTTTTTCGAATGTCAATCCCCTAAATGAAAAAAGTTAATCAAGATTAAGTTTTTATAAACAACATATAAAAAAGTTCCTGCATTCTGAGGTATTTCTGTCTGGCAGAAGGTTACCTCAGAATGCAGGAACTCTGTTCTGATTCTTTTTCTGTTTGCAGCCTGTTAAGCTAAAAACCCCTTCCGGAACTTTTTCTTTCTTCCGTGCTGCTCATATTTTTATCTCTTAGTGGATCTGATCATTCAAAAGCTTCAGGATCAGATTCTCCGTTTCATTGATTCCGTAGCTTGCACTGTTGATACAAAGATCGTAGTTATCCGGCTTGCCCCACTGAGCTCCGCCGTAAAAATTGTAATACCGTCTGTGCTGGCTGTCCATCTTCTTCAGGAAACGGACTGCCTGCTTCATATTCATCTTCCGTACATCCATAACATGCTGCACACGGATAGCAAAAGGAGCTGTGATAAACAGACTGATATGCGGAATGTGGTTGTTCTTGAGGATCGCATCCGCACACCTTCCCATAATGATGCAGTCCTCTTTTGAGGCCAGATCGCAGATCAGGTCACTCATGTTAAAGAATACCGCATCCTGTTTCGGAAGACCATGGTAACGGTTGAATTCCCGGAACCAGCCCTTGGGATCAAATTTATGCTTCTTCTCATATTTATTGAAATCCGCAAAATATTCCGCATCGTTGACCGCGCCCTTTTCCGCCTCAAGGCGCCTTAATACCTGATCAAAGATCTCCACATCATAATAGTTGATCCGAAGCTTGTCTGCCAGTCCGAAACCGATATCATTACCGGCACTTCCCTGTGTACGGCTGATGCAGATGACCAGATGGTCATTCTCAGAGATTTTTTCCCTGCGCTTGATCATATGATTCAGCGCCACACGTTCCTTATCCATGATATCCGTAGCAACAAAAGTCTCCGGCAGCGTCAGGATCTCCTGAAAGATCTCATCATATTTCTTCATGAGACGGCTTTTTTCTTCTTTATCCTTGATGGTCCTGGCCATGTTGCTGATCAGTGCCATCTCGCTTCGAAGAAGATGTCCGTCCGGTTTGGTATACATCAGAGCACTTAAGTTCCGGATAGTGCCTTCTCTGTCACCGGTGAAGGTACGTCCAAGGGAAGATCCTACGCTTTCATAAACCTCGCCATCCAGTTCATAAAGCCTGGTGGCAAGTTCTCTGCATTTCTCTCGAATGTTATTATCCTGCATATTGATCCTCCTCCCTTATAAAAAGAATACCAGCATATCGATGATGAACACCGGTACCAGGAAACAAATGGACCATGCCATGTATCCGAAGAAGGACGGCATGTTGATACCATTTTCGTCAGAAAGTGTCTTGACCATAAAGTTCGGAGCATTGCCGATATATGTATTGGCGCCCATAAATACAGCACCGCAGGAAATCGCAGAAAGAAGCTTTACAGGAACCGTTCCCAGCGTTGTTGCGATTCCGTTTGTAAATCCGAGAGTTCCCGCTGTTGTCAGAAATACCAGATAGGTCGGTGTATTATCCAGGAAGCTGGACAAAGCTCCGGTCGCCCAGAACATCTGGTACGGCTCGGTGATACCAAGATTCGGTCCTACTGCTTTCAGAAGCATCAGGGCCGGCTGCATGGTGATAAAAATACCGATGAAAAGTACTGCAACCTCCTTGATCGCACCCCAGGTAAAATGGTTCCGCACACGGATCCTTTTATCTGTTGTTTTAAAGGACAGAAATGCAGCTGCCAGGATCAGGACGATCTCAATGATCGACGGGAGGCTTAAAGTAACCTCACCAAAAATATGAAGGCCCTTTACATTTCCGGCCGCATCCTGAAATGCAGGCATACCGGGAAGCATTCCGCTTAAGATAACACCCACAACGATCATCACAAGGAAGATGATATTATGAAGACCCTCGATCTTAAACTCGGTACCCGGTTTGCTGATATCCGGTTTACGTCCCTCTGAGATATCCTTCTTGTAAGAGCGCATATCCAGATGATAGAACACAAACAGAAGGATTACCATATTAAAGATCAGTACCGGAAAAAGATGAAGGCTCCAGAAAAACGGAACTCCTCGCATGAAGCCCATCAGAAGCGGCGGATCACCGATCGGTGTCAGGCAGCCACCCATGTTGGATACCATAAAGATGAAAAAGATCATGATATGACCCTTTCTCTTTCTCCAGGAATTCATTTTGATCACCGGACGGACCATCAGCATGCTGGCTCCGGTAGTTCCGATACAGCTGGAAAGCAGGGTTCCCAGTGCAAGAAGTCCTACATTTACTCTTGGCGAACCCGCAAAATCACCCTCAACTGTAATGTTACCGGATACACAGAACAGTCCGAATAACAGGATGATAAATGTAAGATAGTCATTGATCACGCACTCAAGTACTGTTTCCGCAGTTTTTCCGGCACCGTAAACAACTGCAAACGGAATGATCATAAGAACGATCCAGAATGCAACCACAACGGGCTGATGTGACTCCCACCACTCACCCTTTACCAGCGGCATCACTGCAACACACAGAAGAAGGCCCGCAAAAGGAATACAAAGCCACACCGGCACACCAGATCCTGTCCCACCGTTTCCGGCTGCCCATACACCCACAGGACATGCCAGAAATACTGTCAGAAAAGTACACATGACGGTTAATAATTTTTTCAAAATTCTCACCCCTCACATAAATTTTTTTACCAGTGAAATTATAACATATGGCGTTCTAAAATCAACTGTGTAGATGTGCAATTTATACTCGAACCCTCTCTCTTTTTTGTGCATTTTGTCGGTGTGTCATGGCATTTTTTGTTTGTTTTCAAACACACGACCAGATTTTCGGATACTGTTTTCTATATCTGTTATATAATTTATATACATTTTCTCTCTGACAAAAAAGCAGCCGTATTCTCCATCGGCACACTAACCTTTCCGGAAAATACTGCTGCTTTTGTATCTGTTATTTTTTTATTATTCCATACACTCGTCAAGAATCTCTGCCATCTTGTCGATATCCTCTTTTGTGATCACAAGAGGAGGAACAAGGCGGAGAACATCACTTCCTGCTGAGATCACCAGAAGACCCTTTGCAAGAGCTTTTTTCACCACGTCTCCTACCGGACGTCCCTTGATCACGATACCCTGCATGAAGCCTTTGCCTCTTCTTGTTTCCGCACAGTCATGCTTTGCAACCAGTTCGTCCAGCTTCTCCTCAAAATACGGAGTAAGTCCCTGCACATGGGAAAGGATCTGATCTTTTTCAAAAATGTCAAATACCTTGCTGACTGCTGCACATACGAAGGGATTTCCACCGTAAGTGGTTCCGTGGTCGCCTGGCTTCAGGGAAGCTGCAGCTGCTTTTTTGTTCAGCACAAAAGCACCTACCGGAACTCCACAGCCAAGTGCTTTGGCACAGGTCATGATATCCGGCTGTACTCCATATGCCTGCCATGCAAAATAATGTCCGGTGCGTCCCATACCGCACTGGATCTCGTCCAGGATCAGGATGATATCCTTCTCATCACAAAGCTTACGTAAGCCTTCCAGGAACTCTTTTGTAGCCGGATAAATACCTCCTTCTCCCTGTACGGTCTCGGTGATGATGGCACAGGTCTTATCTGTGATCTGAGCCTTTACACTCTCAAGATCATTGAAATCTGCAAATTTCACCCCACCCATCAGAGGCTCAAAGGGTTCTCTGTAATGTGCATTGCCTGTCACGGAAAGAGCGCCGATGCTGCGGCCGTGGAAGGAATGGTTCATGGCAATGATCTCATGGTCTGCATGGCCATCTCTTTCGTAGGCATATTTCTTGGCAGCCTTCAGAGCACCCTCAATGGCCTCTGTACCACTGTTTGTGAAGAAGGCCTTTTCCATATGGCTTGCCTGTACAAGTTTGGCACCCGCCTCAATGATCGGCTCATTGTAGTACAGGTTGGAAATATGCATCAGCTTGTCGATCTGGGATTTCAGTGCTTCGTCATAGCCCGGATAATGATAGCCCAGGGCATTTACTGCGATACCTGCCGCAAAATCCAGATATTCCTTTCCTTCGGAATCATAGAGGTAACAACCATCGCCTTTTTCAAAAACTACCGGAAAACGGTTATATGTATGAAGAATACTGGCTTCAGATTCTTCCATCTGTTCATTCATGCTCATTGTAATATTTCTCCCCATCATCTTTTAAAATTGCAGTACCAATACCTTTGTTTGTAAAGATCTCAAGCAGTAAGCTGTGCGGGATCCTTCCATCCAGGATATGAACTCTGTTTACACCATGCTCGATAGCGTCGATACAGTTTTTCAGCTTCGGGATCATACCGCCGCCCACAGTACCATCTGAGATCAGATTCTCAGCCTCATCTACACGAAGCTCGGAGATCAGAGTGGAGGGATCATCTGCATCCCTGTAAACGCCCTCAATGTCGGACAAGAAGGCAAGCTTCTCTGCCTCAACTGCCTCTGCAATGGCACAGGCTGCATCATCCGCATTGATATTGTAGGAATCAAAATTTTCGTCAAAGCCGATCGGGAATACGATTGGAAGGAAATCTCTTTCCAGAAGATCATGAAGGATCTTCGGATTAACCTTTGTAACTTCACCTACGTAGCCGATGTCTTCGCCTTTGGAAAGCTTCTTTTTGCACTGGAGAAGACCGCCGTCCTTACCGCTGACACCTACAGCCTGTACGCCGAGAGATTCTACCAGAGTAACAAGCTCCTTGTTTACTTTTGCAAGAACCATCTCTGCGATCTCCATAGTGTCTTTGTCCGTTACACGGAGACCGTTTACAAAATGCGGCTCCATGCCGACTTTACCGACCCAGCGACTGATTTCCTTGCCGCCGCCGTGAACAATGATCGGTTTGAAACCGACTAATTTCAGAAGGACTGCGTCCTTGATGACGTTACGCTTTAATTCTTCATCAAGCATGGCGCTTCCGCCGTATTTGATGACTACGATCTTGCGGTTGAACCGCTGGATGTATGGCAGGGCTTCTATGAGAACCTCTGCTTTGTCAAGATATTTCTGATTTACCATGTGGGTGTCTCCTTTTTTTGAAAAATGATATGGATTGAAAAAGGTTTTGTTGTTGTATGTTGGAGGGATTTCTTTTTTATTATAATTTTGTCTCAGCTGACAGCTGTGGATTTGCGAGGAGGGGAGGCACTCGGAGTTCCGAAGGCCGTTTCCCCTCCTCGCGCTCCTCCCCTCCGGCCACGGGAAACGGGCTGTTGCCCGCGTTGCGGGCAAAGCGCTTGCTGCGGACAGGCTGCTGTAGGCAGCCGCCTCCGACGCGCTTTCGCCGAAGGCGAATAGCTCGTCAGTCTGCCTTCGGCGACTGACGTTTAACCCGACATAACTTCCGGGCTCCCGCTCTGAGGTTCCTCACGTTCGTCACTCAGTTTTCATCGACTGAAGTTCAACACGCCTCAACTTCCGGGCTCCCGCACTGCGGGTTCTCACGTTCGTCACTCAGTCTTCGTCGACTGAAGTTCTACATGCCACAGCCAAGCGTGCCCAACGGAGGGGGGTCTTAGGGGGAGCGTGCGGGCTTCGCAACTTTGAGCTCGCTCCCCCTAAGGGTTTTCTCAGCTTACAAACTGAAACAAAACTACAACTAAAATCCACCATAAAAAACATTCTACAGAGCTCTTACATCAAGAACGATAATCCGCATTGATCTTTATGTAATCATAGGTGAGGTCGCATCCCCACGCAGTTGCGGATGCATCTCCCATCTTCATATCCGCGATGGCTGTCACTGCCTCTTCTGAGAGGATCTTAGTTGCTTCCTCTTCGCTGTAGCCTGTAGAAACTCCATTTTCAATGATCTTGATCTTTCCTGCTTTGCTCTCAAAGTAGAGATCTACCTTTTCCGGATCGAACTGGACGCCGGAGTAGCCGAGGGCGCAGAGGATTCTTCCCCAGTTTGCGTCGTGACCGTAAATGGCTGCCTTTGTTAAGGAAGAGGTTACTACGGATTTACTTAAGGTTACGGCTTCTGCCTTGGTGGCTGCGCCGATGACCTTGACCTCGAAGAGTGCAGTTGCGCCTTCTCCGTCACCTGCGATCTTTTTGGCAAGGGTTGTGTTTACGTAGTTAAGAGCTTTTTTGAACTCTTCATAATCTGCGTTTTTCTCTGTGATCTTCGGATTGCCGGCCTGGCCGTTTGCAAGGAGGAGGACAGTATCGTTTGTGGAGGTATCTCCGTCAACGGATACCATGTTGTAGGTGTCCTTGATATCCTCGCTGAGTGCTTCCTGAAGAAGTTCCTTGGAGATATCCACATCACTAGTGATAAATCCAAGCATCGTGCACATATTGGGGTGGATCATTCCGGAGCCCTTGCACATACCGCCTACCGTTACGGTTTTTCCACCGATCTCGATTTCTACCGCTGCCTCTTTCTTCTCGGTATCTGTTGTCATGATGGCTTTTGCTGCCTCAAGGCCTGCCTCGCGGCTTCCCTCAAGCTTCGGTGCCATAGCTTTTACTCCGTTTGCGATACGGTCGATCGGAAGCTGCATTCCAATGACACCGGTGGATGCTACCAGTACGCTGTCTTCCGGGATCCCAAGGCTTTCGGATGCTGCCTTGGCGGTTTCCCTGCAATAGCCGAATCCTTCCTCACCGGTACATGCGTTGGCGATTCCGCTGTTGCAGATCACAGCTCTTGCACCCGGGTGATTGTATACAATGTCCTGATCCCATCTTACAGGAGCTGCTTTTACCACATTGGTCGTGAAGGTTCCTGCAGCCACACAGGGAACCTCACTGAATACCATGGCCATATCGGTACGGCCTTTATATTTGATCTCTGCTGCAGTTGACGCTGCCTTAAAACCTTTTGCGGCTGTAACGCCGCCGTCGATAATCTTCATATTATATATCTCCTCTCAATGGTGATGCCAGATCGAATATCGCAGTTCATTCGTTTAAAGTCCTTCGGCATCCCCCATATTTTATTTGTGATCTGCCTGTTTTACGGGCACATCGGGATCTGTTTCAGTCCTTCGTTCTCGTCAAATCCAAACATCAGGTTCATGTTCTGAACAGCCTGTCCTGCTGCACCCTTTACCAGGTTGTCGATAGCGCCCATCATGATGACTCTCTTTGTTCTCGGATCGATCTTGAAGTTCACGTCCACAAAATTGCTGCCTTCTACATTTCTTGTCTGCGGGCATACATCCTTGTTCAGGACACGTACAAAGAACTCGTCTTTATAATATTTGTCATAGGCTGCTTTTACTTCCTCGTAGGTAACATCCTTGGTCAGGGAGGCATATGCTGTTACCAGGATTCCACGGTTCATCGGAACAAGATGCGGGGTAAAGTTGATCATCACTTCCTGTCCGCATGCATATCCAAGCTGATCCTCGATCTCCGGTGTATGTCTGTGTGTGGCAACACCGTAAGCTTTGATGCTCTCGTTTACCTCACAGTAGAGATTCGGAACCTTGGCTCCTCTTCCTGCTCCGGAGGTTCCGGACTTGGCATCAATGATAATGGTATTCGGATCAATGAGGCCTTCCTTTAACAGCGGATAAATAGACAGTGTGGAGCATGTCGGATAGCATCCCGGGTTGGCGATCAGCCTTGCATTCTTAATATCCTCACGGTTGATCTCGCAGAGGCCATAAACAGCTTCCTCGATAAACTGCGGAGCCTTATGCTCGATCCCGTACCACTTCTCATATTTTTTCACATCTTTAATACGGAAATCTGCGCTTAAGTCGATCACCTTACATTTGGAAAGGATTTCTTCATTAATAAGGGATGCACAAAGGCCCTGTGGTGTTGCGGTAAAGATCACATCCACCTCATCTGCAAGTGCAGCCATGTTGTCATCCATACATTTGGCATCCACCAGCCTGAAAAAATTCTGATAAATATCTGCATACTGCTGATCTATGTAGCTTCGGGAGCCGAACCATTTGATTTCAACGTCCTTGTGTCCAAGAAGAAGTCTTACGATCTCATTTCCTGCGTATCCTGTCGCACCGATAATTCCTGCTTTAATCATCTTTCACATTCCTCCTCTGCCGTTTTTTCTACGGCTTAATACACCCTGCAGAAGCGCTTGCTATTCTTATTTATGCCTCTTTTTTATGTCTTCTGATATCTGAATCTTCTGCACAGGTCAGACGGACATCTTAAACCTGTCTGTACTGCCAGCTCATATGTCCATCTTATCAATGGATAGATTATACATCTTCTCTGCATATTATGCAATAGTCATTTTCTTTGATTTTTCACGGTCTTTTCTGTTTTTCCTGTATTTTATTATAATATCGCCTACTTTTAGATGTATTTTTATGCAAAATTTTTTTCATATTTTTCAAATTATCTCTTGCATATTTATAAAATCTGGTGTATATTAAGCCATGTCGACAGGACAGCCGAAAATTTTGTTTTGTTGTACATGAATATTTATTCACTCTGGTAAAGTTATAAAACAGCATAATTTTTTTCCAGATAACGTAAAAAAATTCACCGTCCCGGAAATGTCCGGAGCGATACAAAATCAAAAAAATCCCAGGAGGACATATATTATGAAAGAAAAAGTTGTTTTAGCGTATTCCGGTGGTCTTGATACCACAGCCCTGATCCCGTGGCTGAAAGAAACCTTTGATTATGACGTTGTCTGCTGCTGTGTAAACTGCGGACAGGGAAACGAGCTGGACGGTCTTGAAGAGAGAGCAAAAATGTCCGGTGCTTCCAAATTATATATCGAGGATATCGTCGATGAGTTCTGCGATGACTTCATCATGCCGTGTGTAGAGGCTGGTGCTGTATACGAGCATTCCTATCTTCTCGGAACTTCCATGGCTCGTCCGGTCATTGCCAAGAAGCTGGTTGAGATCGCACGTAAAGAGGGTGCCGTTGCTATCTGCCACGGTGCTACCGGTAAAGGAAATGACCAGATCCGTTTCGAACTTGGCATCAAGGCTCTCGCTCCGGACATCAAGATCATTGCTCCATGGCGTATGACAGATCTGTGGACCATGCAGTCCCGTGAAGATGAGATTGAGTTCTGTAAGGCTCATGGCATCACTCTTCCATTTGATGCAAGCCACAGCTACAGCCGTGACAGAAACCTCTGGCACATCAGCCATGAGGGACTTGAGCTTGAGGATCCATCCCAGGCTCCGAACTATGATGACATGCTTGTATTAAGTGTAACACCTGAGAAGGCTCCGGATAAAGAAACTGAGATCACCATGACATTCGAGCAGGGTGTTCCGAAAACACTCAACGGAAAAGCAATGAAGGTTTCCGAGATCATCACAGAGCTGAACAAGCTTGGCGGTGAGAACGGCATCGGTATTGTTGATATTGTTGAGAACCGTGTTGTTGGTATGAAATCCCGTGGCGTTTATGAAACTCCTGGCGGAACGATCCTGATGGCAGCACATGACCAGCTTGAGGAGCTGATCCTTGACCGTGAGACAATGGAAGCCAAGAAAAAGCTTGGCAGCCAGTTTGCACAGGTTGTTTACGAAGGAAAATGGTACACACCTCTCCGTGAGGCTATCCAGGCATTTGTTGAGTCCACTCAGAAATATGTTACCGGTGAGGTTAAATTCAAGCTTTACAAAGGAAACATCATCAAGAATGGTACAACCTCTCCGTACAGCCTTTACAATGAGTCTCTTGCTTCCTTCACAACCGGTGATATGTATGATCATCATGATGCAGACGGATTCATCACTCTGTTCGGTCTGCCGCTGAAGGTTCGTGCCATGAAGCTTGCAGAAGTTAAGAATAACCAGAATCAGAACTAATTTTGTTGGACATTGTTCCGACAGATCATAAGAATGCCCCGGGAAGCTATATAAGTTCCCCGGGGTCTTTTGTTATATACTGCTTTGATCACATAATACCTAATAAACGAAAGGATTTTTTATCATGAACTCACAGAAAATGCCTCTGAAAAATTCTCTCTGCCTGCTTCTGGCCGCAACGATCTGGGGAATCGCCTTTGTTGCCCAGAGTGTGGGCATGGAATATGTCGGCCCCTTCACCTTCAACGGCGTCCGTTCCCTGATCGGCGCCGCTGTCCTGGTTCCGGTGCTCTTTATCCTGAACCGTTCCGGAAATAAATCCTCTGCTGCCACAGACTCCGCAATACCGGAATCCTCGTCAACACCTTCAGAAAAAGCTGTATCCCCCACGCCATATAACAGCCGTGACCTGTGGCTGGGCGGCATTGCCTGCGGATTTGCTCTTTTTGCTGCCAGCAGCTTCCAGCAGTTTGGTATCCAGTACACAACAGTAGGAAAAGCCGGCTTCATCACCGCCTGTTACATTGTCATCGTCCCGATCATCGGAATTTTCCTGAAAAAGAAATGCAGTCCCTTTATATGGACAGCCGTTGTCATGGCACTGGTCGGACTTTATCTTCTCTGCATCACAGACGGATTTTCCATTGGCCTCGGAGATATTCTGGTGCTGGTATGTGCTTTTCTCTTTTCCCTGCACATTCTGGTGATTGACTATTTTTCCCCGAAGGCAGACGGTGTAAAGCTTTCCTGTATCCAGTTTCTGGTCTGCGGGATCCTGTCCATGATCCCGGCACTTATTCTGGAACATCCGCAGATTTCTTCCATTCTCACTGCCTGGCTGCCGATCCTGTATGCTGGTGTGATGTCCTGCGGTGTTGCCTACACCCTGCAGGTCGTAGGCCAGAAAAATGTGAATCCCACAGTTGCTTCTCTGATCCTTTCTCTTGAATCCTGCATCTCCGTGCTTGCAGGCTGGGTGCTCCTGGATCAGAAGCTTTCCATAAAAGAGCTCCTTGGATGTGTCATCATGTTTGCAGCCATCATCCTGGCACAGCTGCCGGAAAAAGAAAAAGATAATAAATAAAAAACAGGCAGCCGGTTTGGTATTTTACCTTCCGGCTGCCTGTCTGCATGTTTCTTATTCTGCTGTTTCTTCCTTCTTAATAAAGTTATTATAATGTGCCTTGATCTTCTCAAAGCTCTCCTGGCTGATGTCGTGCTCCATCTTGCAGGCATCCTCCATTGCGATCTCTGCCGGAACCCCAAGTCCCTCCAGCATCTTGGCAAGAACAATGTGACGCTCATAAATCTGATTGGCAATCTCTGCCCCCTTCTCCAGAAGTGTCACGGTACCGTAACGGTCCATAGCAATATAACCATCCTCACGAAGAAGCTTCATTGCGTGACTGACGCTTGGCTTGGAAACACCAAGTCTGGTCGCAATATCAATGGAACGGACTCCTCCACCTTTTTTGGATAAAACCAGAATTGACTCAAGATAATCCTCCGCTGACTGTCTGATTTCCATATAAAATCCTCCCTGCAAAAATTTAACTCTATATAGACCCTCTAAAGGGATCTGAATCCCATTTCTTCCCTGTTCTACAGGCGAATATTAACTTTTAATATACCGCTTAAAGGATGTTGTGTCAAGCATTTCGCACATGTTTATCTTGACATTAAAAATAATTTCCCCGATAATAGTAGCTGAACAATATATCTGTTCTATAGCAGCCCGGAATCCTTTCCAGTAGTGCTGTCTTTTGAACAGTAAAGAAAGGAGATTTTTTATGCTCAAAACCCTTCTGGCCCAGGTCAGGGAGTTTAAAAAGGCATCGTTTCTCACGCCTTTTTTCATGATCCTGGAAGTTCTCTTTGAGACTCTGATCCCCCTGGCCATGGCTTCCATCATTGATAAGGGTGTGGAAGCCGGAAATATCGGCCATATCTATCGGATGGGTGCAGTTATGGTAGCTCTTGCCCTGTGCGGACTCTGGTCCGGCGTCATGGGAGGAAAATACGGAGCACTGGCCTCTACAGGCTTTGCCAGAAACCTCCGAAAAGCCATGTACACCAATATCCAGACCTTTTCTTTTTCCAACATCGACAAATACAGCACTGCCGGCCTGATCACCCGTCTTACCACTGATGTGACCAACCTGCAGAACGCCTATCAGATGATCCTTCGTATGTGTACCCGTGCACCGGCCAGTCTGATCTGTGCCATGGTCATGGCATTTCTTATCAATGCAAAGCTTGCAAGCATCTACCTTGTCGCTGTTATCTTCCTGGGAGGCTGTCTGATCTTTATCATGAGAAAAGCAACGGTATATTTTCAGGCCGTATTCCGTAAATATGACGACCTGAACGCAAGTGTCCAGGAAAACATCGGCGCTGTACGCGTTGTCAAGGCCTATGTCCGCGAAGACTACGAGATCAGCAAATTCCAGAAAGCCTGCAACAAAGTATACGAAATGTTCTTAAGTGCTGAGAAGATCGTTGTCATGAACATGCCCCTGATGCAGTTTACCGTTTATGCCTGTATCCTGGGGATCAGCTGGCTCGGCGCCAAAATGATCGTAGGCAGCGCCCTTACTACCGGTGAGCTTATGAGCCTTCTCACCTACTGCATGAACATTCTCATGAGCCTTATGATGCTTTCCATGGTTTTTGTTATGGTGACAATGAGTATTGCCAGCGCAGAGCGTGTTACGGAAGTCATCAATGATACTGCTGACATCACAGATCCGGAGAATCCGGTAACAGATGTCCCGGACGGAAGTATCGTCTTCGATCATGTGAATTTCAGCTATAAGAAAGACAGTCAGGAACCCGTTCTGAAGGATATCAATCTCTCGATCCGCTCCGGCGAGACCATAGGGATCATCGGCGGTACCGGAAGTGCAAAATCCAGCCTTGTCAACCTGATCAGCCGTCTTTATGACGTAACGGATGGTTCTGTTTCCGTAGGAGGCATCGATGTCCGTAAATACCATCTGGAATCTCTCAGAAATCAGGTTTCCGTTGTTCTTCAGAAGAATGTACTCTTCTCAGGAACCATTCTGGAAAATCTCCGCTGGGGTGACAAAAATGCCACTGAGGAGGAATGCCGCCGCGCATGCCAGCTTGCCTGTGCCGATGATTTCATCGAAAAAATGCCGGACAAATACAATACCTTCATTGAACAGGGCGGCTCCAATGTTTCCGGAGGCCAGAAGCAGCGTCTCTGTATTGCCCGCGCTCTTCTGAAGAAGCCGAAGATACTGATCCTGGATGACTCCACCAGTGCGGTAGATACTGCCACAGACGCAAGGATCCGCCGTGCCTTTGCCGAGGAGATCCCGGATACTACCAAGCTGATCATCGCACAGCGTGTTTCCAGCATCCAGAACGCGGACCGGATCATCGTTATGGATAACGGTGAGATCAACGGTTTTGGTACCCACGAGGAGCTTCTTAAGACCAACGCCATTTATCAGGAAGTATTTCATTCACAGACCGGCGGCGCCGGTGATTTTGACGAGGGAGGTGAGCCGGCTTGAAAAAACAGAACATGAAAGGCCCGGGCGGTCCTGGCCCAAGGGGTATGGGAACACCGGAGCAGCCGGGAAAGCTTCTGGGACGCCTTGCCCGTTATATCTTAAAAAGCTACAGTATCCATATCGTGATCGTGGTGATCTGCATTTTTGTCAGTGTTCTTGCCAATGTACAGGGAACCATGTTCATGAAAACCCTGATCGACCAGTATATCACACCGCTTCTCTCAGCAGATACACCGGATTTCGGGCCTCTGGCTGCAGCCATCGCACGTGTGGCATGCTTTTACGCCATTGGTGTTATTGCCACCTATACTTATAACCGTATCATGATCAATGTTTCCCAGGGAACCTTACGTAACCTCCGAAACGATATGTTTGCAACGATGGAAACGCTTCCCATCAAATATTTTGACACTCACGCACACGGCGATATCATGTCCATCTACACCAACGACATTGATACCCTGCGCCAAATGATCAGCCAGAGCTTTCCTCAGCTGCTTTCCAGTGTGATCACCATCGTCAGTGTTCTTGTAAGTATGCTGATCCTGAATGTTCCGCTTACTGTAGTTACCCTGCTTATGGTTGCCATTATGATGACTGCCAGCCGGAAGCTTGCGGGCTTAAGCGGAAAATATTTCCTGGAGCAGCAGACCAACCTTGGTATTGTCAATGGTTATATCGAAGAGATGATGGAGGGTCAGAAGGTTGTCAAGGTCTTCTGCCATGAGGACGAAAGCATCCGGAAATTCGACGAACTGAACGACCAGCTTTTCACCAGCGCAGACAATGCAAACCGTTTTGCCAACATCCTGATGCCTGTGGTCGCACAGCTTGGAAATGTCAGCTATGTGATCTGCGCCATGGTGGGCGGTATCCTTGCTATCAACGGCATCGGCAGCTTCACACTTGGCGGGCTTGCCAGCTTCCTGACCTTCAATAAGAGCTTCAACATGCCTATCAACCAGGTCAGCCAGCAGTTCAACAGTATTGTTATGGCTCTTGCAGGTGCAAAACGTATCTTTGATCTTCTGGATGAAAAGCCGGAAGTGGATGAAGGCTACGTTACTCTCGTCAATGCAAAAGAGGAAAACGGTGTTCTTACCGAATCCGACAAACGTACCGGCCGCTGGGCATGGAAGCATTTCCACAAAGCTGAGGGTACCACTGATTATATCGAGCTGAAGGGTGATATGGTCCTGGAGGATGTAGACTTTGGTTATAATTCCAACAAGATCGTTCTCCATGACATCAACATGTATGCACAGCCAGGCCAGAAGATCGCTTTTGTAGGCTCTACCGGCGCCGGAAAAACCACCATCACCAATCTTCTGAACCGTTTTTACGACATTCAGAAGGGTAAGATCCGTTATGACGGCATCAACATCACCAAGATCAAAAAAGATGATCTCAGACGCTCCATGGGCATCGTTCTTCAGGATACCAACCTGTTCACAGCAACCGTTATGGAAAATATCCGCTACGGAAAGCTGGATGCCACAGATGAGGAGGTTATCGCAGCAGCAAAGCTTGCCAACGCCGACGGTTTCATCCGCAGGCTTCCGCAGGGTTATAATACCCTTCTCCGCGGAAACGGCGCAAACTTAAGTCAGGGCCAGCGACAGCTTCTCTCCATTGCCCGTGCAGCCGTTGCAGACCCACCCGTCCTGATCCTGGACGAGGCCACCAGCTCCATTGATACCCGTACCGAAAAGCTTGTACAGGATGGTATGGATAAGCTGATGGAAGGCAGGACGACCTTTGTGATCGCCCACAGACTTTCCACAGTACGCAACAGTGACTGCATCATGGTCCTGGAGCAGGGACACATCATCGAGCGTGGTTCCCACGAGGAGCTGCTTGCACAGAAGGGCCGGTATTATCAGCTGTATAACGGCTGATCCAGGCTCACAGTTATTTTCGATCTAAAATATTCAATACCAAAAACATGCAGGGTGTATCTTTTCTGATAGTCCTGCATGTTTTTTTATGCTATAATCTTTGATTGAAATCTATTTTTCCGGAAAGGAGTCTCCGTATTTTTATATATGAAACAAACTGAAGAATATTACTACGGCAGAATGCCGAAAGATAAACAAAACGTGTACCGTGCAATGCTTCACGGGCTTATGGAGCTTTCCGACGAGTTCCTGATCCCGCAGGTACCAACCACCGATGGAAACTGGCTCTATGATGTATTTTTCCAGCTTCGTCTGGATCACCCGGAGATTTTCTGGGCTGTGGGGTTTAAATACCGTTATTACAAGGACTCGCCAAATCTGATACTGATCCCTGAATATATCTTCGACAAAAATAAAATCCGGGAGCATCAGAAAGCCCTGGGAGCCCGCGTAGACAAGCTTGTGCGCACCGCCATGAAGTTTTCCGAGTGGGATAAGGAAAAATATGTCCATGACTTCATCTGCGAAAATATCCGCTACGACAAACTGAAAAAGCCATATTCCCACGAGATCATCGGGCCTCTGGGCCATGGTGTCGGTGTCTGCGAGGGAATCGCCAAATCCGTAAAGGTCCTCTGTGATGCCCTTGGTGTATGGTGTATTATCGCCATCTGCGGGAACAATCCGGAAAAAGGGATCAAATACCGTCATACCTGGAACATCGTCCGGATCAACGGACAGTACTATCATCTGGATGCCACCTTCGATAATACTCTGGGCAAAAACGAAGACGGCTCAACCAGTATCCGTTACGATTATTTTAATCTGGATGACAAAAACATCTTCCGTGACCATGAACCACTGATCGCTCCGGCACCTCCCTGCCCGGATGGAAACCACTTTTATTACCGCGAGAAAAAGCTGTCCTTCACCAAATTGGAAGACGTATACAAACGTGCCCTCCAGGCCGCAAAAAAAGGCCGCGAATTCACCTTCCACTGGCGAGGCGGATATCTCACCCGCGAAGTCCTCGCAGACCTTGTAGATCAGATCCAGGCCGCAGGAAAGACACGGGACAAAAAAGCCATCATCACACTCAACTGGCCTCAGGCTGTACTGCGATTTCATTTTACGGAACAGCAGGCGGAAGGGAAGGTGTTTATTGAGGAAGTGAATGAAGGGGAGAAACTGTAACATCATTTAAGAAATTCGATAGAGTCAAAATGCCACATATCATTATGCATATGTGGCATTTTTCTGTGAATATAATTCTAAAAATTAAAAGACTTTCTATAAATCAGATTTATAGAAAGCCTCTTAATTACTGCGGATAACAGGACTTGAACCTGCACGGTTGCCCACTGGTACCTAAAACCAGCGCGTCTGCCAATTCCGCCATATCCGCATATTCAATTATATTTTCATCCTGTCTGATGATAAAAAAATAACGGAAAGCAAATGCTTTCCGCTAATGAGGCATCGGGGATTCGAACCCCGGACAACTTGATTAAAAGTCAAGTGCTCTACCGACTGAGCTAATACCCCATAAAAAGGACTGGGCTAGCTGGATTCGAACCAGCGAATGCAGCAGTCAAAGTGCTGTGCCTTACCGCTTGGCGATAGCCCAATGGGCGAAGGGTGGATACAGGGATTCGAACCCTGGGCCTCCAGAGCCACAATCTGGCGCGCTAACCAACTGCGCTATACCCACCACAACGTGCCTGAAGGGATTCGAACCCCCGACCCACGGCTTAGAAGGCCGTTGCTCTATCCAGCTGAGCTACAGACACATGCTCTCTTCTCAGAGAAGCGGGTGATGGGAATCGAACCCACGTATCCAGCTTGGAAGGCTGGTGTTCTACCATTGAACTACACCCGCATGCTTGCGGTAATAAGTTTACAGCAGTCGGGGTGACAGGATTCGAACCTGCGGCCTCCTGGTCCCAAACCAGGCGCTCTAGCCAAGCTGAGCCACACCCCGATGTACCATTTACTTATGGTTTTTATTAAGTTGTTGTCGTCTTCGTTTGTGTTTCGTTTTCGTTTCCTGCCTGACGACAAGTGATATTATATTATAGCAATCTACAAATGTCAACACCTTTTTTGAATTTTTTTAAAAAAACTTTTTTTCACGTTTTTTCCGCCTATTTAAAGGTTTTCTTGTCATTTGCGACTGGCTTATGGTATCATGAAACCATAATTAAAGTCAAGAAAAAAAGCAAATAATAAGGAGATGTTTTTACATGGATATAAAATTATTTCAGCAGAAGCTTAATGACATCTGTGCCATCGCTGAGGAAAACAATAAGCAGCTCTCCCAGCAGCAGATCCGTGACCATTTCGATGAATCGGATCTGAGCACTTCACAGCTTGTAAAGATCCTGCAGTATCTCAAATTAAAGGGGATCACCATCGAAGGCGCCGATGAAGGCACCGGTGCTGCCAGAGCAGATGCTGTTTCATCCGAATCCGGCGACAAGGAAGAGCTTCCGGGTACCCGTGCTGCTCTTACTGCCGAGGAACAGGCTTATCTCAGTGACTATATGGAAAGTTTTTCCCCGGAGGGACTTGATCCGGATGATCTTGCGTCCCTCTTTCAGGCCTTTGCAAAGGGAGACACTGCTGCCGAAGGTGCACTGACACAGTTCTACATGGCTCAGGCAGCCCAGATGGCCGCTGAACTGAACTGTGAGGAAATCCACCTGGCTGATCTCATTCAGGAGGCAAATCTGGCCCTTCTGGCGTCTCTCAAAGAGACAGACCCACAGGAGAAAAACGATGCCTGGATGCGTGGTCGTATCCGCAGTGGGATCCTTCATGCCATTGAGGAACAGACACAACAGAAATTCCGTGACGACTATCTGGTATCCAAGGTAGAAAACCTGGAGGCTGCGGTTAAAGAACTCACAGACGATGATGACGCCACCAAATTCACCATTGATGAGCTTGCCGTGATCCTGGATATGAATGTGGATGAGATCCGGGATGTACTTCGCCTTACCGGAGATGATAAATAAAGCTTTCTTCATATTCTTCACAAAAACGGGTCTGACATAGCTTGTCAGACCCGTAATCTTAATATTCTTTATGCTTTTTCTTCCCGTTTCAGCTCCGCCGGTTCTGCCAGATGGATCTTTCCTTCCCGAAATATGTGGATAAATACCTCCGCCATATCCGGATCGAACTGTTTTCCTTCCTCTTCTCTTATGATCCGAAGAGCTTTTTCCACTGGCATCAGTTCTTTATAACAACGTTTGGATGTCATGGCATCAAAGGAATCTGCGATGCAGAGGATCCTTGCAGATGCCGGGATATCTTCTCCCGCGATCCTCCTTGGATAGCCGTTTCCGTCATAACGTTCGTGATGACCGATAACCGCAGGGATAACATAATCCAGCGACGGAAGGTGACGGATGATCCCGATGGACGCTTCCACATGACCTTTCATGATCTCATACTCTTCATCCGTAAGCTTGCCTTCTTTATTCAGGATGTGCTCCGGGATCCCGATCTTTCCAACATCATGAAGAAGCGCCGCCTGACGGATGATCTCCACCATTTCCGTTGTATAGTTCAGCGCCTTCGCAAGACTTGTTGCGTAATAAGCCACATTGTTGGAATGTCCGAAGGTATAATGATCTTTGGTATCAATGGCTGCAGTCAGCGCATAGATCGTGGATTCATAGGACTGATAAATATGTTCATGATCGGATTTCTTACCCGCATTTTCTTCATCCAGGCTTTCCTTCAGCATGGTGTCAAAAATCTCGATGCCGTTTTTACCGCTGCGCTTTACATGATATACTGCCAGGTCCGCATTATCCAGGAGCTCCTTTGCTGAGCGTGCCGCATAAGGCGCCGCACTGATCCCCACGCTTACCGTAAGGATCTTCAGCTTGTAGTCTGCAGAATCGTTGCGCATATGCAGGATCTGCTTCTGTATGGATTCTGCCAGATTTCTGGCGGAAAAAATATCGTAATTTGGCATCAGGACCGCAAATTCCTTGGCACTGTGACGTGCCACATATCCCTGTTCTCCCACACTTGCCTGGATGATATCTGCCACCTTTCGAAGTGCAACATCTCCCTGCTGATTTCCGTACAACTGATTGTACAGCTTGAAATCATCAATATTGAACAGGATCAGTGCAAGCGAACCCTCTTTATTTTTTTCGTATTCCTCATCCAGGATCTCATAAAAATATTTCCGGTTCAGAAGGCCCGTCAGTTCATCGGTCCTTGCCTCAGTCCATGCCGCCTCATAAAGTCTGGCATTTTTGATGGCAATGGAAGCTACCGAACTGACCGAAGACAGCATGGCCAGATCATTATGGTTCAGATTTCTGTGTCCGTCACCGGAAATCGCAATAATCCCGGCCAGATCATCATTCTGGCGAAGACCTGCACAGTATTCGATACCCAGCTCTGAAAACATATGTTTTTCCGACTCCCACATGGATTTGTAGGCTGTGGAAGAACGAAAATCCCGGATCACCACACAGTCCTCATTTCTGGTAAGCCAGGTGACCACCGGATTATCCGCTTTCAGTGAAAAGGTCAGATCGTTCAACGGACGGTTGCTGTAAACAGCCTGATATTCCCCTGATTTTTTGTCTCTCAGACAAATATAGATCCGTCCTGCATTGGTAGTTTCCTTCAACACATTTACCGTATTGCGCAGGATCTCTCCTACCCGGAGTGTCCTGGATACTGACTGGCTAAAATCTTTCAGCTCCTGAGACTGCTGGATCTCTTTTTTGATAAAAACATTGTTCATCAGACATTTCCACAGCACTGTGACCAGCCATGCAGATATAAGAAAAACGAAAGAAAAGATCAGCACATGATACTCACTGGCTGCAGGGAGCAGCATTCGGATATAACTCATCAGGTACGGTGAAAGATTGATAAACAGTACTACCGTCAGGACCACGCCCACACCAAAGCAAACCCCATCTGACGCAAGACGGCGCATCTGGAACAGCCGTCTTCTGGTCAGTGCATAAAGCATCAGGACAGCATTGATCAGACCGCTGACAATATCGATGGGGAATCCGGAAAATACCGGCACTGCCAGCGCAAGGTTTCCCACAAAAATGATCAGTATCCCCACAAGGATCGGTTCGATCTGTTTGCGGTATCCGGGATGTCTCCGGCATCCGCGGTACATGGTGATAAAGATCTGGATAATGGTGATTCCTGCCACCACAAAGAACAGAAGGAACCAGGGTGTGATCTTATAAACAAAATGCGCACCACCGTTTTTACGGATCAGATCCGGCCAGCGCAGGATGATCCCGCCCGGGATGTTGATTGCAAAAAGCAGCAGCATCAAAAGCAATGGGATCTTGCTTTTTCTGCCCATACGCACTCCCATGAATTCACTGATGAACACATAGTAAAAATATGGCAGAAACAGGATTCCGGCCAGAGACACATAATACCACAGGATGTAAGAGGGTCCTGCCTCCATACGCATCAGAAAAGAGCCCAACGTCCAGCAGAGCATTCCTCCCAGCACACACATGAAACTGTTGATGATCCGGCTGCGCTTACCAGCCAGAAGAGTCAGTATCATAAATGTATAGAAAAAAACTGAAATGATTGAAAATGATATATAGCTTTCCATAGTTACTTCCTCATATTCCCGAATCCGATTTCATCCTGCAGTCTCAAAAGTTCCGCCACCTCATAATAAGGAGTGCTCATATGCCGTGGTTTCCGTCCTTTTCTGGACTCATACAGATGAAAGGTACCACAGCGCAGGATGGTCACCACAAGGGGATCCATTCCCAGGATTTTCTTCAGATCCCGGTAATCCTGATCGATATATTTGAAATACGTGGTCAGAAGTTCTTTCAGAATATCCGTGCTCATAGCCTGATACATCAGCGCTTCTTTTTTTACTTCTATATAAAGATGCAGATATGGGCGTTTTTTCTCATTATATTCTTTCACTGCGATCCAATCCGTAACCGGCTGCCCGGACAGCTGGATCACACTTTTGATACCATTTTCCGAAATCCTGGTAAAGCCTGCGATATCAATGATCCACGGAACACGGTCTATGTACTCAAATCTTGGGATCTGTGTCCGATCCTCCTGGTTGGTAAGACCCACGCATCGATACATATCTCCCACACGGTACCTGGCAAAGGCTCCGCCCTTCAACACAGTGATCACAAGCTCATATTTCTCCCCGGGAACAACCTCATCCATAAGATAGGTCGGAGGAGTGAACGTGGGATCCTCATAATTATGGAGCATATCCTTTTCGGTGATAAATTCATAAAAGCAGGTATCCGGGAAAAAGTACATTCCGTTCCTGGTCCAGGTCTCGGTTCCTATAATGGAAGGTTCCGTTCCTGCAAAAAGCTCCATGGGCCGAACTCCCCACATTTCCTCCAGATCATCCTTATAGCACTGGTTGTCGGTTCCTGCCACCATAAATCCCTTCAGGTGAAAAAGGTCTTTCGGAAGAAGCTCCCGTTTCTCCTTCTTACAGATCTTTTTGGCATTCAGGATCCTTTTCAGCATCTTTGGTTTATACTGCAGAAGTTCCGAAAAGGAGGTTTTGCTTTTTCCTGATGATACGCTTCCGGTGAGGCTCTGGCTTACTGCATAGGCCACACTTCCAAGTCCGAAGAAAAATTCCACGTCCTGTTTCATGGCCATCTTGAAGCCCTCTTTGTTCCGCTCACCAAAGCTCATATTTACCGCATCTTCCACTTCCGGAAGAAAACGGATGTCGATATCTTCTTTCAGCGCCAGTGGAAAAAGGCCGGTAGCAAAAGGCAACGGTGCCAGTCCGTAAAGGATCTTGTCCGTTTCCTCCACATCAAATTTGCCCTTTTCACGGCTTGTAGCTAATATGAGGCAGGCAACTACATTGTTCCTGTAGGTATCCAGCATACTTCTTGTGTATGGTGCTACCTTTATCGGATGGCGTCCGCCTTCCCAGGTCGTCTGTATCCAGATGATCGGATTCCCCGGAAGAGTTTCACTTCTCTTCTGGAGGAGCATATCCGCATAATCCTCATAAGTGGTAAGAGGTACCAGCCGACGGAACTCGTCGATCCCGGACGGTCTCCTGCCCTTCAGAATGCTTTTGCCCAGTTCACAGTCTGACCAGAGCTGGATCTGCTCTTCCATCAGACGATTCTGGATCTTCATGTAATCCTGCATTGTCAGATCAAGAAATCCGCAATATTCTTTCCAGATAGCATCATACTGCTGTTTTCGAAGCTTTTCGCCAAGACTCACCGCCTTTTCCCCCCTTTTCGCCATGTTTTTATGCAGGCAGCTGTACTGTTTCGGTCTGGGATCAGAAAGGGAGTTGTCTGCTGATACGCTCCGTAATTACTGAATGTTTCCGGAAACACGATCCTGTCCTGGTAAAAAATGTACAATATGTTCCACACAATAAGGACCCCAAAAGCCCCCATTGCCTTCCCGGATCCCAGAAATCCGGCCAGGCAAAAATAAAATCCGGCGAACCACAGAACGCCAGGATGTCGGCAGAGTGCATAAACACCCTCTGTATAAGCCAGCCTTTCATGATTTTCTTTGACATATGTCTCATCAAAGGGCAGCGCAAAAAACAATGTATAGATCAACAGTCCCAGAAACAGGAGCGCTGCTGCCAGAAAAACAGCAGAAATAAAAAAAGAACTTCCCCGCCGCGGCCAGCAGTTCCGGATCACCAGACCTGTTGACACTGCGATCAGGAAACATCCTATGCTAAAAAACGGGTGGAGAAAGCTTTTTTTCAGTCGGATACTGTTATGATCATACAGGAAGCAGCATAAAAAGCCGATACTTCCTATAATAACCGCAGTCATGCGTATTTTCCCCCTTCATTTATGTAAAGCGGACCTTCTCATTCCGCTCTGCTGCATTCTCAGGAACGAGACCCATTCATGGTCAGTACCCTAAAGAATGCTCTATATTACTAGAAAACAACTACTTGTTCATTATATAGCACATAGCTGACTTTCGCAATCGTTTTTGACTAATATATGCTGAATATTGGCACAAATTTTATCAATTATGACAGTTTATTTGTTTTTTCTGCCGGAATCAGAGGTAACGGATCTCTACGTGCATTTCGCCCTTTCCATCTGTCTCCATTACTGCATAGCTTGGACGGCGTCCCCGTTGTCTGGGATAAGCCAGACTTCCGGGATTTACCAGAAGCACACCTGCTTCCTTTTCAACAACCGGTACGTGGATATGTCCGAAAAAAGCCGCATTGCATCCCCTTGAGCGGGCAGCTTCTGCCAGCTGATCAAAGGCCATGGATACACCGTAGTAATGACCGTGAGTTACCAGGATCTTATTTCCCTCGACCTCGATCACATCTTCTCTCGGAAGATCCGAGAAAAAATCATTATTTCCGGACACAATACTGCAGGGACATTCTGCAAGGGCTTCGATATAAAATTCTCTGCCTTCCACATCTCCGCAATGTACCAGCATGTCAAAAGGAGCCTCCCGATTTATCGCGATCTCCAGGTTTTCATCTCTTCCGTGAGTATCGCTTACGATCAGCACCTTCATACAAGCTCTTCCTTTATAAGGCAAAGAGCTTTTCCACGATGGCTGATCCTGTTCTTTTCTTCCATGGAAAGCTCTGCGGAAGTACAGCCATATTCCGGAAGATAAAAGATAGGGTCATAGCCAAAGCCATTCTCCCCTTTTTCCTCGTAGCCGATGCGGCCTTCCATGGCAGCACGGACTGTCTTTCTTCTGCCATCCGGGAAAGCTGCCGCAATAGCACATACAAAACGTGCAGTACGTTTCTCATCAGGTACACCTTCCAGACGCTGGATCAGGTTTGCGTTTTTAATATGATAAGAAGTATCCTCACCCATATAGCGTGCGGAATAGATTCCCGGCTCTTTGTTCAGATAGTCGATCTCCAGACCGGAATCATCTGCCAGAACGATCTCGCCAGTCATTTTACTGATTGCTTCTGCCTTGATCATGGCATTTTCTTCAAAGCTTTTTCCATTTTCATCAATATCCGCATGGATCCCGGCATCCTTCAGGGAAAGGATCTCCAGAGAAGGATCCGCAAGTATCCTTCGGATCTCCTTCATTTTATCCTCATTTCCGGTAGCAAAAATGATCTTTTTCATTCTTTAATACTTCCTTTCTTCGGCGGACGTGGTCCAAGAAACTGGTAATAGTAGGTTTTCATCATTCCATTATAGATCTTACGGTTTTTATCTGCCTTTCGGCCGATGTCATTCTCTGCCTTGTCATAGGCAGTGATCAGATACATGGACCAGCGATCCAGCCCCTTATAGCTTTCACCGATCTCACGGTACAATGCAGGGAGATTGGATTTTTCTTCGATCCGCTCACCATATGGCGGATTTGTCACGATAAAACCAAAGGGTTTGGAATGGCGGAGTTCACTGACCGGGCGCTGCTGGAAATGGATCAGTCTGTCCACTCCTGCCATTTTTGCGTTGGCGCGTGCTGCCTTGATGGCAGCTGCATCGATATCAAAGCCCTGGATATCGGTTTCAATATCAAGATTTACACGTTCTCTGGCTTCTTCTCTTGCATCCTCCCAGCATTCCTTCGGGATCAGATGCTCCCAGCTCTCGGCCAGAAAATGACGGTTCAGTCCCGGCGCCATATCCGCTGCCATCATTGCCGCCTCAATAGGAAAGGTGCCGCTTCCGCAGAACGGATCGACAAGAATACGGTCCTTTTTCCAGGGAGTGAGCATCAAAAGAGCACTGGCAAGCGTCTCGGTGATAGGTGCCTTGACAGTCATCTGGCGATACCCTCTCTTATGGAGGGATACTCCTGAAGTGTCGATTCCGATCAGAGCTACGTCTTTCATAAAGGCCACACGGATAGGAAATTCCGGACCATCTTCCGGAAACCAGGAAATCCCGTAGATGCCTTTGAGACGCTCTACAATGGCTTTTTTCATAATGGACTGGATATCAGATGGACTAAAAAGCTTACTTTTGATGGAGTTTGCCTTGGCTACCCAGAATTTACCGTTTTTCGGTATGTAATTCTCCCATGGGAGAGCCTTGGTCTTTTCAAAAAGCTCATCAAAAGTCTCAGCCTTTACTTCGCCTATTTTCAGAAGCACACGTTCTGTGGTACGAAGGAACAGATTGGCGTCTGCCACACCCTGGGCATCAGCCTCAAAGGTTACTCTTCCGTCTTCCACCCTGGTCACTTCATAGCCAAGATCCAGTATTTCACGCTTCAGCACCGCCTCTGTTCCAAAATGACAGGGCGCCGTTAATTCCCACAGATTCATAAAGTGATCTCCCGTACTGTATTTCCTTCAAAATCTTTAATGGTAAAAATTCCGTTCTCAAGGATTGCATAGGTCGGCGGGTTACCTTCCTTTGGAATGGATACGGAACCTGGGTTCAGAAGGATATAATTCCCCATATTTTCTGCCTTCAGCACATGTGTATGACCGTGGATCAGAACGTCTCCGTCCATCATCGGCGGAAGATTATCCTTATTATAGATATGACCGTGTGTGGCGTACATCGTTTTTCCTTCGATGGCAAGGATACAGTAATCTGCCATAACCGGGAAGTCCAGGACCATCTGATCCACCTCTGCCTCACAGTTTCCGCGTACTGCATAGATCTGGTTTTTTCTCTCATTTAAAAGGCGGATGACTTCCTTTGGTGCGTATTCCTTCGGAAGGTCATTTCTTGGTCCGTGATAAAGCAGATCTCCCAGAAGCACCAGTCTCTCCGCCTTCTCCTTGTCATATGCTTCCAGCATTTTCCGGCAGTAATATGCCGAACCATGTACATCGGACGCAAACATATATTTCATAATCTTTTCTCCTTGTAATTTGTGTTGGTTTTTATCTCTGTTCTTTACATTATCATGATTTCCTTTAAAATACAAGATTTGTTACAGATATGCATTCGCAATCTATTTTGATATCGTCCGCTTTTTTTATCCGCGCACAAGATTTCTCCCTCTGTAGGCTGCAAATCCACCGATCACGGACCTGGTACGACAGCCCTGTCTTGCCAGGCTCCGGGCAGCCTGCATGCTGGCGCCGCCGCGGTCGCAGTAAAATATCAGCAGCTTATCTTTGGGAAAACGATATTTCTGATCCTGTTTTTTCTCAAGATATTCCTCCAGCTTTCTGTATGGAATATTTACCGCGTTCCGGACATGTCCCCTTCTGTAGGCGGCAGGATCCCGGAGATCTATGATAACAGCGTCGCTGCGCTCCACATAATAATCCAGCATTTTTGCAGAGATAGTTTCAATCTGAAACATGGAAAAAATCTCCTCTTTTTGGTATATTATATGGAAGCTTCCGGGTGAATGTTCCCTTATATGTATTTAAGCGGGAAAAGCCATCTCTGACTTTTCCCGCTTTTCTTATCCTTTAATATCTGTCAGAGCCTCTGTCCTTCTCAGAATCATATTCATCGGAAATTTTGTTTCCGTAGCTGCTTTTGGAACTGTTTCTGGAAGAATTTCCCGAACTGTTCTTAGAGCTGTTTTTTCCGCAGTTTCTGGAAGCACTTTCCCCGTGATTTTTTCCTGCATAATTAGACTCATTTCTGTCTGTTTCGTAATTTTTCGCCATTTGAATTACCTCCTGATGAAGTTGATTTTACGGCCTTCCGAAGCTTTCTGCCGCTTTTTATTACAGGAAATAGTATCCCAAAAAGTTTGGAGATTATTCGCCAAAATCATATTGCTTTTTTTTCCAGTTTATATTATAATCATTCTTGTAAAAAGAATTTACCCTTCAAAAATTTTTTTTACATAACCCCTTATTTAATTATTTATACTCCCCTCGAAACACCCGGTAGCTCCCCTACCGGGTGTTTCTCTATACAAAAAACAAGCCGCCGGATGACGATCACAGTCGCTCCGGCAGCTTGTTTTTTATCCGTTGATCGGATTTACATGCACCATACAGTGCTTTACATCTTTGAATTTATTCTCGATCGTATGATGTACATTTTCCGCAATATCATGTGCATCAAAAAGGGAAATATTTCCATCTGCTGCGATTTCGATATCCACATACATCTTGGATCCGAAAAGACGGGTTTTAAGAAGGTCTACTCTTCTGACGCCCGGTACCTTGAGGATCTCTCTCTTCATGGATTCCTCAGTTTTTGCATCACAGGAATGATCTACCATCTTGTCAATGGCATCCCTGAAAATGTCGATCGATGCCTTGGCGATCATAACGCAGATCACGATACTGGCGATCGGGTCCAGGATCGGGTATCCCAGTCTTGCTCCTAAAATACCGACAAACGCTCCGATAGAGGAAAGTGCATCTGAACGATGGTGCCATGCATCTGCCATCAGGGCTCCTGAATTGATCTTCTTTGCAGCACCTCTTGTATACCAGAACATCCACTCTTTTACCACAATGGATACCACTGCTGCAATCAGTGCAAGTGTTCCCGGAATGGCAATGGTTCCGCCGGATGTGCTTTTTACGATATCACGGGCACCGGTAATTCCGATCCCGAGACCAGTGACAAGCAGCATTCCTGCAAGGACAATGGAAGAAACACACTCCATTCTTTCATGTCCGTACTGGTGCTCTTTGTCTGATTTCTTTGTAGAAAGACGGACACCGATAATTACGATGAAGGTGCTTCCCACATCTGATGCAGAATGAATGGCATCCGAGATCATCGCTCCTGAATGTGCCACAATACCTGCGATCAGTTTAAATACAGATAATAAAAGGTTTACCAGAATACTGATCCCGGATACCTTCATTGCTGTCTGCTGTTCCCATGAAGCTGTTTTTTCTGTATCATGTATAATTGTTTTGTTTTCTGTGTGTTCCATAAACAGAATCTCCTTTTAAATATATGATCAGGTTCTTCTTATGGCACAACATTTTCCGTGAAAAAACCGGCGGTTCCTTCACTACTCGCTGCAATGCGATTTTCCGCCGGTGTTCTTTCTTTTCTGTATAGGGATATCCCAGCTTCTACCTTCTGTTCCATCCATATTTTGCAGTAAAAAAGACATACCTGCGAAACATACACTGTCCCGCAGATATGTCTGAAAGCAAAGTCACATTCTGCTTCACCTCATATTCCGTGAATGCAGGTTCTTTGCAATTACGTTTAAATCCATATCCGCTGCCGCTTCCTGCGGCCCGGCCCCATGCCTTCGATAAATATTTTCGATTCCGAAAAGCATCGCCTGCTCAGTTTGTACTGTTGATCTCGCATCCTGTTCGAATGTAATGCAGTGCAAAGAGAATTTTTGCAGTCTTACGGGTCTCCCGCTTAACTTCTCAGAAAGGATACACCATATGCCCTTTGTTAGTCAAGCCAAAGTTTTTTATTTTACAGGTAGATATCTTCAACTTTTTGTTTATTCCATGTCTGGAAACATGCTTCGCACTGCATAGTTCTATATCAAATAATAGCTCCTCAGTTGTTTGTCAAAAAACCGGGAGCGGATAAATCCGCTCCCGGTTAAGTCTACGATCTGTATTCAGTTGGAATGACTGATTATGCCTGCGGGCCGGCTGCAACGAGTGCTTTACCAGCTGCATTTCCTTCATATTTAGCAAAGTTCTTAACGAATCTTGCAGCAAGATCTTTAGCCTTTGTCTCCCACTCTGCAGCATCTGCATATGTGTCACGTGGGTCAAGGATTGCAGGATCTACACCCGGAAGCTCTGTCGGAACCTCGAAGTTGAAGAATGGGATCTTCTTTGTCGGAGCTTTAAGGATAGATCCGTCAAGGATAGCATCGATGATACCACGAGTATCTTTGATGGAGATACGTTTTCCAGTTCCATTCCATCCTGTGTTAACGAGGTATGCTTTCGCACCACTCTTCTCCATTCTCTTAACGAGCTCCTCAGCATATTTTGTCGGATGAAGCTCAAGGAATGCCTGTCCGAAGCATGCGGAGAATGTAGGAGTAGGCTCTGTGATTCCACGCTCTGTACCAGCAAGTTTAGCTGTGAATCCGGAAAGGAAGTAGTACTGTGTCTGCTCCGGTGTCAGGATAGATACTGGAGGAAGTACGCCGAATGCATCTGCGGACAGGAAGATAACCTCTTTCGCTGCCGGTGCAGAAGATACAGGGCGAACAATGTTCTCGATGTGGTTGATCGGGTAAGAAACACGTGTGTTCTCTGTTACGCTCTTGTCAGCGAAGTCGATCTTGCCCTCAGCATCAAGTGTTACGTTCTCAAGAAGAGCGTTTCTCTTGATCGCATTGTAGATGTCCGGCTCAGACTCTTTGTCAAGGTTGATAACCTTAGCGTAGCATCCACCCTCGAAGTTGAATACTCCGTTGTCATCCCAGCCATGCTCGTCATCACCGATCAGAAGACGCTTAGGATCTGTGGAAAGTGTTGTCTTACCTGTTCCGGAAAGACCGAAGAAGATTGCTGTGTTCTCTCCGTTAAGGTCTGTGTTTGCAGAGCAGTGCATGGAAGCGATGCCCTTAAGCGGTAGATAGTAGTTCATCATGGAGAACATACCTTTCTTCATCTCTCCGCCGTACCATGTATTAACGATAACCTGCTCACGGCTTGTAATGTTGAACATTACAGCTGTCTCAGAGTTAAGTCCTAATTCTTTGTAGTTCTCAACTTTAGCCTTGGATGCGTTGTAAACAACGAAATCCGGCTCAAAGTTCTCAAGCTCCTCAGCTGTCGGCTGAATGAACATGTTTGTTACGAAGTGTGCCTGCCATGCAACCTCAACGATGAAACGGATAGCCATACGTGTGTCTTTGTTAGCTCCGCAGAATGCATCTACTACGAAAAGTTTCTTGTTGGAAAGCTCCTTCTTGGCAAGATCTTTAACTGCATTCCATGCTTCCTGAGTTGCCGGATGGTTATCGTTCTTGTACTCATCGGATGTCCACCAAACTGTGTCCTTGGAGTTCTCATCCATAACGATATATTTGTCTTTAGGGGAACGTCCTGTGTAGATACCTGTCATTACATTGACAGCACCAAGCTCACTGACCTGACCCTTCTCAAATCCCTCAAGCTCCGGTTTGGTCTCTTCCTCAAATAATGTCTCGTAGGAAGGATTGTACACGATCTCAGTTGTTCCGGTAATACCATACTTTGTTAAATCGATTTTTGCCATCTTAACATTTACCTCTCTTCTTTAATAGTAATTATGATAGCCACCTACTGCTGCAGGTTTTTGTCATCCTGCCATAGGAATTGGTCATTCCAACATCCCTATCCACAATTATACATAAATTGTACGTAAAAGCAACCAAAAAAATTCATTTTCCGCAAAAAAATGATAAATCTTTAACAGTGACGTTTTAGCACTGTCAGATTTTATTTCATCTACGCTTGACTTTTTCAGAATAATAGCTACAATATATCTGATTATAGTTATTATATATATTTATAATAGCAACTATATAATTTTAATATATAGAAAGAAGTGATTTCTATGTCAGATATTCTGATCAAACGTAATCATATGGAAATCCCCTGGCACAACTACGTAAGTACCAGGAACAGCCAGCCCATCACCGAAGCTTCTCTTTCCGAAAAAGCTTCCCTGATCGGCCGTACAGGCATGATGCTTCTCTCCTGTGGGACCGGTGCCTGGCGGGTACGGAGTTCCATGAATACATTGTCAGAAGCACTTGGTATCACCTGTTCCGCAGATATCGGACTGATGTCTATAAGCTACACCTGCTTTGACGGTGAGAGCAGTTTTTCCCATGCACTTAGTCTGACTACCACCGGCGTAAATACTTCCAGACTGAACAGGCTGGAACATTTTGTCAGTGATTTTCCTGCGGAGGGTATCCATATGAGCGGTGAAGCACTGCACAGTCAGTTAGATGAGATCGAGCGGATCCACGGGCTTTATTCCCCTGCCGCCCTGGGACTGGCTTCTGCACTGGCCTGTGGTGCATTTACTTTTCTTCTGGGCGGTGGCCCGCTGGAAATGATCCTGGCTTTTGCAGGCGCAGGCATCGGAAACGCCATCCGCTGCAAGCTTGGCAAGCATCATTTTACTCTGTTTATGTGCATTGCAGTTTCTGTTTCCTCCGCCTGTCTTGTATATGCAGGCTTCCTGAAGCTGGCAGAGCTTCTGTTCCACATTTCCGTCCAGCATGAGGCCGGGTACATCTGTTCCATGCTGTTTATCATTCCGGGCTTTCCGTTTATCACAAGCGGGATCGACCTTGCCAAGCTGGATATGCGTTCCGGTCTGGAACGACTGGCCTACGCCATTATTGTTGTAATGGTGGCTGCTGTCTCTGCCTGGCTGATGGCACTGCTTCTTCATCTGAAGCCTGTGGATTTCCTGCCTCTGGAGCTTTCGGCAGCTCAGAGGATCCTGTTCCGGCTTCTGGCAAGCTTCTGCGGGGTATTCGGCTTTTCGGTCATGTTCAACAGCCCTGTCCGTCTAGCCGCAGCTGCCGCATTCATCGGCGCACTGTCCAACACTTTACGTCTGGAGCTTGTTGATCTTGCCGGTTTCCCACCTGCTGCCGCGGCTTTTTTCGGAGCACTGACAGCCGGACTTCTGGCCTCCCTCATCAAAACCAAAGTGGGATATCCCAGGATTTCCATTACCGTACCATCCATTGTGATCATGGTTCCCGGACTTTATCTCTACCGGGCAATCTACAATCTGGGAATCATGTCCCTGAATGTTTCCGCCTCCTGGTTTGCAGCTGCGATTCTGATCATCGTTGCTCTTCCCCTGGGCCTTATTTTCGCCAGGATCCTTACGGACAAAATGTTCCGCTACTGCACCTAATTGGCATACAAAAAGGACTGCTTTCTGTAGCTTCCGGTCATCAGCTATCCTTCTGATAACCGGAGCAATACAAAAGCAGTCCTTTTTTGTACATTCTATTTCATTACGATCTCATCCGCGATCCCGATCATTTTTTCCAAGCGGTCCGCAAATTTATGGATGGGGAGAAAAACGCCCAGTCCGTCATAACGTTTTCCACCATCCTCCACAGAATCCTGCCCATAATATACAAAGGCTCTTGGAAGCTTCTTCTGAATTGCCATCATGATATCCCATACAGCCGCATAGGCCTGTGCCTCCGTTTCCTTTTCCCTTACGCTGTCCGGAAGCTCATACACCAGCAGCACACCGATATGTTCGCCCATTTTGTACTCTTCTACTTCCATGGTATCTTCATCATAGGCATGGCGCTTCCGGTAGCCATACGCCAGATACATCTTTACGCCCTGCTTCTCCCTGTATATCCTGCGGAACCGGTCGTAATCCCTATCACTTACATGAATTCCCTTTTCCCGCAGAAAATTTCCTTTTTCATCTGTGAGAAACACCGGATTCTCCTGTCCATCTGCATTGAACCTGAACGGTGCCAGAAAAGAATTTCGCAGAAGATCAAACATACTGTTCTGGCAGATCGCCATAAGGAGAGCTGTCAGATCACGGTTTTTATATGCGTCCAGCAATGCATAGGCGAATTTTTCCGGAGGAAGATATCCGCATTCTATGTCTGTATCCGCATCCATGGATTCATAGAAGGTCTCCGTCAGCCGTCTGCACGCCTCCGGATCCTTCAGGATCTTTTCAAATAAAAGCTCCGCCTTTTCCTCTCTTGGGAATAATGTGCTGTTTTCCACAATTCCTCACCCTTTCTAATCTCTATGTTTACTGGAAAACATCAGAATAAAGCTGATCAGAAGCAAAACATCCGATACCCAGATTGCCGGGATCCCCAGCCTCATGGACAGATTTCCTCCGCCACCGGCTCCAATGGCAAAAAAGAAAATTATTCCGAAATAATAAAGAGCCTGCTTCAGCTGTTCCGGACGTTTTTCACGACAATACACGGACAACGCCGCCGTGCCGCTTCGTAAATTTCCGATGCACATAGTGCTTGCATAGGAATAACCGCCCACCTTCCGGAAGGTCTGTACCTGCATGGCGCAGGAAAAGGATACCAGTACGGTTGCCAGCATATCCAATTCTCCCGGCATAAATCCCACCACAAAAAGGATCAGGATCTCGATCAGCAGGATCATCTGCCTCCAGTGAAGTTTTTTTGCATATTTAAAGGTACTCTGGATCCGCTCCGCCGCTACAACACCAATGGCAAAGGCTAAAACAGGAAACAGATACCTTAAACCGTCTCCCCACTGTCCTGTCATAAAATTATGGCTCATCAGAACCACGTTGCCTGTCTGGGCGTTGGAAAACACCTCATCTCTTGTAAAGTATGTGTAGGCATCCTGAAATCCGCCGGACATTGCCAGAAATACACTTGTGATAAAAGCTTCTGACATCTGCCGGTCCGCATTTTGCAGCTTTCCGCCTCCTGAAACCACTCTAAATCACTCCTGTCATTGATTTTTTTCCTCGGGTGTATTATAGTTTGCTCAGAAGCAAATGTAAAAAGTATTATTAATATCGTAAACATATTAAAATCATATCACAGGATGGAGACAATACATGATCACTTACGACTACTACCGGATCTTTTATTATGTAGCCCAGTATAAGAGCTTTACCAAGGCAGCAAGAGCTCTTCACAACAATCAGCCAAATATCACCCGCTGTATGAACAACCTGGAGCAGGAGCTGAAATGTACGCTCTTTCTCCGCTCCAACAAGGGAATCGCACTTACACCGGAAGGCCGCCAGCTTTATGAACACGTTGCCCTGGCTTTTGAGCAGCTGTCCATCGGCGAAGAGGAGATCCGCCAGAACGGAGAGCTGGAGCATGGTCTGGTTTCCATCGGCGCCAGCGAAAATGCCCTGCGTCTGATCCTTCTGGAAAAGCTGGAGCTGTTCCGCGAGCAATATCCCCATGTTCGCCTGCGCCTCTTTAACCATTCTACTCCACAGGCTGTACAGGCACTGAAAAATTATGCGGTGGATTTCGCTATTGTCACCACTCCGATCTCCATCCGCAAGCCTTTACAGAAAAAAAGTCTCCTGCGTTACCGGGAGATCCTTGCATGCGGAAGCAAATATAAGGATCTGGCTACTGCCCCTATCAGCATCCATGAGCTTCAGGATCTGCCCTTTGTAGGTCTTGCGGAAGGGACCAGCACCAGAGAAATGTATATGAATTACTTTATGGAAAACCGTGTTTCTTTTCATCCTGACATCGAGGCAGCAACTACAGACCAGGTCCTTCCCATGATCGTCCACAATCTGGGAATCGGCTTTTACCCCGAGCCCCTTGCCCGGGAAGTGATCAATGACGGGAAGATTTTTGCCCTTCAGCTTAAAGAACCGCTCCCTCAGAGAGAGGTCTGCTTAGTCACAAACAGCAGTACTGCCATGAGTACTGCTGTCAAAAAAGCTATTGAATTTATTGTGTAAATCCCTGAGGCGGATCAGCCATTTATATTTATTGCTCCACTGTCCGCTCAATATGCATGGCAAGATAACCGATCTCGATAGGGTCCAGCTTTTTCCCAAGGCTTTTGCCCAGACTCTCGCAGACATCCTCTGCGATCCTGTAGGATTCCGGATATTTTTCTTCTATATATTCATTCATATCCAGCTTCAGTGTCTCCCCTGTGGAGACACGGGCTACCATATATTTGATATGGTTCATCATACGGTTGTAGGACAGGGAGATCACATCGATCTTTCTTCCTGTGGCCATCTCGATCATGGCGATGCATTCCCGTACCGTTCTTGCTGTCTGCATGGCAACAGACACCTTTTCATCTCCAAGTGCTGAGTGAATATGAAGTGCCACATATCCCACCTCATGCTCGTCGATCTCAATATCCATCCGCTCCTTCAGGATCTTCTTCAATACCTCCGCCACCTTGAATTCGCTGTAAAAAAGCACCTTGATATCCTCAGTCAGAGGATTGCTGATCTGCTCATGATTCCGGATACGTCCCACTGCAAAGGAAATATGATCGGCAAGGGGAAACAGGATCCTTCTGTCTATGGTATCCCCAAAGGTCTTCTCAGCTTCTCTCAATATCTCATCTGCGATCTCCAGAAATTCCGGTGCTACGCTCTTTGCCAGTTCTTTTGCTGAGCCACGTTCTGTCTCCTGAGCCAGCCTGTAAATGGTACAGTCTGCCGGAGCCTCAAAACGCTGGCTGACCTTCTTTCCAAATCCCACACCTTTTCCCAGAAGTACATATTCCTGGTTTTCTTCCATATTTATGGCAATGATGCCGTTATTGTTCAATACCTTGCTCACTCTGTACATCTTTTTCCCCACCATTTATATATATCCTGCCGCTTTTCCACATTCCACCACTGTCTGCCCCGGATTTTCAGTCGACATTTTTGTCTGCAGCTGTTGATTTTCTTTATCGTAACAGAATCTTTCTTTTGTGTAAAGTCCTTCTGACAGACAGTTATTTTCTTCGCCACAGGAAAAGCGCGCCCGGGCATTAGGCGCGCTTTTCACAAAACCAATCCTCTATATTATTGCTGAAAAATTCCCTATTCTTCCACAGTCTCTACTGCGAACAGCGGCTCTCCTGCCTTGATCTCTCCATTGGCAAGAAGGCGTACTCTCTGATTATCCTCGATCTCTGTGCAAAGAATCGGAGAACATAAGGACGGAGCGTTTTCTGTAAGATACGGGATGTCAATCTTCATCAACGGCTCGCCTTTTTTTACATGCTGTCCCTGCTCTACCAGGATCTCGAAGCCTTTTCCTTCCAGCTTTACAGTGTCAATGCCGATATGGAGGAGCATAGGAAGATCTGTATCTGTCTGGAAACCGATGGCATGCTTTGTGTCAAAAATAAACTCTACCTCGCCGTCTTCCGGAGCACAGATCACCGGGTCCTTCGGTGTGACTACAGCACCCTCTCCCATCATTCCTTCCGCAAAGCCTTCATCCGGCGCTGTGGAAAGGTCTGCAGCGATACCGGTTACCGGGCTGTAGACAATCGCTGTTCTGAGAACCTTTTTCTCCGGCTGCGTGCTGGCTTCGAATGTCGGAGCTGTGTTCTGAGCAGCCTCACCTGTACTTTCTGCTGTACGCTCTGTATCAGACTGATCCTGATTTTCCGCATTGTCTGTTTCTTTCTCATTTGCACCTTCAAAATATTCATTCGGCGCTGTCTCCAGATAATCCTCCAGCTTGGATTTGATCACAGTTACCTGCGGACCGTAGATGATCTGCACGCCCTGACCTTTTTTCACGATTCCTCTGGAGCCTGTTGTTTTCAGAATGTCGTCGTTAACTCTTGCTGCATCATGGACGGTGATACGGAGTCTTGTTGCACAGCAGTCCACATCACTGATGTTTTTCTTTCCGCCAAGACCGGCTGTGATGGCTTCACTTACCGGATCTGCGGATGTGCTTCCTGCTGCTTCACCGGCTTTTCCGGCTTCTTTTCTCGCGTTTACATCTGCTTTTGTATAAAGCTTTGTTTCTGTGTCGTCATCCTCACGTCCCGGAGTCTTGAAGTTGAACTTTTTGATCAGGAAGGTGAAAATCACATAATAGAGAATAAAGTAAATGATACCTACCGGGATAATCCTGAGCCAGCTTGTCTTTGCATTTCCCTGAAGGATCCCGAACAGGAACAGATCAAGGAAACCGCCGGAAAAGGTAAGTCCTACTGCAATGTTCAGCATATGTGCGATCATATAAGCCGCGCCTGCAAGAACAACCTGTACCGCAAACAATGCAGGAGCTACAAACAGGAAAGAGAACTCCAGTGGCTCTGTGATTCCTGTAAGCATACATGCAAGGGCTGCGGAAAGAAGAAGTCCGCCTGCTGCTTTTTTCTTCTCAGGCTTTGCACAGCGGTACATGGCAAGAGCTGCTCCCGGAAGACCGAAGATCATGAAAATGAACTCTCCGGAAAAATATCTTGTTGCATCAGCACTGAAATGCGCTACATTTGCGGAATCTGCAAGCTGGGCGAAAAAGATGTTCTGTCCGCCCTGTACCATCTGGCCTGCAACCTCCATAGTCCCGCCAACGGCTGTCTGCCAGAATGGCATATAAAATACGTGATGAAGTCCGAATGGGATCAGCGCGCGTTTGATAATACCGAAGATCAGGGTTCCGACATAGCCGCTGCCTGTTACAAGACCGCCCAGAGCATAAATACCGTTCTGGACTGCCGGCCATACGAAATACATCAGGATTCCCACAAACATATATACAATGGTGGAAATGATGGGCACAAATCTGGAACCACCGAAGAAGGAAAGTGCGTTTGGAAGCACGATCTTATGAAAACGGTTGTGCAGAGCCGCAACACCAAGGCCGACGATAATACCGCCAAACACACCCATCTGCAAAGACTGAATGCCGCAGACAGAAGTTACAGTACCTTCCAGAACGCTTTTTGCGATCTGTCCGTCTGCTGTGATCTTGTCATTTACTACCAGCATACCGTTGATGGCTACGTTCATAACGAAGTAAGCGATCAGTGCGGAAAGAGCTGCTACCTCTTTCTCTTTTTTTGCCATACCGATGGCCACACCTACTGCAAAGATCAAAGGCAGGTTATCAAATACCGCACTTCCGACTTTGTTCATGATGACTAGGAGTGCATTTAAGATGGTTCCGTCTCCCAGAATCTTCTGAAGTCCATAGGTTGCAATGGTCGTTTCATTTGTGAAGGAACTGCCGAATCCAAGAAGCAGGCCTGCCACAGGAAGGATTGCGATGGGGAGCATAAAGGAACGTCCCACACGCTGCAAAACTCCGAAAATTTTGTCTTTCATGTTCTCTCTCCTTTTCTTTCGACGTTTTGGAGCGGGAATCTTTTAAGTGGGCAACAAAAAAAGACACCAACCCCCATAAACGTCAAATAAAAATAATAACATTTATGACTGGTTAATGCCTGCTTATCAGTTACACACCAAATCTGAAATACACTATACGGGTTTTGTTCTTCTGTGTCAAGGAGTAATTTGATTTTTTCCAAAAAATATCTCCTCATATCACTATCCGCTCCGTTGCCAACAATCTCTTGCGGAATATTTCCTGTGAACAGCAGCCATATAGTTCCTGTTCTCAGAAAGTATACAGAAACGAAACAGGCCAGAAATTCACTTATCTTGACTTTATTCTCACTTATGATAAGATGAACATAGAATGTCCGGCAGCAATATTTTTTGCTCAGACAACACTATACATTTCATAAAAACGGAGGTACTTTTCCGATGAATACCATCAAGAAATTCATCCACTACTACGGCCCGTACAAAGCGGTCTTTTTTATTGACCTGATCTGTGCAGCCGTTATCAGTCTGGTAGATCTTGCTTATCCCCAGATTCTTCGTACTATGACAAAAACTCTCTTTACACAGGATAAGGATATTATTCTTCATGCCCTCCCTGTGATTGCAGCTTCTCTTTTTGTTATGTACATTGTGCAGAGTCTCTGCAAATATTATGTAACCTGTCAGGGACATATGATGGGTGCAAAGATGGAACGTGATATGCGCCGGGAGCTTTTTGACCATTACCAGGAGCTGTCTTTTTCCTATTACAGCAGGAATAATTCCGGTCAGATGATGAGCAAGCTGGTCAGTGACCTTTTTGACATTTCCGAGTTTGCACATCATGGTCCTGAGAATCTTTTTATCTCTCTGGTAAAGATCGTCGGTGCTTTTATCTTCCTGGTCTTCATCAACAAGAAGCTTGCACTGCCGCTGATCCTCCTGGTGATCGTAATGTTTGTGTTTTCCTTCCGCCAGAATGCAAAAATGCAGGAAACCTTCATGGAAAACCGTCGTAAGATCGGAGATGTAAATGCCAGCCTTCAGGATACGCTTTCCGGAATCCGCGTGGTGCAGTCCTTCGCAAACGAGGACATCGAACGTGTCAAATTTAAGAAAAGCAATGAAGCGTTCCTTGTTTCCAAAAGAGATAATTATCACTGCATGGGAAGCTTCATGAGTTCCAATCTTTTCTTCCAGGGCATGATGTACCTGGTAACTCTTGTTTACGGCGGCTATCTGATTGCTCAGGGTGAAATGCAGACTGCAGATCTTGCCATGTATGCCCTGTATATCGGAATCTTTATCAGCCCCATCCAGATCCTGGTGGAACTTGTGGAAATGATGCAGAAGGGTCTTTCCGGTTTCCGCCGTTTCCTGGATGTGATGGAAACAGAATCCGAGATCAGGGATGCAGACAACGCTGCGGAGCTTACGGACGTGAAAGGACATGTGCGTTACGACCATGTTTCTTTTCATTACAACGATGATGAAACTCCTGTGCTTTCCGATATCTCTATTGATATCCCGGCAGGAAAATCCATTGCCCTGGTGGGACCTTCCGGAAGCGGAAAAACCACGATCTGCTCTCTCCTGCCCAGATTTTATGATGTGACCGGCGGTTCCATTACTGTAGACGGAAAGGATATCCGCGGGCTGACTCTTAAGAGCCTTCGAAGCCAGATCGGTATGGTACAGCAGGATGTCTATCTTTTTGATGGAACCATCAAGGATAATATTGCCTACGGAAAGCCCGGAGCTTCCGATGAAGAGATCATCAAAGCCGCCAAATGTGCGAGTATCCATGACTTTATCATGGAGCTTCCGGATAAATACGACACTTATGTCGGAGAACGTGGCACACGCCTTTCCGGCGGACAGAAGCAGCGGATTTCCATTGCACGTGTATTCCTTAAGAATCCTCCGATCCTGATCCTGGATGAGGCCACCAGCGCTCTGGATAACGAAAGCGAACGTTGGATTCAGAAGAGTCTGGAGGAACTTTCAAAAAATCGTACTACCATTACGATCGCGCACCGGCTTTCTACGATCCGTGATGCGGATGAGATCATTGTGATCACGGAGGAGGGTATCGCCGAAAGAGGCACTCATGCTGAACTGCTTGAGAAGAATGGATTGTATGCTGCATATTACAATATGTAGAAAGATACGAGGGAGGCGCTTCGCTGTCCCACTGAGATTTTTATAGGGCAAAATAAAAGGCTGCTGTATACCTTATCAATAGTGATATAGATATATAGCAGTCTTTTTATTTGTCAATTACTATCTTTTCAAAAAATTCAATCAAAGATTACAGCAGATAAACCGGAAGCTCGTCTTTAATTCCTACTGGCTGGTTGTTGTCCGGCTCATCTTTCTTTGGGGTGAGGAATTTGGCCTGGAGTTCGTCGGCGTTTCCTCCGCTGATCACGTTCTGGGCTACAGTTCCTGTTGTTTCTGCTGCAGCTGTTTTCTTTGCTGCGGTTTTACGTGCTGTTGTTTTTCTGGTAGTGGTTTTCTTTGCTGTTGTTTTTGTTGCGGCTGCTTTCTTTGCTGTGGTCTTCTTTGCAGGAGCTTTGGCTGCTGTTTTCTTTGCTGTAGTTTTTTCTGCCGCTTTTTCAGCTGTTTCAGCTTTTACCTCTGACGGCTTCTCTGCTGCTTTAACCTCAGCCTCTTTTACCTCTGTTTTTGTTTCTGTTTTGGATGCTTTTTCTGCATTTACTGCTCTTGCGATGCTTGCTTTACCTACTGACACGATTCATTACCTCCTCTGCCAATGCTATGTACTCTTTTGCGCTGCGGCTGCTTTTTTTGAACTCCACAACTGGTTCACTGCTGTCCTGGGACCATTCGATGGAGCTGTCTACACGGATAAAAGATTCGAAAAGATAGATTCCTTCCATTTCTTTCAGTGTTTCCATAGTCTGTTTGAAATAATTCTTTCTGGCATCTGCCTTGGTTACTACGATTCCCAAAACCTTTAAATCCGGAGCGATCTCCCTGACTTCATTGAGGAAATCAAACATATTTGCAAGACCAAACATACCCCACGGACTTGCCTCTACCGGAACAAGAACATAATCGGATGCACATAAAATATTCATCACCCAGCCGCCAAGAGTAGGCGGTGCATCAATGAGAATGTAATCGTACACTCCGGAATCTTTAACCTTCTGCAGACATTTCCGCAGGATAAACTCTCTCTGCCATTTTGTAAAAAGCTCATATTCCACGGAGCTCATCAGCGTAGACGACGGAACCAGATCCAGATTCTCATACTTCGTATGCACGATAAAATCGCTGAGATCCGACTGATGACCGATAGCATAGTAGAGATTCTTTTCCCCTGCTGCCATCTCAAGCACTTCTTCCTCCGAAAAAAAAGAAAGGGAAAGATTCAGCTGCATATCACCGTCTACCATCAGTACCTTCTTACCCATGCCGGCCAGTGCCGCTCCCACATTGGAACAGCTGGTGGACTTTCCGCTGCCGCCCTTATTATTTGCAAAACAGATCGTTACTGTATTTCCCATTACAGCCTCCCGACAACATAATTTCGTATTTTCTGTCACTTGCCCTTATTATAATATAACGTTCTCCTAAAAACAAGCACATCCCCCATAAAACCACGAAAACCGACAAAATAACCTCACATAAAACAACAGTATATACACCCAAAAACAGCAGGTTCCGGATCACTCCGAAAACCTGCTGTCCTGATTCGCTGACTATTATTATTTTACGATAAAAGATTTTCTCTTGCTGACAACATCGAAGATAACCGCTGCCAGAAGAACCATACCTTTAACAACCTTCTGGATATTCTGGTCAATACCCATGATACTCATGCCAAGATTCAGAACACCCATCAGAAGTGCACCAATGATAACACCAGGAACTGTACCGGTACCACCATAAGCAGAAGCACCACCAATAAGTCAATCACAGTCCTTCTCCTGTATGTTTTTCCTTACTGCTCGAATCTGCCCTTCATCTTCACTTCCTGCTCCCACACAGCGACCTTGCCGCGGGCAAACAGGCTGTTGATGTTGAGATTCTCATCCAGTACCAGAAGGTCTGCGTCTGCGCCTTCCGCTACACAGCCCTTGATTCCTTCTTTGCCAAGGAGTACGGCCGGAGTGCTGGTCAGAAGCTGTAAGGCATCCTCCAGCGGCATGCCCTCTCTTACCAGGATCTGGATGGTACGGTGCAGATACTTCGGGGACGCGTAGGTCAGGCCAATGCACTCGCCCTCTTCGTTGAAGCGCGGCTGGCTTCCGAACGCGTCACTGGACATGGTTACATGATCCAGGCTCACATCTTCGCGGTGCAACAGCTCATAGAGCTTCAGAGCATCGGATTCGACCTCCACATCATCGGCGCCGGCGGTGCAGTCAATGTAGCCGCCACGGCGCACCAGATCCGCGCCGGCATCAATCAGTCCAGGATTGCGTAAGATGTGGGTCGGCAGCAGGTTCTTGGCTGGAACGTCGGAATGATCCAGCACATAGAAAATCGGATCCAGTCTTCCCTCTCCGTCACCCATGTGCATGGTTACCAGGCCAGGGGTATTGCTGAGTAAGCCGGCTCTGCGCGCTGCAGTAGCCAGCGCGATCAGCTCTTCTCCGCCTGGGTTGGAGCTTCTGTGGTCCGATACCGCTACCTTCACACCGATCATCGGTGGAACCAGGATGATATCGCGCTCTACACTTCCGGTCAGGGTGGTCGGCGGGTAACCATAGGAACTGGTCAGAGTGTACACGGTCATGCCCTCTTCGGTCAGGGCGCGAGCTTTTGCGACCAGATTTTCCACACTGCGGGTTACGCCATCGGTTCCCAGAAGTCCGACTACCGTGGTAATACCATTTTTGAAGAATTCACTGAGCTGGGATTCCGGTACACGGGATGCCGGCCCCTGCTCTCCGCCGCCGCCTGTGATATGCACGTGCATGTCAATGTAAGCCGGAACAACGGTCTTTCCCTCCAGATCATAGGTTTCCACTCCCGGAAGTCCCTCATATCCCTCAATAGTATCCTGCATCAGAAGGATTTTTTCCCCCTCAATAAGGATATCTTTCTTTCCCAGTTTCTCCGGTGCGTACACATTCGCGTTTTTCAGTAACTTGATCATAATGTCAATTCTCCTGTCTCTTTCTTTTCCGCTTTTCTATTTCAAAGCTTCTGTCAGTCTGTCTCAAAGGTGCCTTTTACCAGTGCTTTTCCATACTCCACCATTTTCTGTCCACGGACAAATACCGTATCTACCAGAAATTCCTCATCCAGGATCACAAGATCCGCGTCGCTGCCCGGACGGATGCAGCCCTTTTTCGGGAATAATCCGTTGGCTCTGGCCGGGTTCTCCCCGCAGATGCGGATGGCTTTTTCCACCGGAACCCCTGCCTTTACAGCATCACGCACTTCCTCATGCAGGGAAGAAAGCCGTGTAACCAGAAGCTTTGCGCCGCCCCCGCCAATCACATGAACATGCTGGTCCACATAACCAGGAATTACCATTTTTCCATCTGCAGAAACAACTTCCACCGGAGCAGAAAGTTCCGGTGGATCGATGTGTTCTGCCACAGAAAATACTTTTTCATCTACGATCAGGATATCACGGATTCCTTTTGGATCCGGATCATACAGATTCGCGTTTTTAATCAAAAGCACTCTGGACATCGTATTTAGTTCTCCTTTTTCTTCTCATCATCGAGCTTGGCAATACCAAATCCGGTAAAGCCCCAGATGATTGCAAAAATCCAGCCGGTGTAGCACAGGATTGCCCATGGAAGGTAATCCAAAGTCTCTACGCCAAGGGTGGAAGCCATGTAAGCACCTGCTGCGGACCACGGGATCAGCGGTACAACTACGGTACCGGCATCCTCAAGGGTTCTGGACAGGTTCTTTGCCGCAAGCCCGCGCTCTTTGTAAGCGTCACGGAACATCTCGCCCGGAATCAGAATGGCAAGGTAAGAGTTACCGGTGGTCAGTGCCATGGTAATGCAGGCTGCAACGGTTGCGGTGATCAGCGCACCGGTACTCTTTGCCACGCTTAAGATCTTCTGGAGTACCACATCCAGACAGCCAGCCCGGCTCATGATACCTGCGAAGCAGAATGCGCAGAATACCAGAAGTGTGGTGCTCATAATGCCGTTCATACCGCCGCGGTTTAACAGCTTGGTTACGGCCTCGGAACAGGTCTCGGTGTCAAATCCTGCACGGTGGATCATGGATACATCAAAACCGTTTACGGTTGCCTTTAACACATCTCCTAACGCTACGTGCTGAATGAAGACACTCTCCAAGCCTGCTACAAAAGTAGAAAGAAGCATAACCGGAATGGTTGGCTTCTGAAGCAGGGAGCCGCCCAGCACGATCACTACCGGAATGATGATCAGCAGGTTCCAGCTGTACATGGAAGAAAGCTGGCTTAATAAAGTAGTAACGGTGTCAGAAGTAATATCTGCGCTTACATCTGCGTTCATACCAACAATGGCATATACCACCAGGGAAACGATGGTTGCTGGGACAGTGGTGTAGAACATATGTCCGATATGCTCATACAGTGTGCTGCCTGCCGCGATCGGAGCCAGGTTTGTGGTATCGGACAGCGGAGACATCTTGTCACCAAAGTAGGAACCTGCGATGCAGGCGCCTGCAGTAGCCGGAAGGGATACGCCAAGGGCGCTTGCGATTCCCATCAGGGCAACACCCATGGTTGCAACGGAACCCCAGGAGGTACCGGTAACAACCGAAACCACTGCCTCGATCAGGAACGCGGTAACCAGCATGAATTTCGGGTTTACGATCTGGACGCCGTAATAAATCATCATCGGAATGGTACCGGATGCCATCCAGGTACCAACCATAGCGCCAACACATACAAGAATCAGGATGGCAGGCATGCCCTTTGCGATCTTGGTGCAGATCTCATCCATCATCTCATCCCAGGTAATGCCTACACGGAACGCGATAAATGCTGCGATTGCAGCTACCATGATCAGAAGCGGCTCTGTGCTGTAGCCGAATACGCCTTTTCCGATGGTAAGGATCAGGAGCATTGCGACGATCGGTGTGATCGATTCCGCAAAAGTGGGCAGACGTTTGGCCCGTTCTTTCTTTTCTTTCATTTGTAGTTTCTCCTTTTAGCCTCCTTCGTGACAGTTTCACATTTTATCACGGCAGAGTATTAAGATTTGGACTTATTATATCAGAAAAGATAACGGGCAACAACTAAAACTTTATATTTTTTTATTTTCTTGTTACACGGGAGTTTGACACATTGAAATTCAAAAAAGTACCGCAAAGCCTTGAAACAGGCTTATTTTTTTGTCAAATTTTTATTTTTATTATATAGTAATATTTAGTGATATGTACTATAACAGTGGAAGCGGTAATTATTGTGCGTATAACAACATCAAAATCAAAAAATTCCGAGTCCTTTTATATCACTCAGTCCTATACAAATCCGGTTATTAAACCGCGCTTTGAAAGGAACTTATACTACAGAACAATTGCTCCATATTTTAAAAGACATAAAATTTGCAGATGTAGAAGAACAGGGTTTCATGCCGGTATATGAACGTCAGAAAATCACTGACGATCTCCACGAAACCTGTGGATTCAGAACAGACTATCAATTCATAACAAAACGGAAAATGAAAGGAATTCAGAAAAAAAGTAAGCGGAGATAAAACATTACTATGTTTCGTGTATGCAGATAAAAGTGCCACACCCCTTGTATTTGAAGGGCACTGAAAAACTTCCATTTCTTCTTAAGTGGAAGTTTTTCTTTTATATTATTTTCAAATCTTTACTTAGGAAAATCATAAAAAGCTATGGTTTACTCCATAGCCAGCTCATCTAATCTTACTATTCGTTTTACATTTGCTGTAAATGCCGTAAAATACATTTGCAGATGCATAGCAAATAAACCTCTCGAATCTGCTTTACGCAAACCGTGAGCTTCCTTTAGTTCTCCATTCTTTTCTTCTATCCTGTGCCGAATCTTCATTCGCTCCTGAAAATATTCGCTTTCTTCAAATTTAAGCCTTTCAAGATTTTTCTCGCTTGCTTGCGTGATACTGTAGCTTCTTGTTTTAGCGTTTGATCTTCCTACACGGCATTTTTCTCTTTGGGGACATTTCCGACACGTTACTTTGCTAAATATATATCTTAAATAAGTATTCCCATTTTTTGCCGTTCTTTTTTCTACACGCGTGGAAAGCTCTCCGGCAGGACACTGCAGCATCCCAGCATCTTTATTAAAGCAGAAACCTTCCTCAAGGTTCCCGTTTGCTGCAGCAGCTACTGCTGTATTGGTTCTGGCAATCAATGTAATCTCTTTTCCGCAGACTTCCAGATTGTCATCACTGACATATGCCATATCGCCTATAACTTCTGTAACTTTTATTCCATTTTCCTTCGCGTTTTCTATCAGTTTTGGTAATTCCTGCCCATCTGGTGCTCCTCCATCTGTTACAGTGATCCCCGCAATGAGACGTTCTTCAGTCATCGCAAGATGATTCTTATATCCATAGAACGTACTGGTTGCCGTTTTATGTCCAAACCGTGCATCTTTATCATCTTTGGATCGGATCTCTTTGAGCCGCTCATCTTCTAGTAGTTCTTTCATTTCATGAGAAAGTTTCTGTATCTTTTTATTTCCACAGGATTTTATTCCTTCCTCCAGAACCTGGAGTAGTTCCCTAGTATAGGCAATTTCTTCATCCAGTCCTGCTTCCAAAGAGGGTTTCTCAGGAAATCGCTCTGATAATTCAAAAGCTGTTTTATAAACCTCTTTCCGAAGTTGTTTGCTCATATCCCGCAGAATCTGCGTTGGAGATTTTGCCCAGACAGAAGCAATTGTATGGGTGGAATCAACGATAATGGTTCCCGATTTGATCAGATTTTTATCCAAAGCCTGTTGAATGGTTTCTTTTAACATTTCTTCCAGAATATCTTCTGTAATACGAGTTTTTCTGAATTTTGTGAGAAGACTGGGATCTATCATTTTTGCTTCTGGTTCCAGGTCAAGGAAAAATTTATATGCCATGTCCGTCTGGGCGCTGCTAATCAGGGCTTCGTCAGAAAGATCGTACAGTTTTTTCAGGAAAAGCAGTTTAAACATCATTTCTGGTTCCTTTGCCGGGCGACCGAAATTTTCACAAAAAAGCCCAATTCTTTTTTAGAATCAGACTTTTTCAGTGCCCTTTTAAATATGGTTTTGATTTGGTTTTGTAGCATAAAAAAATCTCCTTGTAGTTGTATTTGCATCGTGCAGATGCTTCTTTAACTACAAGGGCCGCTCTCACTACTTCTAAAAACCAATCAGTAGTGAGAGCGGCCGCACATTTGAGTTGAAGTGTCAACCCCTATTTAGGGAAAAACTAAAAAAGAGGTTAGACCTCATGTATAAGATCTAACCTTGAAAATTAACTAAATGACATTGACCAGTGAACAGTAACAAAATAACCTTACATAAAACAACAGTATATACACCCAAAAACAGCAGGTTCCGGATCACTCCGAAAACCTGCTGTCCTGATTCGCTGACTATTATTATTTTACGATAAAAGATTTTCTCTTGCTGACAACATCGAAGATAACCGCTGCCAGAAGAACCATACCTTTAACAACCTTCTGGATATTCTGGTCAATACCCATGATACTCATACCAAGATTCAGAACACCCATCAGAAGGGCACCAATGATAACACCGGGAACTGTACCGGTACCACCATAAGCAGAAGCACCACCGATGAAACATGCACCGATCGCATCCATCTCGAAGTTTGTACCTGCCTGTGGGTTGGATGAGTTCAGTCTGGCCATTGTCACCATACCTGCAATAGCTGCCAGAAGGCCCATGTTCAGGTAAGCAAGGAAATAAACCTTGTTTGTGTCAATACCGGAAAGCTTTGTTGCCTTCTCATTACCGCCAACTGCATAAAAATAACGACCTGTTGTAGTCTTGGAAGCAATGTATGTATAGATTGCGATGATCACTACAACCCAGAGAAGGGAATTCGGGATACCTTTGTACTGAGCAAGTCTGAACATGAATGCAAGAACAACTGCACAGATCAGAACCATCTTCACTGCAACACCACCGAAAGACTCAACACTGTAGCCTTTTTTTGCACGGTCTGCACGGTTTTTCATAACAAGTGCAACATAGACGATGCAGACAATAATGCCAACTACAAAACATGTTCTGTTAAATCCTTCACCTCCACCAAGGAAGTCCGGAATATAGTTATTGAACAGAGCCAGATAAGCATCCGGCATCGGGGCCAGGGTCTGTCCTTCCAGAACTACGTTGGAAAGGCCACGAAAAGCAAGCATACCTGCCAGAGTAACAATAAATGGAGGAATTCGTACATAAGCGATCCAGAATCCCTGCCATGCACCAATGGCAATACCCACAAGAAGCATCACGATCATAGTGAGATACGGGTTCATACTGTTGAGAACCATCATCTTACCACCGACAGCAGCAACAAAGCATACAACAGAACCAACTGACAGATCGATGTTACCACCTGTTAAAATACAGAACAGCATACCGGTTGCAAGAATAAATACATATGCATTCTGGGCTACCAGGTTATTTACATTCTGCGGAAGAAGCATAACGCCCTTTGTGTTCACAGAAAACATGATCACAACAAATACCAGAACAATGACCATGGTATATTTTTTTAATATTTCTGAAAAACTAATCTTTTTCTCCATCTTCTTACTCTCCTTTACCTGACTTCACGATCCTGGACATGATCAGCTCAGATGTAGCTTCCTCACCACTTACCTCACCTACGAATCTGCCCTCGTTCATGATATAGATTCTGTCTGACATTCCAAGCACTTCCGGAAGCTCAGAAGAGATCATGATCACAGATTTTCCTGCTGCGACCAGGTCATTGATGATACAGTAGATTTCATATTTGGCACCTACGTCAATACCTCTTGTAGGTTCATCCAAGATCAGAATATCCGGCTCTGCAAACATCCATTTTGCAAGAAGGACCTTCTGCTGATTACCACCGCTCAGGTTTCCGACATTCTGCTCAACTGTCGGACACTTGGTTTTCAGTTTCTTCCTGTATTCCTCAGCAACTGCGTATTCTTTATCCGTATCGATCACTTTTCCATTACTGATACCGGACATGTTTGCAAGCGTAGTGTTCATCTTTATGGACTTGGAAAGGATCAATCCGTTTCCTTTTCGATCCTCTGTAACATAGGCGAGCTTGTTGTCAATAGCCTCCTGAACTGTATTCAGCTTCACTTCTTTTCCATTCATGAACACCTGGCCGGAAATCTTAGTTCCATAGCTCTTGCCAAAAATACTCATGGCCAATTCTGTACGTCCTGCTCCCATCAGTCCTGAAATACCGACAACCTCTCCTTTATGTACTTTAAAGGATACGTTATTTACCACCTTACGTTCTGTATACAGAGGATGGTAAACATTCCAGTTCTTAACTTCCATGGAAACATCGCCGATCTTTACATTTGGACGTTTCGGGAACCGGTCTGTCATCTCACGTCCAACCATTCCCTGAATGATCCTCTGCTCAGAAAAATCGTCTTTCTTTTTATCCAGTGTTTCAATGGTAGATCCATCTCGGATAACTGTGATCTTATCTGCCACATAGGAAATCTCATTTAATTTATGGGAAATGATGATAGAAGTCATTCCCTGCTTCTTGAATTTCAGAAGAAGATCCAGAAGAGCTTTGGAGTCATCTTCATTCAGTGATGCGGTAGGTTCATCCAGAATGAGCAGCTTTGCATTCTTTGCAAGTGCCTTTGCAATCTCAACCAGCTGCTGTTTACCTACACCAATATCCTTGATCAAAGTTCTGGAGGATTCCTCCAGTCCCACTATTTTCAAATATTTATCTGCTTCCCCATAAGTTTCATTCCAGTTGATGGAAAAGCTCCTGCCTCTTTCATTGCCCAGGTACATGTTTTCACCGATGGTCATATACGGGATCAGTGCCAGTTCCTGGTGGATGATCACAATTCCTTTATGTTCACTGTCTTTGATGGTGTTAAATTTACAGATCTCACCATCGTAAATAATATTTCCTTCATACGAGCCGTACGGATATATACCACTTAATACATTCATTAATGTAGATTTACCGGCACCGTTCTCACCTACCAGTGCGTGGATCTCGCCTTCCTCAACCTGGAGATTAACGTTGTCCAGTGCCTTTACACCTGGGAAAGTTTTGGTGATATTTTTCATTTCCAGAAGTATCTTAGCCAACTTAATTTCCCTCCCTTTCCACTGTTCATGCAGGCGGTTATGATCCCCGCCTGCATATGATAAAATTCTGTTCTTAAAAATCCACTTATTTGATCTGATCCTCTGTGTAGTATCCGGAATCGATCAGGATCTCTTTGTAATTATCTGTTGTAACAACAACCGGGTCGCAAAGGTATGTCGGGATGACACCTGTTCCGTTGTCATAGGATTTTGTATCGTTTACTTCAGGCTTCTCACCTTTCATGATGGAGTCAACCATTTTTACTACTGCAGATGCAAGAGCTCTTGTATCTTTGAATACGGACATTGCCTGTTTTCCTGCTACAAGGTTCTTAACGTTTGGTGTGTCACAGTCCTGACCGGTGATGATCGGATATTCTCCTGTGTAGGAAGCTGCCAGTGCATTCTCAACACCAAGGGCTGTGGAATCGTTGGAGCAGAGAACTGCGTCAAGGTTTGTTCCGTCAGAGTAGTTACCTGCGATGATGGTATCCATTCTGTCCTGTGCTTTTGCACTATCCCAGTTTGCGGTAGCAACCTGCTCGAACTCTGTCTGTCCGGATTTTACTACCAGCTTACCGTCATCGATGTATTTCTGGAGAACATCCATTGCACCACCGAAGAAGAAGTTACAGTTGTTATCACCAGGATCTCCTGTGAACAGCTCGATGTTAAACGGTCCATCCTGATTATCAAGATCCAGTGCGTCTACCAGGTACTCGCCCTGTTTCTGTCCTACTTTGTAGTTATCAAATGTTGCATAATAGGAAACTGCATCAGAATTCATAAGAAGACGGTCATAGGAGATAACCGGAATTCCTTTTTCTTTGGCCTGTTTCAGTGGCTCGCCAAGGCTGCTTCCGTCGATGGATGCCACAACCAGAAGGTCACATCCGTTTGCTACCTGGTTCTCAAGCTGGGAAACCTGTGTGCTTACATCGTTGGATGCATACTGAAGGTCTACCTCATATCCTGCTGCCTCCAGCTCTTTCTTCATGTTCTCGCCATCCTGGTTCCATCTCTGGAGATCCTTGGTCGGCATGGTAACACCGATCAGTTTCTTGTCTGCTGCCTGTGCTGTTGCTGTCGGAACTACCACCATACCAGCTACCATTGTTGCGCAAAGAAGTGCAGATACCATTTTTCTTTTCATTGTAAAATCCTCCGTTTCATTATTTGTTTTTGGAATCACGTTTCCTTTGATGATGTTACTATAGCACAGGACTGTCTGGACATAGTTGGCAAGGACAGAGACATTTTTTTGTAAAAGAAAAATGCCCTGCATCAGGCAAGACATTTTTGCACCAAAAATCTGCTATTGATTTTTGTCATAATTGTGTATTATTGCACATATGGCTACACTGCCACATTACTTGCAGAATTTCACCGCCACATATATGCCAGTATGCAATCTGTTCTGCATTACTCTGTATCATAATCTGTATTGAGATATACTTCATCCCTTCTGTGGAAACCGCCGTCAATGATCACCTCATCAATATTATCCCTTGTAACGGCAACCGGTTCCAGCACCTTCGCCGGGATATCATAGCTTCCATCGTTCATGGTATCTGTCACATCTGACGGAAGCTTTCCCTCTTCTGCCATCTTCACCGCATATTCAGCTGCCTGGCATGCCAGATCTTCGATAGATTTAAATGCTGTCATGTACTGGGTTCCTTCTACAATACGCTGACATGCAGCCAGATCACCATCCTGGCCTACCACGATCACCTGTCCGGCAAGCTGGTTTTCCGCAAGAACCTGTATCACCTGGCTGGCAATATCATCATTTCCACACATGATTCCCTTTACATCGGGGTACTCTTCCAGTGCCTCCTCCACATAATCTGCTGCCAGCTCCGCGACCCAGCCCTCACAGTTGGCTTCGTAAACCACCTTCAGATCACTGTTTTTCAGAGTGTCTTCAAATCCCTCTTTTACCATGTCCACATTGTTATCTGAAGCAGATCCCTGGACCATAAAAATCTTTCCGCCATCAGGGATCGCTTCCATCATGGACTGTGCCATGACCTCTCCGACTTTCCGGTTATCAAAGGAAATATACATGTCTGTATCCGCATCATTTACCATACGGTCATAGGAGATCACCCTGATCCCTACATTGTGGGCACGCTCCACAGCCTCAGATAATGCCCTGCAGTCTCTGGCAATGATCACGATCACATCCATATGCTTCTTGATAAAATAGTCGATCTGGCTGATCTGCTCTTTTGTATCTGCTCCCGCATCCTGAACATTCACTTCCGCTCCCAATTCCCTTGCGGTTGCCACGAATGCATCCCTGTCACGAATCCACCTCTCAATAACAAAGGAATCCACTGTAAGACCAATCTGAATTTTCTTTTCACCACTGTCTTCCTCTGTATCGTTTTCCTGTGCAGCTGTCTGCTTTGTTTTTTCGGAAGCGCAGCCATTCAGCATCAATGTCAACAGACACAGCAAGATCAACAGCTTCCTGATCATTTTCCCCCCGCTCATATTGTCTACCTCAACCTCTCTCTGAATTCACTTGGTGTCACGCCTTCGTATTTTTTGAATATCCTGCTGAAATAATTGGGGTCGCTGTATCCGGATTCCGCACAGATCTCCTTGATGGAAAGCCCTGAATCCTTGAGAAGTTCTCTTGCATTGCGAAGCCGCACTTCTGTAAGATACTCGATAAAATTTCCTCCGGTCTCCTGCTTAAAAAGCTTGCTGAAATAATAAGGGCTGATATCCACCTCCCGTGACACCTCATCCAGTGAAATATCTTTTTTGTAATTGTCCCGAATATAGGACTTTGCTTTTTCGATAATAGAAACCGCTTCTTTTTCCCTTGCACTTTCCATGTTACTGCAGATTTCTGATGTTTTGCCCAGGAACCATTTTTTCATTCCTTCTATATCTGTATATTTCTGGATCTCATGAATATAATTTCTGCGGCAGCTGATCGCATATTTCACGGTACCTGCAAAAAAGGCCTTTTTTTCCACTCCCATCACAAGCTCCAGGATCTTGATGCGCATGTCCTCCAGATCTACTCCCGGCTGCTTCTCCATCCACCGGATAAATTCCTCGGCACAGCTTAAAGCTCCTGCCACATCCTTATCCATCACCCGCTTTTCATAGCGACGTTCCAGATCTCTTGGATATTCGCCGTCATATTTCTGTGCAGCCGGAACATCCTCAATATGTATCACATGGCTGGTGCTTTCCCGAAGTGCGATCATGGCCTCCTTGAAGGATTCTTTCATGGTGCTTCCCATCTCCTTCACCCGGCCGATACCACAGCGAAATTTACTGTCGATCCTGCTTTCCAGCTTATGTACCATGTTTCTGGTTCTTGTTACAACCTCCACACGTTCCTCATAGGACTCCCTGGAATTACGATATGGAACAAGCAGTACAATACGGTTTCCCATAATGGGTCCTACCAGACATTCAAAAAATCCCTGAGCGATTTCCCGGAATGTGGAATAAAATTTGTTTGCCTTCACACTGGCCCCCACCGCATTGGTAAGAACGCCATTTTCCGTGGAATCTCCGAATTCAGCCACGATCATATATCCATATTCTTCCCGGATATCCAGAAGCTCCCTGTAATTATCCTGATATGTCTGAAAATCATCCTGCAGAAGAATATTATTGATATATCCGCTTTCGATCATGGGCACAACTGTCTCCAGCTTTTCACGGATACGGAGATCATCGCTTCGCTTCTGTCTTGTGTAATCTACCTTTTCCATAGCTTTGGAGCATGTTTCCAGAATCACCTTTTTGTTTACCGGCTTGGTAAGAAATTCCATAACTCCAAGATTTACCGCTTCCTTGGCATAATTAAATTTATCATAGGCTGTAATGATCACAAAGACCACAGATCTGTTAAATTTCTGAATTTCCCGGATTGCCTGGATCCCACTTAAGCCCGGCATCTGAATGTCCATAAAGCAGATATCCGGCGGATATTTCTCCGCCTCCTCCACAACCACACGGCCTGTCTTGGCTGTATGGATTTCACATTCATTTCCATAGTTGGAACTTATAATATTTTTCAGGGATTCCAGCATGATCCCCTCATCATCAGCAATCAGGATTCTGTACATTTTTTTCGCTCCTCTCCAGAGGAATATTGATCACTACCTCTGTTCCCATTCCTTCACCTTCACTGTATATTTCCATTAATCCGTCCCGCTCATAATACAGTTCCAGACGGCTGATCACATTATTCATTCCGATTCCCGTGGAATCACCCTCGCCTGAACTGCTGTGGACTTTTTTTGACAGTACTCTTTGTATCTGTTCTCCGGTCATGCCCAGTCCGTTATCCCGAACACTGATCTCAATATGGTCGTTCCATCTCTCCACACTGAGATCAATATGTCCTTCCCAATCTATATTCCGGATTCCATGATTGACTGCGTTTTCCACAACCGGCTGCAGGATCATACTGGGAACACGTACATTTTCCACATCACATTCCACTTTTTTTGAAAAATGGATGTCCCCGGCAAACCGTACATTCAGAATATAAATGTAATTGTCCACAGCCTCCAGTTCTTCCTCCAGTGTGGCATCTTCCTCACCCTTCTTCACATTGTAGCGAAAAAAATCTGCCATCTTTTCCACAAAGATACTGGTTTTTTCTGCATCCTCCATCATTGCAAGCTGTACTCCTGCATTCAGGGAATTAAAAAGGAAATGCGGGTTGATCTGAGACTGGAGATACTTAAGCTGTGCCTCCTTGAGATGTGTTTCCATCAAAAGCTCCCTCTCTATCATCTGCTGTTCTTTTTCCATGCTGGCCTTTGTCCTGGCAATGTAAAGACCAAGATTATCCACCATGGTATTAAAGGCTCTTGTTACCGTTCCAAGCTCATCCCTGGAATCTGCTGGGGGCATCTTTACATTAAAATTCCCCTGACCTACCAGCTGTGCAGTTTCTGCCATATTAGTCAGCGGCAGGAACATCTCCCTTGTTGCCATGATCAGAAGGAACATTCCACAGATCACCACCAGAAGCATGATCATCATATTACTGATCTCCAGATATCTCATAACCGCCCGGAGAGCTGCATAAGTCTGGGAATTTTCTTTAAAAAGCTGCTTGTTCAGCTCATCCATAGAACTCTGGATATAACTGTAAAGCTCCAGACTTTCATCATATTCCTGCTTATATTTCTCCACATTCCTGCCTCTCTTGGCAGCTACAGTTCCTGCGGTACAGGAAAGATATGATTCCGACATCTTACGTATCTTCTTCTCCAGAAGTTTTACGGAATCATCAATATTCCGTTCATTTAACTTCTCCAGCTCCTGCCTGTATTTCGCCTCATTCTGATAATAATCCATCAGTGCCTGAGAGTTTTTTACCTTCAGATACTGGTACATACTGTCCTGCACATCGTCAAAAACTTGCCCAAGCTCTGTGATCTGGGCATTGCTGGCATACACATCATCCATCTCCTGCATGGAGTTGTTGATCCGCGCATAAAACAGCATGTTGATGCTGAACAGTAAAACTGCCAGCACGCCAACCTCGATCATGATCTTGCTTACAAGAGAAAAGTCACTCCAACGGATCTTTTTCATCTGTGACTGCCTCCCTCCTCATCTTCTTCACTGCTGTTCTGTCAAGAAAATTAATGTCTACGTTGTAGAAAGAATTGGTTCTTCCATCTTCTATATAGCTGGTAACTGCCTCCACACTGTACTGTCCCAGCTGGGTCGTGTCCACATCACAGGTAACGGAAATAACACCTTTTTCAACTGCCGCCAGAATATCCTCAGATGTATAATAACCAATGATCTTCACTTTTCCTGCAAGGTTGAAATCCAGAATTGCCTGTCTTGCACACTCCGTTGTCTCCTCATCCATACACACAAGGATATCCGGAACATTCCGCTTCTGCTGAAAAATATCAGTAACTGCCTCCTCTGTTTCAAAGGTTCCTGTTGACAGAAGATTCCTTCCCTTGATCTCAATATCCTCAGAACCAGCTGCCATCTTCACCGCATTGCTGATCTGAGTGTATATCTGACTTTCGTTCATATCATCAATGTCCCGTTTCTGCAGGATCAGGATCTTCTTCGTGTTCTCATCCACGTATTTGGCAACAATTTCCCCGTAAGCCATGCCAAGCTGATAATCGCTGACTCCCACAAAGCTCTGGCGGCGGCTGTGCACCGCATCACTCATGACTGTAACCACCGGTATTCCGTTTCTTACTGCAGTATTGATTGCTTCTTCCAGACCGGCTTCTCCATTATACTGCAGGATAATACCATCCGCCTTGGCCGCAATGCTCATATTCATATAATCAAGTTTATCATAGGATGTTTCTCTGTCCGGCCCCATGATCTCAATCAGTACATTATTGGGAGCTGCTTTTTTCTTCGCACTGTCATATACTGCCTGCCAGAACTGGGAATCGGGACTGTCCACGATCATGTCGTACTGGTATTTATATATTTTCTCTTCCTGTTTATCCAACCCTGCTTTTTCACTGATTCCTCTGTAATAGGATTCTCCTGTCACATAAGTAAGTACTATCACGGCAGCAAAGATCAGCAGGATACAAACTGATTTTTTCTTCATAGTACACTCCGTTCTGTTCCGTAAAATATTCCAGGTTCAGTTTATCATAATTTCACAGAAAAGTCACTGTTTAACATGGATTTTCTGTGCACTTTCATGTTATATTAATAACTATAACCTTGCCAAAGGAGGCCGCAAGACATGACAAACGCAACCAAGCTTGCCCTGGAAGAATCCCTGAAACATCTACTTCTTAAGAAGCCTTTAGATAAGATCACCATCAACGACCTGACTACGGACTGCGGGATCAGCCGCATGACTTTTTACTATCATTTCAAAGATATCTATGATCTTGTGGAGTGGTGCTGTCTGGAAGATGCCAGAATTGCCCTTCAGGGCAAAAAAACCTCTTCCACATGGCATGAAGGGCTTCTGCAGATCTTTGATGCCGTGATGGAAAACAAGCCGTTTATCTTAAATGTATACCGCTGCGTGGGGCGGGAACAGATCGAGAATTATCTGTTCCAGCTTACCTGCGATCTTCTTATGGGCGTGGTAACAGAAAAATCAAAAGATATCCCCATCACGGATGAACAGAAAATTTTTATCGCAGATCTGTATAAATACAGCTTTGTAGGGATCATGCTGGACTGGATCAAAAACGGCATGCGTGAAGATTATCGCGAAATCGCAGATGATACCGCAACCGCACTGTACGGAAGCATCGACAACGCCATCCGCAATTTTGCCGCCAGAAACAAAACAGCAGAAATGCATACAGAATAAAAACTTATCAAAACAGACATAATGATAAAAAACTGAACACTTTCGGTATTTTGTAAATAGAATCTTTTTTCCGGATGGGCTATCATAGCCTCAACAGCAACAAAGAACAGTTAATCCGATACAAACAGGTATCTCATTTACGAAAGGTGGATGTCATATGTCAGATAAAAAAGGATTCATGGGACTTGCAGCACTTGCGGCAGCCGGCGCCGGCGCTGCCATGCTGATGAAAAAAACAAGAGAGATCAACGAAGAGGAAAACCTCCATGTAAAAGAAACTACTGCAAACTACCGCAACACCGAGCGTGGAAAGCATGACAAAAACAGCAAAGGGATTTATTATTCCAACGGTAACTACGAAGCCTTTGCCCGTCCGGAAAAACCGGAAGGTGTGGACGACAAGCATGCCTACATTGTAGGAAGCGGTCTTGCTTCCCTGGCTGCTGCATGCTTCCTGGTAAGAGACGCACAGATGCCAGGTGATCATATCCACATCCTGGAAGCCATGGATATTGCCGGCGGTGCCTGCGATGGAATCTTTGATCCGTCCAGAGGCTATATCATGCGTGGCGGTCGTGAGATGGAAAACCATTTCGAGTGCCTGTGGGATCTTTTCCGCAGTATTCCTTCTCTTGAAAAACCGGGTGCTTCTGTTCTGGACGAGTTCTACTGGCTGAACAAGCACGACCCGAACTATTCTCTCTGCCGTGCAACCGTCAACCGTGGACAGGATGCCCATACCGACGGAAAATTTAACCTGAGCCAGAAGGGCTGCATGGAGATCATGAAGCTGTTTATGACAAAGGATGAGGATCTTTACGATAAAACCATCGAAGATGTATTTGATGATGAAGTGTTTGATTCCACCTTCTGGCTGTACTGGAGGACCATGTTCGCATTTGAAAACTGGCACAGTGCTCTGGAGATGAAGCTTTACTTCCAGCGTTTTATCCACCACATTGCAGGTCTTCCGGATTTCAGCGCCCTGAAATTCACCAAGTACAACCAGTACGAATCCCTGATCCTTCCCATGAAAAAATATCTGGAGGATGCAGGTGTTGACTTCCAGTTTAATACTGAGGTCACAAACGTGATCTTTAATTTTAAAGATGGCAAAAAGATCGCCACTGCTATCGAATGCAAGGTAAAAGATGTGGAGCAGGGCATCCTTCTTACAGAAAATGATTATGTTTTCGTCACTAACGGAAGCTGTACAGAGGGCACGATCTACGGCGACCAGAACCATGCACCAAACGGCGATGCAGAGGTCCGTACCAGTGGTGTATGGTCTCTGTGGAAAAATATCGCAGCTCAGGATCCTTCCTTCGGACATCCGGAAAAGTTCTGCTCAGACATTTCCAGAACAAACTGGGAATCCGCTACTGTCACCACTTTGGATGACCGTATTATCCCTTATATCACCAATATCAGCCAGCGTGACCCACGTACCGGCAAGGTTGTTACCGGTGGTATCGTAAGCTGCCAGGATTCCAAATGGCTCTTAAGCTGGACCATCAACCGTCAGGGACAGTTCAAGGATCAGGACCCGAAAAAGGTCTGTGTATGGGTTTACGGATTGTTCACAGATGTTCCCGGTGATTATATCAAGAAGCCGATGAAGGATTGTACCGGTAAGGAAATTACCGCCGAGTGGCTGTACCACCTGGGTGTTCCGGTAGATCAGATCGACGATATGGCAGAAAACAGCGCTGTCTGCGTTCCGACCATGATGCCGTACATCACCGCCTTCTTCATGCCGCGTACCAAAGGTGACCGCCCGGATGTTATCCCGGATGGCTGTGTAAACTTTGCATTCCTGGGCCAGTTCGCGGAAACTCCTCGTGATACCGTATTCACAACAGAATATTCCGTACGTACTGCAATGGAGGCTGTATACGGACTTTTCGGTGTAGACCGTGGGGTTCCGGAAGTATGGGGAAGCGTTTACGATATCCGTGAGCTTCTGGACAGCAGTGTGAAGCTGATGGACGGAAAATCCCCGCTGGAGATCCAGCTGCCAGGGCCGCTGAATGCACTGAAGAAACCACTTCTGAATGTTGTGAAGGGTACTGTGATTGAGAAAGTACTGCGGGATCATGATGTGCTGAAAGATTATATGTAAGATATACAGCCTGCCAGGCAGATATTCTCAATCCGAAAATTAAGATTTGAACACAGTAACGGGCCTCCGGTTCTATTCGTGCAGCAATCCCCCGGAAATACTTCTCGCGCGGTATTTCCGGGGGATTATTTTATTTTCTGATACTTATTTTCCCAGTGTTTCATTCATACTTCCGGAACGGAAGCCCTGAAGATCCAGAGTCACGTAAGAAAATCCCAATGTGCGGAATTTCTCTGTGATCTTTGTTCTTGTTTCATTATCTGCAATTTTCAGGATCTCTTCTTCCGGAACCTCGATCCTTGCCATGGTACCGTGGATGCGAACACGGAACTGATGGAATCCCAGATCCATCAGAAACTGCTCGGCCTGATCTACCATGTGAAGCTTCTCCTCGGTAATGGTCTCACCGTATACAAATCTGGAAGCAAGACAGGCAAAGGATGGCTTGTTCCAGGTTGGAAGATTCATGTCTTTTGACAGCTCCCGGATCTCTTCTTTATAGAGGCCTGCTTCCTGGAGCGGACTGCGGACCCCAAGCTCCTGGATAGCCCTTTTTCCCGGACGGTAGTCGCCCAGATCATCCATGTTGGAACCTTCCACGATCATGTTCATATGGCGCGCCTTTGCAGCTTCCCAAAGTCTGGTAAAGATGGCTTTTTTGCAGATATAGCAGCGGTCCGGCGGATTCTGACGGAACCCCGGGATATCGAATTCGTTGATCTTGCATATCTCCTGGCAAATGTGATTTTCCTGGCAGAAATCTTGCGTTTCTTTCAGTTCTCTGTCGGTGAAGGAGCATGGACATGCGGTAATGGCCATAGCTTTGTCACCAAGTGTTTCCTGTGCAGCTTTCAGTAAAAATGTGGAGTCCACTCCACCGGAAAAAGCTACGGCTACACTTCCCAGGGAACGGAGGATTTCCTGGAGTTTTCTGTATTTTTTTTCAAGTGTGATGTTATCTGTTGCTGGCATATGTTCTGTCACCTCGTAATTTGTAAAATCTTATTTTTGCCGGATACGAATCTGTAATTTTCAGATCTGTTCTTATTGACATGCTCTTGCAATGCTATGTGTGTATTATTTATTGTAAACGATACCTTTTTGCCATACAAGTATTTTTCTACCTGACAGAGGTACTATGAAATTTATTAGTATCCTCTCTGTTTCCAAACATAATAAGACCGGAAATACAGCATATGCCATACTTCCAGTCTTTCTTTTTACAGTTATTACATTTCGATCACATCAAGATCATCCGGAACAAACAGATTTCCGTGATAATACTCTCTGCCTTCTGCTCCGTAAAGCTCTTTACGTTTCTTAATATTCTTATCCTCTGTGTGATACAGGACAAGATTCTTAACTCCAAGGTTCTCAGCCAGCTCACTGGCATCCTTAACTGTGGAGTGATGCTTCTCATATGGATTGAAGATATCACGCTGTCCATACAGACAGAATGCTTCGTGGAACATCCAGTCGCTGCCTTTTGCGTATTTCTCTTCACATTCATTGTATGGCTCGTCTCCGCAGCAGGTAAGTACCTTACCACCGTCATAGATCATATGGAAACCGAACTGTTTCGCCTTGGTGGAACCGATATCAAAGAAGGTCACTTTTTTATTAAGGATGGTTCTCTCCTCGCCGTCTTTTACCTCAATGAGGTGGAGTCTGTCACCGATGTACTGAGTCTCTTTTTTATTAAGAAGCTTGAATGCCATGTCCTTCAGAAGTCCGATCACTTCGTCATGAGCGTAAATATTCGCCTCACCCTGGTAAGTACCTTTCTTCATGTTCTGACAGATGATACGGATCACCCACACGATTCCCATGATATGATCCACATGCTTATGTGTAACAAAGATCTCATGAACATCCATCAGATCAATGCCTGCTTTTTTCAGCTGGGAAAGCACGGTATTTCCGCCGCCTCCGTCAACCAGAAAATGTCCATACTCATCGCTGAGCACAAAGCAGGTATTGTAACACTCAGTTACCAGAGCATTTCCGGTTCCAAGCATGGTTAATTTCATTGTTTTTTCTCCTCCTGTATATGTACGGTTTCTCTTATTTTTTCTGTGTTTTTCGTGTCTCACGATATCATTACGGAGAATTATTTTCAATAAAATTTATTTTTTTCTCACGTATATTGCTTTCACATAAGAATTCATCCCAAAAACATATTCACCATCATCATATACGGTAAACGGGCAAACTTTTACATAATATCTTTTTCCTTTTGCCAGTTTGGTAAGGGTTTTGGTTCTTGTGGGAGAATATATTGTTTTTACGCCTTTGCGGAAGCGGTAATCCGTAGAATACTGAATTCTATATCCAATCGCATTGGATGCTGCTTTGCAGACAACCGTTGCCTGTCCGGCTTTTTTACTTTTAAGCGATGTAATACTTCCACGTGAAAGAGTGATCAACGGTTCTGCCTGGATTTTGAAATAGTATTCCCGGTCACTATAAACATTATCCCAGGCATATACCTCCAGATAATACGTACCTGCATTTAAAGTTTTGGATACCCTCGCACTACCTTTTCCAGTCGCATTATTCTGCTTGAATGTTACATTACCAGGCACCATAACTGCTTTACCTGAAGAATTATATATTGAAAACAATACTTCCCCATCTAATGTCGTCGCTTTTAATGAGACATGCGATTTCTGTTTAAGTACAAATTTGTAATATGCATTTGAATGATGTTTTCCCTTACTGGTTTCTCCCAGTCTGTAGTCTATAGATTCACTGTTCATAGAGGCCTGTACCGAAACTACACCAAATCCTATAATGCACATAGCCATGATCAGTAATGCCGCACTGATCTTTGTCAAATACTTTTTCATATCTGCTTCCTCCTTTTTTTGACCATTTCTGACATTTTTAGTCATCTATAAAATGATTATATTACCACGCTGATGCAAGTGTCAATATACGGTTATTTATTATATAATAACCAGCTTATACCCGAATTTTTTTATTCCTTTTATATTTTTGTGTTACAATATAGCCGAAGCAAATGCAGATTTTTTTCTGCATTTGCTTCGGCTATACATAATAAACGGAGGAATTCAAAATGAAGATCACAATCTTAAACGGCAGTCCACGCCACAACGGTAACACACAGATCATGGCAGATACTTTTTCAGAAACTGCCAGAGAAAACGGTCACACCGTAAATATCCTTAATATCGCAAATATGAACATCCGCGGATGTCTCGGATGCAAATACTGCTACTCCCACGGCGGAAAGTGCGTCCAGGATGACGATATGGAAAACGTTCTCGCAGAGCTTTCCGACACCGATATGGTTGTTTTTGCATCACCGGTCTACTGGTTCGATATGACCGCACAGCTTAAGACCGTTATTGACCGTCTGTACGCCTGCGGAAGCACAGGATTCCATTTTAACAAAACTGCACTTCTTCTTGACGCAGGCGCTGATCATGTTTTTGACGCGGCCATTGCACAGTACAAGGGAATGACCGCTTATCTCAAGTGGGAGGATAAAGGAATCATCACCGTCCCGAATATGCTGGATAAAGGCAGCATGAAAGCCTGTCCAAAGCTTGAAGATATCAGGAAGCTGGCAGCCAGCCTGTAAGCCTACCAGACCTCCGACTCTACAGCTGCACGCTCAATGCCAATGCCTTTCATATACCGGTCCATAAAAGCATTGAAGCCCTTCACGCCCTCTTCTTCCGGTGCGAGTGTGCTGCCTTCATTTCCCTTGAACACGTTTTCATCCAGGAAATCTGCAAGATCCTCGCCATCTTTTTTATTAACAAGATAGGAAGCCAGAAGTGCGATTCCCCAGGCTCCGCCTTCTCCTGCTGTAGACATTACGGATACCGGTGCATCTACCGCATCTGCAAGGATCTGCTGGCCGACACCCTTTGTCTTAAAGAGACCGCCGTGACCCAGAAGCTTATCGATCTTTACATGCTCCTGATTCAGAAGGATATCCAGACCTACACGCATGGCGCCGAGGCAGGTGTAAAGATTATTTCGCATAAAGTTTGCCAGTGTAAATTTGCTCTCAGGAGAACGTACAAACAGTGGACGTCCCTCTTCAAAGCCGGTCATATGCTCGCCGGAGAAATAGCAGTAGGAAAGAAGTCCGCCACAGTCCGGGTCGCCTTCCATGGCTTTGTTATAAAGAGTTCCGAACAGTTTGTTCATATCTACTTCCATGCCCATAGCTTCTGCAAATTCCTTAAACACATTTACCCATGCGTTCAGATCCGAAGTACAGTTGTTGGAATGTGCCATGGCAACCGGATCTCCTGCCGGAGTGGTAACCATGTCGATTTCTTTATACGGTTTGGAAAGTGCCTTCTCCAAGACGATCATGGCAAATACAGATGTTCCCGCAGAAACATTTCCGGTACGCCGACGGACACTGTTTGTGGCAACCATACCGGTTCCTGCGTCTCCCTCAGGCGGACACATCGGGATTCCAGCTTTCAGCTTTCCACTTACATCCAGAAGCTTTGCGCCTTCCTCAGTAAGAACTCCTGCATCCTGACCTGCCACCAGAGCTTTCGGCATAATATCGCGAAGCTTCCATGGGAAACCATAAGGCGCAACCAGTTCATCGAACTTCTGAACCATCTCCTCGTTATAGTCCTTCGTTTCACTGTCGATTGGGAACATACCTGCCGCATCACCGATACCAAGAACTCTTTTTCCGGTGAGTTTCCAGTGCACATAGGCTTCCAGAGTGGTGATATAATCGATATCTTTTACATGCTCCTCACCGTTAAGGATCGCCTGATACAGGTGTGCGATGCTCCATCTCTGAGGGATATTGTAATGGAAAAGCTCTGCCAGCTTCTCAGAGGCTTCTCCTGTGATGTTGTTTCTCCAGGTACGGAACGGGACCATCAGCTCTCCCTCTTTATTAAACGGCATATAGCCATGCATCATGGCACTGACACCAAACGCACCTACGCTTGTAAGCTCCACTCCATATTTTTTCTGAACATCTTCTGCCATATCCTGGTAACTGCCCTGGAGACCCTTCCAGATCTCCTCCAGGCTGTATGTCCAGATACCATCTACATACTGGTTCTCCCATTCATAGGCTCCGGATGCGATGGGCTGGTTCTTATCGTCCACCAGAACTGCCTTGATCCTTGTGGAACCAAACTCAATACCAAGAGCCGTACGATTCTCAAGAATTGCTGTTTTTGCCTCATTTACTCCCATTGTAAAAAACCTCCCGTATTATTTGCTGAAATACATGCTGTTCCATCTCAGCTCATTCTGCAGATTCCGGATCGTTGTATCGCCATCAATATAAACCGCTTCAATACCCATAGCTGCTGTTTTCCAGTCACCCTCGCCACCGAAGCCATAGCCTTTTTCCATCAGTCGCTGGATCGCAAGTCCCGGAAGCTGTTCCAGGGAGCCCAGATCACCAAAGTGTGTTACGATAGCCTGATAATTTTTCTCCTCGAGGAAGCGCTCAAAACCGATCTCGATCCCTGCCTGGACTGCTACATGCTTCTTAAATTCCTCAGGGTCACGTCCATCCAGAATCATATCGTATTTATTATAATATTCTTCTACCAGAACATCAATATCTCCCTGGCTTACATCCTGAACATATTCTGCGATCTCATTAACCGGATAAGCATCGATCTCCCAGTTTTTCCTGGGGATGGGTGATAGTGGTAATGCCCTGTCCCTGTCTTGCATATAGTGAATTATCATAGCCGGTTACCGCAACATCTTCCGGGATCTTTTTGCCCTGACGTTCCAGTTCTTCCATGACCTGGACAGCGATCTGTTGTTTTTATTATTTATCAAAAGTTCCATATAAAGAAAGGCCGGAACACCCTCCCCATTCTGGTGTTCCGGCCTTTATATGCCGCCTTGCATATTTATTTCAAAGTTTTTGCTGCCTTCCGATCATTTCCTGCCTTAGCGGTACATCTTCATATAATCCCCATGTGCCTCGATCAGCTCATCACACATTGCCTGGATGTCTTTGATGTTCAGCTCTGCACCTGTGTGCGGGTCCATCATGGCTGCCTGATAGATTTTCTGGCGGTCTTTGGTCACTGCTGCCTCAATAGCAAGGAGCTGCGGGCTGACATTGGATGAGTTCATAGCTGCCAGCTGTGTAGGAAGCTTGCCCACTTTTACCGGATGTACACCGGTTCCGTCGATATAGCATGGAACCTCTACGCAAGCATCCGACGGAAGGTTATCGATATAACCGTTGTTAAGAACATTTCCACCGATCTTGTACGGTGTGTTTGTAACAACAGCCTCCATGATATAAGAAGCATACTCTTTACTTCTCTCATGGCCGATCTTGCCATCCTTGAGGATATCCTCGCGCTCTTTTTCCCAGCCCTCGATCTGTTTGATACATCTTCTCGGATATTCGTCAAGCGGAATATTGAACTCCTCGATCATCTCCGGATATTTGGATTTAATGAAGAACGGATTATACTCTGCATTGTGCTCACTGGACTCTGTGCAGTAGTATCCAAGATGACGGATGTACTCGTAACGTACCATATCCTCATGCTTCTCGCCGGAGGTATTCTTCTCCTTGGCGATTCTGCGGATCTCCGGGTACAGGTCGTTTCCGTCTTTGTCATGGATCTCAAGAAGCCATGCCATGTGGTTGATACCTGCGATCAGCTCGGTACGTCCCTCAAGCTTGTCTTCCATTCCCATTCCCTCAAGAAGTTTCTGGGAGCAGACCTGAACGCTGTGGCAGAGACCTACGGTGCGGATCTTTGTGAAACGCTGCATATAGCCGGTGAGCATTGCCATAGGGTTGGAGTAGTTCAGGAACAGAGTGTTCGGGCAGACCTCTTCCATATCCCGTGCGAACTCTTCCAGAACCGGAATGGTACGAAGTGCACGCATGATACCACCAATTCCCAGGGTATCTGCGATAGTCTGTTTGATGCCGTATTTCTTCGGGATCTCAAAGTCTGTTACTGTACATGGCTCATAGCCGCCTACCTGAATGGCATTGACTACGAAGTCTGCATCACGAAGTGCATCTTTACGGTTCTCAGCACCGAGATATGTTTTGATCACTGCGCGATCCTCATTTACGTTGTGGTTGATGGCACTTAAGATAATCCTGGAATCCTCCAGTCTCTTCTCGTCGATATCATAAAGTGCGATCTCGCTCTCGCGAAGTGCCGGTGTGCACATACAGTCGCCAAGTACATTTCTTGCGAAAACCGTGCTTCCAGCTCCCATGAATGTAATTTTGATCATGTTCGTTTCCTCCTGCTTCCTTTGTTGGGTCTCTTATCCGGAATTCTTGTATTTTTCTTTGAAATTCCTGATTTTCTGCTATTTTTGCGGTGCAGTCCCGCTTCGTTTTCTTTGTGATCTTATCATACTACCAGAAACTTGTTTAAAATATGTACTTTGATGTTAATAATTGTTGTTTTGTTGCATGAGATACCTGGAAGTAATTTTCTATAACATTTCTTATGACATAAAAAACTCTCTGCCCGATACCAGAATTTTATATATTCTGGCACAGACAGAGAGTTTTTTTCTTCGTGAAATATATCACAGAATCAGTCCTCAGATTCCGTATAATCCCCTTTTTTCCCCTTCACTACAAGTTTTCTCTTTTCTTCCTTGTATTCTCTCGGACTTCTTCCTGTTCTTGCCTTGAATACCTTGGAAAAAGCCAGCGGATCTCCATACCCTACTTTTGCAGCTACTTCACTGACCTGAATATCTCCGTTTTTCAGAAGAGTCTTTGCCTTCTCAATGCGAAGATTCATAAGATATTCCTGCGGCGAGCATCCGAGGCTTTTTTTAAACGAGCTGGTAAGATAGCTCCGGTTGACACCAATGCGGTCTGCCAGCTCATTGATCTTCAGACGCTTGTCAAAGTTGGCTGCAATGTAATCCACTGCCTGCTCCACATAAACGGAATTGGGATATCTGTGGGATGGAAGAAGCTTGCCTTCTCTCAGACATGCATCCCGGTTATCTGTGATCAGGTCAGAAAAAAGAAGCAGCAGAAGTCCGTTCCGTTTCAGCTCATTTTCAAAAACGAGCTTGTTGGTCTGGACCATTGCATCAATATATTTTGCAGCATTTTCCATGCAGTGGATCCTTCGGACCGGATTTTCCCGGCTGAAGCCGCTTACATGGATCACTTCCTCCGCAGTCATTCCCTCAAATCCCACCCAGCGATATGTCCAGGGATTGTCCATGTCTGCCTCATACCAGGCCTCCACACTGGATGGGATCAGAAATGCTTCTCCACCTGTCAGATGATACTGATGGCCATCCATCTCAAAAACTCCGCTTCCGGATTCCACGATATGAAGTACATGAGAGATCCTGTTATTTGGTCCAAATCGATGTCCCGGATCGCATTTTTCCCATCCACAATAAGTAAGACAGAGATCCACCGCACCTTTCTTTAAATTCTCCAGACATTTAAAGCTGTCCGAGCTTGTAAAACCAACTGTATGAAGCAACTTGTCACCTCCCTGATGTCATATATTATGTTTCTGCCTGTGAGCTGCTTCGCCACCCAATAACAGGCCGCCATATCCGGCGGCCTGTTATTTTTCTGGTCAGGCGAATGTTTTTTCTGCAGATAATTTTTATTCCATCATTTACAGAAATCAGTCCTCTGCTTCAATTGTATACAATACAGAATGGAAATCACCGTTTGTCTTATTGCAGTAGTCACGATCAACCGGGATTCCTGCATACATCAGCTCATTTCCGTAAGCTTTCAGGCACTTATCTTCCCATTTTACTTTGTAAAGCTGATCCTCGTCAAGACCCTTGAAGCGCAAACGCATCCAGGAAGCATTGACCTTGTTCAGTCTTTCATAGTATCCGGCAACTGCCTGTTTTTTGTCTCTGGAAACAACCATCCATGCAGTATCATTTCCTTCGAACGGGCTTAAGATACGGTAGAAATCACCCTCCACCTGGATCAGGTCACGATGTTCCTTCATGAATTCCACCTGTGCCTTTACCTCTTCGATCTCTTTGGCACTTAAAAGGTTCAGATCCAGCTCATAGCCAAAGGTTCCGAAATATGCCACATTTGCTCTTGTGGAAAGCGGTGTGGTACGGTGCAGCTGATGATTCGGTACTGCTGATACATGAGATCCCATGCTGACGATCGGATAAACAAAGGAGGTACCGTACTGGATTTTTTCTCTCTCTGCTGCATCGGTATCATCACTGGTCCATGTCTGCGGTGCAAAGTACAGCATTCCAGGATCAAATCTTGCTCCGCCGCTTGCGCAGGATTCAAAGAGGATGTCAGGGAATCTCTCTGTCAGTCTTGTATACAGTTCATAAACACCAAGGATATATTTATGCATGGTCTTGCCCTGATCTGCTGCAGATGCGCCGCGGCTGAAAGGCTCGGACATGTAACGGTTCATATCCCATTTAATGTAGGAAATGGAAGATTCCTCGATAACTTTTGAGATGGAATCATAAATGAAATCCACAACCTCAGGTCTGGAAAAATCAAGAACATGCTGATGTCTTGAGTGGGACTCAAAACGCTCCGGTGCTCCGATGAGCCAGTCCGGATGTGCTCTGTAGCAGTCGCTGTTCTTGTTTACCATCTCAAGCTCTACCCAGAGACCGAATTTCAGGCCCATCTCCTCAATCTTGCGGGAAAGTCCGGAAATTCCGTTTGGAAGCTTATTCTTATTTACAAACCAGTCGCCAAGGCCCTGGTAATCATCGTTTCTGGTTCCGAACCATCCGTCATCCAGAACGAAAAGCTCTACCCCAACCTCTTTGGCTTTTTTTGCAATATTGAGGATTTTTTCCTCATTAAAGTCAAAATAGGTTGCCTCCCAGTTATTGAGGAGGATCGGTCGTGCATGATTTCTCCATTTTCCGCGCATCAGGCGGTCACGGTACAGTCTGTGGTAAGCCTGGCTCATTCCGTTTAAGCCCTTATCGCTATATACCATAACAACCTCCGGAGTCTGGAATTCCTCATCTCTGGAAAGCTCCCAGGAAAATCCCTGTGGATTGATTCCCATCATAACTCGTGTCATCTCGTAGGTGGAAACCTCGACCTGAGCAAGGAAGTTGCCGCTGTACACAAAGCTGAAGCCGAAAACCTCGCCTGTGTCTTCTGTTGTATGAGGACGTTTCAGTGCGATAAACGGATTCTGCTCAGAGCTGGAGCCGGTTCCTGCAAGACTCTGTACAGCCTGTGTACCCATCTCAAGCTTGCGTGTTTTTACATAACGCTCACGTGCCCACGCACCGGAAAGATGGATCATCTCATAATCCATATCCGGGAACTCCACTGCTGCACTCATCACATTTTCGAGGCGGATCTTCTGATCCCCTTTCTGAACAAGGCGTGCGCTTCTAGTGATCACCGGGTAATCCTCATATACGGAATATGTAAGAACAAGGTCTGTATCCATCACAGGATCATGAAGTGTAATGTCCAGAGATGTTGCTTCTTCCTGGCGCTCTGTGTAGGTTGCCGGAAGACCGGCAAGCTTCTTCTTGCCGCCATAGATCTCATGAGAAACATATTTGAAATCTACGATCTCGCTTCCGTTCTCCTGACGAACAGTAAGGGCAGGGCTTCTGTAATCACCGGTTCCGTAAACAGGATACTCCTGTTTGGTATACTGCATGGAAAGAAGTCCCGGCTCCGGAACGCATACAGCCATCAGAGAACGCATGATCTCCTCGTGGAGATAGCTGAAATCCTCTTTGTCGCGGATGGCTTTTCCATAGTACAGATTCTCCATCTGACCATTTTCCATGATACAGGTGATGTAGCTTAAATGTTTGTTATAAATGTGGAATGTCTTTGATCCCTCGTGAAATTTGATCGGCATAATTTTCTCCTTTTTTCGTTTACTGCGGATAAAAATATCCGCCTCTTTCCTTAAGAATCATCAAATGACTGTGCATTTTTGCATTTACTTCGATAAAAATACCGCTGACAACCTCAATAACCAAATGCTCAGTTATATACATTGTCAGCGGTCTTGTATTACCTTATGTAATATTTCTGATTACAGTTTTCCACCGCTGGTAGCAATACCTTCGATAAACTGTTTCTGGAAGATCATGTAGATCACGATCATCGGAATGCAGGCGATCAGAGATGCAGCCATCAGTTCCGGGAATTTGGATACGTACTGGCCCTGCATCTTTGCAAGTGCGGAAGAAAGTACCAGCATATCCTTATCTGTATTAACGATCATCGGCCACATCAGATCTTTGAATGCGAATACAGCTGTGAAAATTCCAAGTGCAACCATACTGGATCTTGTAAGTGGTGCCATGATGTAAAGGAAGGTCTGCCCGATGTTACATCCATCAAGTCTGGCAGCCTCCTCCAGATCCTTCGGCAGTCCCATGTATCCCTGTCTCAGAAGGAAAGTACCGAACGCAGTGACAATACCTGGGAATACAAGGGCAAAGATCGTATTCAGCATACCCATCTTGCTGACCATCAGGTACTGCGGGATGATGAAGATCTGTACCGGAACCATCATCTGGAACAGTACAAGACTAAAGCAGAGATCACGACCCTTGAAATTCAGTCGTCCAAATGCATAGCCTGCCATAGTTGCTGTAAGAACTGCACACACTACTCGGAAGAAGATCAGAAGCAGTGTATTCTTGTACAGAAGCAGGAAGTTCATGTTATTGATAACAGAAATAAATGCGTCTTTTCTCCATATTTTCGGGAAAATGGTGAAAGGATCTACAGATGTTGCTTCCGTTACAGATTTAAAAGCTGTCAGGATCATCCAGATAAATGGCACAAGCATCGTTATGGACACAATGATCAGTATGACATGTATTAAAATAGTGGTTAATTTCTTTTTTGTTTCCATACTATCCATGGTTAATCCCCCTTTTTAGTTGTAGAATACCCATTTCTTCTGACCGATCATCTGGAATACTGTCAGGATCATGGTGATAATAAGAAGTACTACTACGATCGTAGCGCCGTATCCCATGTTCTTATTGATAAATGCATATTTATAGAACAGATAAACCAGTGACTGAGTCTTGGTAAGTGCCGGGTTTGACTTGTCAATAACCATATAGATCAGGTCGAATACCTGAAGGGATCCGATCACACGGGTAACAAGTACGAAGAAAATGGTTGGTGAAAGAAGCGGGATCGTGATGTTAAAGAATGCATTCACACCTGTAGCACCGTCAATAGATGCAGCTTCATAATAGTCTCTCGGGATTTCCTGAAGTCCTGCCAGAAAAAGAACCATATTGTAACCGATGATAGACCATACACCGATGATCGCAACTGCAAATACTGCAATTTTCGGATTAGAAACCCAGTTTACATGAACATGGAAAACGTTATTGATAAGACCATAATCAGAGTTGAACAGCCATCTCCATACCATGGCTACCGCTGCCGGAGCTGCTACCATCGGGAGGAAGATGATGGTTCTGTAAATAGAACGGCCCTTCATCTTTCTGTTAAGAAGTACTGCAAGAACAAGTGCGATGACAATGGAAAAAGGAACCTCCACGATCGCATATTTGAATGTGTTGATCAGTGCCTGCCAGATCTCTTTATCTGCAAAAACCTTCTGATAGTTCTGTAAACCGATAAAGATATTTCCTTTACCAAAATCTCCTGTTTTGAAAAAGCTCTGGTAAATAGTCTGGAAGATCGGAATGATGTTCAATACGATCAATCCGATGGTTGTTGGGAGAATAAACAGCCAGCCCCAGAGGAACTCACTGCGCTCTCTCTTTGTCCGTGCCTGTGACTTGGTGGTTTTAGCCATAAGAATCACTCCTTCTATTCCTTCTATGTATGAGGCCGCTGCACCTGAGTGCGGCGGCCCCTCTCATTACTGCACTTAATTATCGGTGTTTCTTAATGCTTACTCCTCAGCCAGCTTCTCGTTCATCTGATCAGCCATCTGCTTGCAAGCCTCTTCCATTGTGATGTCGCCTGTGTATACGCCCTTAAGGATCTCGTTGTCCTCGTTCTCCCATGTTACAGTAGATTTGGAGTATGGACGGATCTCCATGTCATCCATCATGTTCAGATAAGCCTGAAGGTTGAAGTCTGCGGATTTAGCCCATGCATCAGATGTATCTTTGTATGCACTCATTGTAACACCAAGCTCAGCCTGTTTCTCCTGAGCCTCTTTGGATCCGAGGTACTCGATCAGCTGCCAAGCTTCGTCTGTGTGCTCACCGGAAGCAGATGCTGCCCATCCAAGTCCGTTATATGAGGAAGCTCTTCTGCCTGTCTCAGCGTTCTTAGGAAGCTCTACACAATCACAGTTCGCTGCTGTGTACTCGTTCTCTTTAAATGCTGCAAGCATCCAGGAGCCCTGGCATGTCATAGCGATCTTGCCAGCCTCGAAAAGTACGTCCTCGTTGTTCTCGGACATTGTCTCAAGAGACGGGATCACGCCATCCTTGATCCATCCTTCCAGTGTCTGCATAGCTGCGATCGTCTTCTCATCATCCCAGCCGGATTTTGTCTTGTCATCGCTGATGATGTATCCGCCGTTATCATAGATCAGGTTGTAGTATCCGGCCTGGTTGTTATCATTTCTCATTGCGAGACCGTACTGGGAACCATCATCCTTAGTAAGCTTCTTAGCTGCCTCTGTAACATCATCCCATGTCCAGTCAGCTGTCGGATAATCAAGTCCTGCCTCGTCAAATAATGTCTTGTTGTACCAGAGAGCGATTGTATCTATATCCTTCGGTACTGCATAATATTTATCATCGTATGTATACAGTCCCCAGATATCCTCCGGATAGTTCTCCGGATCGATCAGATCGCTGTCTTTGATCTTGTCGGTCAGATCAAGAAGCATATCGTTGGACATGTATCTCTGACTCTCGTTGGAGTGCATCCAGAATACGTCCGGAAGGGAACCACCCTGTGCACCGGCCTCGAGCATTGTCCAGTACTCATCCCATTTAACAACGGAAATCTCTGTCTTGATTCCTGTCTTCTCTGTGAAGTCTGCAAGAATTTCTTTGATTCCCGGCTCCTGGTTGGTGTCCCAGATGGATACGGAAAGTGTAACATCGTCACCTTTTGCATATACCGGAACTGCTGTCATTACCATGGCACCTGCTAACAATAATGCTGCTACTCTTTTAAAATTCATAACTTCTTCCTCCTTTTAAATCTTTCTTATTTTCCCTCTTTCTTTGGTCAGTTTTTATATTTTTTCACGTCCCTGACCGTTGATATTATTATAATTGCACATGGAAAAATGATAAATGGATTATTGTCATTTCAATATGGAAAAATGTTACTTTTTATTCATTTTATCTATTTTTTGTTCATACTTTGTTAATTATTCGTCATTTTTACATGTTTTCGTTTATTTCTTACATATATTTTCATATTTTTCACTATTTATGAGCATATTTTGTCACCCATTTATTTCCTTGTAGCAAAACCAACATTTTTACATATCTGTTTTTGTATGTTTTTACTAACTCAGCACATGTATAAATGTCATTTTCCGAAAAACACAATTTTCCTTTCCTAACATAATTCCATGCGTGCCATCATTTTCACATGTGCACGCAAAGTTCCATGTTTTTTTATACAGTCCCATAAACCGTGCTGATACTTATCTGCGTCCCCTCTCTTTACACACAATCAAAAACTATGCTAAGATTAGCTGTATCGGACTTTTCCCATATGGTCTGTTTTCATTTCTACATTTCTATATAAGGAGGTATTTCGTTATGAATCTTTTAAATGAAGATAATGTCGTCCATGTATTTCTCAACAAGCTGGGTGACATCGTGATCGCCAATCTTCTTTTTATTCTCTGCTGCATCCCCGTGATCACCATTGGGCCGTCACTAACTGCCCTTTATCACTGCATGATGCGTACAGTAAAAGGGAATAACAACGGCACAACGAAAACATTTTTCAGAGCTTTTAAGGAAAACTTCAAACAGTCACTGATCATATGGCTGCTGATCCTTGCTGCCGGAACCATGATCATCCTGAATATCCGCTTTCTGCTCCATGCAGAAGGAAGCGCTGCACATATGCTGTTTTATCTTTCTGTGGGGGTTCTGACTTTGCTGATAATTTTTACTTTATACATATTCCCGGTGATCGCAACCTTTGCCAATACACTGGGGGCACTTTGCAGAAATGCATTTCTGCTGGCATTTATGCATTTCCCCACAACGCTCGCCATTGCGGTGATCACGATCTTTCCATTGTATATGACATATCTCGATGCAAAGCTGCAGCCACTTTACGCATGCTGCTGGTTTTTCTTTGGATTTGGACTTGTAGCTTTTATAAATTCGATGCTGTTGTATCGATTTTTTAAGAAGCTGCTTCCTCCGGAGGAGGATATTTCGCTTTTGTGATGAAAAGCTTGGGAAAATTGTTATTTATTTAGATATAGTATTTTTAGATATAGTATTTTCGCTTTTCAAAGCGGAGGAAATCTGCGAGGGGGAAAGCACTCAGAGTTGCGAAGCCCGTTTTTCCCCCTCGCGCTCCCCCTTTCCGGGCACGCTATATTGTCGTACGCTGTGGGAATGTGTTAGTGTATTGGCACGGCGATGTATTCTACGGTATTGATAATGCTGCGCTATGCCGATGAGGATGCCGATGTATTCTACAATATCAATATCACATCTCGCCCCAGCGCCAATACATTACCACAACAACTCACCTCCAAGTCGACAGCGAAGCGCCTCGACCCATTCTTCCCCGGCAGGCCACAGGGAAACTCAGCCTTTCGTCCCAGTCATCCAGCGCAGCGCTGATGACCCATCCAACTCCCGGGAAACCACCTCACTTCCCACTCTGAACCAAATTCCCACTCCGTCTACTCATTTTCCTATCTGCTCTCTCCTTACTTGTAATCCCTCCGATAATCCAGAATTTTTACAGGAGGAATCAGATGCTATCTGCTCCCTCCTCACCTGTAATCCCTCCCGCCATCGCCACTCTATCCCTTCCGCCCTGAAAAGCCAGCCCGTGAGGCGTCCCCTTTCCCCCTTTCCCCCTTTTCCATTGCCCTCCCCACCCCAATATTGTATAATCATCTCATACAACATCCACCCCATTTTGTAACCCAAAATTACATTTAGTTTTTGCTGCATAACAAAAAACAGGAGGCCCAACCAAATGAAAAAAGAACCCAACCCACAGCACACCCTCTCCGTCTACTTCTGCGGCCAGGAAGACTGCGGTCCGAACCACTCCTTCGGCCCGGCCATGCGCCCACACTACCTTCTCCACGTGATCTTCCACGGCAAAGGCATCTACCAGTGCAGCGGCCACACCTACCATCTGAAAGCAGGCGACGCCTTTCTCATCCGCCCCATGGACTCCATCTACTACCGCGCTGACAGCTCCGAACCCTGGAGTTATGCCTGGGCAGGCTTTGACGGCTCCGCCTGCAAAGAAATCCTGAAACAAACCGTATTTTCCGACACCCCAATCTTCACCCCGGAAACACCCTCCCGGCAAAACAGCCTCCTCACCCACATGCAAAGCCTACTTGACACCTTTTCCGAAAACAACGGAAACGACCTTGCCTCCACAGGAAACCTCCTCCTGATATTATCCGACATGCAAAAAAAGCCCTCCGAAAGCAGGACCGACATCTCAAACCTGTACTTTCAGAAAGCCTCCGAATACATTAGAAACAACTATGCCTACCCCATCCAGATTTCAGACGTGGCACACTACGTAGGAATCGACCGTTCCTATCTTTACCGGATCTTCATGGAACATGAAAACACCTCCCCAAAACAATATCTCCTGAAACACCGCCTCCAGATGGCAGCCCAGCTTCTCTGCTCCTCCTCCTGCACCATCACAGAAGCAGCTCTCTCCTGCGGCTTCCGGGACGCTCCCTCCTTCTGCAACTACTTCCGCCAGGGAACCGGCTACACCCCAAAGGAATTCCGCAAAGCCTACAGCGGAACCATCTACACCTGACCAGACACCCGCACTCCGTCCTTTACCAGCCGGTCGGAAGATGATAGCTCCTAATCGCAATTATAACAGCAGACCGAAACAATTCCATAACAGCAAAAAAAGACGGAAACCATCCCGCAGACTCTGCAAATGATCTCCGTCTTTTATTTTTTTCCTGAAAAGAAATGCTTGATAAACACATACAAAACAATAATAAAAGCAAACACATAACCAAAGGCGCCCAACGCCGGAATCCCCCACAGCTTTGGTTTCATATCCGTAGTACAGATAATGCTGGAACTGATCAGAAGTGCCATCACCCACAGCCCCATCACAATATTCCGCACCAGCCGCCGCAAAAGCCACGCCAGATCATCCGAGGCATGAAGATCCAGATTGATCTTCGTCTGACCCTTCATACAACCCTGAAGGAAATCCGCCGCCAGAGAAGGAATATCCACTGCACGTTTCAGCGACCAGGCAAGATTTTTTCCTTCTTTTTTGATCTCACGCTTCCAGTTCCCATTGCTGAACAGCTGCTCCTTGAGCCTTGCCGCAGCAATCTGTGTCATATTGATGTCCGGACATATCTCAGCCAGAACCCCCTCCACATGAGTCAGCCCCCTTGCAAGCATAGTCAGTCCGTGAGGCATCATGATCTTATTTTCTTTCATGACCTCCATCAGGTCCACCATCACTTCAGCCACATCAATGTTCCCCATATCCGCAGTACCGTATTTCTCCATAAGTCCGCGGATATCCTCATAAAGCTTGCTGGAATCCGGTTTGCCTTTAAACTCCCCAAGAGCCAGGACCGCATCCTGGATCTTGCCGATGTTGTTCATGGCAACCCCTTCAATAGCTTCTGCGATCAGCTGACGATCGTGCTCTGTAAGCCGCCCCATCATTCCCATATCGATCCAGACAATCTTTCCATCCTGGATCCGCACGTTTCCCGGATGGGGATCCGCATGGAAAAAGCCATCCTCCATCACCTGTTTGATGAAATTATCCACATATTTCGTTCCGACCTCATTAAGATCATAACCATTGGCCAGAAGCGCAGCCTTGTCATTGACAGCAAAACCGTCAATATATTCCATCACAAGAATATGCGGCGAAATATACTCACGGTAGAGGATCGGTACTTTCACAAAAGCCACATCTTTGTTCTTTTTTGCAAATTCCGCCATATTTGCAGCTTCCGTCAGGAAATTCATCTCCTCCTGAGTCACAGTCCACAGTTCACTTAAAACCATGTTCAGATCCACCATGCCCTTAATGCTCACCGGCGGCATCAGGCGCACTGCTTTATGCATCAGGCCGATATCCCTGGCCATGGTCTCATAGATTCCTTTTCGCTGAACCTTGATCACAACCTCTTCACCTGTTTTCAGCGTGGCCCGATGCACCTGGGCAATCGATGCTGCTCCCAGAGGTTTCTGCTCAATATACTGAAATTCTGCCTGCCACGGACAGCCCATGGACTCTTCCAGTACCTCGATCACCTGGGAAAAAGGCATCGGCGGTACCTCTGAGCAGAGCTTCATCAGCTCGTCACAGTAGCGTTTCGGCAGAATATCAGAACGAAGAGACATGATCTGGCCCAACTTAATATAAGTTGGGCCCAGATCTTCCAGTATGAGCCGGAGCTTCTCAGGAGAAACACCACGGGTAATGGCATGCTTTTTCAAAACGGCTGTAATCTCTCTCAGCCGCTCTCCATATCCGCCTTTCTCTTTTTTCTCCTTTTCTTCTCTGCCCATAAACTTCTCCATTTACTGCTTCGTCTGCGTTGTCGTTTAGTCAAGCGGATATTTGCGATCCGCAGTCGGTTACTCTGCTGCCTGTTCTTCGCTCCCGGTATCTTCTGCATTTTCTGTTTCCGCAGAAGCTTCCTGTACAGCTTCCTCTGCCGGTTCTTCTGCTGTCTCGGCTTTCTCCTCAGCAGCCTCGGCCTGCATGCGCTCGATCTGCGCCTTCACAGCAGCCAGCTGCTCCGGTGTCAGCCTGGAAATCGTTGCCTTCAGTTCTTCCTGATCATTCTTTCTGGCTGCAGATTCCTTTACAGAATCAGCAGCTGTCTTAACCGTTGATTTGATGTTATGCTTCAGCTCCTGATTAAGAACCTTACCCTGTTCAACCGTAAGCTCACCCTTTTTTACCAGTTCATCCAGGATTTCTTTGGATTTCTCTGCTGTCACTGCTGCTGTACCAATACCCACCAATAAAATTTTCTTCAGTCCTTCACCTAATTCCATAATATTTTCTCCTTTCCTGAAACCGGCAGCTGCCGGACCATCACACCACAGTCCGACACCAGACCCTATCCTGAAACAAAAGTTTTCTGTTCCTGTCATATTCCCAGAAAAACAAGTCCCTTGGGAACAAAAATGATCAGTCCGACGATCGCTGCCATGATCGCTGCGATCAGTACTGCTCCGGCCGCTGTGTCCTTGGCGATCTTTGCCAGTGGGTGACGTTCCTCTGTGACCAGATCCACAACAGCTTCCACTGCCGTATTCACCAGCTCCAGCGCCATCACCATTCCGAACAGCCCCAGGCAGATGCACCACTCTGTCACGGAAATCCCAAGGATCAGTCCTGCGATCACCACAAGCGCTGCCGCCATACAGTGGATCTTCATATTTCTTTCCTTGCGGATGCAGGTAAAAATCCCCTGAAACGCATATCCGAAGCTTTTATACAGCGGATCCTTCTTTCTGCCTGCCATGTTCCTCACCTGATTTCCTGTTTGAATTATTCCCTCCAACGGGAAGTATGGGATTATTATAACAAGTTTGTAGTAATATTTCCAGTATTCCGGAAAATTTATGAATATTTAAGGAGTATATGTGGTTATTCACAGACAACTGTTCAAGCGGATAAAAGCATCCGCATTCAGTTAAACCACACATACTCCTGATCCTGTTGCATATTCTGTAAAATTTCCGGATATCCTGAATTATTTTTCCGGATATATATACAGATGTCACATATTATTCCACATTTTTCAGTGCTTCATCCATGGGCACATGACGGATCCTCTGGAATTCCAGCACTGCTACCACTGCATAGGCTACGATTCCGATCGCTGTCATTTTCACATAGATCATGGGATCCACCCACATGGTGATCCATCCCGAAATACTGGAAAGCATCATCTCGCGGAACAGCACTTCCATGATCTGCCGTTCAACCGGAAGGCTTAACAGCAGGCAGAACACCACCACAAGTGATGTGGAAAGTATATACAAACGGCTGATCTCACCATTTGTATAGCCCAGGATCTTGGTCATGGAAATCGACTGGGCATTTTTTTCGATGATGACCTTGGAAAGCAGATAGATCACCACCAGGAAAACGATCACGGAAAATCCATACATCATTCCCATCATATCTCCCATGGAGACATCCAGCTGCCTGGATATTTTTGTAAGAGCTTCCAGATCAATAACAGAGCCAATATATTTTGAAGGGATGTCCTTGATCTCTGTATCAGAGAAATATCCTCCAAAATAATCATCTCCAAGATCAAACGCCTCATTCAGTTTATCTCTTTCCATAAATACACAGAGGCTTGCCGCATAATCATAGATTCCATCTACTTTAAAGGAATACTCATCCTTCTCGTATTTTTCCTTCAAAGTTATGGTATCGCCCTCCTTGATCCGGAATTTATCTGCATAAGCACTGGAAATATAAACACCCTCTCCCGAAAGATCTGCACGGATATACTTGCTATCCGGCTCCACACCATAGAGAGTGATCTCCTCACTTTTATATTTACCAGGCATGGTATTCAGGGAATATGCAGAAAATTTTTCCGCATCTTTATTGTCCGTTCTGATATCCGTATAATATTCCAGAAGAGAATTCATGGCATCCGCTTTATTTCCTGAATAGGCACTTGCCGGAACCGAAAGTATGTACTGGTATTTCGCCAGCATATTCTCCTGGATCTCCATCTGATAATGATCCAGCGTAGACGGCAGGAGCATGCCGAAAAACAGCAGCAAATTTGCAAAAATGACTCCCACAAACAGCACCAGATAATTGCTGACATTCTGAAAGATCACCCGGAGGCGAAACCTGGAAAAAATTCCGATCTTCGGACTTAAATACACCGCGCGTTTCTGTCTTTTCCCGGAAAAATCCCTTCTCAGGAACTTCAGAGGCGAAAGCTTCAGGCGGTACCAGAGCACCGCATAATCGATCAGTATCATAATGATGACCGGAACTACGGTTGTCAGAAGAAAGGCATCTGCATTCCATACTGTCACATAAGTCGGCAGACTATAGCTCCCGTAATATATGTCTGCACATACACCCTTAAATACGGTATATCCAAGAATATTTCCAATCAGGGCACCGACCAGTGTGACCAGAACCGGAAGCGTCATATAATGAAGGATCAGCTCACGCCTGGTATAACCGGATGCACGTAACGTACCGATAACACCGGCTTCCTTTCGGATCGTATTGCTGATGGTAATTCCAAACACAAAAGCCATGATCACGATCACAATATAAAGAAGCGTGATGACCATTGCCCTGTCTCCGCCCATATCATCACCGGTGAAAATGATCGCCTGGTTAAGATAACGTGGGACAAAGGTTTCCAGAGCTACCACTTTGCCAATGTCTTCCATGAGATTTTCAGAAACCTTCTTCTCCTCTTTTTCGTTCTTTGGCTGATGATCATATATCCATGCATAATTGTACCGGAGCTTTTCCTGATCCAGGTTTTCAAATTCCTCCGGAGTTACGATCGCCACACCAAACTTTACAGAATCAAACATGGAATCATTATTATTCTGAAACAGGGCACTGTAATCCGAAAGTGCCACCAGGCCTGTGATCTTCCAGGATTTTTCACCTCTGATCAGGGTATCTCCTACCTTAAGACTGTTGTTATCCGCATACATACGGTCAATGGCGATCTCGCCCTGCCCTGACGGCATTTCTCCCTTCATCAGGCAGACCTTATTCACCTTCTCACGGTTTTTAAAAAAACGCATGGTGCTTCCGTTATCCAGATCTTCTTCTATATAGTAGTTCTCATAAAGCTTAACACCGGTAGCTTCAATATCCTTCCACTGAGAACTGTAAATCTTTTCCGCAGTACGAAAATTTCCGTTTTCGATGTTATATTTATCAAAGCTCTCATTATAAGCCTTCAGCATGCTTCCATCGGCTACCAGAAAGCCGGACACAAACCCGATGGTCAATACCATCAGCAGGAAAACCACCAGATATTTTCCAAATTCCCCCTTCAGTTCCCTGGGGATACGTTTACGTAAAGGATTCTTCATAATGCCCCCTTACCATTCCAGGTCAGCAGCCGGAATCTTCTGCTCATTCTGATAGTTTCTGCGGATCATCCCGTCACGAAGCTTTACCACACGGTCTGCCATATCCTTGATGGCATCGTTATGAGTAACCATGACTATAGTATTTCCGTATTTGTGATTGACTGTTTCGATCAGCTTCAGGATTTCCTTGGAGGTGTTGTAGTCCAGAGCGCCGGTAGGCTCATCACAAAGCAGGATATCCGGATTTTTTACAATGGCACGTCCAATAGCAGTTCTCTGCTGCTGTCCTCCCGAAAGCTGGTTCGGAAGCTTCCGCTGATGTTCATAAAGTCCCAGTGTCTCCAGCAGTTCATCCACATCCAGCGGTCTGTCACTTAAATAAGCACCAACTTCAATATTCTCCCTCACAGTCAGATTGGGGATCAGATTATACATCTGAAAAATATATCCCAGATGTTTTCTACGGTAGAGGGAAAGCTTCTTTTCATTCATATCCTCCAGCTGTTCTCCCTGAATGGTAATGCTTCCTGCATCTGCTCCGTCAATGCCGCCAATAATGTTTAGCAGCGTGGATTTCCCGGAACCGGACGGCCCCAGAAGCACACAAAATTCTCCCTTTTCAATCTCAAGATCGATCCCCTTAAGAACATCTACATGGCTCTCTCCTGCCCCGAAGGATTTTTTGATTCCTTTTATCTCCAGAAACATAAACCGCTCCTTCCATTCCTATACAGTTCTTCTTTATATATGAATACACATATATGTTAGTCTGAACTTACTCTTTTGTCAAGAAGCAGACTTATTTTCGTATTTTTTCCATATATCTATATGCGCTGTACCGGTCCGGCTCTTGCCAAAATCCAGTAAAACGTATATAATGTGGGAGTATCTGTATATTTTTAACCAAATAATCTTATTTTTAAAGGAGTGAATATTGAAAGTGGACCCCAGCGACACTTACCAGATAATCATATTACTTATTCTGCTGGCATTGTCAGCCTTTTTCTCATCTAACGAAACCGCGCTGATGTCGGTAAACAAGATCCGTCTCCGCTCTCTTGCAGACGAGGGAAACAAGCGTGCAGCCATGGCTCTCGATATCCTGGAGAACCAGACGCCCAAGCTTCTCAGTGCGATTCTCATCGGAAACAACATTGTAAACATTTCGGCTTCTTCCCTTGCAACCACACTTGCATACAGCTTTGGCGGCTATATGGTCAGCATCGTGACGGTGATCCTGACGGTTCTGATCTTGATCTTCGGTGAGATCACCCCCAAGAACTACGCAACCATTAACTCTGAAAAGATCACCCTCCGCTATATCCCGGTCTTTAAATTTCTTATGACCATCATGACACCGGTGATCTTCATCATCAATCTCTTTTCAAGAGGTGTGATGCGCCTGATGCGTGTGGATCCGGATGCAGCCAGCAAGGCCATGACCGAGGAGGAGCTTCGTACTATCGTGGACGTCAGCCATGAGGACGGTGTCATTGAATCCGACGAAAAAGAAATGATCTACAATGTGTTTGATCTTGGAGATGCCACAGCCAAGGATATCATGGTTCCAAGAGTACATGTTACCTTTGCGGATGTAGAATCTACCTATGATGAGCTGATCGATATTTTCCGCGAGGATAAGTTCACACGTCTGCCGGTTTATAAGGACAGCCAGAACAACATTGTGGGAATCATCAACATGAAGGATCTTCTTCTTTACGACAAAAATGAGGAATTTGTTATCGATCATTTCCTCCGAAAGCCGCATTTCACTTACGAAACCAAAAGCATTTCCGATCTTCTTGTGGAAATGAAGGACTCCACCTTCAACATTGCCATTGTACTGGATGAATACGGTGATATGGCCGGACTGATCACACTGGAGGATATCCTGGAGGAGATCGTGGGTGAGATCCATGACGAATACGATGAGAAGGAGGACGAGCTTGTCCAGAAGATTTCCGACCGGGAATATATCATCGAAGGTTCCATGCATCTGGATGACGTAAATGATCATCTGGATACGGAACTGGATTCCGAGGATTATGATTCCCTGGGTGGATTTATCATCGAACATCTGGATCGTCTGCCTGTTGCCGGTGACGAAGTGATCACAGAGGACGGAATCCGTCTGATCGTAGAAAAGCTGGATAAAAACCGTATCGAGAAAGTGCATGTCTACCTTCCGGAAAAAGATCCTGAAACACGGGATAATACCGAATCCTGAGTAAGCAGGCTCCAGCTCCGTAACAAGAAACAGCTGATGTACCGAAAAAATATTTAATACTTAATATCATCCATATCGGAACTGTTATCGTAATCCCCGGCTCACCCGTTGAGCCATCAGGATTTTTGATTGACAGTTCCGATATTTTATATTATAATGATAGAAAATTTTTATCCATATTTACTAAATGCAATGACAGGGAGTAGTACACAGTCTCCGGATGCACAGAGAGAAGATGGCCGGTGAGAATCTTCGTGACTGAACTGTGGAAGTAGCCCTCGAGCAGTGGACTGAACCATGGATCTTCATGCAGTAGGCTTCATCGTCATTCCCACGTTACAGGGAGGCAGTATAATTTTGTACTGGCAGAGAGCAGAGTTTTACCTCTGAAAACAGGTGGTACCGCGGAATCATCCGTCCTGAGCATATTTTATCCGATATGCCGGGACTTTTTTATTGGAAAAATTTCTCGCGGCAGCCCTTATCTGCTTAACTTTTCACATCATCAAAGGAGGGAACCAATTCATGAAACAGATTTCCGGAAACAAATTGCTTGTAAAAGCCTTAAAAGAAGAAGGCGTTGATGTTCTGTTCGGCTATCCTGGTGCCTGCACCATCGATATCAGCGATGAATTATATAAACAGAGCGGCATTGACATCATCCTGCCACGTCACGAGCAGGCCCTTGTACACGAAGCAGATGCCTATGCCAGAACTACCGGAAAGGTTGGCGTATGTCTCGTTACCAGCGGTCCCGGAGCTACCAACCTTGTTACAGGTCTTGCAACTGCCAACTATGACAGCGTTCCGCTTGTATGCTTTACCGGACAGGTTGCCCGTCACCTCATCGGAAACGATGCGTTCCAGGAGGTTGATATTGTCGGAATCACCAGAAGCATCACAAAATACGGTGTTACCGTCCGCAACCGTGAGGATCTTGGACGTATCATCAAGGAAGCCTTCTATATCGCACGCACCGGACGCCCAGGCCCGGTTCTCATCGACCTTCCAAAGGATGTAATGGCCGAGCTGGGAAGTGCTGAGTATCCGAAGACTGTCAATATCCGCGGCTACAAGCCTAACACCAGCGTGCATATCGGACAGCTGAAGCGTGCCCTCAAAATGCTGCAGAAGGCCAAAAAACCTCTGTTTCTTGCTGGCGGCGGTGTGATCATTTCCCGCGCGCAGGAGATTTTTACCCAGGTTGTTGAGAAAACTCAGATCCCGGTTGTCACAACCGTCATGGGACGTGGCGCCATTTCCACAAAGAACCCTCTGTTTATCGGAAATCTTGGTATGCACGGCGCTTATGCCGCAAATATGGCAGTAAATGAATGCGATCTTCTGTTTTCCATCGGAACCCGTTTTAACGACCGTATCACAGGCAAGCTCCATGAATTTGCCCCACATGCACAGATCGTCCACATCGATATTGACACCGCTTCCATTTCCAGAAATATCCATGTAGACATCCCCATCGTTGCCGATGCAAAAGAGGCAATAACAAAAATGAATGAATATGTACAGGACTGCAATACCGGCAAATGGCTGAAGCAGATCCAGGAATGGAAGGAAGAGCATCCTCTTACCATGAAAGACCGTGGTATTATGGGACCGCTGGATATCATCGGCGAGATCAACCGCCAGTTTGACAAGGCCATTCTTGTTACCGATGTAGGTCAGCATCAGATGCTGGTGAGCCAGTATGCAGACATCACCGAGAACCGTCAGCTGATCATGTCAGGTGGACTTGGAACCATGGGTTACGGCCTTCCAGGTGCCATCGGTGCCAAGATCGGTAATCCGGATACACCGGTCATCTCCGTTTCCGGTGACGGCGGCATGCAGATGAACATTCAGGAGCTGGCTACCGCAGTTCTGGAGGAGCTTCCGATCATCTGCTGTATCTTTAATAATGAATATCTCGGAATGGTCCGCCAGTGGCAGAAGCTTTTCTACGGAAAACGTTACGCCATGACAAACCTGAAGGCCGGTGCACTCTCCCGCCGCACAGACGGTCAGGAATATCCGGAATACACACCGGATTTCATCCGTCTCGCAGAGAGCTATGGGGCAAAGGGTATCCGCGTAACTGAGAAGAATCAGATCGCGGCTGCTTTCGAAGAGGCTAAGAAGAACACAAAAACTCCTACGATCATCGAATTTATCATTGATCCGGAGGAAATGGTTTACCCGATGGTCAAGCCGGGCGGCACTCTGGCTGATCTGATCATGGATTGTTAGGAGGAATGAATGATGGATAAAGGAATGAAAAAAAGATGGATCTCTCTCTACGTTGAAAACCAGGTCGGTGTTCTTTCCAAGATTTCCGGTCTTTTCTCCGGAAAGTCCTATAACCTGGACAGTCTTACAGTTGGAACCACGGAGGACCCAACAGTTTCCAGAATGACCATCGCCACAGTCAGCGATGATGAAACCTTTGAGCAGATCAAAAAACAGCTGAACCGTATGATCGAGGTGATCAAGGTTATTGATTTTACAGACGTGTTCGTTCGAATGAAGGAGATCCTTTACATCAAGGTAAAGGGCTGCTCCCCGGAAGATAAAGTAGAACTTTTCCAGATTGCTGAGACTTTCAAGGCACGTGTCATCGACTATGGAAAAGACAGCCTCCTTCTGGAATTCGTCCAGACCGCAACCAAAAATGACGCGGTCATCAAGCTTATCAAAGAAGAGTTCAAGCATATCGAAGTTGTCCGCGGCGGAAGTGTCGGAATTGAGTCTATCAGCATGATGGAGAGGTAAAAGCTGAATAATACTCCGACAGAAAAACACGGGGCTGATGCTTTAACGATTAATAAATCGTGATTTTTACAGCCCCGAGTTTGTTCATATACATTCATTATTTCTGCATAAATTCAAGCGCTGCCCCTTTCGTCGGAATTGCAGGGATTCCGCCTCTCTTTTGCACACACAATCCAGCAACTGCATTTCCCAAAACAGCACACTTTTTGATTTCTATGACCGATCTCATTTTTTTCACTGCATACTCTTTGCTCTTCCAAAGAGACGAGCGATAATTTGGATTATAGGAAGCAACTCTCCCAATGCCACGATATCAACTTTTTCTTCCATTTTTCAGTTCCTCTACAATCTCGTTATAACGTTTTTTATTTAACCGGTAGAAAAATAATACAACCGCAGTCACAATCCACAGTACACCCGGAATCGTCGTAAATGCATGTTTCATAATTGAAAGTACAATTGCATTTTGTGTCTGATTTGCAATATAACCATATTTTCCAAGTAATCCTGCTAAAAGTGCTGTTCCAACTGCCATTCCGATTTTATTTCCAAGTGAAATAAATGCATACTGAAAACCGTCATTTCTAAGTCCTGTTTTCCACTCCCCATATTCCACACAGTCTGGAATAATTGCATAGATTGCGGTATTAAATCCAGAGAAGAAAAACTGTGTGAGACCAGATAATGCATAAAAAATAGCTGGTGATTCTTTGGCATTGAAGAAAAACATAAACAACATGGAAATTCCTGTAAATAAAGCAAAGAGAGATGCTGTTCTTCCTTTGTTATTCAACTTGCGGAATAATGGTTGAAAACAGGCTGCCCCGATGATAGAAGGAATAATAATGCACATCGAATAAGTTGTGTAGTAGGAGGCATTCCCTTCCACATATGTAAAATAATACAGAATATCTGCGTTTCTACCATACAATGTAAATCCAAATAATATCTGTCCTGCCAATGCAAGAAGATATGGTCTGTTCTGCATGACTGCTTTCAACTGTATCTTTACAGAAATTTTTTCTTTTTCCGGAGTAATCACTGCCTCTTTCGTCTTCGCAAAACAGAAGAAATGACAGGCTGTAAAAATACATCCATATATGACCGCCACCGTCAGATATCCTGTCTTTGCACTGTGACTGCCGAATTTGCTGAGCAGCGGAACTGTGATAATATTTAACACACCAATTGCAATCATCGCTGCAACCGAACGGGATGTATTTATTTTTGCACGTTCATCAATATCCTGTGTCATAGCACCACACAAGGTTCCATATGGAATATTCACACAGGTATACCCCAAAACCAGCAGACAATATGTAATTACCATATAAATGATCTTTCCATTCTGCGGCCAGTCAGGTCTTGCCCAGAATGTCATAACAAGAAGAATCGCTGTAATTGGTGCCGCTACTAACAGCCATGGACGGTACCGTCCCCATCTCGATTTTGTTTTATCCGTAAGTCCCCCGACGATTGGATCATTGATCGCATCCCAAAATCTTGAAAAAAGCATAAGTGCTGACACAGCCGCCATACTGATTCCGAACACGTCTGTATAAAATATCATCAGAAAATTACTGACAAACATCCAGCTGAAATTACATCCGACATCACCAAACCCATATGCAATCTTACTGATCAGCGGTACTTTTCCATTTTTGTTTTCGCTTCCCATATGTCCCTCCTATTTTTATCAGAGTTTCTGACAGAACTCTATTCTTTCCTCATTTGGTCCCTTGATCATAAAAAACTTCACACCATTTTCCCAAAATGGCAGTTCTTCGATTCCGTCTGTAATAATTGTGTATTTTTCATTGCAGATTTTCTGATACATACTTTCAATGTCTTCCACATCAAGTGCAACATGTTGGTATGCACCGTCTGACATTGCCGCCTGCCCATTTTCAAAAGTCTCTATACAGTAATTTTTTATCTGTAAAAATGCCACTTTTTCCCCTGCTTTTTCATTATAAGACTGCATAATTACTTCAAATCCAAGACTCTTATAAAACTCAACTGTTTTCTGCAAATCGTTTGTCGGAAGCCCGACATGGGCAACTCCGACAATTCCATATTTATTTTCCATACGAACTCCTTACTTTTCACTGACATTGATAATTACTTTCATCGTTGTCTCGCGGTTATCATCAATATACTGGTACGCCTTCAGATAATCTTTAAAAGCAAATGTCTTTGAGATGAGCGGTTTCAAATGAACTTTGCCCTCATTTACCAGTCTGATTCCATCTATGTAATCATCATGGCGGTACATCATCGTGCTCTTAATGTCAAGTTCGTGGTCATTTGCCACTGCAAGATCTACTTCTGCCATTCCTGCAAAAACAGCCACCAGTACGATCGTGCTTCCTTTTCTTGCATATTTAATTGCCTGTCCCATTGTGATATTGTTTCCGGCACAGTCGTATATCACATCTGCCTTATCCGGTCCAAATGCTTCGATCATTGCCTCACCGAAGTCTTTATTTTGGGTATTCACACACACATCAATTCCACATTCTTTTGCCTTTGCCAGTCTAAGATCACTGATATCTGTGATCATCACTTTCGCTGCCCCCATTCCTTTTGCTGCCTGTGCCACGAGATTTCCAATCGGTCCTGCTCCAAGGACTGCAATATTCATGCCAGCCACATCGCCCATCTGTTTTACACCATGGACTGCCACAGCAAGAGGTTCGATCATAGCTCCTTCTTCATAGGACATATCTTCTGGAATCGGTGTTACTTTAGATGCATCCACTGCAAAATACTCAGATGCTGTTCCTGTCGTCTGAAATCCCATTACTTTTAATTCCTCACAGAGATTATACTTTCCATGACGACATGGATAGCAATGTCCACAATATACCTGCGGCTCTATCGTCACCTTCTGTCCCACATGAAACTCTGTGACATTTTTTCCAAGTTCTGTAATCTCACCGGAAACCTCATGTCCCTGTGTTACCGGATATTTTGTAAACGGATGTTTTCCATAATAAACATGAATATCTGATCCACAAACACCAATATTCATAATCTTTACCAACACCTGATTTTCCTTTACCTCCGGAACCGGAACCTCTCTGAAAATAATTTCTCCTGGATTTGTCATTACCTGCTGTAACATAATTGTTTTCTCCTTTTTTATCATAATTGTTTCCTCCTTATTTATATTGTTTTATTTGGTCTTTTATAAATTGTTTTATTAAAGTAATTACATTATTATCCTGTAAACACGATTTGTCAATATGTTTTTCATAATTTTATATATTTCATAATTTTAAAATACATTTTTTGTGTATTTTTCACAATCAACACGAAAAAAACGGAAAGGAAACTGATATGCTCCCTTTATGAGAGACAGTGAAAAAACAAACTGTCATCATAAAGGGA